>Ga0137369_10001821_pt1 | contig 21475 bp, 19 predicted proteins | sample SagtaG_12_FD_104918 | JGI IMG/M metagenome (GOLD analysis project Ga0137369, IMG submission 104918) | Vadose zone soil microbial communities from Sagehorn Ranch, Mendocino, California, USA - Sage1_L_113_16 metaG | ecosystem: Environmental > Terrestrial > Soil > Vadose zone | place: USA... | reverse complement strand
TGGCGTGAGGGGGACCACGTGGTGACCGAGCTGCCGCGCGGCCCCTTCGACCCGACACGCTGGGCCCGCGCCGACTACGGCCTGCTCGAGCTCGACCCCTATTTCCGGGCTCAGGGGGCGCGTCGGCTCGACTACTGCTCGAGCCGATGGCCCTGGCCGGCGCTTCCCGGGCCGGCCGGGGAAGTGGCGCCCCTCGAGTGGAGCGCCCTCTCGCCCGAGCGCGTGGTCGCGGAGATGCGCGAGCTCGGGTTGCGGCTGCGGCCGGACGAGGTGGCCTTCCAGGACGACGACCTGTTCGCCGACCCGCGTCGGGCCGAGGCCATCGCGCGCGGGCTCCTCGAGGCGGGGGTGCGCATCGCCTGGTCGGCCTCGGGGCGGGCCGCGGCCCTGGCCCGGTTCGGCGCGGAGTCCTTCCGCGCTCTCGCCGCGAGCGGCTGCGTCCGCGTCCATGTGCGCACACCCGGAGAGACGCCGCTTCCCGGCGACGCGGCAGAGGCGATCCTCGAGACGGCCCGCCGGCTGCAGGCGGCCGGCATCGGCGCACGTTTCTCCTTCCGCGCGGGCTTCCCCGGCCAGGGAACGGACGGGCTGGCCGCGATTCACCGCCTGGCCTGCACGCTACGGCGCATGGACGCGCGTTTCGAGACCCCGATCCGTCTCCACGCCCCCTTCCCAGGGGGGCCGGGGTCGAACCCGGCCGGCTTCCGCGTCCCCGAGCGGCTCGAGGAGTGGGCGGAGGCGGGACTCGAGATCGGCGGCCCCTGGATCCCCGCCGGGCTGCGCCGGCGTGCCCAGCGTTACCACTTCTTCCTGAGCGAGGCTTACCGGCCGCCCGCACGCCGCTGGGGCAAGCGGCTGCTACGCCTGGTTGCTCGCGGACGGGTCCTCCTCGGCTTCTACGGGCTCGACGTGGAGCGGCACGCGGTCGAGTGGTCGGCGCGCCTCCGCACCGGCCGCGACCGCGGCCCCACGCTCGCGGACGACTGACGGGGCGCGATGCTCCTCCGGGACGCCCGACGCGTGGGGAGCGATCAGCGGGGCGACGTCCTGGTGGCGGGCGGACGCGTCGTCGCCGCGGGCGGCGCGGCAGACCGCAGGATCGAGCTCGCCGGGCGCTGGCTGCTCCCGGGGCTCGTGAACGCCCTCGACGTGCTCGACCTCTCGGTCTTCCCGCCGCTGGGGATGCCGCCGTTCACGAGCCTCTACGACTGGGGGGCGTCGCTCGGGCCGGACGCCGAGGCCGCCCTGCGCGCCGCCCTGGCCGTTCCCCTGGCCGACCGGCTCTTCCTCGGAGGTCTGCGCAACCTGCTCGCGGGAGCCACCGCGGTCGTCCACCACCACCCGTATCACCGCTCGCTCGGCCGCGAAGACTTCCCGGTCCGCGTTCTCTGCCGGTACCAGTTCGCGGACTCGCCGGGGCGGACGCCCGCGCTGCGGCGCACCTACCGCTCGAGCGACCGCCGGATTCCCTGGCTGGTGCGCGCGGCGGAGGGGACCGACGACCGCGCCCGCGCGGAGCTGGACGTGCTGGCGGCGGCGAACGTGCTGAGGCAGAACACCGTGATCCTCCATGGCACCGGGCTTCCGCCCGAGGACGGTCCGCGGATCGCCGCCGCCCGCGCCACGGTGGTGTGGTGCCCGGAGGCCGATCGCCGGCTCTACGGGACCACCGCCCCGGTCACCGCCCTTTGGGCCGCCGGCGTCCGCGTGGGCCTCGGCAGCGACAGCCCCGCCACGGGGAGCCGCGACGCGCTCTCGAACCTGGCCGCGGCCCGCCGCGAGGGCGTGCTCGATGACGCGGGCCTCCTCACCCTGGCCACCGCGGAAAGCGGGGCCGTGGGACGCCTCCCGGTGGGCGGTCTGGAAGAGGGATTCGTGGCCGACCTCGTGGCGGTGGACGATCTGGACCGCTTTCTCGGGGGCGACCGCCGGGCGATCGCCCTTGTCCTGGTGGCGGGGCGCCCCGTGTACGGCGATCCCGAGCTGCTGGCCGCGGCCGCGATCGACAGCCTCGCGATCACGGTCGACGGGTCGCCGCGCCGGCTCGCGGCGCCGCACGCGGCCCGGCTCCGCGCCCTGCTGAAGGCACACCCCGCAGTCAGCGCAGCCACGTGGCTGCGCGGCGTGTGTCTCCCGTGAGCAAGGGGAGCGCGCGACGCCGCGTGCTATAATCGCGCGGTTTTCGGCCGGGCCGGGGAAGGGAAGGGATGAAAGAGCTCCACGACATCCTCGGGGCGATGACCGCGCAGAAGGACAAAGTCCCCGACCGGAAGGAGCTCCTCCTCGACATGTCAGAGCGGGTGGTGAAGGCGGTCAGCGCGGCCTTCACCTGCAAGGCGGACGAGGTCGCGATCCTGGTTCTCACCTCGGACGGCAAGCACCTGCGCTTCATCGCCCCCCGGAAGTTCACCGACCTCGGGACCATCCCGATCACGAAGCGCGACTCCATCGCGGTGACCGTCCTCGGCAAGAAGTCCGGCGAGGCCATGAACAACGTCCCCCTGGTCAAGCACGTCTCTTTCTTCGAGAGCGTGAAGCTGCGAGACCGCGTGGTGCCCATCCAGAAGATGATCACGGTCCCCATCCTGTTCCGGGGTCAGCCGCTGGGGGTGGCCCAGATCAGCCGCAAGGGGGAGACCCCGGCGGAGGCCGGACCCGACTTCACGCCCGCCGACGTGCGCCGCGCCCAGCAGATCTTCGAGGGCGTGGCCCCCTTCTTCGCCGAGGCGCGGCCCCCGAAATTCTGAGCCGGGGCTACTCCAGGCCCGGCCGGATGATTCCCGAGTCGTCTCCCAGGAACGGGCGCGGCCCCGGCTGGACCGGCATGGCCGAGATCTTGAAGCCGTCGCCCGTCACCTCGAGGTTGAACCGGTAGCCGCGCCGCTGGAACGAGTCGCCGTTGTGGGGCACGTCCAGGGGAGTCCGCCCGAACAGGTCGAGGAGCGTCCCGTAGCGACTGTTCTTGCGGTGGAACGCCTCCTGGTTGTCGATGACGTAGCGCAGGGTCTTGATCGCGGCGAGCTCGTTCGGACTGTTGGGGCGCGGGTTGCGCTCGCGCTGCCGGAAGCGGCCCGTCGTGCCGTAGGTGCTCCCGCGGCTCCCGCCCTGGTCGCTCTTGTAGCGCTGGGCCAGGGCTTCGCCGGCCGCCCGCCCGTCGTTGTCGATCGGCTCTTCGTTGTCGAGGAATGCCATCTCGTTGCCGGGGGTGGTTCCGGGTGACGTCGTACCGCCGGTCTGGCCTGCGGAGCCGGAAGCAGGACCGCCCTTGCGGCCGGAAGCGGGCCCTTCGGCGCTGCGGGTCGGCGTCGCCGTGAGCTGGGAAGGAGCGGGCGTGGCAGCGCTCGAAGGCGCTATGGCCGGGCTGGCGGCGCTGGAAGGAACGGCGGACGGCCCGCTCGCCACCGTGGCCCCGGCCTCCGTGACCGTCGTCGAATCCGCCGGCTTCCTCAGGAACAGGTACCACGCCGCCCCGGCGGCGAGGCCAACGAACAGGAGGCCGGCCAGCCCGAGGCCGATCAGCAGGCCGGCTCCCGCCCCTGACTTACGCGGCGCTTCCGCCGGAGAGGCCGCCGGTCTCGAGGCGGCGCGCGGAGGGGCGGGGAACGGCGCGGCCGGGCGCGGCCCCGGCGGTGGAACGAGCTGGGTCGGGGGCACCGCCGCCACCTGCGTCGGCGGAGCGGCGCGGCCGATGGCGGTGGGAGACGAGCTGAGGGTCGGGGGAGAGGCCAGGGTCGGAGCGGCGGTGGGGGAGAGGGCCTTCCCAGGGGCGGTTGGCGTCTCGACCTGCCGCATCGTAGGGGTCGACTCCGCCCGGGTGAGGGCCAGCAGGTCGTCGGCCAGCTCGCGCCCCGTCTGGTACCGGGCTTCCGGCGCCTTCGAGATCGCCTTGGTGATGATCCGCACCATCTCGTCGGGCACGCCGGGGTCCAGATCGCGGATGTCGGGTGGCTCTTCGGTGATGATCTTGAAGATGAGGGCGGTGATGGACTCGCCCCGGAAGGCCTTCTTCCCGGCCAGCATCTCGTAGAGGACACAGCCCAGCGAGAAGAGGTCGCTGCGCCCGTCGATCTGCCCGCCCCGGGCCTGTTCCGGGCTCATGTAGGACGGGGTGCCCAGGAGGCTGCCCGTCATGGTCAGGTGCTCGCCCGAATCCGTGACCTTGGCGATGCCGAAGTCCGTGACCTTCACCCGGTCGCCGGCCTCCACCATGATGTTTGCGGGCTTGATGTCCCGATGGACGACGTTGTTCTTGTGGGCGAAATCGAGGGCGTCCGCCACCTGGGCCCCCAGCGAGGCCGCCCGCTCGAGGGGCAGCTTGCCGGACTGGATCATCTTGTCGAGGCCGGTCCCACCGATGAACTCCATGGCCAGGTAGCTCATGCCCGCGTCGACGCCGATGTCGTAGATCGTGACGATGTGCGGGTGCTTGAGCTGGGCCGAGACCTCGGCCTCGCGCCGGAAGCGGTCGAGCATCTCCTCCAGGCTCGCGCCCGCCGCGGCCAGCCCTTCGAGACGGATGGTCTTGATGGCGAGCATCCGCTTCAGGAGCTTGTCCCTGACCTTGTAGACGGTGCCGAAGGCGCCCGCCCCGAGCTTCTGGACCACCTCGTAGCGGCCCGCGATCTCGGTCGGCTCGGGAGTCGCAGTTTTGCTCTGGCTCAAGGCAACCTCGAAATCGGGAACACCAGAGTGTACACCGCCCGCGCTACGGGCGGCGAGCGGAGCGGGATTTAGGACACCAGGGCGTCGAGGGCGGCCAGGAACTCCCGGATGTTCCGGGCGTTCTGGCCCAAGTCCCAGGGGCCCACCTGGGAGCGCGAGCGCACGCTGACCCGGGTCCGGGCGCCTTCCCGCCGGATCTGGATCGTGATGTCCTCCTTCAGGAGGAAGACGCCGGTCTCGTGGACGGCCTGGATCGCGTGGCCCGCCGCCCCCTGGCCGGCCCCCACGAGCGTCCAGCCCGGAAGGCGGCCCAGGACCTCCTTGGCCGCTTGAGCCACCTTCTCGGGGCTCGCGGCGTACTCGTGGACGCGCACGTCGGGGTACTCGGGAGTGCGGCCGGTCTGGACGTCGTTGATCCGTGGCCAGGCGGTGGCCGCCCAGATAACGCCCAGGGCCAGGAGCACCAGGGCCAGGCGAGTGGCTGTCCTATTCATTCATCGACCCCCCACCCTATCCCTCCCCACGTAGGGGGAGGGAAACGCTGTTGCACGTCTGGCTCCGCCCTCTCATCCCAACTCCAACGGCAGCTGTGCTTGCCGGAGGCCGCGCAGCAGCTTCTTCGTCATGGAAGACGTGGGAAGGTGGGCCACGTCGTCCAAGCTCGCCCAGCGGAACCGGTCGGGGTCCGCGGGGAGGGCCTGCCGGAGCCAGGCGCGATACCCCTCGAGGCGGATGCGCCGGAAGGTGATCGCGTGGCGAGCGCGGACCGCGAGCGCTCCCGGGACGACGCGCAGGCCGTGGCGCTCCTCGACCTCCCGGACGAGGTCGGGCAGGCCGTGCGATTCGAGGGACGTCTGGGGCACTTCCCACATCCGGCCCATCAGGCGGCCCTGTTCCCGGCGCACGAGCAGGAGGCAGTCGCCCCGCTGGATGAGGGCGGCGGCCACGGTGACCTCGACGGGCGGACGCCGCGTCTTGCCCTCCGGTAGCTTCTCGGCAAGTCCGAGCGACCAGGCGCGGCAGTGGGCGCGCAGCGGGCAGGCGGGGCACGCGGGCTTCCGCGGGGTGCAGACCGCCGCTCCCAGCTCCATGAGGGCCTGGTTCCACTCCCCGGGCGCCTCGCGGTCCAACAGCTCCTCGGCCAGGTTGTAGAAGGCCCCCTCGCGGCGCCCGTCGGGGCCGCGGAGGGCGAAGAGGCGCGCGAGGACGCGGCGCACGTTGCCGTCGACCACCGGAAGGGGCAGGCCGTGCGCGATCGAAAGCACCGCGCTCGCCGTGTAGAGCCCCACTCCCGGAACGGCCAGCGCCGCCTCCAGCGTCTTCGGGAAGAGGCCGGCGTGGCGCTCGGCCACGTGCTGCGCGCCGCGGTGGAGGTTGCGGGCGCGGTGGTAGTAGCCGAGGCCGGACCAGGCGGCGAGCACGTCCTCCTCCCGCGCGCCCGCGAGATCCGGGAGGGCCGGGAACCGCTCGACGAAGGCCTCGTAATAGGGGGTCACGGCGCGCACGGTGGTCTGCTGGAGCATCACCTCCGAGACCCAGATCCGGTAGGGGTCACGGGTGCGGCGCCACGGCAGGTCCCGCCGGTTCCGGGCGTACCAGCCGCCGAGGACCCGGTGGAGGGTCGCCGGACGGAGCTTAGGGCCAGCGGATGCGCTCAATGTCGGCTCCCAGCCCGCGCAGCTTCTCGTCGATCCGGTAATAGCCCCTGTCCAGGTGGTAGACGCGGTCCACGATCGTCTCCCCCCTCGCGCCGAGTCCCGCGAGCACCAGGCAGGCGGAGGCCCGGAGGTCGGTGGCCATGACCTGCGCCCCCGACAGGGGGGTCGGGCCGGTGACGAGGGCGGTCCGCCCCTCCACCCGCACGTGGGCGCCCATGCGCTCCAGCTCCGCCACGTGCATGTAGCGGTTCTCGAAGATCGACTCGGTGATGGTGCTCACCCCCGCGGCCTGGGTCATGAGCACCATGTACTGGGCCTGCATGTCGGTGGGGAAGCCGGGATGGGGCAGGGTGGTCACGCTGGCCGCGTGAAGCGTACGTGGCGAGCGCACCCGCAGGTTGTCGGGCCCTTCCTCGATCCGGAGGCCGGTCTCGCGGAGCTTCTCGATCACCGCCTCCAGATGCGGGGGGTGGCAGTCGCGCACCTCGATCTCGCCCCCCGCGATCGCGCAGGCGGCCAGGTAGGTGCCGGTTTCGACGCGGTCCGGGATCACGCGGTGCTCCGCGCCGCCCAGGGAGCGCACGCCTTCGATGCGGATGGTAGGGGTTCCCGCCCCTTCGACCTTCGCTCCCATCGCGTTCAGGAGGTCGGCGAGATCCCGAACCTCGGGCTCGCAGGCCGCGTTGCGCAGGACGGTCTCGCCCTCCGCCCGGGACGCGGCCATCAGCAGGTTCTCGGTCCCGGTCACGGTCACGGTGTCGAAGTAGATCTCCGCCCCCCGGAGGCGCTCCGCCCGCGCCTCGACGTAGCCGTGCTCGACGCCGATCGTCGCCCCCATCTTCTCGAGGGCGAGCAGGTGCAGGTTGATCGGGCGGGCGCCGATCGCGCAGCCGCCGGGAAGCGAGACCCGCGCCCGCCCCTCACGGGCCAGAACAGGGCCGAGCACCAGGACCGAGGCCCGCATGGTCTTGACGAGCTCGTAGGGCGCTTCCGGGGAGGTGAGATTCCGCGCGCGCACCTCGACCACGCCTCCGACCCGGAACTCGACCTCGGCCCCCAGCGCGCTCAGCACCCGGCCCATGGTCCGGATGTCGCGCACTTCGGGGACGTTCCGCAGGCGGACGGGCTCGTCGGTCAGGAGGGCCGCGCACAGCGCGGGCAGGGAGGCGTTCTTGGCCCCGGAGATGCGAACCGTGCCTTCGAGGGGACGGCCGCCCACCACGCGGATCTTGTCCACGAACGTCAGTCTACGGCAGGGGAGCCTCGGGCGGGATGGGGCTTCACCGCCACCACCGTGCGGGGAATCCCCTGCAGGTCGGGAACGATGCGCTCGACGCGCAGGCCGGCCGCCTCGCAGATCCGCGCCACTTCCTCGTCCATGCCGCGCCCGATCTCGAGGAGCAGCGAGCCGCCGGGCTTCAGGGCCGCCGCCGCCTGGGGGACGAGGCGCCGGTAGATGAGATAGCGCTCGCCGGGCGCGTAGAGGGCCGGGGCCGGCTCGTGCCGCCCGACTTCCGGGGGGAGGGCCGGGGCCTCATCCGGATCCACGTAGGGCGGGTTGCCGGCCACCAGGTCGATCTGGCCGAAGAGCTCACGGACCGGCTCGAGCAGGTCGCCTTCCAGGAACCGCACGCGTGCCTCGAGGCCGAGACGCGACGCGTTCTCCCGCGCGACCCGGAGGGCGGGGGCGGACACCTCGGTGGCCCGGACGTCCGCGTCCGTGCGCTCGGCCGCGAGGGAGAGCGCGATGCAGCCGCTGCCCGTTCCCACGTCAACGATCACGGGCCGCGCCGTCTCCCGCAGCCGGTCGAGGGCCGTCTCCACGATCAGCTCCGTCTCCGGACGTGGGATCAGCACGTCGGGGGTGACCAGGAACTGGTGCCGCCAGAACCACTGGGTGCCCGTCAGGTGCTGGAGGGGCCGGCGCGCGGCGCGCCCGGCCAGGAGCGCGAGGAAGGAGGCTTCGGATTCGGGCTCCAGGGCCCGGGCGGAGTCGACCAGCAGGCGGGCGCGGTCCCAGCCCAGAACGTGGCGGAGCAGGACTTCGGCGTCGTGGCCGGCCGACTCGATCCCCGCCTCGCGCAGGCGGACGGTCCCGAGCGCGAGGGCCTCGGCCACGGTCACCTGACCGGCTGCGGCTCCTTCAGCTTCTCCGCCTGATGGTGGGCGATGAGGGCGTTCAGGATGTCGTCCAGGTTGCCGTCGAGGACGTCCTGGAGGCGGTGGAGGGTGAGGCCGATCCGGTGGTCGGTGACCCGGGCCTGCTGGAAGTTGTAGGTGCGGATCTTCTCGGAGCGGTCGCCGCTGCCCACCTGGCTCTTGCGGTCGCTCGCGATGGCCTTCTGCTGCTCCTCCAGGGCCATCTCGTAGAGGCGGGCCCGCAGGACCTTCATGGCCTTCTCGCGGTTCTTGATCTGGCTCTTCTCGTCCTGGCAGGAGACCACGGTGTTCGTGGGCAGGTGGGTGATGCGGACGGCGGAGTAGGTCGTGTTCACGCTCTGCCCCCCCGGCCCCGACGAGCAGAAGGTGTCGATCCGGAGGTCCTTGGCGTCGATCTTGACGTCCACCTCCTCGGCCTCGGGGAGGACGGCCACCGTCACCGCCGAGGTATGGATGCGCCCCGAGCCCTCCGTCACGGGAACGCGCTGCACGCGGTGGACGCCGCTCTCGAAGCGGAGCTTCGAGTAGACGCGGTCACCCTCGACCATGGCGATCACTTCCTTGATGCCGCCCGGGCCGGTGCGGCTCACCGACACCACGTCGATCTTCCAGCCCTGCCGCTCCGCGAAGCGGGAGTACATCCGGAAGACCTCGGCCGCGAAAAGGGCGGCCTCGTCCCCGCCCGTTCCCGCGCGGATCTCGAGGAGGACGTTCTTCTCGTCGTTCGGGTCCCGGGGGACGAGGAGAAGCGGGATCTCGGCCGCGAGGGCGTCCCGCTTCGCCTCGAGGGCCCGGAGCTCCTCGTGGGCCAGCTCGCGCAGCTCGGGGTCCGACTCCGCGCGCGCCATCTCCTGGACCTTGGTCAGCTCCTGGAGGGTCTCCTTGTAGGCGCGGTAGCGCTCCACGATGGGGGAGATCTCCTTGGACTCCCTGGCGAGCCGCTGGTAGGCCGAGGGGTCCTGGGCCACCGCCGGGTCGGACATCTGGGCCTGGACCGCGCCGAAACGGGCCTCGATGTCCTTCAGCTTCTGGAAGGTGATGGCATCCATGGGAGGGGGGTGCGGCTCAGGCCTGGGCGGGGTTCTCCTTCTTCTTCCCGTACTTGCGGGTGAAGCGCTCCACCCGGCCGGCGGCGTCGATCAGCTTCTGCTTGCCGGTGAAGAAGGGATGGCAGCTCGAGCAGATCTCGAGGCGCAGCTCCTTCTTGGTGGAGCGGGTCGTCCAGGTGGCGCCGCACGCGCAGTGGACCGCCGTGGTCACGTACTCGGGGTGGATTCCAGGCTTCATGACGCTCCCTTGGCCGCCCTCTGTCCGGCGACCGTAACTCCCAATGATACCGGAGGAAAGGGTCTGCTGACAAGCGGCCTGGCGGGGGCGGAGGCGGTGACCGGTGACCCAGGCGATCCCCGAGTGTGTGTGCGAGGACGTCTCGCCCGGCCTGGTCGTCTCCATCGCGACGACCGGCGCCGGCCCGTCGGCAAGTGGAGGCGGGAGATCCGGGTCGGGATCTGGGTGTAGGACCCGATGTGCTGGACGTAGAGCCAGTCGTCCGGTGCCCAGAGCAGCGGGGCGAGCGGCTCGACGGTTGGAACGACCTCGCCCGCCGACCCGCCTTCGGCCGCCGGGTAGATGACGAGCTTGCCCTCGGCGGAGAGCAGGGCGCCCTTCGTCCCGTCCGGGGATAGCGCGACGTTGCGCACGACGATGGGAGGGGTGATCGGGAAGGCCTTCCCATCCAGCGGCTGCACGTACAGGCGCAGGGGCTGCCCGGCGAAACTCCCCGCCGAGCCTTCGACTCGTTAGGTACCGCGCCAAGCAACTCGCTGGCAACCGATTACGTCTTCATCTGGAAACCAGGGGCAGTCCATTGCACCGCGCCCGGCGCCGTCTCTAGATTGAATCCTGGGAGGCCTGACGAAGCCGGCCGCTAACTGCTTTTCGGCGTCCGGTTCCGCCGGCCTCACGACTCGGGGGAGTGATGCGGTCGTCGAGTCCGTTGCCTGCGGTTCCAACACGATCTTCCCGAACTATGGGAAGGCGATGGCCGCCTATGTGTGGCGGCTGGTTGGCCGGGATGCTCCCTTCGACCGTTTCGTGGCCGGCGACGGCTCGGCGATCAGCCGGTCGGCCACGAAGGCCTTGCAACCGTTCCTTGCCGAGTTTGTACCCTCACGCGATGGAGGAACCTGATGGACACGAACCAAATCAAACCATCCAAGGAGGCCAAGCCAATGTCCCATCGGATCACGCCGAGCGGCCTGCGGCTTCCGTCGATCCTGACCGGCATGATCGTCCTCACCGGGTTCGGCCCGAGCGTCCCGTTGGCGCCGGCCCGCCCCCGCCCCTCCCCCTCACCCAGCGCTCCCGCATCACCCTCGACCGGCACGTGGGCCGCCGTCCCGAACATGGCGGTCGCCCGGTCGCGGCACACGGCAACGCGCCTCCTGGACGGCCGGGTCCTCGTGGTGGGCGGGATCACGGCTGAGGCCTTTCGCACCGCAGAGCTCTACGATCCGGCGACTGACAGTTGGACTCCCGCCGGCAGCCTGAGCAGGACGCGCAGCGAGCACGTCGCCGTGCGACTCCTCGACGGGCGGGTGCTCGTTGCCGGCGCCAACTGGGCCGACCCCACGGCCGAGCTCTACGACCTGACAACGAACAGCTGGACGCCGACCGGGAGCATGAACGTGGGCCGGAACGACTTCACGGCGACCCTTCTGCCCGACGGGCGAGTGCTCGTCGTTGGCGGACAGGGACACGACTGCTGCCCGAACATCCTCGACAGCGCGGAGCTGTACGACCCCGCCGCCGGCACGTGGACGCTGACCGGCAGCCTGAGGGTGCGTCGCTGGCGCCATACCGCGACCCTGCTCCCGAACGGGACCGTGCTCGTCGCCGGTGGCATCAGCGACGGCTCGATTGGCCGGCCGAGCGGAGCGGAGATCTACGACCCGGCCCAAGGCCGCTGGAGCCCGGGCGGCACGATGACGACCGGCCGCGCAGACGCCACGGCCACGCTCCTGGACGACGGCCGCGTCCTGGTCGCCGGGGGCAGCAACCCCGGCGGCCTTTCCTCGGCCGAGCTCTACGACCCGGCAACGAACAGATGGACGCTGACCGGGAACATGTCGACGGGGCGGGCGCGCCACGCCGCGGCGTTGCTCGCCGACGGGCGCGTGCTCGTGGCGGGCGAGTGGTTCAATGGTGAAGTCTGGTCGCCGGCGACCGGGACCTGGACGGTGACGGCGAACATGATCAACTGGTACCTCTTCGCGAGCACGGCAACGACGCTGCCCGACGGCTCCGTTCTCGTCGCGGGCGGCGAACGTTCGGAATGTGACGAGCAAGGCGAATACTGTTGGTTCGTGCCGGTCAACAGCGCCGAACGGTTCACGCCATAGCGGGCGGCCGGCCGTGAGTAGTGGCCGAAGTGTTCCGAAGCCTCACCACTCGCAAAGGTAAGTCCGCGGGATATCAAGGTGTTCAACACCCGCAGCCGGCAGGGTGTCAGCGACATCCTCTACAAGCTCGCCGACCGCGGCGTCGTCGTGCCGATCTTGACGAACCTCGAGAGCGTCCCTGACCGCCTTGACCTCGCCCGACGAGTGGCCGACGTGGTGCCGCGGTAGCCAGGGCGACCAGCGCTAGTAGGGCCGCGGACCGGGCCGTTCGCTACCGGGCTTCTCTGAAGCGCCGCCTGCGTCGGCTGCGGCATGTGCGCGCACGTCTGCCCGCGCGGGGTCCTGAAACTCGAGGCGGAGCCGGACCGCTTCGAGGGCGGGACGCCGATCTGGGTTTACTCGGCGAGATACTCATGGAAAAACGATCTCCGACCCTCGCGGATTGAAAGTCGCAGGGTGGGACACCCGAAGTAGATACGGGATGCCATCCTCGGTGAAGTACGCCGTGGGGCGGAGGTTCACGTACAAGATCACGTACTCCCCCACCGCTCCATGCTGCGGGCGACCTGCGCCGGTGCAGATGGGCCACGCCTCGTGGCAAACGAGCGGCGTGAAGGGGCCGTCTTGCTCTCCGCCGGTCCACGTCGCCGTGTAGATGCCGTTCCGGAAGTGCTCCGTGAAGGTCCAGTGGGCGGGGTCGACCATCATCTTGTGGAGCGCGTGATCGGCACCCGTGAACCAATCCGGCAGCTCGGCCCCGGCGAACGACCGTGGACCTTGCACCGTTACGCGACCCGGCCACGAACCGGGCCCCGCCGAGAAGTAGTTCGCTAGGTGGATGTTCACGATGCAGGGCTCGACGAGGGGCTTGCATGCGTTGATGGCCGCAAGGTCCTCCGGGGTCTGGATGACCGGAGCCTGCGCGGCCGCGGGGCTCGCGGTCAGCGCAAGGACCAGCACGAGGGCAAAACGTTTCGCGGTCATGACCTTCTCCTTATCTCAATGGGTCGTGGCTCGAAGGGCCGTAGTAGCGTGGACGCGCGCCGAGAGCCGCCGCAGTGCGCCATCGTATGTGTCGGAGCCGCGCTGCTCAGTGGTCTTGGCGGACGGCAGCACCGGAGTCACAGGCCTCCGCCGCCCCCGTTAGGGCCCGCTCCAGAAACAACAGGTGCTGGTCGATGGTGCCCGCCGCATTCGAGTTGAAGCTGATGCGCCTGCCATCACGGCTGGGACTCGCGAGCGGCTGGGCCCAGAACATCGAGAAGCCGGCCGGGATGGCCGTGCCCGTGCGCGCCACGAACGTGGCCTGCCCGGTTGAAGGGCGAACGAGCATGATCTCGTCCAGCGGCGGAGCGTAGCTGGCCGGGATGTTGTCGCTCGATGGGAAGAAAGAGACGAAGAACGCATCGGCGGCGCAGTCGGGCCACGAGATGTGCAGGTTGCGCACGTAGGCCGCCTGACTAAAGGGCACACTGTAGAGCAGCCGATCATCGGTGCCATCGATGTTCACGACACGGATCTCGAGGGGAGACTTTGTGCCGTCGGCGCGGCGGCCACCGGAGGGCATCTTGAAGTAGGCCCAGCGCCCGGCGGGTGAAAAATCGGTGTGACCGAAGGAGCCGTCGAACTCGTGCAGCAACGCGCCGGTGTCGTCGTAGATGTAGGTGCGCTTGACGCTGAGGTCCTGGGTGACGCAGCTCGTGGCAACGTAGTTGCCGTAGCCGATGTAGCGCTCGTCCTCCCAATCGGAAACGCAACCCGGTGGAAAGGTCACCTTGAACGAGCGGGGCTCGCTCATGTCGGGCAGCCGGAACGAGCGAAACGTCGGGCCGTCCCTGGTCAACACGAGGATGCGATCACCGGCCTGATTCAACGAGGGACTGTTCGGCATCCAGCCGCCCTGGGCGGCGAACGACGCGAGCAGCTCACCCGTCCCCGTCTGGACGTTGTACCGGTACAGGTCGGTGCCCTTGCGCGCGAAGAGTGCGTCGGGATCGTGCCGATCCCAGGTGACGCGCCAATCGTACTCGCCGAGCGGATAGAGGTCGCGCAGGAAGCAACCGTCGCCGTCGTACAGCACGATCCGCCAGTTCGCCTGGTCCAGATCCGACTGCACGCCGATCATCGCGCTGCCGTCGGCATTGAAGGGATTGCGGTGGTAGTAGATGTTGTGCTCGTGGCCGTCGGGCTTGAGGAGCTGGCGGATCCGGCCGCCGTAGCGGGGGTCGATGTAGTCGACCGCGTTGGCGCAGGCCTCGGGCGCGAGAGGAGTCGGGTTGGCAGGAGGCGGAGGAGGGCCCGCCGCCACAAGGCTCGCAGCGGGCTGGGATGCGCCGCTTCCCGGGCCCCAGCCGAGCAAAGGACCAGCGAGGAGAACGAGGGAGAGGAAGACACCTTCTCTTTTCATCTGAGCCTCCAGAGGGTTCGAGATTGAAGCTATACGTCGCGGCCGCCCCGGCCGCCGAACGTCCAGCCGAACCCGAACCAGAGGTCGAACCGGCTCGGCCGGCCACTGCGCAAAGTGAGGCGCCCGTCGAGGCTAAAGTTGAAGCTTCGCCCAAGCATGAGATCGGCGCCTCCTCCCAGCAAGCCTCCGAGCCCCGTGTCATGGATCCCCTTCTCGGTGGTCGTCCTCGCATTCAAAAAACAAACGTGTCTGAAGGCACCGAGGGCACCGCCCAGGTAGGGCCTCACCGTTCCAGGGAGCCGGGGATAGTATCGAGTACCCACGAGGAAGCCCAAGTCTCCGCCGGTCTGTGCCTCGGCTCCCGTGGAGCTGGCGCCGAGGCCCACGCCCATGGTCCAGAAGTCCAGCGCAAGATCCTTCCTCACCCACCTCGAGAGAACCCCGGCGCCGGCGGCACCGCCGGTCTTGACCCCGTTGGAGGCGATCCGGACGCCGATGTTCGTGACCGCGCCGAGCCCGGCAAGACGCCAGCGCCCTTCGAGCAGGTCGCCCTTCGCCGCCCTGCTGAGACCCGGCCCGCGGCGCCGGGCGGGAAGCCGCCGCGTCCGCCGCAGCTCCTGCCGCGCAAGCTCGTGGCGCTGGCCTTCATCGAGCCGGAGGGACGATGCGAGCAGCGTCTGCTCCTGCTCGAAGTAGATCTCGTACTGACCCGGCTCGAGCCCCAGCTCCACGTTGCGGCCGTAGGGCTTGCGGAGCTCCGCGATCAGGTGACGGTGGGAGTCCAGTACCAGGAAGCGCCCGTCGTACTGCGGGCCGAGGATCAGGCTCGCGGAGGTTTGCCGGATGTCCGTCATCACGAGCTCGCCGGTGCCCGCCATCTTGATGTCGTAGGAGGGGTGCTGCGCTCCGGCCTGGGTCGCGGTCGTTTGAGACAGGGTCTCGCTGAACGCGAACTGATAGGCCTCACCGAGGGTGACCCGGCCGTCGCCGGAGACGTCCGCGCCTCCGCGCAGGCCCGTCAGCAGGGCGTGGGTGAAGAACGACCCCTGAAGGCGATCCGATTCCTGCGCGGCCTCGCCTTCCGAGCTGGAGGTGAGGAACGCGTAGCCCTGGACCTGGGTCGAGGCGTCGGTCAGGAAGGCCGGATGCGCTTGGCCGCCCTTGAGGCGCGTGATCGCGCCCGAGGCGCAGGCGTCGAGGATGGTGATGCCCACGTCGGCTGCGATCTCGCCGATCGCCACCCGCAACTCGCGGTAGGGCATGAGGTCGCGGCCCAGCATCAGGCCCAGCTCGTCGGCGTGGCCCGAGAAGTAGATCAGCACCTCGATGCGCGCGGCCGCCGAGCGGGCGACGCTCGTCCGTGCTCGCATGGCCGCCAGCGCGTCCAGGAAAGCCTGCCGCGTGGGTTCGCGCAGCAGGATGCAGTCGGTCGGCCGAACGCCCCCTATCCCCATTACCAGCCTCGCGAAGCGCTCCGCGTCGCCCACGGCGTACCGCAGCGGCACGCGATCGGCCGCCCCACGGTTCGCGCCCACCACGAGAGCGAACCGACGGACCGCGGGAGAAGCGGGGTCCTCTGCGAGGCAGACGGCGGCCGGCGCGAGCGCAAGAAGGATCGACGCGGGCGCGAGCGGCCTCATCGCGAGGACTCCTTTCTGAGGACCAAGCTGAACTGGCCGAAGGACTCCGGGAGGTCGAGACGGTCGCCCGCGGGAGTCGATTCGGCCAGCCCGTCGTATCGCCGACGCACCGCCGCGATGACGGCGTCGACCGTGAAGGGCTCGTCGGCGGTCACGAGATAGAAGCGCTCGAAGTCAGGGGCGTCGTCGAGCTTGTACGCCTCCGCCAGTGGCACGGGCGGGCCCGCCTGGAGCGCCGCGGCCTGCGCCCCCGTCTTCGGCAGGTGGCGGGTCACGATCCCCTGCCCGTCGACCGAGACGATCACGCCGTAGCGGCGTCCGGCCGCCTGGTACGCGATCTGGACCACGTCGTTGTTGCGGACGGCGCTCCCGGGCGAGAGAGCCTCCACGGCCGAGGGGGCGGTCTGCCGGTAGAGAAGGACGTGGGGGGCGAGGCCCTTGACCCGCGTAGGAGCGATGGGCGGGCGAGTCGCGCGCCAGACGGGCGCAAGGACGCCGAAGCTCGCGACGAGCGCGGCGAGGCCGAGCGCCGTGGCGAGCGCGGGTCGACGCGTGAAGCCGCCGAGCCAAGACCGTCGCTCGCGCCGGGCTGGCCACTCGCCGGCGAGCCGCGCGCGGATGGCCGCGGCCATGACCCGCGACGGGTGGTGGGCGAGGATCTCCGTGTTCGACCGCTCCAAGGCGGCGAGCCGATGGCGCAACGTCTCGTCCCTCGCCAGTGCGTCCCTCACGGCTTGGGCCTCGTCCGCCGGCAGCTCGCCCAGCAGGTAGCGCTCGAGTTGCCAGTTGCGAATGTCGTCTCGGGCCCCTTCATCCATCATGATGCCTCCATCGTCCTGAGCGACGCGCGCAGGGTGCGCAGGCGCTTGCGCACGCCCGACACCGACATCCCGCACTCGCGCGCCACCTGCTCGAGCGTCATGCCATCGACGTAGTGCAGCACCGCGATGGTGCGTGTCGACTCCGGATGCCGTCCAAAGAGCCGTTCCAGGAACAACGGCGCGTCCAGGTTGTTCATGCCGGCGATCCGACAAAGGACGTCGTCGCCGGGAAGAGCAGGCTGCCGCCGTCGGTCCCGGAGCCGGTTGAGACTGAGGTTCGTTGCCATGCGGTAGAGCAGGCTGGAGGGGTAGAGCTCGGTGAGGCGACGGCGGTGCCTCAGCAACCGGACGAAAACGTCCTGAGCCACATCCAGGGCATCCTCCTCGTCCTGCAGGAGCTGGCGACATCGGCGAAGCACCATGGGGCCGTACCGCTGATAGACAGCGGCAACGTCGATTCCCGCCCCCTCCATGCGCCCTATGTAACACCCGAGGAAGCTTCATGTGTCACTTTCGCCTCTCCGGGTCTTGGCGGGCGAACCCAGCTTGCTCCGAGAGAAACAAAGGACGGGCTGCGGAAGGCGTTCGGGGCACAAGAAACGGCAAGGCGGCGACACCCGCGTCCGCCTTCCGCCTCTGTCGCCTTGACTCGCTGACGCGCGGCGAGGTGGAACCCGCCGCCTGAGGCCGGGGTCGAGTCCGTTGACAGCGGCGCGCGGTGGCGGGCGCTACGCGGCACGGAGCTCGAGCCTCTGCCGGTTCGGCGCGGCTGCGGGGGTGCGGCTCTTCCTCAGCGTACTTGATTCCTCGATGTGACAGCCACCTGGCGCGCAGGCGCCCGCGTTGCCCGAGGAGATCCCGAGGGGATAACGCCTCGCTGATGGCATAGGTATGCCTTAGAAAGAGCCGCACCTTGACATGGACTCACTCAACTCGTCCCGGGGCGAGTTCTATCCACAGGTTATCCGGCCACGGCTGCGCGTATCCGCCCCGAGGGTGCCGGACAACTCGCGTGGCCCGCAGGTCGGAAGACTCGGGAAAACGGGCAGAACGTCGCGGCTCCAAAAGAGCCGCACCCGCTGCTGGTTCGCCATCTCGCTGGCACACCCGCACCTGCCGGTCGTCGTCCGCGAGCGCGAGCGCTAGCCGTTGTCCGGCGGCAGCTCATTAGTTCCCCACGCCACGCACTGCGCGCTCAACGAGCCGTCGGAGATGGTCCAGTAGAGGTACACGGTTCCGGGAGTGGAGCTCGTGAGGGTGAACACGAGATCGTTCCCGGAGATCTTTGCCGTGCCGATTTTCGTACTGGAGTTGAAGACCGCGAAGACCGCCACGAGCTTGACGGGTTCCACGTCCGGGTCGGCTGCGAATTCGTGCACCGGGATCGTCACTGTGTCGCCGACTCCGCCAGGCAGGTTGAAGATCAGGTCGTTGCAGATCGGCCTGACGTTGGCCGTCGCCTCCGTGGCCCGGCCGGCGACCGCGCTCGCCAGGGGAATGCGGGCGGCCGCCAAGCCGGCTGCCGCCGCGACGATAGAGATCCGCTTGGCCAAGGTCGTCTTGAACATGGCTTCTCCTTTCACCGCGTCCGCGTGGGCTCGGTGTCGATGACGGAAACCGTTCCGCTCCGCTGGTTCGTCACCTACACCTTAGGGAGGGCCGGCCCGGACGGCAATGGACGGCCGGTAGTTTGTGGCTAACGGCCCAAGTACAAGCCGGCCAGTCGTTTCATGCGGGGGCTAACGCGCCTGCGGCTCGGCGACGAACAGCTCGGAGAGGACGCGCCGATAGTTGAAGACGCAGGTCCGTGTGTCCTGGGAGAGCATGACCTTGGTGATCGCGTTGACCCCGAGGGGGTCGGCCGGGCGGATCTCCTTCCAGGGCTTGAGCCGGCCCGTCGGCAGGTGGAAGCGGGAGATCCGGGTCGGGATCTGGGTGTAGGACCCGATGTGCTGGACGTAGAGCCAGTCGTCCGGCGCCCAGAGCAGCGGGGCCAGCGGCTCGACGGTTGGAACGACCTCGCCCGCCGAGCCGCTTTCGGCCGCCGGGTAGATGACGAGTTTGCCCTCGGCGGAGAGCAGGGCGACCTTCGTCCCGTCCGGGGAGAGCGCGACGTTGCGCACGACGATGGGCGGGGTGATCGGGAAGGGCCTCCCATCCAGCGGCTGCACGTACAAGCGCAGGGGCTGCCCGGATTCGCTCGCGAGGGCGAGCAGGCGACGACCGTCCGGGAAGTAGCGGGCCCACTGGTATTCGAGCCCGGTGGGTGGAAGCTCGAGCGGCTTCCCCTCGCCGAGCGGCAGGAGGCGGAAGCGGGTGCGATCCTCGGTGCCCAGCGTGAGAGCGAACCGGCCGTCGGGGGAGAGGGCCATGGCACGCCCGCTGCCCAGACGCACCGTGGAATGGTCCTCCATGCGGCGGAGGTAGACGAGGTATTGCGGGCCGGCCGCGACCCCGGCTTCATCAAAAAGGACGAGCCGGCCGTCCGCGGAGACGTCGGCCACTCGAGACCAGTCGAGCCAGGAGAGGTTTTGCGGGGTCGCTTCGCCGGCCACGAGCGCGGTCATCTCGAGGAGCCGTGTTTCACGGGCGGCGAGGACGCGTCCGTCGGGGGCGATGTCGCGGAGCGTCATCGTGCCGGCGATCTGGGCGACCGGCCGGAGCTTTCCGGAACGGCTGACCGCCCACAGGGACTTGGGGGCGTTGTCCCGCGTCGCGGTGAACCAGACCTCGTCGCCGGAGGGCAGCCAGGCCAGGCCAGCGGCGCCCGCCCATTCGCCGGAGAGGGTGCGGACGGCGCGGCCGGCCTCGGCGAGCATGACGGAACCGCGATCGTCGTGGCGCACGGGGTGCTCGATGAAGGCGATGCGCTCGCCCTGGGGGGACGTCCGGATGCTGCTGATCCATCCGGAAGTCCTGTAGAGCAGATGGCCCGGGGGAAACTCGAGCTGGTTGACGCCATCGACGGCGCGGACGACGGCGAGCCGGCTGCCGTCGGCCGACCAATCGGCGGACATGACGTTGCGCTCCACGGGCATCGGCGCGCCGCCGTTCATCGGGACGCGGGAGAGGGCCCCGCCCGTGATGGGCATGGTGCCGTCGACGGACAGCAAGGCCAGCTCGCCGGACCGCGAGACGGAGACGAGGCCCAGCCCGGCGAAGCCGAGGGGGCGGGACTCGGGGCTGAGGGCGCTGGTCAGGAAGAGCTGCGGGGGGTCGTTGTCCAGCCTGGCGGTATAGAGGATGGTGTGGCCGTCGGGGGCGAAACGGGCGCCCGAGACCTGTCCGCGGCGAAAGGTGACCTGGCGGAACTTGAAGCTGACGGACGACGGCCGACGGAACGCGAACGAGCCAGCGAGGCCCGCGAGGAGGACCGCGAGGGCGGTGATCGCGGCGCGCGCGAGCCGCCGGCGGGAAGGCGGAGCCGTTTCGGCGGCCGGAGGTGCTTCGGGGGCGGCGAGCGAGGACTCCACGACCTCGACGGGCGCGATGAAGCGGTAGCCGGTTCGGGCCAGGGTTTCGATGTAGCGCGGGTTCTCCGCGGAATCGCCGAGAGTGATCCGCAGGCGGTTGGCCGCCGTGTTGAGGCCGCTGTCGAAGTCGATGAAGACGTCGGAGGGCCAGAGCCGCCGCCGCAACTCCTCGCGGGTGACCACCTGGCCTGGACTCTCGAGCAATGCCTCCAGGACCTGGAGCGGCTTGCCCTGCACTCTCAGCCGGATGCCCTGCTTGCGCAACTCGCCCGCGCGGGCGTCGAGCTCGAAGACCCCGAAGCGCACGACCTTCCGGGCGGATCCGTTCGTTCCGTTGTCGCGCTGGCTGGACACCTTCCGAAGCCGTGAAAGAAGGTAAGCCCTGGGCCCGACCGGTCAAGGGTCGCAGTACGTGTACCACTCCCTCGAGTCCTGTTTCAAGGACGAACCGGGTACCGAACTCCTTCCGCTCCTGACTCAGGCGGAGCGCCTCCTCCGCGGCCGCCAGGCCCTCCTTCGCCGTGGCGATCTGATCGGCGAACGACCGGACCCCGGTCCATGCCTCGACGACCTCCCGGGCCACGCCTTCCGCTTCGGCACCCGCTGACCCCCTTCGGGATTGACCCTCGCGCGGAAGCCGCCTAGGATGCTTGCCGAGGCAACCATTGCCACGGCAATATCAGTCCCCGCCCGACGAGCCCATCGGCCTCCTGGTCGCGGCCACCCGACGCCGGATCAAGCAGGCGGTGGGGCTGCGCCTGCGGTCCCATCGCCTGAGCCCGCAGCAGTTCTGGGTCCTCACCGTCATCTCCGAGCACGAGGGCCGATCCCTCCGCGAGCTCGCGGGGTGGCAGCGGCTGGACGAGCCGACGGCCTCCCGCGTGGTGGGGAACCTGACGCGCCAGGGGCTGGTGCGGGTGGACGTGGATCGGGGAGACCGCCGGCGACGCTCCCTGGTCCTGACCCCGAAGGGCCGCGCCCTCGCCCGGCGCCTGCGCCCCATCGCCCTCGCCGTGCGGGCGGCGATCGTGGCCCGGCTGTCCACGGCCGAGGTGCGGGTCCTGCGCGCGGGGCTTCGGAAGGTCATCGCGAACATGGAGCGGTTCGCGCAAGGGAGCCGGGGGGGCGCCGCGCGCATGGCCTCGGGCACGCGGGTCGCGCTGCTGGCGGCGCTGCTCGTGGTGCCCGGGGCGGCCTGTCGGCGCGGGGCGGCCGCGCCTCCCGGGGCGGCCTCGGTTCCGGTGGTGGTGGCG
>Ga0137369_10001819_pt1 | contig 21491 bp, 19 predicted proteins | sample SagtaG_12_FD_104918 | JGI IMG/M metagenome (GOLD analysis project Ga0137369, IMG submission 104918) | Vadose zone soil microbial communities from Sagehorn Ranch, Mendocino, California, USA - Sage1_L_113_16 metaG | ecosystem: Environmental > Terrestrial > Soil > Vadose zone | place: USA... | reverse complement strand
TCGCCGCCTCGGCCCACTTCTCCAGCCAGCACTGCTCGGCCCGCTCGGCCTCGACCCGCGACTGGTGGCACAGGAGCCAGAGGAGGGCGAAGTCGGAATAGACCTGGCCGTCCATCATCCCGGCGACGTCGAACTCGACGTAGGCCTGGCGCGTGAGGCTCTTGTTGTCGCGCAGGATGCGCAGCTTGAGGCCGTTCGAGAGGAAGCCCCAGAGGTGGCCCTCGTGGCGGTTCAGGAACTCCTGCACGAGGCCGTGGGGGCTGGCCTTGGCGGCGCCAGCGACGCCCTTCGTGGGCCGATCGAGGTCCACGTTCCGGCCCAGGAGGTGGATCGGCGTGTTCTGCCAGACGTGGGAGATCGGGTACGACTTGCCCTCGATCTCGAACCCCTTGCCGGCCGGAAGGCGGCCGTAGCCCAGTTCCTGGAAGAGCGGCAGCAGCCACTTGTCGCGGGTCAGGCCGGTGCCGGCATCCTCTGGTTTGAGGGCGCCCGCGGCTGGCTGGAAGGCGGCCCAGAAGCCGAGGAGGCGGTTCCAGGAGCGCGTGATCGCCTCGCTCAGCTTCTCACGCTCCTGGAGGTGGTAGTCCTTCGGGCTGAGGCCCGGCACGTCCTTGTCGCCCTCGGCGAGCCGCTGCAGGAAGTCGGGCGGGAGGAGCGCGCCCTCGGAGCGGACGGTCGTGAAGACGTCGCGGGCGCGCGCCATCGCTAGGCGCCGCTCCTGTCGAGCAAGGCCCTGAGCTTCTCCTCGAACGCGGGGAGCTTGTTCGCGACCACGTCCCAGATGATGTCGAGGTCCACGCGGGAGTATGCGTGGATGAGGATGTCGCGGAGCCCCGCGATCTTCTGCCATTCCACGCCGGGATCCTTGGCGCGGACGTCCTCGGGCAGTTGTTTGACCGCCTCCCCGATGATCTCGAGGTTACGCACCACGGCGTCGACGGTCTTCCCGTCGCCTCGGAACTCGTCTGCGCCCATGGTTCCGACGTAAGAGCGGATCCGGGCGGCGGCCGCCAGGATGTCTTCGAGATAGACCTTAGAGTCTCGAGGCATGGATAGCTTCTGCCAGGATCATCGGCCGCAGGCGCGGCTTCACCGCGTCGGCGAGCACCAAGTCGATCTTGCGGCCCAGGATCTTCTCGAGGAAGAGCTTCACGTCCATGTAGGCGTCGAAGGTCTTGGGCTGCAGCTCGACCAGCAGGTCGATGTCGCTGGATTCGGACCCTTCCCCGCGAGCAATAGAGCCGAAAAGGGCAAGGCTCTTGGCGCCGAGCCGCCGCAGCTCATCTGCGTGGGCGTCGATCGCCGCCAGGATCTCGTCACGGGTGGGCATCAGGCTATCCAACGACTTCATTGTACGCCCCCGGCAGGCAAGTAGACGTAGATGCCCAGGATATCCGCAGGGAGCTTCGGCTCCACGCGATGCCGGATGCCGCGCCCCTTGACCGCTTCCCTGACCCGTTCGTGCGCCGCGAGGATGCGGGCAGCCTGATCCTTGGCGACTTGCTCGAAGGCTGGCGTGAGCGTTGGTAGATCGCCCAGGGCCTTTGCCGCGAAGTGGCGGGCCTGTTCTGGGGCGATGTTCGCGCTCGGAGTCACGGCCAGGAGCGACTCGGCTTCCTGGGCCGAAAGCCACTCGACGTTCGGCGGAGCGCCCCGGAAGGCCACGAGCTGGCAGTCCTCGGCCAGGAGAGCCTTCTCTTCCCCACCCTTCTGCGACGTCAAGATGTGGAAGCGCAGGCGGAGCAGGAGGGCCGTCGTGCGCACTCCGATATCCTTCGTCCGGACGACTCCGGCCCGCCGGGCGACGGCCCTGCCGGCGAGAACCGGATCGAGGGCGCTGTCGAGTACGTAGCCCGCCAGGCCCTCGACGAGCGGGTGCGTCCGGTGGAGGTAGACCACACCGTCCTTGACCGGCAGGCCGAAGCGCACCTTCAGCTCGTCGAGGTCCCGGTGGTCTTTGATCGCGTCCCGTAGCGCCGCCGGAGCTTCCTTCAGCTTCATCGTGACGGGGTCGGAGCCGGTCACGAGGCCCCCATGCCCGGCCACCACCTCGCGTACAAACCGCTCGACATCCACACCCGACCCGATGGCGGCGCGCACGGCCTGCAGCTCGGCGCCTACCTCCTCAGGCCGGATCGTGTGCTGCGCGAAGAGAGTCCGCGAGACCTTCTCGCGCTCGGCGGCCGCCTCCCACTGCGTGTGCAGATCCTCCTGCTCCGGCGGATGGAGGGCGAGGCTGAGCTGCTCGCCCTCCCCGCGGAGGAGCGTTGCGTGGAGGATGGCGGCCATGACCTTCTCGGTGTCGACCGGCACCGGGACCGAGATCCCTAGCGAGCTGCGGATCTTCCGGTGTTTCTTGATAAGGACTTCGAGGACGACGCCGTCGATGGCGTTGTCGGTCCCGTAGTAGGTCAGTGCGCGGACCGTCTTTCTGCTCTGCCCGTAGCGGTCCACGCGGCCCTCACGCTGCTCGTGGCGGGTGGGGTTCCAGGCCAGGTCGTAGTGGACGACGGCGTCGAAGTGGTCCTGGAGGTTGATGCCCTCGCTCAGGCAGTCTGTGCAGACAAGGACACGGCGCTCCTGCGCAGCCATCTCGACAACGCGGGCCTCCCGCTCCGCGGGGGGCAGGAGGCCCGTCACCGCCTCGACCGCCACCGCTTTCGCGAGGGAGCCGCGCAGCTCCTGGGCCAGGTACTCCGCGGTGGGGATGAAGCGACAGAAGACGATCGGTCTGAACCCGTCCTTCACCAGATCGCCGATCAGCTTCTTTGCTGTCTGAAGCTTCGTGTCCTTCTCGCCTTTCAGGCTCTCCGCCAGCTTCGCCATCTCCCGGAGCTTCCGCCGGTTTCGGGCTTCCTCGTCGCCCTCCTCCGCGTCGCTGCCGGGTGCCACGTCAACGCCTTCGGAGGCTTCGTCGTCGATCGCGTCGAGCACCGTCCGGCGGCCGATCGCATCGACCTCGTCCTCCGTCTCCGCGTCGGCCCCGCCGGAGCGGGTCGTCAGCGTCTCGACCGCGGCCGCCGGGCTGCTCGCAAGGGACCGGAGGAGCGCCAGGACCGACCACCAGCGGATCCTCTGCCGAAACGTCCCTCCCTCCGTATCCCGGACGGTCTCCCGCGCATAACGGAGGGCCTTCCGGAAGAGCTCCTGGTACTCAGGATGGAGCCGGTAGGTCGGGTCTTCCTTCAGCTCCTCCCGCTTCGGGAAAGGCGTGTCCTCCTTGAGGTAGTGCTCTATGTCGGCGCGCCGCCGCTGGACGAGATGGGCCGCGAGCCTCTCGCGGTGCCGGCGGCTCGCCTCTCCCGTCAGGTCGTCCGGGAGGCTGGCGAACTCCGGGTTGAGCAGGCTGAGCAGGGAGCGGAACGCCTCTTCCTTTCCGCTGTGCGGCGTCGCCGTGACCAGGATCAAGTGCCGGTTCGCGTCTTTTGCGAGGCCCTTCAGGAGCTGATGCCGCTGGTGCCTGCCCCAGCCCGTCTCGGACGTGGCGGCGCAGGTGTGGGCCTCGTCCACGATCACCAGCTCCGGGCAGGCGCGGAGGAAATCCTCCCGGTGTCGGTCGGACTTGATGTAGTCGGTCGAGACGATGACGTAGGGGTAAAGCTCGAAGAGGGACTGGTTGGCCGCGCAACCCTGCTCCAGGCGCCGGGCCGTGCTCGGGAGGACCCGCTCGAACTCCAGGTTGAACTTGAGCTGTAGCTCCCTTTGCCACTGCTCGGCCAGGTGGGGCGGGCAGAGGACGGCCAGGCGCTGGACCTCGCCCCGGTCGAGCAGCTCGCGGGCGATCAGGCAAGCCTCGATCGTCTTGCCGATGCCCACGTCGTCGGCAATGAGCAGCCGGACGGGGTCGAGGCGCAGGGCCATCAGGAGCGGCACGAGCTGGTAGGGGCGCGGCTCGCAGGCAATGCGTCCCAGGGAGCGGAAGGGGCCTGCGCTATGGCGGAAGCCCAGTCTCATGGCGTCTCGGAGCAGGCGCCCCGACCGGTGGTCGCCCAGGTCGTCGGGGCTGGGCGGGACGAGCGTTGCCGGCTCGACCGTCTCGAGGCCCAGGTGGATACCCGCGATCTCGTCGTCGGTGCCTCCGAGAGGCCGGACAAGGAGGAAGTCCTCCTCCGACTCGGGCAGGACGACCCACTCGCGGCCGCGGGTCCGGACGAGGGAGCCAACGGCGAAGCTCATTGCCCCTCGCCAAAGACGTGCGGGTGCATCTTGAACAGGGCTTCCCACTCGGCGTCGTGCCTGAAACGGAGCACGACCCAACCCAGGTCTTCCATGGCGCGTTCCTTCACCGCGTCTCGTTCCTGACGGTCGGGATGGTCGTGGGGCGGGCCATCGACGTAAACGGCGACGTTCTCGGCCGTGTACACGAAGTCCGGGCGCGTGCCCGCCTTCTCGAACAGCTTCTGGGCTTCACCGGGCAGGCGATGGCCGCGGTCCATCACCGCGCGAAGCCAGCGACGCTCCAGCTCCGATCCAGCCTGCCGGCTCAGGCGGTCGAACTGCTCGTCGCGGCTGTATCCGGTCGGGGATGTCTCGACCGCGGCCTGAGCAAGCCGGAGGAGCATGCCCACGAGTAGCTGTCGGTCCAGGAACTTGTGGTCGGGCTGGTTGGTATAGCTCATGAGGCAGTCGTAGCAGGCGGCCTCGCATTTCTCCTTCGCCCCGGGCGCGGAGCCGAGGTCTTCGCCGGTCTCAGGATGGAAGTGGCAGATCTCGAGCGCCTTGCGGGCGACGCGGGAGAGCGCCGCCGGATCTTCGACGATGCGGCGGAGCACACCAGCGCCCCCCTCGGCAGACTCGTAGAAGAGCAGGTAGCGTCGGTCGTCCGATCGTGGGAGGGGCTCGGTGGCCAGTTCGGTGTCCTCGAGCTGGAACTCAACCTGGATTGCGTGCTTGAGCGCGGCTTGCAGTGAAGCCAGCGTTGCCGCGTTGCCATCCGTCTCCGGCCGCAGGATGAGACAGTTCCGGTGGTCCTCGACGAACGGCATGACCCGCATCTTCTGAGGGCTCATCGGATCGTCGGGCTCGTCCTCGTCCTCATCCTTCGTGTCCTTGGCCCAGTAGCCGCGCTCGATGTCGAGGATGAAGCCCAGCTCGGCTTCCTCTCGCCGACGTCGCCAGCCCCGGTTGATCCTCCAGATCGTCGCGGCGTGGCCGTAGGAGAGCGTCGCCAGCTGGCCCTCCGGAGTGTGCACGATCGCGGTCTGCCGGTTCGGCTTCCCGTCCGTCTGCCCGAAACGGATCGTGCTCTGGAGGTCGTAGCCCTGGCGCTGCCGCTCCTCTTCGTCCGAGTTGATGCGGTCCCTTCGGCGCGTCGTCACGTTCTGCATGCGGAGCAGCTGCCTCATGGGGGCCGGCAGCTCGGCGCCGCAGCTCTCACAAAGGTCGGGACCGCCGCCGTCTCTCAACGGGTGGAGGTAACCACAGCTCGTGCAGATCTTGGCCGAGGCCGTGATCGCGGTCCTGCCCGTGGCCGGGTCGGTCACGTCGCTGACGGGCAGGATCACGCGGTTGATCACATAGCGCGAGCCTTCGTGGTAGATGACATTCCGGGGTCCGAACTCGCTGATCGCCAGAAAGCGCGGGCGCGACAGGAACTCGTCCTCGCCCTTCGCCGAGCGGCGCCCCGGAATGAACGCCGAGAGCGGGAGCCTCGGGAAGCTGTAGCCGGGCAGGAAGCCTTCGCTCGCGAAGTAGCGGTAGCTGTAGAAATCCGACTGGACGATTGAGCTGCCCGTGGCGCGCAGGAGATCCAACTGCGCTTCGGCCTCGCGCCGGAGCTTCCGGGCCTCGTTTCGCTCATGCTCCGTCCGGAAGGGCTCGCCGATGATACGGCTCTGGAGGTTGTACTGCCCGAGCGCAGCCCGGTAGAGGCCCCTCCAGCGGTCACAGGCTCCGTCGAACCGCCGGCCGATCGTCTGAAATACGTCGTCCAGCCAGGTCGGGCTCCACCAGCCAGACCGCGCCAGGTCGGCTTCGATCCCCGCCAATACTCCCTTGGCGCGGGTCTTGGCCCGCTCCCGCGGCTCCTTTCGCTCGACGTCGTCGCGAGTGGAGGCCTTCAGCTCCAGCGTCGGCGGTTCGCCCGTGAGGTCGAGCAGGTCGGTGAGAGAGCGGCCCAGCGACATCTTCGCCTCCGCCAGCCACTGGGCGTGAACGTGTGCACGGACGAGGTCTTCGTTCGCGAGGTCCAGCCGCGGCGGGGCGACTTGCCCCGAGACCATCAAGTGTGGCCGCCGGAAGAAGTACTGGTCGTGAGGGCTGCCCGTCGAGCAGTAGGTGATCACGAGGGCCGGCTGGCCGCTGCGCCCCGCCCGGCCGCTCCGCTGCGCGTAGTTCGCCGGCGTCGGGGGGACGTTGCGCATGTTCACCACGTTGAGGCTGGCGATGTCCACGCCTAGCTCCATCGTCGGCGAGCAGTAGAGAATCGGCAGCTTGCCATCGCGGAATCGTTGCTCGCGTTCTTCCCGGGCCTCGTACGGGACCTGGGCCGTGTGCTCGCGAGCCTCCAGCCCCTGACCGTCCGCGGCAGCCGTCCGGTAGAACGCCAGGAAGAACGGGTTCGGCCGCCCGCCCTCCGGCGGCGGCTGAGGCACCCGGATCGGATCGAGGCTGACGGACGTTCCGTCTCCGGCCACCCAGCGCATTGCTGCGGCCACAATCTGGTACCCCGCGACGTCGTCATGCTCCTCGGGCTCCCGCACACGCTCGACCAGCCCCCCGACCCGCATGCCGTCGAGCAGCTCCCGGATGATCTGCTCCGTGTCCGTGAGTCGCAGTGGCGTCCGGAAGTCCGGGAACGTACTGCGGCGGCGGAGGTACTGGCCGAGCCCGCCCCGAGTCGAGAGGTAGACCCAGCCGCGATAGTCGTTGGGTCGCTCTGACCGGGGCATCACTATCCGCGCGTGCTCGAGCCTCTGGGCTTCGTTCTCGTCCACCCCCCATGGCGCGCGCAGCCGCTGGCTGGAGAGCTGGACCAGTCGTTCCTGGAAGGCCTGGTCCAGGTAGTCCACCTTTATGGCCAGCTCCCGTCGCAGGAAGTCCAACAGCACTCGCCCGATCTCGGCCCGGGTTTCGGGCTTCGCTCCGGCCAGCGCCGGATGGCAGGACTGCCACACGTCTTGCGCCGCCGCGACCTCGTCGAGCGACTGATAGTTGATCCGGAGCAGGCCGGTCTGTTCGAGGTTCGGCGACGTGATCCGCCAGCCGCGGCGCAGGTCCAGGTACAGCCGATAGCCCAGGACGTCCCGCAAGGCCTTCTGCGTCTCGTGGAGAGCGGCGAAGCGGACCGACGGATCGGCCGCGTAAAGGTCCACCGGGAGCGCGAGGGCTTCGAAGACCCGCGGGGTCAGGACCTCGTGAGAAAGTCCGTCCGGGCCCGCCCCCTGTGCCGCCCGGAACACCGCCGACCGGAGGAGGCCCACTTCGATGAAGTCGTTGAAGTGGCCCGCCTGGAGCGAGGCGTCCTGTCTGTTGTCCGTGAACGAGAGGATCTTCCGGGCGTCCGGTTTCAGCTCGCCGTCCCTGCGGAGGTGACGGATCGCCGACAACGTCAGCACGGTCGTGGCCGTGCTCCGCCCCTCCGAGCCGAGCGTTGCCAGCTTCACGAAGTCCGTACGGTGCCGCCCGCCGTAAGCGACCCCACACCGCAGACAGAAGCGAAAAGGCATCGGAATGAAATGCGCTGGCGTGCCCTCCATCCCGATCCGGCCATCGGCCGCCACCGTGACCGGAATCGGAACGTTCCCCCGCAAGTGGTACTTGACGCGCGGCGGGTCGCCTTCCACCCAGTCCTCGGGAAGCCGATCGATCGCTCCTGACCAGGGCTCGGTGGCGCTCAGGTAGAGGTAGCCCGGCCTTCCCGCGAGCTCGGTCGGCTTTGAGTCGAACGGGCGCCCCTCCACGCGTGCCCCCGCTGGTTCTTCCATCCAAGCGACCGTGTAGTACTCCTGGCCGCACTCGCGGCAGAAAGCCAGCGGGAAGAGCCGCCGGGCCCGATCCCCCGGGACGAAGGTCTGGGGCTGGGCCGTGATGTGGCGTTCCGCCTCCGGCTGTGCCGAGGCGTAGACCGTGTCTCCGCGGCTGATGAACTGGTGCAGGCGGAACGCGAAGATCGGAAAGCCCGTCTCCGGCTGCTTGATGGCCCATCCGGCGAGGAGCTGCTCCTGGATCCGGGAAACGCACTGCTCCTCGGCGACTCCCGTCAACTCCGACAGCTCGGCCGCTCCACCACCCATTCCGCGGATGGGCCGCGGTTGCGCCCTGACGAGCCGCCCCGTTTCCCGCTCCGCAGTCACGCCAAAGGCGCCTTCGATCCAGCGCGAAAGCGGATCCTTGACAAAGCGCTCATAGTCCCCCGGGAGCGGCGGCATCACGTTGTCGGCAACCCGGTCCTGGAGCGCCTTCAAGAATGCGGGATCGCCGGGTCTGGGCTCCTCCGTAGCCCGCTGTACGGTCTCCCCAATCACGTCCTCCGGGCCGACCGTCGCACCGAAGATCAGGCTCGCGACGCGGGCGACCTCGGCCCTCTGCTGGTCCCAGTTGCCGCCGGTGGCCATCGTGGCCGACGTTCCAACGTGCTGCAGTTGACGGGCATCGCAGGCATCCCTCGTTCGGCGTACCAGAAGTGCCACGTCGGCACCTTGCCGGCCTCGGTACGTGTGCAACTCGTCGAGCACGAGGAAGCGCAGTCCTTTCGCAGCACCGACGAGCGGCCGCTCCTCGGTCCGGGTCAGGATCAGCTCGAGCATCACGTAGTTCGTCAGAAGGATATCGGGCGGATTGGCGACGATCTCCTTCCGTTCCTCCTCGCGCTCCTGCCCCGTATAGCGCCGGAAGGTGACGGGACCCTTGCCATCCGGATAGCCGAAGGACAAGAACTTGGTCAGCTCCTGCGCCTGGCTGTTGGCGAGAGCGTTCATCGGGTACACGACGATGGCCTTGATACCATTGCTCCGCTCCGACCGGAGGACGTTGTCGACTATCGGAACGATGTAGCTGAGGCTCTTCCCGGAACCGGTTCCCGTGGTCAGGACGTAGTTGCGGCCGGAGCGAGCCGCATGAATCGCCTCAACCTGATGCTTGTGGAGCCGGAGGCCCTTCCCTGCGTCTCGCGCGTCCGCCTTCGCGCGGAAGATCCTGCCGCACTCCGGATGGAGGACACCCTGCTGAACCAGCTCGTCCACCCAACCGCCGGGGGCGAAGGCGGGATTGAGGCCGATGCGTGGCTCGGGCCACAGCAGGCCCTCGGCCATGTCGGTGTCGACGCGCTCTCGGATCCGTTCGTCTCGAATGGAAATGAAGCTGCGAACGTAGTCGCCGTAGTCGTCGGTCACGCGCTTCCGCAGCTCGAAGACGTTCATGCCGACTGGTGCTCCTTTCGCCACTTCAGCATGTCCCATCGCGTCGCGATCCCGACGAGGTCCCCCGTCGGGCGGCCGCTCGGCGTGATCAGCACAGCCTCGAGCGTTTCCGCTTCTGCAAACAGCTGGCGCACGCGGTCGACAGTTTCACGCGCACTCACAAAGGCCCAGTTCGTTTTCGGGTCTTCCTCCTGCCTGAGAACGCTCTTGACCAGAACGTCCTCCAACTCTACCAACGACATCTCGGTTGTGACGTACCTGGCCAGCCACCTCGTTACACCGTTTTCTGTAAGCAGGCCCCGGAAGGCCAACCCGTCGAATACAGGGAACTGGGAATAGTCGCGGTCACGAATCCTCTTGAGCACCTTCGCAAGCGAGTCGGAGACGACAAGCCTCTCCACTACTCTTTCAAATGTGGGGATCGCTCGGTCCGGGCGCGTGAGTCGCCGTTGGAGCAACTCGAGGCTCGCAACCACCGAGACAGAAGGCGTTACCGCGAACTCGCCAGGTTTGGTACGGGCGTGGACCAATAGGTTTCGGATACGGGACGTCAGCGCCAACAGCTCTCGATCCTCTCCATTTAGGGCAACCGCTTGCTCGATGAGGGATGGGAAGGGCACTCTGCGCCGATGACCTATCGTCGCGCGCAGGTGATGGTCGATCGTGTTGTAGGCCACCTGTAGCCTCTCTATGAGGCGGTTGCGCTTGACGCTGATCGTCGACATCAGACAGGTCGAGGGAAAGGAAGTCGTCCAGGGTCGCGGGCGAGGCCCGGACGCCCTCGGGCAGGGATCTTGCGGAAGGCGCTGACGAGGTCGGGCTCGAAGGGGGTGCCGCGGTACTGGGCCAGCACCTTCTCGGCGAAGTAGAGGGCCACGAGCTCGCCCTGGCTCAGGGTCACCGCGGGGAGCGAGGCCAGGGGCTCGGTCAGGGTGTAGCTGCCCTTGGCCCGGTCGAACTCCAGGGGGACGCGCCACTCGTCTCTCAGGAAGTCCAGGTCGCGATAGGCGGTGCGGACGTTCACCTCGAACTCCTCGGCGAGGTCCCTGGCTTTCAGGGGCCGGCCCGACCGGAGCCGGGCCACCCCCAGCCGGCGCAACGGCGGGCGGGTGGCCAGGTGCCGCACCGCGGCGCGCGCGGATTGGGACCTCCGGGGCCTCACGGGTGATGGGCGAAGGATAGCATCTCCCACCCCTCCGGGTGGACCCAGGCGCGGGGCCGAGATGGTACGATGCTCGTGGAAAGCCGATGGCAAGTCGGGAACTCGAGGCCGAGCTGGCCGCCCTTTCGCCCGCCGAAAAGGCGACCCTGGTCCAGCGGCTGGCGCTGGAGGTGGCCAACGTGTGGCCGGGGATCGAGAAGACCCCGGGTGTGGCAGGGGGGGTCGCCTGCATCGTGCGGACGCGCATCCCGGTCTGGAGCCTCGAGAACTACCGGCGCCTGGGCTGGACGGACGCGCGCCTGCTCTCGAACTTCCCCTCGCTGAGGGCCGTCGACCTGGTCCATGCCTGGGCCTATGCCGACGCCCATCGGGCGGAGATGGACGAGGAGATCCGCAAGAACGAAGCGGCTTGAGCCTTGGCCGCTCTCTTCGCGGACGAGAATTTCCCCCAGCAGGTTGTGGCGGCGCTCCGTGCCCGTGGTCACGACGTGTTGACGGCGTACGAGGCGGGGCTCGCCAACCAGCGTGTTCGGGACGAGGACATCCTTTCCGACCACTCGGTTCGGGCGTACGGTCTTGACCCTCAATCGGTGGGAGTTCGTTCGTCTGCACGCCGCTCACCCGGAACACTCCGGGATCATCGTCTGCACTCTGGACCCCGATCCCGATGGACAGGCGACACGGATCGACCAGGTCCTGGGTGGTGGCGACGCCGCGGGGCAGCTTCGCCGAGTCAACCGACCCCCTCGTTGACCTTTCGAGGCCTGGAGTAGCATCACTGTATAGTCAGGATTCGTAGGGTCGAGGCGCTGGGGGGCTTCCGAGTGCGCCTCTCTCTGACCGACGGCTCGACCCGAGAGGTGGACCTTGGGCCGTACCTGAACGGGCCTGTGTTCGAGCCCATTCGGAAGGACGCAGCCCTCTTTCGGTCCGTCAGCGTGGACGAGGAGTTGGGCACCATCGTGTGGCCCAACGGAGCGGACATCGACCCCGACGTCCTGATCCTCGGGCGAACGCCGGCGTCCTTGGGGACGGCCAGCGGCCGATCTCGCGCTCGATAGCGGCAACTTCAGTCCGTGCGCGGGCGCAGCAGGCGAGGAGGCTCTCGCATCGCAGCCCGGGCCTACGGCTGCTCCGTCGTGGGCGCTGTTCCGTGGAGCACGGTGGCCTGGTTCGAGAGCGTGAGGGCGTTGCCTTTGTCGTCCGTGAGGTTCGCGATGAACTTGACGCTCGCCCCGCCCCCGGCGAGGGTCCGGTACTCGCCCGAGGTGAACTGCAGCACCGTGCGCCCCCGCGCGTCCACGTGCTTCGCCACCGAGTAGTCGTAGTCGAGGAGGATCGCCCCCGTCACGGAGGACGCGAGCGTGGTGCGCACGCTGTTGATCGTGAAGCCCACGCCGGCCGTGTCGTAGAACTCCAGGTTGACCTTGAACTTCCACCAACCGCCCCCCTGCGCCTCCGAGACCGCCGGGTTCGGGTCCACGTTGAACGTGACCACGGCCCTGGGCGGCGGCGTGGGCAGGGTCGTGGGCGTGCTGGAGCTGTCGTTGCCGCTCCCGCACCCCGCGAGTGTCATCGCCACGAGCGTCGCGACCGCCGCTGTCCTCCCCCGCTTCCCCATCTCCGCTGCCCTTCCTTCCTGGCCCGCAGGCCCGCTCCTGTCGCGGTGTCCCTGGGCGTCGGTCGGATTCTGCTGGGGGCACCCTGACATCCGGCGTCAGGGGGAGCTGAAGGCGCGGGTCGGGGAGGCTACGGGCGGACCCAATAGCGCAGATGGGTGCGTATCCTCTTGGCCGAGAGGGTGGCGCCAACGGCGATGCATTTCGAGGTGGTGGGTGGGATCACCGGCGTGGAGGTCATCGCGGTGGGCAGGCGGATCCGGGCCCTCCAGCGGTGCTGAGGTTGTACGGCAAAGGGCGCTGGAGGAAGATGAAGGGACAGGCTCTGATCCGCCTTCCGAATGGTCGTGTTCGCCTTGCCGAGCTTCACTGGTACGATGCTCATGGCGTGGGCAAGAAGGACATGAAGAGGAAGCGATACCTGGACTGAACGATGGCTGAGAGAAGGAAGTCCACCCGACGATTTGCCGTGTGCGTTCGGAACAAGGGCTATGAAGCCTCTCTGGAACGCAACAAGATCTACGTCGTTCGGCCGGACTCTGAAGCGGAAAAGGACGGTGACATCCGGGTCGTTGACGAAAGCGGCGAGGACTACCTCTACCCCGCGCACTGGTTCGTCGCCGTCGAGGTGCCCAAGGCGGTCCAGGCTTCCCTACTGAAAGCTTCCTAGGCCGACACTGCCGGCCCTGTTCCCGCGCGGCGCGCGAGGTGGAAACAACCGCCGGGGTGGACGCCCAACCGCCGGGGGGGACGGGGCGTAGGGCCAGGAGGTCCCCGCGAGTGTCTTAGCAGGGTCTCCGAGTCAGCGTGCCCCCTCTTTCCACGTCTCGGCCAGGGAGGCCCGGAACAGCTCATCGAGGGCCGGCCAGTCGGGCGCGGGGGCCGGCGGCAGGCGCGCCCGCCGCGCCCTCAACGACGCAAGCTCTCGATCCAGGAACTCGTTGATCGCGCGATCCGGGGACCCTCGGCCAGCTCGTCGCCGGCGCGCTTGCGTGCGAGCAGGGCCTCGACGACCGGACGCAAGCGTGGCGGCAACTGGTCCGCCACCATGGCGGCGAACTCGGTCGGGGGCGTCGTGCCGTGCATCTGGATCCAGCGGCACGCCAGCACCGGGCGGAGGACGTAGAAGTATTTCTTGACGCGCATCGGAACGCGCTGGAGGTACTCGCGGTAGTTCCCCTCCGCCATGCTCAGGTAGTGGTGCATGCAGGACCGGGGGGAGAAGTAATCGGCCGCCAGCACCCGGAGCCGCGCGGCCGCGGAGAACGCCTCCCGGTACACGATCGGCGAGCGGAGCCACTCGAGCAGCGGCGGGTTCGATTTCGCGAAGAGTCCGAGGGCCTTCTTCAGGTCCCAGCCGCTGACGTCCAGCCCGTCCGCCAGCGGGTACTCGAGCACGTCGCGGCGCCGCTGGACCGACAGGTACCACTCCGGGCGCCGCAGGTATAGGAATCTCACGTCCCAGTCGGAGTCCGTGGAAGCGAAGCCCCATGCTCGGCTGCCGGACTCGACGGCGTAGAGGACCCTGACATCCTCCCGGGTCTCGATCCGGTCGAGCGTGTCGCGGATCTCGCGTTCCATATCCACTCACCAGGACCGGGGCGACTCGATACACGCGCCCCCTCCCCTCTGGCCGCCACCACGCCGGTCGGGTCTCAGACGCCTCGCTCTTGGCACGTAGCTACGAAAAGTATATACTTTGCTCGGGAGGGTTGGATGGGTGATCGGGCGAAGCTGTTTCGGACGGGCGGCAGCCAGGCGGTGAGGCTGCCCAGGAAGTTCCGGTTCGACGACCAGAACGAGGTGCTCATCCGTCGCGAAGGGAAGCGGGTGGTGCTCGAGGGGACGAAAAAGACGTGGAGCCGGCGCTTCATCGAGCTGGCGGGCTCGGCAAAGGATCTTCCCTACCCTCCGGAACCACGACCGGTCGAGTCGGGTCCCGACCTCGCTTGATGCATGAGGTACCTTCTCGACACCAACGCCTGCGTTGACTACTTGAGCGGCCGGTACTCCAATGTGATCACCCGCATCCAGCGCTCGTCCCCGGACGACCTGCGCCTCAGCTCGGTCGTGGTTGCGGAGCTCCGCTACGGAGCCGACCGAAGCGCGCACCCCAAGGCGAACCACTCGCGCCTCGACGCCCTGGTCGAGGAGATCGAAAGCCTGGACTTCGACCTGGGGGCCGCTGCGGCCTACGGCCGGGTGCGCTCCGGACTCGAAGGGGCAGGACAGCCGATTGGACCCAACGACATGCTGATCGCCGCTCACGCGGTCTCCCGACGTCTCACCCTGGTGACCGACAACGTCAAGGAGTTTCGGCGCGTCAGGGGACTGAAGGTCGAGAACTGGCGCAACGGGCACGCCTGAGCCGAGGCCACTGCCTCTTCCGACCACGGGCTGGGAGGACCCAACGGCCGATCCTGGTTCAGGTAGGGCTCCGAACGGACCTTCGCTGTCCATTCGCTGTGGCATCCTCGGCCTCGTTGGAGGTGGGTGATGGCCCGTGAGCGAAATCTTGCGGCTGCGTCGGGCGGGGGCATAGACTGGACGCGGCCGAGCCAAGGGGAGCCCCGAAAGTTGAAGCGAGCGACGTACGACGACGTACTGAGCGCCCCTGAGAACCAGGTGGCGGAGATCCTGGACGGCGAGCTCTTCCTGAGCCCGCGGCCGGCCTCGCGGCACTCGCTTGCCTGCTCCCGCCTCGCCCTCGCCCTCGCACCGTTCGGCGACGGGCAGGGGGGGCCCGGAGGCTGGTGGAGCCTCTTCGAGCCCGAGCTTCACTTCGGCGAAGTTGTGGTCGTGCCCGACCTGGGCGGTTGGCGGCGGGAGCGGATGCCGGTGATGCAGGACGTCGCCTTCTTCTCCCTGGTTCCGGACTGGGTTTGCGAAGTCCTCTCTCCTTCCACTGCGAGCATCGACCGCGGCCGGAAGCTTCGGATCTATGCCGGGGCGGGCGTCGGGCAGGCATGGCTCGTGAACCCCGCCGAGCGTACGCTGGAGGTGCTGCGGCTGCGGGACGGGGCGTGGACCATCGTCGCGGTGTGCAGTGGCTCCGGCGCGGTCCGCGGGGAACCCTTCGACGCAATCGAGCTCGCGTTGGAGCGCCTCTGGGTCGATTCGCCCGCCTCGCCGGACGCCTTGCGCTAGGCAGGATGGCATTCGCCGACGCGCTGCGGGCCCTCAACACGATGAAGGCCGAACGTGTGGTCGAGGAGTACGCGATCACGGGTGCGATGGCGCTCGTCTTCTGGACCGAGCCCGTGCCGACCTTCGACATGGATGTGCTCGTGCTGCTCCCCACGCCCCCGGGCAGTTTGGTGAGCCTCGAGGGCATCTATCGCTGGGCGGAGTCGCGGGGCTATGCCGTCCAGGACGAGCACATTCTCATCGAAGGGCTGCCGACCCAGCTCGTCCCCTCGCCGAACGCGCTGTCGCGAGAGGCCATCGCTGCCGCGGTCGAAGTCGAGTACCAGGGAGTCCTCGTCCGGGTTGCGCCGCCCGAGTACCTGATCGCTCTCTACCTTCAGCCCCAGGCCAAGACAGCAAAACGTCGCGAGAGAGCGACGATGCTGCTCGATCTCCCCAATTTGAACCGGGGGCTCGTCGATGACATCCTTAGACGGCATGGCCTCTCATTCTGAACTGCAGGACGCGGAGCTGCCTTCGGCCGCTCTTCTTGATCAACTGTGGAAGGGCAAGGCGGCGCTTCACCGGCGTCATGCGAATCTGCCGTTGCGGGAAAAGATCCGTCTCGTGATCGAGCTGCAGCGGATCGTCCTTCCCTTGATCGCTCGCCAGCGGGCGCTCCGGTCGTGGGAGCGTCCCTGGGACATCGAGCCTTAGCCCCCCTCCCCCGGGTCCAGGAGCTGCCCACTTCGTAGTAGGCAGAGGGCCGCGCGTACCGGCGCACCGGTGATCGCGGCAAGGGCCTGGCGGTAGACCTCCAACTGGGCTCCGTGGGCTTTCCTGGCTGCGGCCGGGTCGGGCAGGTCGGCGGTCTTGAAGTCGATGACCGTCCATTTGCCTCCCCTGCGGTACGCGAGGTCGATCTGGCCGGTGGCGAGGACGCCGCTCAGGGGGACCGCGAAAGGCAGCTCGCGGTAGACGAGGTCCGCGGACTCGGCGGCGGCGATTTCAGGGAGCGTGCGGGCCCGGGAGGCGAGGTCGGCGGCGGCGGTGGCGTCTTCCTCCTTCAGTCCGAATTGCGGGGCCAGGGCCCGGGCGACGGTCATTGGGTCTTCGTCCGCTTTCGTGGGCTGGGCCAGGAGGGCGTGGACGAGCCGGCCGAATTGCGCGGACCTCGCGGTGGGAGCCGCGGTCGGAGGCTGGTGGCCGTCGGGGGCGAGCTCGGCGTCGGTTTCGCTCGTGATCTCCGTCTGGGTGGGCCTTTCTTCTATCTCGTCTTCCTGTTCGAACTTGAACTCGCTGGCAGCGACGGCGCGTTGGGAGACCTGGCGGGCGGCTTGGCGGCGGGCCTTGCGGGCGGTCTCCCAGGTTTGCTCTTGTGCCAGGGCTTGGCGCTCGTCGGCGTCGGTGCCGTCGAGGACAGCCGTGGCTCGGGTGCGGGGCGTGCCTTCCCCACCGAAATCCAGCTCTCGCGTGTCGAACCACGTGACCTCGGCGGCGCCGGAGGTGCCGTCGGGGCGGACCGTGGTGGCTCTTGCTCCGTAGGGGGGCTCGCGGTTGTCGATCGCGAAGCCCGCGATGGCATCGTCGAGCCAGGCTTGGCGGCGCTGGTCGGGGAAGCAGGGGATGACCAGGTGGTCGCGGGCTCTCGTGAGGGCCACGTAGAGGAGGCGGCGCTCCTCGGCTTCCTGCTGGCGCTTCTCGTCGGCCTTGGCGGCGTCCCACCCCTGGGGCTCGAAGCCGCCGATCTTGAGCCAACCCTCCTGGGTGGCGTGGCGGACGATGAGCTGGGGGGCCGGGGGCTGGTCGGAGAGGAGGTCGGCCACGACGACGATCGGGTACTCGAGGCCCTTGGCCTTGTGGACGGTGAGGACCTCGACCTGGGCGCCGGCCTGCTCGCCCACCGGAGAGTCGCCCTCTTCGCGGCCGCCCTCGGCCTCCTGCTGGAGGAAGGCGACCACCGCGCGCAGGGTTGCGGGGCCGGCGGCCTCGTAGGCCCGGGCGACGTCGAGCACCTTCCAGAGGTTGGCCACGCTCTGGTCGCCGGCGGAGCGCAGGCGGAAGGCGGGCAGGGCGCGGGTCTTCTCGAAAAGGCCGGCGATGACCTCGCTGGGCGGCTCCATGCGGCGGCGGCGGTGGAGCGATTGGAGGATGGCGAAGGCGCGGCCCACGAGGCCGGCGTTCTTGACGCCGTCCTTGATGGGGGCCAGGGGGTTCAGGATGCCGCCGCTCGACGCGAACTGGAAGACGTCGTCGTCGCTCAGGCCGAAGAAGGGCGAGCGGAGGGCGGCGAACACGGAGAGGCGGTCGGCGGGGTTGTCGATGGCGCGCAGGACGGCGGTCAGGGCCTGCACCTCTTCGCGCGCGTAGTACTCCTTGCCGCCGACGAGGCGGTACGGGATCTGGCGCGCTTCCAGCGCCTCCTCGAACGGGCCGATGAACCGGGGCGTCATCTTGCGGACGAGAAGGCCGACGTCGCCCGGGCGCGCGGGGCGGACGGAGTCGGCGGCGCGGTCACGGATGCTCCAGGGCCTTTCGCGGGTGATGTGCTGGATGAAGCCGGCGATGGTGCTGGCGAGGACGGGCAGGATGGTGTCCACCTTCCGGTCCTTCGGCTCGGGCAGGCGGTCCTTGGGCAGGGGCAGGGCGATGGTGCGGGCGCCTTGTGTCGCGACCTCCGGCCGGGTGGCGTCGAGGGGCCGCGGCTGCGGGTCTTCGGGCTCCTTGAAGACGCGGTCGAAGCGCTCGTTGACGAAGGCCAGGACGGAGGGGACGGTGCGGAAGTTGGCGGTGAGGGGCAGGACTTCCCCACTGTTGGCCTCGATGCAGCGCTTCACCTCCTCGTAGATGGCGATGTCGGCGCGGCGGAAGCGGTAGATGCTTTGCTTGGGGTCGCCCACCACGAACAGCTTGCCGGGGGCCAGGCGGACGTCGCGCCAGCCCTTGGCCGCGGGCTCGGCCTTCGGGTCCTCGGCCAGGAGGAAGGCGATCTGGGCCTGCAGGGGGTCCGTGTCCTGGAACTCGTCCACGTGGACGAAGTCGAAGCGCTGCTGGAAGTAGCGGCGGACGGCGACCTCGTGCGTCAGGACGTCGCGGGCCTTCAGAAGAAGATCGGCGAAGTCCACGAGGGCGCGCTCGCGCTTCAGCGCCTCGTAGCCGTCCAGGAAGCCGCGGAGGCGGTCGCGCAGGGCCCAGGCCAGGTCGGCGTTCGAGTCCCTTTCGTACCGTTCTTGGGCGTCCTTCAATGCCTTGAGCTCGGCCTTCACGTCCCTGCAGGCTTCCCTGAGGCTCCAGTTGCCCTGCTGGCCCTTGTGGGCGTTCACGAACAGCTCGCGGCTGAGGCGCTCGAGGGCGAGGCCGTCGGCGCGCTCGGCCCGTTCGTGGAAGGCCGCGAGCCGTTCGATCTGCTGGTAGGCGTCGTCCTCGGTGTTCGTGCAGCGGCTCTTCAGGGGCTCGAGCGTGGCCACGGCCTCGCGGAGGCGGTCGCGGAGGCTCTCGGCGTCGAACGGCGGGCGGGCGACGGGCGGGCCGAGGACGTCCCGTTGTGCGGCCATCGCGACGGCGGCCTTGCGCAGGTCCTCGATCTTCAGGCCCAGGGTGAGGGCGCGGAGCAGCGCGTCGTCGGCTTCGGCCATGCGCGCGTCGAACCAGGCGTCCCAGGCGTCGTCCAGCACGCGTTCGCCCGCGATCTCGGCCGCGACCTGGAAGCCCGGGTCCAGGCCGGCCTCGAACGGGCGCTCCTTGAGGAGCGCCTGTGCGAAGGCGTGGATGGTCGAGACCGGCGCGCGCTCCAGGTCGGTGGCGGCCGTTCTGAGGCGCTCGCGTTCCCCTTCGTCCTTGGCGTGTTCGAGCGCTTCCTCGATGCCCTCGCGCAGCCGCAGCTTCAGCTCGCCGGCCGCCTTCTCGGTAAAGGTGATGGCGACGATGCGGTCGAGGGTGGCACGCCCGGCCCTGACCAGGGCTAGGACGCGGCTGACCAGGACGGTCGTCTTGCCGGTGCCCGCACCGGCTTCGAGCAGGAACGTGGTGTCGAAGTCGCGGACGACGCGGTCGCGGACGGCCTGGTCCGCGGGCGGGCGGGTCATTTCCTTCCCTCCGGACCTGGCCTGACCTTCTTCGTCCCGATCGGACCTTCGCTGTCCATTCGCCGTGGCACGATCGGCCTCGTTGGAGGTGAATGATGACCGGTGAGCGGAATCTTGCGGCGGTCTCGGGCGGGGGCATAGACTGGACCCGTCCGGTACCCGCGGAGCGTCGGGCATTGAAGCGAGCGACGTACGAAGACGTGCTGAGCGCCCCCGAGCACAAGGTGGCGGAGATCCTGGACGGCGAGCTGTTCCTGAGCCCCCGGCCGGCCCCGCGGCACTCGGTTGCCGCTTCCCGTCTCATGGGCGCCCTCGTGCCGTTCGAGGATGGGCAGGGGGGGCCCGGAGGCTGGTGGATCCTCTTCGAGCCCGAGCTTCATTTCGGCGACAACGTGGTCGTGCCCGACCTGGCCGGTTGGCGGCGGGAGCGCATGCCTGCGATCCCGGACGCGGCCTTCTTCACCCTCGCTCCCGACTGGGTTTGCGAGGTCCTCTCTCCGTCCACGGAGCGGATCGACCGCGGCCGGAAGCTTCGGATCTACGCCGGGGCGGGCGTCGCGCATGCATGGTTCGTGAACCCCGTGGAGCGGACGCTCGAGGTCCTGCGGCTGCGGGACGGCGCGTGGACGATCGTCGCGGTGTGCAGTGGCTCCGATACGGTGCGCGTCGAGCCCTTCGACGCGATCGAGCTTGCGCTGGGGCGTCTCTGGGTCGATCCGCCCGGCCCGCCGGACCCGTCGCAGCCGGGGCCGAGATAGGATCGGCACGTGGAAGACCTGGTACAGGTCCTCACCAAGTTCCACCGCGAGGTCGTGCTGCCCGATATCAAGCGCGTGGTGGGCGACCTGCGCGACGAGATGAACGCAAGGTTCAGCTCGCTGGACGGCGACTTCGACGCGATCTATCAGCGCTTCGACAAGCTCGAGCTGAAGGCGCGCGTGGACGTCTTGCAGGAACAGATCCACGTTCTCGAAACACGCCTGGGCGAATAGGGCCTGCTCGGTCGTCACCGCCGCCGATCTGCTCGAGAAGACCCCACGCAAATCAACTCGTTTCACGGGATCTCCCGTAGCCGCTTGAAGGACGCCAGCCGTGGGTCGCCCGACTTGCGCTGTGCCCGGTTCTCGCGGAAGGGGCCGCACACGGCCTGGAAGTCGCAGAAGCGGCAACTGTCGGCGACGGGAGGGAAAACGCCCGCCACCGCCAGGTCGTCGAGCGTGGTGAGGACGGTCGTCAGCGCTGCGTCGACCTCGGGCGTCGCCGGGCAGGCCTTGCGCCGGTACTCGCCGGTTGCGGTGGCGTAGTAGTAGACCGCCTCGGCCACGTCGCGGTCGGGAAAGATGGCCTTCGCGGCGCGGGTGTAGAGGGCGAGCTGAAGCGCGCGGCCTCCCTTGAACTGCTCCTCGCGTCCCCAGAAGTACTTGCCGGTCTTGTAGTCGATGACCCGGACCTGGCCGGTCGAAGGCGAAAGATCGAGCCGGTCGATCTTGCCGCGGAACGCGACCGAGGCGCCCGCGCTGGTCGCGACCTCGAGATCCTCGAACTCCCGCTCGAAGGCCGCGGGCACGAAGGCCGGATCGTCGCCCGCCTCGTCGACCTGGTCCTTCAGCATCTCCTCGAGGTCGCTCCGCAGGCGCACGCGCACGGGTCCCAGGAGGGCGGCGTTCGTGATCCCGCCCTCGGCGGCGAACCGCTCGAGCTCCTCGTCCACCAGCTCGCGGACGCGGCCGGCGAGGCCCTCCAGGTCTTCCTCGCCGAAGGGCAGCCTCCCCTGCTCGGCCAGCTCGGCGAAGAGCCGATGCGCGACCGCGTGATAGAGCGTGCCGAAGTCCTTGCCCTCGATCTGGTAGGCCCGCTCCGGCTCCTCCCACGCCCACAGGTTCAGGCCGCGCCGCAGGAGATGGCGATACGGGCACTCGGCGAAGCCCTGCACGGCGCTCGCGGAGGACCGCTGGCCGGCGAGGCGGAGCCGGACGAGCGCCTCGGGCGACCCCGCAACGTCCACGATGCCGTCCCAGGCGGTCAGGGTCGGGTCCCAGGACGCTCGCTCCTGGGCCAGCGACCGGACCAGGAAACTGTCGGGCTGGGCGAGATGTCGGGCGGCGCCCGGCGTCCCGCCGGCCACGAGCGCCAGGTCGCG
>Ga0137369_10001816_pt1 | contig 21495 bp, 20 predicted proteins | sample SagtaG_12_FD_104918 | JGI IMG/M metagenome (GOLD analysis project Ga0137369, IMG submission 104918) | Vadose zone soil microbial communities from Sagehorn Ranch, Mendocino, California, USA - Sage1_L_113_16 metaG | ecosystem: Environmental > Terrestrial > Soil > Vadose zone | place: USA... | reverse complement strand
TGATCGGGCCGGAGGGCAAGCCGCTCGAGATCCAGTTGCGCACTATCGACATGCACGACACGGCCGAGTACGGGATCGCCGCGCACTGGCTCTACAAGGGCTCCAGGGGAAAGAAGGACGGGGCCGAGCAGCTCGCTTGGATGCAGCAGCTCGCCGACTGGCAGCGCGAGGAGCCCGATGCCCACGAGCTCAAGCGCGCCTTTCCGGAGCTGGCCTCCGACGAGGTCTACGTCTATACGCCCAAGGGCGAGCTGAAGAATCTCCCGGCGGGCTCGACGCCGATCGACTTTGCGTACTCCGTCCATACGGACGTTGGCCACCGCACGGTCGGCGCGAAGATCAACGGCCGCATCGTCCCGCTCCACTACCGCCTGCAGACGGGCGATTTCGTCGAGATCCTCACCTCCAAGCAGGCTGGTCGCGGGCCGTCGCGGGACTGGCTCTCGCTGGCTGTTTCCTCGCGCGCGCGCAACAAGATCCGGCAGTGGTTCACGCGCGAGTCCCGCGAGGAGACGGAGCAGCGCGGACGCGAGACGCTCGAGACGAACCTGAAGCAGCACAACCTTCCGTACAAGAAGCTCGCCGGCTCGCAGCTCCTCGCCCAGGTGATCCGCGAGATGGGGTTCAAGAAGGCGGAGGACTTCTACCTCGCGCTCGGGTCGGGGAAGCTTCAGGTCTCCCAGGTCGTGAACAAGCTCCTCCAGCGCCTGAAGACGGAGGAGGGGATCGTCGAGGAGACGGTTCCCGTCAAGCCGAAGGCGCGGGAGGCGGTCGCGTCAGGAAACTTCGGGATCGTCGTCCCAGGGGTGGAAGACGTCCTCGTGCGACTCGCCAAATGCTGCACGCCCGTGCCCGGTGACGAGATCGCGGGCTACATCTCGCTGGGCAAGGGGATCACGATCCATCGCCAGGACTGCCCGAACGTGAAGTCGCTCATGCGCAATCCCGAGCGCTTTACGGACGTCGCCTGGGACGGCGGCGCCTCGCAGAGCTTCCGCGTCCAGATCGCTGTCGTTTCGTGGGACCGCCCACGTCTGCTCGAGGACGTCGCGCGGACATTCGCCGAGCACGGGGCTAACATCGTCGAGTACGGCGGGCATGTCCACGACCAGATGGCGAAGAACTGGTACGTCGCCGAGGTCGGGGACATCAAGGCGCTGCGGGGTCTCCTCAACGCCCTGCGAAACGTGGACGCGGTCTTTGATGCGTTCCGCGTGACTCCGTCTTAGTCTGAACTTCACTCGTTCGAGCAACGGAATCCCTCCTTCGAGGGACTCGATTCGCGCGTCCTGCTCGACGCCCTCGGCGAAGGCGCCTAACCGTGACCGTGTTGCGCGTGCACTACTGCGTGCCCTCGCCCGCGCGCAATTAGCCACCGATTCGCGGGAAAGGCCGCCACAAAGGCGAGCGCGAGTCCGAGAGCCAGGCTCCACCAGAAGAGGGCGTCATCGAGCCCCGCGGCAAGCGCTCCCGGGACGAACGCGACGAAGCCGTTGTCGACCGTCTCCATGATCGAGATCGAGATCGTGTCTGCGGCAAGGGCGGTCCCGAGGGCGGTGCGAAGCGGCAAACGCGCCCGCAAGAGCGGCAAGAGGGTAAACGAGTACCCAAACGGGAAAGCGAGCGCAACGGCGAGGGCGATCGAAGCCACGTTTCCCCAGCCGAGCGCGGTGGCTATCACCATGCCGAGAACCTCGCCGATGGCGCAGCCGGTCAAGCAGTGCAAAGTCGCCGTAAAGGCGATGCGGTTCAGAGATCCGGCCACGCCACGCCGCCAGTGTCCCACCCGACGAGGCTGTGCGCGGAGATGAGGAGCGCGACGCGCTCCAGGAACTTCCGATCGTCGGACCCGAAAGCCGCATGGCGATCCGAGTCGATGTCGATCTCACCGACGACCCGGCCCTCGTAGACGATCGGCACGACGATCTCGCTCCGCGTGGAGGGAAAGCAGGCCAGATAGCGGTCATCGGCGTCGACGTCGTCGACGATCTCCGTCACGCCGCTCGCGGCTGCCGAGCCGCAGATGCCCTGGCCGATCGGAATCCGGACGTGCTCTGTGGCCTCGGGCCCCTTCCACGGCCCCAGCACGAGGTCGCCGTCCTCCACGAGATAGATCCCGACCCAGGAGTAGTGCTCGAACCGGTCATGGAGCACCTCCACTGTCTTCCGGAGCACCTCGTCGGCCTCGCTTTCGCGGTTGAGGATCCGGTCGACGGATTCGAGAGCCCCGCTGTAGTCGCTCACCGCGGCACCGCCAGCTCGAGGTCGGCTCCTTCGAACGCGGAGATGACCTGCTTGTAGCCCTCGGGGATGGGCGTGGGGCACCGCTCGGCCAACTCGACGAGCACCATCGTCTGCTCTGCCGTGCACATGAGGACGTCGTCGTCCACGCGGTACGTGGCGTACTCGTTCGTCATGCTCGAGCGGCCGATGCGCTTCGTACGTACGAATACCTCCAGGAGGTCGTCGAAGCGGGCGGGCGCCTCGTAGAGGACGTTCGAGGCGCGCATGACGAACTCGGACGGGCCATGGTCGAAGGCCAGCAGCTCGAGGTGACGGTGGTATTCCACACGCGCGTCGTCGAAGTAGGGGAGATAGCGCCCGTAGTAGACGATTCCCTGGGCATCCGTGTCGGAGAATCCGACCCGCGTCAGCGCTGAGAACTTGAACGGCGGCTTGCGGTCGGTCGGCCGGCCGAGGTTCACGATCGCATCCTAGTCGGGCCGCGAGGTTGAACTTTTCCCCGTCTTTTGACACTCTGTGGCGGCTTTCAAACGGGAACGAGACTGGGGAGGACATCGATGAGGGCCTGGATCACTCTCGCGGGCGCGCTTGTGGTCGCGCTTCTTTGCACGGCTTCTGCCGTGCCGGCTGCAGGTAACAAGCACATGTACGAGGTCTACACGGCCAAGGTCGATCGCGACCAGGCGCGTGACATCGCACGCGCCGGCTACGACGTCGTCGCAGACAGGCAAACCGCGGCGGGTATCGAGCTCGACCTCGTCCTCTCCTCGGCGGAGCGCGCACGCCTTGCCGGGCAGGGCGTAAGGCTGGACCTGAAGCGGCTCAAGAACGGTCTCACGCTGCAGGAGTTCGCGGCCGCCCAGGCCGCGGGGGGCTTCGAGGTTTGGCGCTCGTGGGACGAGGCGGGCGGCATCCGTGACGAGCTCTACGACATCGCGCAGCACAACGCCCTCACGACGAAACTCGAAGTGATCGGGCACTCGCTGCAAGGACGCGAGATTGTCGCGCTCAAGGTAACGAGGAACGCGCGTACAGTTGCCGACGGGTCGCGTCCCGCTGCCCTCTACATCTCTCTGCAGCATGCGCGCGAGTGGATCTCGGGCGAGGTCAACCGCCGCCTGCTCCATTACTTCGTCGACAACTACGGCACGAACGCCGACGTCACGAACCTCGTAGACACCCGCGAGCTGTGGTTCGTGCTCGTCTCCAACCCGGACGGTTACCAGTTCACCTTCGACAGCGAGCGCCTCTGGCGCAAGAACCTCCGGGACAACAACGGCGACGGCAACATCACGGTCGGCGACGGCGTCGATCCGAACCGGAACTGGCCGGAGCACTGGAACTGGGACGACGAGGGTTCGGCGACACTGGAGTCGGACGAGACCTATCGCGGCATTGCACCGGTGTCCGAGCCCGAGACCGCAACGATGAAGGGGCTGCTCGACCGGATCAAGTTCAAGTACATGATCAACTACCACTCCGCGGCGCAGCAGCTCCTGCTCCCGTTCGGGTGGCAGGAATCGACCCCGAGCCCGGACAACCCGATCTTCGTTGCGACGAGCGGCACCGACCATAGTCCGGCCATCCCGGGCTTTGACGTCGGTCTCTCCTCGGACGAGCTCTACATCACGAACGGCGAGACGACGGACTACGCGTACGCGGGCGACAAGACGCTCGCGGTGACGCCCGAGCTGTCCGAGGGCTGCGACGGGTGTAGCTTCGAGTTCCCGGACGACGAGGCCCTCGTCCAGGAGGAGTTTGAGCGCATCCGCCCGCACGCGGTGAACGTCGCGCGCTCCGTCACCGATCTCACGAATCCGGTGTCGAACCTGGGTGTCACCCTGGCGCCCTTCTACACGCACCAGGACCAGCTCGACCCGCAGATGTCGAACATGCCTCTGACTGACTTCCGCTTCGCCTACTCGTACGGCGATCCTCAGCCCGTGCGCGTGCTGGCGCGGCGGAATCTCGGCGCCGTCTCGCTCGAGTACCAGATCAACGGCGGTACCTGGCAGACGACGACGACGGCCGAATGGACGGGAGGCGACCGTTGGGGCGAGGTCCGAGGCGTCTACTACCACATCGTCGGCGGCACGATCACGGGCACACACCCTGGTGACACCGTGACGGTTCGGTTCAAGGACTCGGACGGGCCAGCGACGAGCGAGCCGTTCGCATACCGGATGGTCTCGGACTCGAACCGCAACGTGCTCGTCGTCGCGGCCGAGGACTACACCGGGATCTCGCCCGTGTACAAATCCAATCCGCGGCCTGCGTATCTGCAGTACTACCTCGACGCTCTCGCGGCCAACGGGATCACCCCGGACGTATACGACATCGACGCCCGCGGCCGCGTGGCGCCGGACGAGCTGGGTGTTCTCAGCCACTACGACGCGATCGTTTGGTACTCGGGTGACGACGTTCTGACCCGCGAGCGGGGGATGGTTGCGGGAACGGCATCACGTCTCGCGCAGGACACCATGCTGAACGTCCGCTCCTACCTGAACGAGGGCGGTCGGCTGCTCTACACGGGCAAGTACGCTGGTTTCGGCAACGCGTTCGGGTACGAGTTCGATCCGCTCTTCAACCGGCCATGCAATCCGGACGTCTTCCTGGACTTCGGACCCGGGGAAGAGACGTGCCGGCCGTTGTTCGACGACTTCCTCCAGTACTACCTCGGTGCGTACATCTACGCGGACGACGGCGGGACCTCACCCAAGGGCACGCTCTTCAGCGCGGAAGGAACGGACACGCCGTTCAAATTCCTGACGTGGTCGTTCGGCTCGCCGAGCGCGAACAACCAGGATCACAGCGCGTCCTTCCTCCCGACGAGCGTCTTCCTGCCACCGAGCCAGTACGGGCAGTTCCGCAGCTGGCGGTCGGCGCGGTGGATCAAGTCGGGTGGCCCGTTCGAGCCGCATACCGGCACGTACTACCTGCATTCTCGGATCGCTGACGTTTCCTACAAGAGCGTGGCGCGGACGATTACCGTGCCCGCGTCGGGCGGGGAGATGTCGTTCTGGATCTCGCGCGACACCGAGCCGGACTGGGACTTCGTCTTCGTCGAGGCGCACACGGTGGGCCAGGACAACTGGACGACCCTCCCGGACCTGAACGGGCACACGAGCACGTCTACGGGCGAGAGTTGCGCGGAGGGCTGGCATGAGCTCCATCCGTGGCTCGAGCGCTACCAGGGCACCGACTGCTCGGGCTCGAATCCGACCACGGGCGGCGTCTGGAACGCAGCGTCTGGGACCTCCAGCGGCTGGGAGCAATGGCGGGTGAATCTCGCCCCCTACGCCGGCAATCAGGTCGAGCTGCGGATCTCCTACGCCAGCGACTGGTCGGTGCAGGGCCTCGGCGTCTTCCTCGACGACTTCGTCGTCTCCACCGGCGAGGGAACGACGTCGTTCGAAGAGGATGCCGATCCGATGGACGGCTGGGCCATCACCGGCCCGCCTGAAGGAAGCGGTCCGAATGCGAATAACTTCGAGCGCATCACGGCGGCGGGCTTCCCCGAGGCGGCTGTGGTGACCAGCGACCCAACGGACGCCGCCTATCGCACGGTGTATATGGGCTTCGGCCTCGAAGGCGTGTCCACGCCGCAGGCGCGGAACACGATCATGGGGCGGGCCATCAGCTATCTGCTCGAATAGAGCCTCAAAGCAGGCAAAGCGAACAGGCAAAGCGACAAAGGGCGGGGCTTCGGCCCCGCCCTCGGTCTTTCAGGAGCGAATGATTTCGAGGACCTCGTCGCGCTTCTGTTCCATCAGCTTCGGATCGAGAGCCTCGAGATTGAGGCGGAGCAGCGGCTCCGTGTTCGACGGCCGGACGTTCATGTGCCAGTCGTCGGCCGTGACCGAGATGCCGTCCAGGTGGGAGATCTCGCCCTGCCCGGCGAAGTGCTCTTTCAGCTCCTGGAGCTTCAGCGCGACGTCCTCCACCGGCATGTTCAGCTCTCCGGTGAGGAAGTAGCGCCCCCGGTATGGCCTTAGGAGCTCGGAGAGCCGCTTGTCGCGCTTCGAGACGAGCTCGAGCATGAGGAGCGCCGGGATCGTCCCTGAGTCGGCCTGGTTGAAGTCCCGGAAGTAGTAATGGCCGGAGACTTCTCCGGCGAACACGGCCCCTTCGTCGCGCATGCGGAGCTTGATGAAGGCGTGCCCGACGCGGTTCATGAGCGGAATACCGCCCGCCCGCTCGATCGTGTCGCGGACGGCCCAACTCGCGCGAACGTCGTAGATGATCTTGGCGCCGGGCTCTCTCTCGAGGATCGATTCCGCCAGGAGGGCCGTCACAAAGTCGCCGGGAACGAACTCGCCACTGTCGTCGACGAAGAGACAGCGGTCCGCGTCCCCGTCGAAGGCGATCCCGAGGTCGGCCTTCTCCTCGAGGACCTTGCCGATGATGAACTCACGGTTCTCGGGGAGAAGCGGGTTCGGTTCGTGGTTCGGGAACGTGCCGTCGGGCTCGAAGAAGCAGCGAACCGCGGCGACCGGGAGGCGCTCTTGGACGGGGGTGAGCATGGCGCCGGCCATCCCGTTCGCGGCGTCGATCACGATCCGCAGGGGCTTGACTGCGGACGGGTCGATGAAGGACAGGACCTTGTCGACAAAGGCCGGGTAGATGTCGACCTTTTCGGACACCGGGGTCTGACCCCCTTGTCCGGAAAGGGATTGTCCCGAGAGGGCGAGGGCGCGGTCGCGGATCTCGAGCAGGCCGGAATCCCCGCCCACCGGAAGCGCGCCCCGGCGGACGATCTTCATTCCGGTGTAGTTCTTGGGGTTGTGGGATGCAGTGATGGTGATGCCGCCGTCGAGGCCGAGCTCGCCAACGGCGAAGTACAGCATCTCCGTGCCGATCATCCCGATGTCTTTGACTTCGGAGCCACCTTCGGTGGCTCCCTGGATCACCGCAGCAGCCATCGAAGGCGAGGAAACACGCATGTCTCGCCCCACTGCGATCGACTTTGGCTCGAATTGTTCGACGAAGGCACGGCCGATCGCGAAGGCGCCCTCCTCGTCGAGCTCAGACGGATAGAGCCCACGCACGTCGTACGCCTTGAAGACCTTGGGGTCGAGCATCGCCGAGCGAATGCTACGAGCCCACAGGGAGCTCCGCTTCCAACTGGCGTCTCATGCGCTCGAGCCACTGCTCGTCTGCGCTGCCGCAGACGCGGCCGAGCGCCGTTCGCAGGTCGCGGGAGACGACAGGAGGCCGCGCGCCGTCGACCGCGACGGCCAGATAGACCGTGCGGAGACGCCCGAGCGCCAAGCGAGCGGCCAGGCTACGAACCAGAACTCGCGTGCCGTCCGGGCTCTCGATCTCGACCCCTCCAGGACGATCGCCGGGCGGGCCCACGCCGAGCTTCTTCCCAGGAGGAAACGACCGCCTCACCCCCTGGCGGGCGAGCATCGTGGCGAGCGGATTGTTCGGATAGACGTTCCCGTGGCTCGGCATTCCGATCGCGAGACCCGTCTCCCGGCCGCACCGAGCACAGCGGATCCGCGCCGCCCACCGGCCGCTCAAGGGCTCCACGTAGTCGATCAGCTCGTCGACGTGTCCGAACGGCGGATGCCACCAGCACCGCCAGCGGCGCAGGGTTACGCCGGCCAAGCCTCTGCGAGCTTCAGCCGCGTTTGCTCGAGCGCCTCGGGCAACACCTTGACGTCGGCGAGCACGGGCATGAAGTTCGTGTCGCCCGCCCAACGCGGAACCACGTGCAGATGGACGTGGTCGATCACGCCGGCACCAGCGATCCGACCCAGATTCCAGCCCAGGTTGAAGCCCTGCGGACGCATCGTTTCGGCGAGAGCCGCGAGACCGGCGGCTGCGAGACGGTGCAGCTCCAGCGCTTCGTCTCCGTCGAGCTCGCCGAACTCGCCCTCGTGCCTGTTTGGAGCGACCATGAGATGCCCCGACGCGTAGGGGTACCTGTTCAGCATCACGAAGACACGCTCGCCCCGGTGCACGATCAGGCCCGCCTCGTCATCCCCGTCACGCGCCCGACAAAAGACGCAGCCCTCCTGCTCGTCCGCGCTCTCGATGTACTCGAGCCGCCAGGGCGCCCAGAGCTGCTTCACAGCCAGCGGCGCCAGCGAAAGACGCCGAGCAGAAGGCTTCCGACGCCCACGATGATCCCGAGGAGCACCCAGAAGGCTTCGCTGGTCCCGAACCCGGGGAACTGGACGTTCATGCCGAAGATGCTCGCGAGCAGGGTCAGCGGGAGGAGAATGACGCTGACGACCGTCAGGATCTGGAGGCGGTACTGCTGGCGGTGCGAGATGATGGACTCGTTCGTCGACTCGAGCCCTTCGATCACCTCTTTGTAGTTGTCGAGTAGGTCCCAGATCCGCTCCGCCGCATCGACGATGTCGTCGAAATAGAACTCGAGCTCGGGCTCCGCAGGCAGGAAGCGCTGCGTGTAGCGCTCCAGCACGCGAAGCGTGGCACGTTCGGGCTTGATGATCTTGCGATAGGCGATGATCTCCTGCTTCGCATCGGAGATGTCCCGCACGACGTCGTCGGAGCGGCCCTCGAAGAGGTCGTCCTCGATCGCGTCGAGCTTCCAGCCGATCTTGTCCAGGATCGGGAAGCAGTAGTCGAAGAGGTCGTCGAGGACGTGGTAGAGGAGGTAGCCCGAGCCCTTCGAAAAGAGCTCGTCGCGACGCGCCGGATCCTCCTCGCAGCGGCGGAAGAGGTACGTGACCGGGTGCAGCTCCACGTTCGGGAGCGTGATGAGGAAGTCCGGCCCGATGAACATGTCGAGCTCGGCTGCGTTCAGCCGCTGGACGGTCTTGTCGTAGAACGGAAAGTGGAGGACGATGAAGAGGTAGCTTTCGTACTCGTCGATCTTCGGGCGCTGCCGCTTCGAGAGGATGTCCTCGACGTCGAGCTCATGGAAGCCGAAGCGGTCGGCAAGCAAGGCCGCCTCGAGCGGCCCCGGCTGGTCGACGTGGATCCAGGTGAGTCCGTTAGCGGAGAGCTCGGCGATGCGGGGCTCGAGCCGCTCGACGACACCCCCGGAGATCCCCGAGGTCCGTCCACGCCTGATGCGGGGCAGTGTCGGCCGTGCCATTGGTACTGAGAGGGTCGTCGAGTCGCATTCCGAGTACGTGATTTTACCCTCGAACCCTGTTTTTTTGCCGCGCAAAATCAGACCTGACGCTCGATTTTGCGCGGGTACCGCCTCGCCGAGCCCCCTTTCTGCGGAGAATCGCCCGTAAGGGATGATTGTCCGCAGATGAATGCGCCTGGCAGGATTCGAACCTGCGACCTTGCGCTCCGGAGGCGCACGCTCTATCCCCTGAGCTACAGGCGCGGGGGGCCTTAGTCTACCGGGCGTGAGATTGAGCCATCGCGCGGCCACACTGCGGCTCCAGGAGCCCTTCACCATCTCCCGCGCGACCGACGAGGAGGTCGAGGAGATCTTCGTGGAGCTCGAGCTCGACGGGGTCGTGGGGTACGGCGAGGCTTCGCCACAGGAGGTCTACGGCGAGAGTATCGAGTCGGCCGCTACGTTCCTGGACGGCGCCGAGGAGCTCCTCCGCGACGATCCATTCGCCCTCGAAGAGATCGAGCGCCGACTGGCCGAAAGGCCGGGGGAGATGGCGGCGAAGGCGGCGATCGATTCCGCCCTTCACGACCTCTGTGGCAAGCTCGCGAACCAGCCTGTCTGGCGCTTGCTCGGACTCGATCGCGCAGGCCCGCCGACCTCATGGACGATCTGGCTCGGCGACCCCGACGATATGGCGCGCCGTGCCGAGCGAGTCGGCGACCGTTTCCATCGGCTCAAGCTCAAGCTCGGCGCCCGCGACGGCAGCGACGTGGAGCGGGTGCGCGCTGTTCGGGGCGTCACCGACCTCCCCCTCCAGGTGGACGTGAATGAATACTGGGAGCCCGACGAGGCGCTCGAGAACATCCGCGCCCTGGCGGAGCTGGGCGTCGAATACGTCGAACAGCCTCTACCGGCGGGGCACCCCGAGGGCCCTCGCCTGAAAAAGGAATCGCCGCTTCCCATTTACGTGGACGAGGATGTGCACACGCTGAAGGACGTCCGTGAGGCCGCAGAGCGCGCCCACGGAATCAACATCAAGCTCGCGAAGTCAGGGGGCATCCGGGAGGCAGTCCGGATGGCCCACGCCGCCCGCGCGCTCGGCCTCGGCGTCATGCTCGGCTGCATGGTCGAATCGAGCCTCGGGATCGCCGCAGCCTGCCAGGTCGCGAGCCTGTGCGATCACATCGATCTAGACGGCAATCTTCTCCTCGCCGACGACCCGTGGGAAGGGGTCGAGTTCGTAGACGGCGTCCAACTTCCATCCGAGCAGCCGGGTCTGGGTGTCAGAGAAGCGGTATCTCGTACTAGCTGAGGGCAAGGCACTCGACCCGCATTACGGGAAGACGGCGCGCGGGGTCATCCTCTACGGGCCGGATCCGGTGTCCGCCCTCGTGGACTCGGAGAACGCGGGCGCGGACGTCGAGGGGATCCCTGTCGTCGCTTCGGTGGAGGACGGGCTTGCCGTCGAGCCGCGCGCAAACACCGCGCTGGTGGGAGTGGCTCTCGCAGGCGGTCGCCTGCCCGCGGAGTGGCGAGTCCTCTTGCGCTCTGCGCTCGAGGCCGGCCTCGACCTCGAGTCGGGAATGCACGAGCTCCTCTCCGAGGACCCGGAGCTCGCAGACCTCGCGCGGCGGCACGGGGCCGAGATCCGCGATCTTCGCAAGCCTCCCGGGGATCTCAGCGTCTCGACCGGCGCGAATCTCCTGCAGGATGCGACCGTCGTCCTGACCGTGGGCTCCGACTGCGCGATCGGGAAGAAGTCGGTGGCGATCGAGCTCGATCGGGAAGCACGCGGTCGCGGGCTGCGCTCGGTGTTCGTACCGACCGGCCAGACCGGGATCGCGATCGCGGGCTGGGGCATCGCGGTCGACGCCGTCGTGGCGGACTTCCTCGCTGGCGCGGCCGAGCGGCTCGTGGTCGAGGGTGCAAGGCGAGGCGACCTCCTCTTCGTCGAAGGGCAGGGATCGATCGTGCACCCGCAGTTCTCCGGAGTCGCACTCGGGCTCTACCACGGCAGCGCCCCGCACCTCCTCGTCCTCTGCCACATGGCCGGCGAGACGGAGATCGACGGGTGCCCGGGTCACCCGATTCCCCCGCTCCTAGAGCTCGTCGGCCTCCACGAGGCGCTGGCCCTTCCGGCCCGCCCGGCGCGGGTGGCGGCGATCGCCCTGAACACGCGCCGCCTGGGCGACAAGGAGGCGAGACGCGCCATCGACGAAGCCGAGGAAGAAACGGGTTTGCCTGCCGACGACCCTGTCCGTTTTGGCCCTGTACGGCTCCTGGATGCGGTACTCGAGCGTTTTCCGTCGGGTATAAGAACCGAGTGAACGACCCTCGCGTCACTCGGCTGGCCCAGCTCATCGTCGAATACTCACTGGAGATTCGCGAGCGCCAGATCCTCCGGATCGATGCGCCCGACGTCGCGGCCCCGCTTGCCCTCGCCCTGTACCGCGCCGCCCTCGCGGCGGGCGGCTTCCCCTACCCGACCATCGGCGTCGAAGGCCTCCTCGAGATCCTGCTCGACGAGGGTTCGGAGGAGCAGCTTGCCTTCGTCTCGCCTCTTCAGCAGCACGAGATCGAGACCATCGACGCGCTCGCGACGATCTGGTCGGAGACGAACACGCGCTCCCTGTCGCGGGTCGACCCCGGCCGCCACGCACGCTTCCTGGGCGCCCAGCGCCAGCTTTCCAACCGACGCTGGGAGCGGATCTCGGCCGGGGAGATGAGCTGGTGCGGCACGCTCTTCCCCACGAACGCCCATGCGCAGGACGCCGAGATGTCTCTCGTGCGCTACGAAGACTTCGTCTACGGCGCCTGCCACGTGGACGAGGACGACCCCAGCGCGCACTGGCGGCTGGTCGCGGCCTCCCTGCGAAGGCGCGCGGACGACCTCGAGTCAGTTCGCGAGCTCCGGATCGTGGGGCCGGACACCGACCTGATCGTCGGCGTGCAGGGGCGCAAATGGATCGCTGCGGACGGTCGCTTCAATATGCCCGACGGCGAGGTGTTCACGAGCCCGGTCGAGACGGAGACGGAAGGTGAGATCCGCTACACCTTCCCCGCCATCTATCACGGGCGCGAGGTCGAGGACGTGCGCCTCCGGTTCGAGAGGGGGCGGGTGGTCGCCGCTGAGGCCGCGCGCGGGAACGATTACCTGCGCTCGCTGCTCGACATGGACGAAGGCGCCCGCGTCCTCGGCGAGGTCGCCTTCGGGCTCAACTACGAGATCGACCGCTTCACCCGCAACATCCTCTTCGACGAGAAGATCGGCGGGACGATGCATCTCGCGCTCGGCTCGGCCTTCCCGCAAGCTGGCGGAGGGAACACGTCCGGGCTCCACTGGGACATGATCTGCGATCTTCGCGCGGAGGGCGAGGTCTACGCCGACCGAGAGCTGATCTGGAAGGCCGGGCGCTTCCTGGCCGAGGACGTCACGGAACCCGCTGAGCCCGTCGAGGCCGCCGAACGTGGCTGATTCCCGGCTCGAGCGCCTGGCAGGCGTCCTCGTCAGCTACTCGACGGGCATCGAGCCCGGCGACATCGTCCTGCTCGAGACGACTCCGCTTGCGGCGCCGCTCCTGCGGGAGCTTCACCGCCGGGTCGTCGGCGCAGGCGGCCATCCGCAGGTGCGGATCGGGCTCGACGGCGCCGCCGAGGCGCTGCTGTCACAAGGGTCGGACGAGCAGATCCAGTGGGTGAACCCGATGCGAAAGGAGGACTTCGAGCGCGCCGACGCCCGCATCGCCGTCGAGGCCAGCTCGAACACCCGTGAGCTCACGGGGATCGACCCGGCTCGTCAGGCACGCTATTCGGTGGCCCGGGAAGGCCTGCGCGAGCGATATCTCGAACGGTCGCGGAACGGGGAGCTGCGGTCGGTCGTGAGCGCGTACCCGACGACCGCGTCCGCCCAGGACGCCGAAATGTCCCTCCACGACTACGAGGACTTCGTCTACCGGGCGGGCTTCCTCGACCGCGACGATCCCGTGGCGGCGTGGGGTGAGCTCGGCGAGCGGCTGAGCCGGCTGAGCGCGTGGCTGAGCGAGCGCCGGGAGATCCGGGTAGTCACCGAGGGCACCGACCTTACTCTGGGCGTGGCCGGCCGGGCTTGGATTCCCTGCGACGGGAAGGAGAACTTCCCCGATGGGGAGGTCTTCACGGGACCCGAGGAGACCAGCGTCGAGGGCCGGATCTCCTTCACCTATCCCGCGACGTTCGGCGGGCGAATCGTCCGCGGAATCGTCCTGCGCTTCGAAGGGGGCGAGGTCGTCGAGGCCCACGCCGACGACGGGGAGCCTTTCCTGCGGGAGATGCTGGCGATGGACGCGGGTGCGCGCCGCGCCGGAGAGTTCGCCTTCGGCATGAATGACGCGGTTCGCGAATTCACGGGCCACACGCTCTACGACGAGAAGATCGGCGGCACCGTCCACCTTGCTCTCGGAATGTCGTATCCGGAGAGCGGAGGGCTGAACCGGTCGGCGCTTCACTGGGATCTCGTCTGCGATCTTCGCTCGGGCAGTGAGGTGTACGCAGACGGGGAGTTGGTCTACCGAAACGGCGAGTTCCTGCCCCAGCTCTTCTGATCGCGCTCATCGGGGATACGCACCTGCCACGCGGCGCCCGCCGCCTTCCGGAGAAGTGCCTGCGCCTGCTCGAGCGGGCCGAGGTGATCCTGCACACCGGAGACGTGACGGCGGCCTCGGCGGTCGAGGAGCTCGAGGAGCTCGCTCCCGTCGCCGCGGTGCACGGCAACATGGACGAGCCCGCGCTGCGGGAAGCATTGCCAGGACGTCTGGTGGTCGAAGCCGGCGGCCTGCGGATCGGGCTCGTGCACGACGCCCGCGGCGCCGCCGGGAGGCATGCGCGTCTCACCGACGCCTTTCCCGGGTGCGACGCGATCGCCTACGGGCATACGCACATCCCTGAGATGACGCGCGTGGGGGAGACCTGGATTCTCAACCCCGGCAGCCCGACCGAGCGCCGCCGGGCGCCCGAGCACACGATGATCGTCCTCGAAGGCGGCGAGCCCCAGCTCGTCTCCCTCGGGCGCTGACGTCCGACGATCTCTATACTATGCGAACATATGTTCGGTCGGACTCACATCTACGCACTGTTCCTCGCGTTCGCGCTCGTCGCGCTCGCTCTCTCGACCGCCCGTCCCTCGCGAGGAGCCTCGCCGGAGGCACGTCACCTCGTCCGTTCTGGTGAGACGCTCTGGTCGATCGCCTCGGCCCGCTACGGCGGCGACCCGCGCGCGGCGATCTGGCGAATCGAGCAGCGGAATGGGCTGGCGGGCGAGCCGCTGCAACCCGGGACCGTGCTCTACCTGCCGCAGTAGCGGGGGCTAGCCGGCCGCGAGCGCCTGCGCGTCTGCGATCCCGAAGTCGGCCGGGCGCTTGCTGAGGGCGTCGAAAAACGCGTCGACCACGACGGGAACGAACTGGCTTTCGCGACAGGAACGGACCTCCGCGAGCGCCTCCTCGGTCGAGAGCGCGCGCTGGTAGGGCCGCTCGATCGTCATGGCGTCCCAGGCATCGGCCAGACCCGCGATGGCGGCGGCGAGGGGAATGTCCTCATCGGCGAGGCCGTCCGGGTAGCCGCGGCCGTCCCAGCGCTCGTGGTGGTGTCGGATGATCGCCACGGAGTCGCGCAGGCGGCCGAACTTGGCGACGATCCGCGCTCCCTCGGTCGAGTGGCTCTTCATGAGGTCGAACTCCTCGTCGGTGAGCTTGCCCGGCTTGGTCAGAAGGACGTCGGGGATCGCGATCTTGCCGATGTCGTGGAAGAGGGCGCCGAAGCGCAGAGCGTCCATCTCCTTGAGGGTCAAGCCGAGCTCTCGGCCAATCGAGAGCGCGATGCGCTGAACGCGGAGGGAGTGGCCGGCGGTGTACGGATCCTTCGCCTCGACCGTCGCGTTGAGGCTCTCGATTGCCTCGAGCGAGCTCTCCTCGAGGCGCCGGTAGGACTCGCTGAGCGCGACGGAGCGCTCCCGCAACGCGGTCGTCTGGCGTCGCAGCGTGCTGGAGGCGCTGCGGGCCAGGACGAGCAGGAGGACCCAAAGGAGGACGAAGACAGCCGCAATGGCGATCCAGAGCTCGTGCTTGCGGTTAGTGATGGAGGCCTCGAGAGGCGTCGCGTCGGCGTAGACCTCGTATGCCCCGATCACCTCGTCGGACCCAGAGACGACGGGTGCGTAAACCTCGAGGACGTCGTTCACAGGCAGCCTTGACTCCACGGCGTCCTCGGCGTCCGCCAGATCCTCGAACCCAGCTTCGGCCTCGCCGGTCTCGAGCACCTCCTGGAGATCGTGGCTGACCGGGAAGCGCTGCCCGATCCGGTCCGGTGCAAGCGAAGCCCACGCGAGGACGCCGTCGCGGCGCCAGACCTTCACGCTGAGGATGTCGGGCCGCTCGGCGAGGGTGCGACGGACGATTCCAGTCACGTCCTCGCCGACACGAAGCTGGCTTCCGTCCACGAGGCGCGGCGAGAGGACGCCGCTTGCGTACTGGGAGAGGGAGACCTTGGCGTCGTCGAGCGACTGTTGACGTAGCGCCCGGGTCATGATCGACCCGACCACGATCCCGCCCGTTGCGAGCACGACCGCGGCCACGGCGACGAGTGCCCACAGAAGCGTGAGCGAATGGGCCACCCGCTGGCTCATGGTCACACGTGCCACTATCGGACCGAGATCGGACTTCTCGCGCCCGGACTTGAGTCCTGCGCGGCCCTACACTTGGCCCGTGGACCTTGACATCGTCTTCCTCGGGACCTCCGGATCCGTGCCGACGGCGCGGCGTGGCCTCGCGGGCACGCTCGTCCGCAGGGGCGGCGACCGGATCCTCTTCGACTGCGGCGAGGGCACGCAGCGCCAGCTCCTCCGCTCGACGGTGGGCCTCGTCGAGCTCCCCGACGTCTTCCTGACGCACTACCACGCCGACCACTATCTCGGCCTGCCGGGGATGCTGAAGACCTTCGCGCTCCGCGGGCGCGAGGTGCCCCTCACCGTCTACGGGCCACCCGGCCTTGTCGACCTCTTCACGGTCTTGAGGCGGATCTTCGGAAGGCTGACGTACGAGGTCGATCTGCGCGAGTTGCGCCCGGGCGAAGGAAGCGATCGCGGCGACTACCGGATCTTCGCCTTCGCGGTCGAGCACGGCGTCGCCTCGAACGGCTACTGCCTCGCCGAGAATCCCCGGCCAGGGCGTTTCGACGTCCAGACCGCCCGCTCCCTCGGCGTCCCCGAGGGGCCGCTCTTCGGACGCCTGCAGGCCGGCGAGGCGGTTGACGTGCCCGGCGGCGGTACGGTCGTCCCCGAACAGGTGCTGGGCCCGCCTCGGGCTGGGCGCAAGATCGTCCTGGCCGGGGATACGCGCCCCGCGGGGGAGGTGCTCGACGTGGCTCGAGAGGCGGACGTCCTCGTGCACGAGGCGACTTTCGCCTCCGAGGAGCAGGAGCGGGCAGACGAGACTCTGCACGCGACCGCCACCGGCGCCGCTGAGCTCGCGCGTGCGGCCGGCGTGAAGATGCTGGCGCTGACGCACCTGTCGAACCGCTACTTCGGCCCCGAGATCGCGCGCGATGCAAGGACGGTTTTCCCGGCAACCGTCGTTCCGCGGGACTTCGATATCATCGACGTCCGCTTTCCGGAACGGGGTGGGCCGCGTCTCGTCAAGGGTGGGGCGCTGGGCAGGCGGGAGGAGGCCGAGGCGCATGGGAGCGATGGTGCAGCTGGCAGTGGCGAGGAATCTCGCGGAGGCCGAGGAGATCCAGACGATCCTGAACTCGGCCGGGATCGAGTCGGAGCTCGAGTTGGCCGTCGACCAGCATCCGACCCAGCTCGCTGACACCCCACAGAAGGTGCTCGTCGCCGAAGAGTCCCTCGAAAACGCTCAGCACGCCATCGAGGCGATGACCGATCCCGACGAGCTCATCGGCGGCCGCTAGCTGACGGCTCTGGTGGCCGGGCAAATACGCCTCCGCGTTCAGTTACACGCTGACGACGCCCGTCATTCTGAACGCGGAGGCGTGCTCGCGGGCCCCGTCTGACTAGACACGCGTTCAGCACGTATGTCTCGGGGCCGCTCGCTTCGGCCTCCTATGCGAGCGACGCCCCAGAGCCGCTGGCGCAGGGTCCGCTGGACTCCGTCCGCCGCCGCGGCTAGTCTCCGCTCCGCACACCTTTAAGCCGGTCCCGTGAGGCCGGAAAGGAGTCGTTGATGGCTGCGCAAGTCGAAGCGGGCAAAGTCCTCCTGGATTCCGAGGCCCTGAATCGGACGCTGGCCCGTATCGCTCACGAGATCGTCGAAGGCAACCGTGACCTCGAGCGCACCGCGCTCGTCGGCATCCACACGCGCGGCGTCCCGCTCGCGCAGCGCCTCCGCCGCCACATCGCCGACTTCGGCGGGGTCGAAGTCGCGCTAGGGACTGTCGACATCACGTTTCACCGCGACGATGTGATGGTCAGAGACGGCCAGGCCCCGCGCCACCCCCAGCCGGTCGTCCGCTCGACGAGGCTCGACTTCCCCCTGGAGGGGATGACGTGTGTGCTCGTCGACGACGTGCTCTCGACCGGACGGACGATCCGAGCGGCGATCGAGACCATCTTCGAGTACGGACGGCCCGCGCGTGTGCAGCTCGCCTGCCTCGTCGACCGGGGCCACCGCGAGCTTCCGATCCGCCCTGACTACGTGGGCAAGAACCTGCCCACTTCCCGCGGCGAGCGCATCCAGGTGCAGCTCGTCGAGGTCGACGAGGTCGACCGCGTCCTGCTCGTCCCCGAGTCCGAGAAAGGAAGGCACGATGGCTGAGGTCCGTCCATTGCTCCGCGACGAGCTCCTGCCGCCGAGACGCCTCGAGCGGCGTCACCTGATCTCGATCGCCGATCTCACGCGGGAGGACGTCGAGCGGCTGCTTTCGCTCGCCCGCGCTTTCGGACGGTCGCTCGAGCGGGAGGTGAAGAAGCTTCCGACGCTCAAGGGGCGAACTGTCGTGAACCTCTTCTTCGAGTCCTCGACGCGGACCTCGTCCAGCTTCGAGCTCGCCGCCAAGCGTCTGTCGGCCGACGTCATGTCGATCAAGTCGTCGGGCTCGGCCGTGGACAAGGGCGAATCGCTCAAGGACACGGCCATCACGATCGGTGCCTACGACCCTGACGTGGTTGTCATCCGCCACCCGCAGATCGGCGCTCCGCACGTCGTCGCACGCTGGACGAAGGCGCACATCGTCAACGCAGGCGACGGGACGCACCAGCATCCCACCCAGGCGCTGCTCGACCTGTACACGATCGACGAGGAGCTCGGCGGGGTCTCCGGCGTGCATGTGGCGATCGTCGGGGACGTGCTGCACTCACGGGTGGCCCGCTCGAACATTCAGGCTCTTGCGCTCATGGGCGCGCGCGTGACCGTCGTCGGCCCGCCTCCGCTCATCCCGCGCGGCATCGAGGCGCTCGGCTGCGAGGTCTCGTACTCGATCGACACGATCCGGGACGCCGACGTCGTCTACGTCCTGCGCATGCAGCGGGAACGCATGCTCGAGGGCGCCAACTACGTCCCCAGCCTCCGCGAGTACACCGCACGCTGGGGCGTCACGCCTGAACGGCTGCGACCGGGCCAGAAGGTGATGCATCCCGGTCCGATGAACCGCGGCGTCGAGATCGACGCGGCGGTTGCCGACGCGGCCGACGCGCTGATCGAGCGCCAGGTTCGAAGCGGCCTCGTGGTGCGTATGGCTGTCCTCTACGACCTCCTCACCCACGGGCCCGTCGAAGTGAAGGTCGCTGAGATCGAGGAGGTCGCGTAGCCATGCTTTTTGGAGGAAACGGCCGTAAGGACGACCTGGTCCTGGAAGGCATCCGAGTCGTCGACCCCACGCAGGGCATCGACGAGGTCTTGACCGTCACGGTGGAGGAGGGCGTCGTCACTCGGCTCGAGTCCACGGCGACTGCGGCGAACGGCAAGATCGTTGCGCCGGCCTTCGTCGACCCGCACGTCCACCTGCGCACTCCGGGCCGCGAGGACGAGGAGGACATCGCCTCCGGCACGCGCGCCGCGGCTGCGGGCGGCTACTGCGCGATCCTCGCGATGCCCAACACCGATCCCGTCGTGGACTCGGCGGCAGTGCTCGGCGCCCTCGTCGAGCGCGCCGAGGTCGAAGCCGAGATCCCGGTCGGCTTCCTGGCCGCGATCAGCAAGCGACAGGAGGGCACCGAGCTCACGGAGATGATCGAGCTCGCCGAGCGGGGCGCCGCCGGCTTCAGCGACGACGGCCGACCAGTCCTGTCGGCTGGGCTCCTCCGCCGCGCTCTCCAGTACCACGAGGTCGCCGGCCGGCCGATCGCGCTCCACTGCGAAGAGCCGGCGCTCTCGCGCTCGGGCCAGATGCACGAGGGGATCGTCTCCGCCGAGCTCGGGTTCCACGGATACCCCTCGGTGGCCGAGAGCGTCATGGTCGGTCGCGACCTCGCCCTAGCCGCGCACGAACGGCAGCCAATCCACTTGCTGCATCTCTCCGCCCGCGAGTCTGTCGAGGCGCTGCAGCACGCTCAGGCAGCCGGCGTCGCCGCGACGGGCGAGGTCACTCCGCATCACCTTTGCCTTACGGACGAAGCCGTGAGGTCCCTCGATCCCAACGTGAAGATGAACCCTCCCTTGCGATCAGAGGAGGACAGGCAGGCGCTGATCGAGGGGATCAAGCATGGGACGGTCGCCGCGATCGCCACCGACCACGCACCGCATGCCGCCTACGAGAAGGATGTGCCCTTCGAAGAGGCGCCGTTCGGGGTAATTGGGCTCGAGACTGCCTTCGCCGTGCTCAACACGCGGCTCGTCGAGCCAGGGATCCTCCCTCTTGCCACGGTGCTCGAGCGCCTCAGCGCCGGACCGGCCCGGATCTACGGCCTCGAGCCGCCGCGGATCGCCGTGGGGGCGCCCGCCAACCTCGTCGTTCTCGACCTGGAAGCAACGTGGTGCGTGGCGCACGACGAGTTTCGCTCCCGGTCTGCCAACTCGTGGCTCCTGGGCTCGACGCTCAGAGGGAAGGTCATCCAGACCGTCGCCGACGGAAAGATCGTCTTCGCAGCGTGAAAGATTTCCTGCTCCTCGAGGACGGCACCGTCTTCCAGGGACGGTCGGTCGGAGCGCCGGGCATCGCCTACGGCGAGGCGGTGTTCACGACTGCGATGAGCGGCTACCAGGAGATCGTCACCGATCCGAGCTACGCGGAGCAGATCGTCTGCTTCACGGCGCCGATGGTCGGCAACTACGGGATGGCCCAGGAGCGATCGGAGTCCACCCACGTACACGCGCGAGCTGTGCTCATGCGCCAGGCCGGGGGAGACGAGTGGACCCGGTGGCTTGAAGCCAGGGGCGTGGTCGCGCTCGAGGAGATCGACACGCGCAGCGTCGTCATCCACCTGCGCGAACGCGGAGCGATGCGGGCGGCGGCGGTGGCCGGCGACGCGTCCGCTGACGAAGTCTTGTCGCAGGTGCGAGCGGCGGCCTCCATGCAGGGTCGCGCGCTCGTGGCCGGCGTCTCGACCGAGAAGGTTTACCGGCTCGGGCGGGCCGGCCTCCACGTGGCCGTGATCGACTTCGGCGTCAAAGAGTCGATTCTCCGCCGCCTCGTCGCAGCCGGCGCGCAGGCGAGCGTTTTTCCGCACGACGTCGATGCGGGAACCGTGCTGGCGGCCCGGCCGGATGGGATCTTGCTCTCGAACGGGCCTGGAGACCCGGCTGCGCTGGTCGATCGGGTGGCGGTCGTGCGCGAGCTGATCGGCTCCGCACCCGTCCTGGGAATCTGCCTCGGGCACCAACTCCTCGGCCTGGCTGTCGGCCTCGAGACCTTCAAGCTGCCCTTTGGCCACCGCGGCGCGAACCATCCCGTGCTCGAGATTGGGACGAACCGCGTGCTCGTGACGAGCCAGAACCACGGCTTCGCGGTGGAAGGCGACGGACCGCAGGTCACCCACGTCTCGCTCTATGACGGCACCGTGGAAGGGCTTGCGTTGCCAGGTGAGAGCGCTCGCTCATTGCAGTTCCATCCCGAGGCGGGCCCCGGCCCGCATGACGCCTGGCCGCTGCTCGAGGCCTGGGTCGAGGAGCTGAGGCTTGCCGAAGCGGCCTGACCTGAGCTCCATCTGCGTGATCGGGTCCGGGCCGATCGTCATCGGACAGGCCTGCGAGTTCGACTACGCCGGCAGCCAG
>Ga0137369_10001792_pt1 | contig 21602 bp, 19 predicted proteins | sample SagtaG_12_FD_104918 | JGI IMG/M metagenome (GOLD analysis project Ga0137369, IMG submission 104918) | Vadose zone soil microbial communities from Sagehorn Ranch, Mendocino, California, USA - Sage1_L_113_16 metaG | ecosystem: Environmental > Terrestrial > Soil > Vadose zone | place: USA... | reverse complement strand
GCGACCGTGCGCTTGGTGCCGATCACGATCATTCCTAACGCCTGGCCCAACCGCGCGACCTCCGTGCCAATGCTGCCGACGCCAACGATCCCGAGCGTGCGTTCTGACAGATCGGTGCCGGCGTAGCGCTCCCAGTGCTTGCGACGCTGATCGTCCAGCATGCGCCGCAGCCCCTTGGCGAACATGAGCATGGACATCACGCAGAACTCGGCCAGCGGCCTGGCGTGAACGCCGCTCGCGGTAGTGAAGACTACGCCCGGCATGCGCTGCTCGTAGCTCATGCGCCGCACGAGCTGCCCGATCCCGGCGCTGCTGGCCTGGACCCAGCGCAGGTTGGGCGCAACCTCGGGCAGATCCTGCCGGTGGGTCGGGTCGAAGTCATACATGATGTTGGCCCGCGCCAGTAGCTCGCGCCAGCGGGCCTCCTGCTCGGGCGTGCGCTGGATAGTGTTGTAATGATCGGCCGGGTAGCGCGGCGAGGGGATGAGGTCCGGCTCGTACAGCACATCGATCCGCGGGCTGACCGCGCGCAGCCGCTCGATGTGCTCGGGTTCGAGATAGGTGGTGATCAGAACGGTGTGCTGAGGGCTGGTTATCATGGGTGATCCTTGTCTGTGCGAGCGGCCTGGCCGGGTCACGCGTCCACGACTGGCTCGGGCCGCCCGTCGTTGCGTGCGGAGCGGTATAGCGCTGCGATCGTGCGCATGTTCGCGGTGGCCTCGGCCGCAGGGTAGCGCGGCGTCGCGCGCCCGCGCACGCAGTCGGCGAAGTGCTCGACCATGAGTTGGTACTCGTCCACGCCGGCGATCGTCTCGACACGCGCGCCCTGCGCGTCGCGGATATGGATCTGCGCATTGCTCATGCCAGGCAGGAATGCGACCGGCACGTCGATCGCGCCATCGGTCCCGACGACCTGGTAGGTCTCGCGCCGTGCCAGCGTCAGCGCGCAATCGAATTGGACATAACGATTTTCGGCGAAGCACATGCTTGCGACGATCTGCTCGTCGACGCCTCCGGCGCTCCACGTGGCGAATGCCTGGACCTCATCCGGCTCAGCTCCGAACAGCGTTCGACCGAGGTTGACACAGTAGCATCCGACATCCATCAGCGACCCGCCGCCAAGATTCTTTTGCAGCCGAATATTAGCCGGGTTCGTGACCCGAAACGTGAAGGAGGTTCGGATCAGCTGCCCCGAACTTCCTCAGCAAGATTACTATGCTGGATCTGGCTGATGACGCACGGGCTAGTCCTCGTACGAGGCGTACCAGCGCAGGCGCGCCGCGAATTCTTCCGGATACAGCGTGACCTTCTCGGCCTTGAAGGCGAAGTCGTAGCCCTCGGCGGCAATCGCGTCGGCGATCGGCCCGGCGTCGAAGCGTAGGCCGGTAAACCGCTCAGGCGGCTGCGCAGCCAGCCAGACGAACGCTTTGCCTAGCTCGATTGGGTCGGCCCATCCTGCCTTTTGCTCATCGGGGAGCCGCGCCAGATCTGCACGCGTCATGCGCGTCGGCTTGATCGGCTTGCCCGGTCCAATGGTGTTAATTGCGATCAGGGCGGGCGCTGCCTCGAGCGAAAGCGCCTTGACGAAGCCCTCCTGGCCGTGCTTGATCGTGCAGTAGGCCACCTCGTCCTTGTAGCCCCGCACGCTGGATCCGCTGGCGATGCCGATGATATGACCGCCGCCCAGCGCCTTCATCACATCCCAGGCGGCGCGTGCCCCGTTGTATAGCCCGCCCAGGCCGACGTCGATCTGGCGCCACCACGTTTCCGGCGACATATGCTCGAAGTGGATGAGCGGCATAAAGATCGCACTATGAACCAGCACATCCAGCCGGCCCCAGCGCTCGACTACCTGCCGGACCGTCGCCTCGAACGCGGGCAGGTCGCTCACGTCCAGTGGCAGTGCCAGCGCCTCGCCGTCGGCCGCCAGCTCAGCTGCGCTCGCCGCCAGCTCGGCCGCGTCGACGTCGGTGATGCACACCTGCGCGCCTTCGCGCGCCAGCGCACGCGCAATACCCGCGCCGAACCCGCGCCCTGCTCCGGTTATCAGGGCGACCTTTCCTTCAAGTAGCATAATGTTCCTTATCCATGTGCATCTGCGTGTATCTGAGGTTCGCCTTCGCCGATGTCAGTCCAGCACCTCGGCCTTGTCAGCATCGGTGATGATATAGCCGAACTCGCCCGGCGTGCACCAGGTTGGTGTGACACGGGTAGCCAGCATCAGCGTGCGACCGAACGGCGTCGCGAACTCCTGGCGCACCGTCAGATCGTACGGGTTGAGCAGCCGGCCCAGCACCTGCGCGCCTTCGATTGGCTGGCCGTCGAAGGCCACGCGCGGGGTGATCGGCGGCTCGGGCACAATCAGCCCGGCCTCGCGTGGCCGCAGGATGTTCAGGTTCTCCTCGTATCCCGGCAGGTTGTTTACTACGTATTGGCGCGGCGGCGGCGTGACCTCGCCGGGCAACATCCCGAGCTGGCGCATCACATTGAGCGAGCCGGCCACCCCGCGCTCGACCCACTCGCCGTAGAGCTGCCCGGCGCCGCCCAGCTCGGCCACGATCGTCTTGACGCCGAGCTGCTCGCCGCGCGTCCACATCTGCCCCGGCAGCCAGATATCGCGCAGCAGAATCGGCATATTGAAGGCCCGCGCCATGGCCCGCGACTCCTCGTTGTCGGTGAACTCGATCATATGGACGCTGGCGTTGCCGCCGGTGTGGAAGTCGATCTGGTAGTCGAGCCGGCTGAGAAACCCCTCGCTGATCGCACTCGAGAGCTGGATGCTGATCGTCTTCACCGGCTCCGGGTGTCCGCCGGCGTCGGAGGTGACGAATGCCCCATTGAGGTTCAACCCATCCTCAGGGGTGTGGCGCGACATCGCGGCGGCGCCGAGCGGGTTCAGTACCGGTACCGCCAGCACTGTGCCGCGCAGCTCGGCCGGGTCGATCTGATCCAGCAGCGCGCGGATGATCCCGATCGAGGGCACCGGCTCGTTGCCATGCACCAGCGCCGACAGCCCGAGCGTTGGGCCGGGGTGTGCGCCGCGCAGAGTATGTAATGGGATGCGTAGCTCGCCGCCACTTGCCAGCATAGTCACCGGGAGCCACTCAAAGGTCTTTGTCATTTGCTTCTCCTTTCGCGCGGGCGGCTTCGATCATGGCTCGTCGTTTGTAAAACGCATGGAAGTTCCTTACTTGCGGCGCAGGCGCGGGTCGAGCGCGTCGCGCAGGCCGTCGCCTAGCAGATTGATCGAGAACACGGTCAGCATGATCGCCAGGCCGGGGAAGAACGCCACCCACCAGGCGCGCTGCAGGAAGCCGCGACCCTCGTCGAGCATATTACCCCACTCGGGGGTCGGCGGCTTAATCCCCAGCCCGAGGAAGCTTAGGGTCGAGCCAGTGATGATCGCCGAGGCCATGCCCAGCGTCGCCAGCACGATCACCGGCGCCAGGATGTTCGGCAGGATGTGCCGCACGATGATCGCTGTGTTGTGGGCCCCAATCGTGCGCGCTGCCAGCACGAACTCGCGCTCACGAATGCTCAACACCGTGCCGCGGGCGATCCGCACGTAGTCGGGGATCGACGCGATGCCAACCGCGATCATCAGGTTGAGCAGGCTGCCGCCGAGGATCGCCACGATCACCAGCGCCAGCAAGATGCCGGGGAATGCCAGCATTAGGTCGACGAGGCGCATAATCACCGCGTCGAGCCGCCCGCCGTAGTAACCGGCCAGCAGCCCGAGCGAGATTCCAAAGGCGGCCGCGATCAGCACCGAGACAAAGCCGACCGGCAGCGACAGGCGTCCACCCCACAGCACGCGCGAGAGGATATCGCGCCCGAACCGGTCGGTGCCCATCGGGTGGGCGGCGCTGGGCGCCTCCAGCGAGGTGCGCTGGCTTGTCTTGATCGGGTCATAGGGGCTGACCGCCGGCGCCAATAGCGCGGCCAGCATCATCACGAGAAGAATTGCCCCGCCGACGATCGCACTGTTGCTGTGGGCGAGTCGCCGGAGGGCGTCGCGCGCCAGGCTGCGGCCGGGTGGCGGCGCCTGGTCCGTTTTCGATTGCGCTGGGAGAGAAAGCTGTGCCATTACATCACTTTTAGTTTGGGAAGGTGAGGGTGCGGGGGCGACACGCCGCCCCGCACCCTCACGCCAAGCATCGCTTCAGCGATACCTGATGCGCGGGTCGATCACCGCGTAGAGCACGTCGACCGCCAGGTTCACCAGCACGTATGTCACCGCCGCGAATAGCACCGTGCCCTGGATGAGTGGGAAGTCACGGTTGCCGATCGCGTCCACCGCCAGGCGGCCGATGCCCGGCCGCGAGAAGATCGTCTCGGTTACGACGGCCCCGCCGAGCAGCGCGCCGAGCTGGAGCCCCAGCAGCGTCACGGTCGGAATTAGCGCGTTCTTGAGCGCGTGCCCCAGGATCACCGCGCGCTCGGCCAGGCCCTTTGCGCGCGCCGTGACGACGTACTCCTGGCTGAGCACCTCGAGCATGCTCGATCGCACCAGCCGCGCCAGCGCAGCCGCCGAGGCCAGCCCGAGCGCGACCGACGGCAGCACCAGCCGCTCGGCACCGCCCTGGCCGGTGGCCGGGAACCAGCCGAGCCGGAACGAGAAGAACAGGATCAGCAGCAGGCCCGAGTAGAACACCGGCACCGAGACGCCCAGCATGGCGAACGACATCGCCACGGTGTCCAGCCAACTCCCGTGCGCCACGGCCGCGATGATGCCGAGCGACACGCCAGCTGCCAGCGCGAGCAGCAGCGCCGCGCTGGTCAGCTCCAGCGTGCTCGGCAGCGCCTCGACGATGCTGTCGATCACCGGGCGCTGGCTGCGCAGGCCTACGCCCAGGTCGCCGCGCAGCGCGTGGCTGGCGTAGTCGAAGTATTGGACGTACAGCGGTCGGTCCAGCCCGAGTTGGTGGCGGATCTCTTCCGCGCGCTCGGGGGTCAGCGGCTTATCGCCGGCGAAGATCTCGACCGGGTCGCCCGGCACCAGGTGCAGCATCGCGAACGTCAGCACCGAGATGCCGACGAGCACCGGAATAGCCTGGAGCAGGCGCTGCGAAATATAGGCGAGCATGGCTTCTACTTGACAAGATGACAAGATGACGATCGAGCAGATCACCTCGTCACCTTGTCATCTTGTCATCTTGTCACTTCTTGATCTGCACGTCGTACAGCCAGACGTACGATGCCAGCGCGTCTAGGTAGTCGCCGGTGACCTCGGCACGCTTTGCGTTGTGCGTGACGGTGTCGACCAGCGGGACGACCACGGTATCCTTCAGCACGCGCTGTTGGATCTGGGTGTACAGATCCTTGCGCTTGGCCGGGTCGGTCGTGGCGGCGGCGTCCTCGAGCAGCTTGTCGACCTCGGGCACCTGGTATTTGGCGCGATTGAAGGCGTCGACATTGGCCGAGTGGAAGATCGTCCGCAGCACGTCCGGGTCGCCGTACGAGAACCACATGAAGCCGGCGTCGTACTTATTCTGCTTGCGTGCGTCGGTGTAGGCCGCGCGCTCCAGCGGCGTGATCTTGAAGTCGATGCCGACGTCGCGCAGGCTGGCCTGGATCGACTCGGCCATGGCCTTGTCGTTCGGGCGCGAGATGATCGGGAAGTCGATCGCGAGCTTCTGGCCGCCCTTCTCGCGGATGCCGTCGGCGCCCCCCTTCCAGCCGGCCGCGTCGAGGATCTGCTTGGCCTTGTCTGGGTCGAACGAGTAGATCTGCTCGGTCGAGGCGTCATAGCCGAAGGTTGGCTGCATGAGCGGGCTGAAGGCGACTTTGTTGAGCCCCTGGAACACCGACTTGTTCAGGCCCTCGCGGTCGATCGCGTACTCCAGCGCCAGGCGCACCTGCGGGTCGCTGATCGGCCCCTTGCTGGTGGTATTGAGCAGCAGCGTGTAGCCCGAGCCGGGCTGGCCCTTCTCGATCACCACGAACTTCGGGTCGCCCTTGAGCGCTTCGTACTCCAGCGGGTCGATGTCGTCGGCGTATTGAATCTCGCCGCTCTTGAGCGCGCCAGTGCGCACCGATGCCTCGGGGATGATCTTGAAGATCAGCTGGTCGAGGTAGGCCGGGCCGGTGTGCTTGAAGAACGACGAGCCCCAATTGTAGTCGGGATTCTTGACGAGCGTGATGTGATCCTTCGGCACCCACTCCTTGAACAGGAACGGGCCGGTGCCGATCGGCGCGCGGGCGAATGCGGCCGGATCTTTTTTCACCGCCGTCGGCGAGACGATCCCCAGGTAGCCGTTTAGATTGGTCAGCAGCGGCGCGTAGCCCTGCTTCATCACGACCTTGACAGTGTGGTCGTCGACGACCTCGGTGTGGTCGTACGGGCCGAGCTGATCGTGCGACTGGCCGGCCTTGGTGGCCGGGTCCATCACCCGGTCGAAGGTGAACTTGACCGCGTCGGCGTTGAAGGGCGTGCCGTCGTGGAACTTGACGCCCTGCTTGAGCTTGAAGGTGTAGGTTTTGGCGTCGTCGGAGATCTCCCACGACTCGGCCAGGCCCGGCACGAACTTGCCTGGCTCGTGCTCCCAGACTAGCGGCTCGCAGATGTTGAGCGTGACGCGGATGGTCGAGTCGAAGTTGGTCACCTGCGGGTCCATGGTGTCGTCCAGGTCGAAGCCCAGGGCGTAGGTCAGCGTGTTACCGCTTGCCGCTGCCGCTGCTGGCGCAGCAGTGGCCGCCGGCGCCACGGGTGCAGCCGTCGCGCTCCCGCCGGCAGCTGGCCCGGAGGTCGCCTGACTACCCGCAGGGGCAGCGGGGGCGCCGCCACAGGCCGCCAACACACTCGCGCCTAGCCCGGCGCTCGCGATCTTCAAAAACCGACGCCGGCCCAGCCGCTGGATGCGATCGCTCTCGTCGAAGTTCTTAGCCACGGTAGCGCTCCTTCCTTGGGGAATCTGTTATCAGGCCGAGGGGACATACGTTACTGCTTCAATCGTCAAAATTTCACTCCTTTCTGCGTGTGCGATCTTTCGGCTAAAAGATGCATGCACTTGCTCACCGGTGTGGCTTGTAGCCTGCGGTAGTAAGGTACTTCGCATATATCTACTGGTCATTCGTGGTTTCGCGCGCTGACCAACAACAAAGAAGAAAAGTACCGCTCCGTCGAAGTCAAGTAAAGTTCCGGGGATGAGGATGCGACGCGAGCCTTGAAACGGTTGTTCAAGAAAACATCGCCACGCTCTGTGGCGAGTGCATCCGGCCATACAAAAAGTGCAGGAACTCCGGGCGCCGTGCTGGGGCGACGTGTTCCCACGCTGGTGCGACTGCCGCCTCGCCGTGCCAGTACGACCAGACCAGCGCGCAGCGCTGCGGCGCCTCGATGAAGCGCATGCGGTTCGCGACCCAGCCCTCGCCCCCGACCAGCGTCCGCTCCCGCAGCCATTCGTTAACCTGATCCGCGGGCCAGTCGAGCGTGTGCAGGCGCCAGGCCGCGGCCGTGCCGATCCCGGCGCGGTAGCGCGTCATCAGCGCCGAGAAGCGGTCGTCGTCGCCGTCGAGCCAGTCGAGCACGCGCAGCCCGTTGTCGGCGATGCCCTCGAACGTGCACGAGCTGGCGGTGTTGACCACCGAGAGCAGCCCGTCGGCGGGCGCCTCGCCACTGGCGTACCAGGCCTCGCGCAGCTTGAACTGCACATAGTGGCCAGGGTAGCACTCGTGGACCGCCAGGTGCTTGAGCGCCGGCCGTGTCAGGATCGGGTCGATGTTCAACTCGACCGTGCGGGCCAGATAGTCGCAGCGCGCGTTGAACGGGGCGCCCGATACCGTTTTCACGCGCATCCCGTCCGACTTCGGCGCCGGCAGCGCAATCCGCTCGGCTGTGCGATTCCAAGCCTCGTCAAGCAGCTCGGCCAGCAGGCCCGACACCTCGCCGGGCGCGACGCGGTTGCGCGCCTCCCATGCCGCGCACTGCGCGCGCAGTTCGCCGCTGTAGCCCATCCGGCTCAGCAGCTCGCGCATCTCGGCACGCAGGCCATCCAGCTCGGAATCGGCAGCTGGCGCGGGCGGCACATGTAGGAAGCCGCTGATCTGCTCGGTGAACGGCAGCTCCCCGCCGCGCCAGCGTATGAATGCCAGCGTCGAGCGGCAGACCTGCACGTAATACAACTGCCGGTCGGGCTCGGGTAGCACCTCGGCGCGCCGCTCCAGCTCGCCGAAGCGCGCCCGTGCCTCTGCGTAGGAGGCGAACTGCTCCGGCCGGTGGTTGGTGGACATGTTCAGCACCACCAGCCCATCCGCGTCGCCCGAATCGCGGCGGTACAGCGCGTCCACGCCTAACAGCGCCGTGGTAAGCTCCTCGGCGTAGGCCATCGTTACATCACTCAGCATCTCCAATCCCCAAATAATCCACGAAGACATATAAAGACAAGAAGGTGAATTTACGCTTCTTTTTGAGTATCTTCGTCTGCGTTCGTGATTTCACAAAAATGCGGTTTCTCGCATGCACTCGGCGATCAGCGCAGCCGGCACCGAGCCGTAAAAGAGCAGCCGGTCGTGGAAGGCGGCCAGCTGGAAATCCAGGCGCGCCGACAGTTCGTTGCGCAGCTGGCGGATCGTATCCGTGCCCATCAGATACATCAGCGCGGTGCCCGGGAACATGCTGTTCTTGATGGCCTCGGACCTCGCAGCGGCCGGCGCCATGCCCGCACGCTCATGGTAGAACGCCGCGGCTTGGTCGAGCGAAAGTCTCCCAGTGTGCAGCCGCACGTCCACCAGCGCGCGCGCGGCCATACGCAGGCGCGTGTGGCGCTCGGCAAAGCTCTCCAGTGGCGTCAGGAAGCCGACTTCGTCCATGAGCTCGGTGGCATAGCAGGCCCAGCCCTCCGCCATCGTTCCCGCACAGAACATTGCGATCCGCGAGGCGCAGTCCACCCCCGCCATCCGGCCGATCCGCGACTCGGCGCGGAAGGCGTGCCAGTTCTGGACATGGTGGCCGAGCGCGCCGTGGTGGACCACGTGGTTGAGCTTGATCACGCTGTCGTTGTTCGCGCGCAGTAGCCGCTCCTGCTCGTCGGGCGGCATGTCCAATTCGATCGGCGTCACCAGGTACTCGACCTCGGGCAGTTGGTCGAACGGCGCCGGCGAGTGGTAGAACAGGAAGTATAGGTGTGGCGCCGCGGCGCGCGCCCACGCCGGCTGCGGCACGAAGCGGATCGGGTAATCTGGCCAGGTCAGCAGCCTGTGTGCATCCGACACGACCCGACAGGCCTCCCACAGCTCGGCGTAGCGCGCGTAGTAGCCCTCGACGCTCGGATGGATATCGCCCAGCTGGGCCAGCACCTCCGGCCAGGTCGCTACCCCGAAGTCGGGCGCGTGATCGGCCAGGTAGGCTGCGCTGGACACGAACTGCTCCTCGGCGTAGCGCTCGATCTCGTCGGCGTTTTGCGGCAAGAAGTGCCCGCGCCGCAGCAGCAGGTCGAGCGCCTCCGCGCCGCAGGCGTAGCCGTCGACCTCGGCGCGGCCCATCTCGTCCTTGAGAAATGCCTCGAACTCGCGCACAGCCGTCGCCGCATGCCCAGTCGCGCGCGCCAGCCGTGCCGCGTGCTCACGGTGCTCCTGCGCCAGGTGCGCGACTCCGTCGCCGAACAGCTTCAGCATGCCAGCGCACTCGTCCAGCGCACGCTTGGCCCAGGCTGCCGGTACGTCGCGCAGGGGCGCGCGCCCCTGCGCAAGCAGGCCGGGGATAGCCTCCATGCGCGCGATTGTGGCCTCGAGGCGCCGCCCGACAGGAGCGAACGGCCGGCGCAGCAGGCTGATCACGCCGAAGGCCGCCTCGCCGGTCAGAGCGCTGGGGTTGCGCCAGGTGAAGCGCCCGTCGGCTAGCTCCCAGCGCTGGAGCTCCAGAAACCCCTCCGCCAGCCGCCGGTCGAGCGCAGCGGCCTCCGAAAGCGGCTCGTCCGGCAGCGTGCGGAGCCGGGCCAGGAGTGACACGGCATCCGCCAGGGTGTCGCCGAGCCCCTGCTGCGAGAAATCGGGCAGGCGCTCGTCGTAGTCATGCACGCCGACGAACGTCGCGCTGACCGGCCGGCGCCGGTAGTACGACGCGAAGAAGTCGTCGAGCCAGCGGTTAAACTGTGGCGCGTTGGTCATAACTGTTTTCTCAGCGGTCAGCCATCGGCGGTCACAGATGAGTTGTATATCTGACTTCTAGCTTCTGAATGCTGACTTCTGGTTACTCGCTACCGCTCAAGCGGCAGGTCGACCCAGCGGCGCTCGTGGAAGGATCGCTCGACTGCGTTAATCGTCTCCTGGACCCAGGCGCCATCGGTGAAGCTGCCCTGGTTGCGCTCGCCACCGGCCAGGATCTCGTCGATGAAATCCTTGATCAGGTTGGCATAGAATAGGCTGCGCCACGACTCGTGCGGGTGCCCGCCGGTGGGGTAGAACTGCTGCGGCACCTCGACCTGCTTGAACTCCACTTCGTCGGGGGTGGCAAGCTTGACCGTCTCGGCCACGCCGAACTCCTCGACCAACCGGCAAATGATCGCGCCCTGCTCACCGAAGATCCGCGCCTCGATGCCAGGATAGTTGCCGATCGTCACGAAGCTGGTCTGGATCGAGCCGATCGCGCCGTTGGCGTACTCCCCAATAAAGATATCGCCATCGTCGATGTTCATTCGCATCAGCTTACCGGTCGCGCGCACCACCCGCTTAGGGATGAAGTTGCGCATCGTGCCGACCACGCGCGTGTAGTCCGCGCCGACCCACCAGTGGCCGATGTCGATCACCGGCGCGCCGTAGCCCTCTAGCGATGATGTCTGGATCGTCGACTGGTCGGCCTCGTGGTCGACTTGGCGCAACGGGTTCTGTGGGTTGAGCCACTGTGAGTTCTGCTCGTAACCGTTGAAGATAAACGGCCGGCCCACGAAGCCCTCGTCGATCAGTGACTTGGCGTACAACACGCCGGGGCTGTAGCGGAAGGTAAAACCAAGCTTGGTCTTCAGCCCTTTCTGCTTGGCCAGCGCGGCGGCCCGAAGCGTCTGGCGGAAGTCGTAGGCCACAGGCTTCTCGCACAGCACGTGCTTGCCGGACTCGAGCGCGGCCATCGACAACTCGAAGTGCGTGGCCGATGGCGTCACCACGTCGATCACGTCGATGTCGGGCCGCCCGATCAGCGCCTGCCAATCGTCGGTCGATTCGGGGATGCCGAACTGCTGGGCGAAGTCGCGCGCCAGCTCGGCGCGAACATCGCAGATCGCCGTTAGCTCGCAGCGCGGGTCGCGCAGCCACCCAGGGATGTGGGCGTGCTGCGCCCATACTCCCGCCCCCACAACGCCGACTCTCAGCTTGCTCGATGACATTGAAGGCTTCCTTCTGTTCGTTGGGGTGGGGCGTGGAGTAGCTACAGCCGCCACCCGCGCCGATCTATCCGGCTCGATTGTACGGGTGAAAGTCCTCCTGGTACGGCCCGGCCAGCGTGCCGGTGATCTGCTGGATCAGCTCGTTGCGTACAGCCAAGCGATCTTCGACGCGGACGTAGTGATCCAGCACGCCGCGCTTGGCGATGTCTGGGTCGCCGGAGGCAATCGCGTCGAGCAGGCGCTCGTGAAACGCGGCTACGTCTTCGATCTGGGCATGCTGCTCCTCCAGGCTGCGCAGCACCAGGGCGCCGATTTGGCCGCTCAGGCTCGACCATAGCTCGATCAACCGCCGCGAACCGGATGCCTCGACCAGCGGCCGGTGGAACGCCAGGTCGATCTGGATCAGCTGCGGCACGTCATCCGGCAGGCGGCAGTGGCGCATCTGGTCAACACACTCGGCCATGCGGCCGAGCACGCCCTCGTCTATGTGCTGATAGCCGACACCGACGGCGAAGCTTTCGAGCAGCGCCCGGTTGTAGCATAGGTCCAGCGCATCCTCGCGCGCCAGACGCGTGACGAATGTACCGCGCCGTGGCTCGCTGACGACGTAGCCTTGGCGCTCCAGCATCAGCAGTGCCTCGCGCACGGTCGTCCGGCTGACCTTGAGATGCTCGGCGAGCCAGGTTTCGATCAGACGGTCGCCTGGCCGCATCTTGCCGGATAAAATCGCCTCCTCCAGGCTGCGGTAGACGTCATCGACCAGACGGCTGCGGCTCGGTGTTCGAAGTTGCAGCCCATCTTCAGACATTGACGGCCTCACCACTAATTATGAAGAATAACAGCACGGTATTGGAGAAGAAAGTCGAGAGTCGATTGTCGACAATTGTATGCGTGGTCGAAGTATTTGTCAATAACCAATTCCGGTTGTTATCGCGAAAAACGTGTTTATTCTAGTGCGTGGCTGCGCCAGCTCGTCAGTCGCCCAGAACCGCCAGGTCGAGCTTCTGGAGGCGTGCGGGGTCAGAAATCACGTTGATCTCGGCGATCTTGCCGTGCCTGATCGTGAGATCGAGGACCAGCAGCAGCCGTCCACGCGGGGCCACGATGAGTCCTACGGCGCCGTTCACGAGCACCAGTCGCGCTGCCTGGGCTCGTCCCGCGAACTGCTTGGCCACGGCCAGCGCACCATTGACCTCGTGTGACGCGCCGAGAGGCACGGCGGTGCGGTCGTGTCGGAACACGACGTCGGGGTCGAGCACGGCCAGCAGCGCGTCGAAGTTACCCGCTCGCGAGGCGCTGAGGAAGGCGTCGACCACGGCTCGCTGGGAGGTGAGATTGGCGTCCTGAGAGGTCGCCGCTCCCCGAAGTCGGCGGCGTGCGCGGCTGGCGAGCTGCCGTGCCGCAGTCTCGGAGCGCTCCACGATGCGCGCAATCTCGTCGAAGGGCATGGCGAAGATGTCGTGCAGCACGAACGCGAGGCGCTCGGCGGGAGTTAAGGTGTCGAGCACCACCAGCAGCGCCAGACCGACTGAGTCGGCCAGCAGCGCTTCGTGCTCAGGGTCACTCCCGCTCTCACGGCGCGTGATTGGCTCAGACACAGACGCTTCCAGGGACTCCTCGCGCCGCGATTTGCGCGCGCGCAGCATATCGAGGCAGATCCGCGCGACGATGGTCGTGAGGTAGCCGCCCAGGTTCTTGACCGAGCTTCTGTCGGAGCGGCTGAGATGCAGCCAGGCCTCCTGTACAGCGTCGTCCGCCTCGCTCAGGTCGCCGAGCATGCGGTAGGCCACCGCTTGCAGGTGGGTTCGGTTGGCCTCGAATTGTTCCGCCAGCCATTGGTGTTCGTGCACCGATCACATTCCTTCGTTGTGTTCCGTCATAGGAGTGACGCGCGAAACCCAACCGATGTGACAGGGAGGCCGGCTCCCGTGGAACGCAGCTGGGTTGGCCCGGTCACGATGGAAACCGGGATGTGCAGCATCCCGGCTCAGCAAAGATACATGAAGGAGAGTAATTATGCAAGCACGGATGCAGAACCCCGCCGTGATCATTCCTGAGGCCATGCCGGCCATCCTCAACGTGTTCAAGGCCACCAAGAAGGGCGGTGTGCCGGAGGCGACGCTTGAGCTTGTCCACCTGCGTGCGAGCCAGATCAATGGCTGCACAGCTCCTGCGTCGACGCGGGCGTACGCAGCGCCAAGAAGGCCGGCGAGAGCGACGAGCGGCTGTTCGCGGTGGCGGCCTGGCGGGAGGCGCCCTACTTCACCGACGCCGAACGCGCCGCCCTCGCGCTCACCGAGGCCGCCACCCGGCTCAGCGACCGGATCGACCCGGTACCCGACGAGATCTGGGATGAAGCCACCCGGCACTACGATGAGCAGCAGCTCGCGGCCCTGATCCTGGTGATCGGCGTGACCAACCTCTTCAACCGCCTCAACGCCACCACCAAGCAAGTTGCGGGCGCGGCCTGGTAGTTGAGCAGCGCCGGGCGGCGCGGTCATCGCGGCGGCACACGATGACCGCGCCGCCCATCGTCGCGCCCGGGGTAGCCTGGGCCAGTGGAACAGCCGTTGGTGATGGCCTGGACCTCGGCCACCTGGACGGGCAGTTACGAGGAGAAGATGCCACCGTGCAGGGGGCCTAAGGTCGGCCCGGCCAGTGTGCCGCCGCCTGCCTGCCATGAGACCCTCCAGGTGTAGGAGGCGGTGACGGCAAAGTGGCCCAGCTGCCGGAAGGTCAGCCCGCACGGCGGGGCGCCATGCTGGCCGCGCCAGACGGTGCCCGCGTTGGCGCACTGGGCGCTTGACCCGACCGCCCTCCACCGCCAGACTGGCGGCAACCCCTTCTCCCCTCACGGAGACGATCGCCAGCGGGGCCAGCGGTATTCCGTCCTCGGTTCGCGATGCCGTGCTGGCGCGCGCTGCCCGCTTGTCTACATCGGGACCTGCCGTGCTGGAAGCCGCTGCGTTGATCGGGCTGCGGATCGAGCCGCCGCTGCTGGCAGCGGTAGCCACGCTCATTGCGCAAGGCAAATCCAACCGCCAGATCGCGGTGGCAATGACAGTGCGCGTGAAGACGATCGAAACCTATGTCACGCGCATCCTCAACAAATTGGGTTTCGACTCGCGGGTGCAGATTGCAACGTGGACGGTAGAGAAGAGGTTGTCCCAATCGTCACATCGCTCCGAATGTTGACGCCGCGTTCATAATCTATGACGCCTCTTCGCCGGAGGCTGTACGGCTCGCATTTCAACTGTATGCGACCGGGCGATACTCGTATCTGGCGGTTGCGCGGGAATTGAATGCTCGTGGCTGGCGGATCTACAATGTTCAAACGCAGACACGCGGATTGTACAATAAGTGGAATCTGGAAGTCATTCTCAAGAACCCGGTCTATCGTGGATTCGTGAAATTCAATGATCAGCTGCTGCCAGGAGTCCATCCGCCGTTGATCGACGAGGAGACCTGGAACAAAGTGCGCGCAATTGTAGCGTACCACACGAGCAAACGAGGAAGTTGACCTGCGCACAGCTGCGGCGCTGCTGGCCGATATGCCGGCGCTGCTCGCGGCATCGCCGATACCCGAACAGCGCGGCATTCTGCGTGGGGTCTTTGATCGTGTTTGGTTGGCGGCGGCCATGTCGAGCGGAGGTGACGATACCGGAGGAGCAGGTGGGGCGACATTCTGTAGAGACCTTGGTGGGTCGGCTGATCCGGGACGCGGGAGCCCCAGGACATAGATCGTCTGCTGCTGGTCATCCGTTACGCGCTCGGTCCGCAGGCTCAGGAGCCGCCAGCCGTGTGCCAGGTGGTCATTGACCTCCTCCTGGTTTCGCAACTCGATAATATGAGTAATGTTGGTATAGTCTGGCTGCTGCATGTCGCTTCCTCCCAAGCACCAACCTCCTGCAGAGTGACAGCAGCTGTCACAGACCTATATTACCATAAGTCTCAGGGATGAGGCATGAAAGGTGGCATTGGGTTGAGATCGAGTCAGTCGCGATTTGACGAAGTAAAGCGCTGCACGCTGGCAGGGTTTCGCGCCAGTAGGCCATGCAGCCATGTAGACTGAGACGGTCGTTCATGCTATCCTCTATCCCGTGTCGTGCGGTGTCCGCCGTACGAGTCATGCCCACCGACACTGCGGAGCTAGCTATGGAAGATCGCGCCTACCTCCGTGCGGCTCGTGCGCGCCTCGTGGAGCAGATGGATCACGGTGCCTCTTGGGAGGAGGCTGTGGCAGCGGCGGGATTGCTGGTCAGTCGGGCGACCGCCTATCGGCTCTGGCTGCGCGCCTGGCGCGAAGGGCCGAGCGCGTTCGAGGATGCGCGCCACGGCCATCCCGCCAAGGTGCTTGCCCCCTTCCAGACCTGGCTCGTCGCCTACTGCCAGGCGGCGCCCCACACACCGAGCCACGAACTCCAGCCCCTCGTGCAGCATCACTTTGGCATCACGATCAGCGTCCGCCACCCCAACCGGGTCCGGGCCGCGCTCGGGGTGCGCTGGGTTCGCCCCCAACTAGGGCCCAATTTTCCCACATTGCCCGTTCTATATTTATAAGGACAATTCGCACTCACCCTCTCCCTCCATCAAGACGCATTCGTTGCATCGTCTTCCGTTCATCTACCGCTGACGTCGTTGCAAACCGAAGCTGATCAGGGAGCTTTCAATATCGAACGATACCGTCTGAACAGCGGGCGTCATGATGAGCTACCTACACTTTGATGAATAGTCAGAAGGAGGGCATTCTGATGAGTTATCTGAAGACCCTAACTCAGCGCGAAGTCGATGTGCTTTCCCTCGTGGCACGTGGGCGGCACAACAAGGAAATTGCCTGTGCTCTTGGGATTGCTGTACCGACAGTCGAACAACACTTGAAGCATGTTTTTCAGAAGTTAGGGATCGAGAACAGAACAGAAGCTGCATTATTGTACTGGCGACAGGAAGACGATCTCCAGAATAATGGGAATCCGTTATATACGACGCGTTAACTCGTGTATATAATTGTGCTCAGGCACCATAACTGACCAGATAAATCCCGTTGGGGTAGCTCCCTTCAGCCTACTCGTCTTTTTTGACGATGCTCCACGTCTCACCCACGGCTTTCCCCTCGGACTGATTTGGCAAGCTGATTTCTCAGTGCATCGAAGTCTATCGTCCTGATCTGCTTGTCGTTATCAACAGGCGAAACAAGCGGCGTTGGTGCGGCTGCTCACAAGGTTGCTGCGAGGCAGCAGGCTCTGACAAGTCGCCTGCCTTGATTCGTCCTATCTTTTCGGCACATCCGTCGGGGTAAATGATGCCCTGCTTCGGGGAGTTGGATTACTCGCACTTCTGAGCGCAGACAATTTTTGATAACATCATAACTATGAAGAAGATTAGCATGACTCGATGGGTTATTATAGTTACGATAGCTGTTCTCATAATCACTGGAGGCTGGAGTATTTTGCACAGATCAGAGAATGGAAGTCAGATAAGCCAATCCGAAGGTAACGGACCATCGTCTGAAGTTCGTCAATCTTTAATGCAGCCCACTAAAGGAAGTGGTGTAACTCAACAACAGCCAACAAATGATAAATCTGGTTTACAAGCTTCATCACCGACCGCATCGATTCCCCCAGGCTATTCATCAGAGATCATCCAGATTAAGTTTAAGGAGGGTACAAAAGTGGATCCGCCCGAGGCGGCGCTGCCTCCAGACCTCCGAAACTCAGTAGCTAATATAACTCGGCTTTCCAACTTGTCAGACCAGGATCTCAATAAGATAGGAGCTGGCGGATTCAAGCTCTGGTTCAGGATTACCTTGAAACCTGGCACCGACGCCGGTGCGTTCATGGAGTCCCTAAAACGGCTGGACAATGTGGAAATCGTGGAGCCCGCTCCTTTACCACCCCCACCTCCATAGTGTGTTGCAGTACTGAGATTTGGTAATTAGCCATCCATCTGTCGCAAAAGGAGGCTAGAAAATGAGTCATCGCCCCTATGAAGTGTCTGCGTGGTCTTCAACTACACGCCGCTCGTCTAAATTGGCGGTCATTGTTGCGCTAGTGACCTTTCTATTAATGAGTAGTTCAGTTGCTGCGGCTCCTCCGCGTTCGCAGACCGCATCGATCCCCCCGGGCTATTCATCAGAGATCGTTCATGTCAGGTTTAAAGAAGGTAGTAATGTGAATCCGCCCGAGGCGGCGCTGCCTCCAGCCCTTTTGAACTCGGTGGCTAGTATAACCCGGCTTTTTAGCCTACCAGAGGCGGCGCTGGGTCAGATGCGAACCAGAGGACAGCGCCTTTCCCACAAGACGCTTCCCGACCTGAAGCTCTGGTTCAAGATTACCTTGAAACCTGGCACCGACGCCGGTGCGTTCATGGAGTCCCTAAAACGGCTGGACAATGTGGAAATCGTGGAGCCCACTCCTTTACCATCCCCACCTCCGGCGACTACCCCCAACTTCACGGGGAATCAAGGATACCTCAATGCCGCACCCGGTGGCATCGATGCCCTCTTTTCCTGGACAATTCCGCAAGGCAACGGGAGCGGTGTCAAGATCTACGACGTGGAGTATAGTTGGAACCAAACACACGAAGATCTCAGCAAGGCCAATGGAATTCCCCTGCTACTGACCTCGGGCGACTCAACCGTTGATCCGTTTAATGACAACAATCACGGTACGGCCGTCCTAGGTGAATTGGTTGCGGACCACGATACTAAGGGTGTCACCGGCATTTCGTGGGGCTCTACTATCAGCTTAGCCCCAGCCAATACTGCAAATTTGGGGTATAACCCGGCCAATGCCATTCTCTTAGCGGTGGCAATTGGCTCTGCGGGTGACGTGATCCTGATCGAGCAGCAGGTTACGGTATGTGGCCTGTCCGAGGGCAGTTATGGTCCAGCAGAATGGGTAGCGCCAGTCTTCGATGCTGTTCAAGCCGCGACTGCAAACGGCTTTGTGGTAGTGGAAGCAGCTGGAAACGGGAATGTGAACCTAGACCAGGCTGCCTGCAACAACATGTTTAATCGGAACACGCGGGATTCTGGAGCGATCATCGTGGGTGCCGGAGGATCAGCCGGTAGCTCCCTCGACCGCCAGCGCTTGTCATTTTCCAGTTACGGTAGCCGTGTTGATCTGCAAGGTTGGGGAAGCAATGTCATGACGACAGGCTACGGCTCGTTTTATACGAATTCGGATGACCCCACCAATCCTAACTTTTGGTACACGAATACCTTCAACGGTACTTCCAGCGCTTCACCGATCGTAGCGGGTGCTGCTACGAACCTGCAAAGTATCGCGCGCGACCAATTTGGTGTGCCGCTTACCCCATTTCAGACGCGGATATTGCTGTCACAGACTGGAAGTCCTCAGTTGGGGAACACGGCAGAGAACATTGGACCGCGCCCCGATCTGCGTGCGGCTATTGGCCGATTAACAACAGGCGCTCTCGATGTCTTTATCATTGTCGACCTCTCAGGAAGCTTCACTGATGACCTGCCCAACTTCCAAACCCAAGCTCCGAACATCATCTCAACATTGCGGGCAGCAAATCCCAATACTCGGTTCGGCATTGGTAGATTTGAGGACTATCCTATCGATCCATTTGGAAACGCCGCTGCCGGCGACAAGGCGTACGAGCGGCTGGTGGATCTTACCTTCGATACTGGGCCTGTCTTAAACACGATCTCCGGGCTCTTTACTCGTGATGGCGCCGATCTTCCTCAGAGTCAGCTACCAGCTCTCTTGCAAGCAGCAACCGGTACTGGACAAGACCTTTCGGGAGCCGGTTTCCCTGGAGCAAGCATTCCTGTGGGTCAACAGGCCAATTTCAGAGCCGGAGCCACAAAAATCTTCCTCCTCTGGACGGACGCGGCTTTCCACCGACCAGGGGATTCCGGGTCCATTCCATACCCAGGCCCCAGTTTTAGTGATGTGGCTAACGCCATGCAGGCGCTTGACCCAGGGAAGGTTATAGGCATCTCGGCCGGGACTGATGGTCTCGCTGATTTGCAGCAGATCGCAGCAGCGACAAACACCATTGCTCCTCCAGAGGGAGTCGACTGCAATGGTGATGGCGTAATCGACGTCGCCGGTGGAGCACCGCTGGTGTGTGTTATCGGAACGTCGGGGGAAGGGATTGGTGCGGCCATACTGGCCTCAGTAGAAGCAGTAGCACTGCCGTTCAAGGTGAACATCGACATCAAGCCGGGCAGTTCCCCCACCAGTCCCATCAGACTATCGAGCCCGGGCAGGATTCCAGTGGCTATCCTGTCTACACCGGTCTTCGATGCCCCCACCAGGGTGGACAAGACCTCACTCACATTCGGAAGAACAGGATACGAAAAGAGCTTGGCCTCCTGCAGCACGAATGCAGTAGATGTCAACGGCGACGGACTACTGGATCAGGTCTGCAACTTCAAAACCCAGCTGACCGGCTTCCAGATCAATGATACCGAGGGTGTCCTCAGAGGTAAGACGGTGGATGGCTTTGCCATAGAGGGACGTGACTTGGTAAAGATCGTGCCCTAGAGCTTTTCCTAGCCAGGTTCTAGCAGCAATACTTTTCAAATAAGCGTCGGGGTGACTTCTATGGCATACTTTCGCGTGTCACCGTCGAAAGCTAACCAAGGAGCCACCCCATGGGTTTCAAGATACGCCAGATTGAGGTCGAATGCAAGTTCAGCAGTGCCCTGAGCGTCGAGGCGCTCGAACGGGCCATTCCGCAAACCGCCATCCAGCAGGTACTCGTGCAGCAAGCCGTCAGCAGCAATCGGGAACGCAAGTTGACGCTGCTCCTGACCGTCTGGCTGGTCATTGCGTTGCATCTCTACCCGACCGTGTCGATTGGCGGCGTGCTGGTCAAGCTGGCCCGCGGCTTGCGCTTCATCTGGCCCGATCCTTCCATCCCGTTGCCACGCGACAGTGCGATCGCCTATCGCCGGGCCCAATTGGGCGCGCGGCCGGTCGTGGCGTTGTTTCATCAGGTCTGTCAGCCGATCGCCACCGCGCAGACCCACGGCGCGTTTCTGTTCGGCTTGCGGGCGATGGCGCTGGACGGCACGACCGAGGACGTCCCGGATACACCGGCCAATGCGGCATACTTTGGCCGGCATACCAGTGCGCGGGGCGCGGGCGCTTTCCCGCAGACCCAAGGCGTCTATCTGGTCGAGTGTGGCACCCACGTGGTTGTCGATTGTGGCTTCTGGCCGTGTCACACCAGCGAACGATTCGGCGGTTTCCGGATGTTGCGCAGCCTGCGCCGGGGCATGTTGGTCATGTGGGATCGCGGCTTTCACGATTTCGATATGATCGTCGGTGCCCGGCGGCGTGGGGCGCATGTCCTCGCACGGCTGCCTGCCCACGTCAAACCGCAGCGGCTGCGCACCCTCTCCGACGGCTCGTATCTGGCCGAGCTGTATCCGTCGGAGTATGGACGACGCAAGAATGGCGAGCGCGTGCTGGTGCGCGTCATCACCTATACCATCAGCGACCCGGCGCTGCCGGGGTATGGCGAGCAGCATCGCCTGATCACCACGCTGCTGAACCCGCGCCTGGCCCGCGCGCACGACATCGCCTGCGCCTATCACGAACGCTGGGAGATTGAGATCGTGATTGATGAGATCGATACCCATCAGCGCTTGGTCGGGCGTCCGCTGCGCAGCCTGACGCCATCGGGGGTCATCCAGGAGCTGTACGGTGTGTTGCTGGCACATTATGCGGTGCGCTCGCTGATGCATGAGGCGGCAGTGGCGACGGATGTGGATGTGGATCGCCTGAGCTTTGTGCATGCGCTGGAGGTGGTGCGCGACGCGATCCCCGAGTTTCAGATGGTGGCGCAGGCGCAGCGGCAGGAGCTGTACGCGCGCATGCTGCACGACATTGCGGCCAACGGTCTGCCGCCGCGCCGAATGCGTACGAACCCGCGCGTGGTGAAGCAGAAGATGTCGAATTTTAAGCTGAAACGAGCGGAGCATTATCAGCCTCCCAAGCCACGCGCGACCTTTCGTGACGCGGTGGTGGTACAACGCGACCTGAGACCAGCATCTGCCGAGCCATTTGAAGGAGAGTCACCCTATGTGCTAGAACTCGCCTGTGCAACCATCCAACAGGATGCAGCGCGGCTTGACATGCGCCTGCCGGAACGCTGCCTTATTTGAAAAGTATTGGTTCTAGCAGGGTTTCGCGCCACTACACTCTTGGGACATGTGAAATGAGATTCGCCCTCTGCTGCACAGCATTCCAGTGCCTATATCCGCGGACAGGAATCTCATTCCTGATGTCCACTGCGGGGCGTGGC
>Ga0137369_10001786_pt1 | contig 21625 bp, 20 predicted proteins | sample SagtaG_12_FD_104918 | JGI IMG/M metagenome (GOLD analysis project Ga0137369, IMG submission 104918) | Vadose zone soil microbial communities from Sagehorn Ranch, Mendocino, California, USA - Sage1_L_113_16 metaG | ecosystem: Environmental > Terrestrial > Soil > Vadose zone | place: USA... | reverse complement strand
GAGCCAGGCCAGGCGCCGCGAGCCGTCCATCCAGATGCCGCGCAAGAAACCGATCTCGCCAACCGTCGCCCCGATATAGGCAGATAGCCGCGCACCCGCCGCGAGCACGAGCAGCACGTCGCCAGGCGCAATGCCCAACATGAACGGCTACGAGGTGTGCGAGCAGGTCAAGCAGGATCCCTCGCTGGCCGGCACATACGTGATCATGCTCAGCGCCAAGGGCCAGCAGATCGACCGCGAACGCGGCCTGCTTGGCGGTGCTGACGAGTACATGACCAAGCCGTTCAGCCCGCGCGAGGTTGCGCAGCGCGTGCGGACCATTCTCGCCGACCGCGCGGCCAAGGCCGCGCGCTAGCTGCTCGAGGAAGCCCTGCGCGAATCGATCGCTCGTTCGTGTCGCACATGGCGTTCGACGAGAACGACGCGGCGATCGTGCGCTCCACGATTGGCCTGGCCCACGACCTGGGTCTGAAAGTCGTCGCCGAAGGCGTCGAGGACAAGGCCGCCTGGGACCTGCTGAACGCATTGGGCTGCGATGTTGCCCAGAGCTTCTACGTAAGCTGTCCGCTACCCGCTGGGGACCTGGCGGACTGAATCAACGCTTGGAACCCGAGGGTTTCTCGTGTCGCGTGAACCAATCTTGACGCCGGCGTTACTCAAGCTGGCCGACCGTCTGGCCGATAGTTCAAGTGTGATGCAGCTATCGAGCACAAGCCGGCCCTCGACCGCCGTCAACATGCGGCGTATGGTCGTCGAGACGCACGAGCCCATCCAGTTCGTCGATATCACCGACGAAGTGGCGGACATGGTGCGCGCCAGCGGCGTGCGCAATGGCATCGTCACGATTGTCTCTCGCCACACCACGGCCGCCGTTCGCATCCAGGAAGCCGAGCCGCTGCTGCTCGAGGACCTGCTCGGATTCCTGCGTCGTCTGGCGCCGTCAAACGTCCACTACCAGCACAACGACTTCCGCATTCGGACCCACCACATGCACGACGGCGAGAGCCCGAACGGGCATTCGCACTGTCTGCAGTTCCTGCTGGGCACCAGCGAGAGTCTGCCGGTGATGGATGGTGAGCTGATGTTGGGCGAGTGGCAGCGCGTCTTCCTGGTCGAGCTGGACGGCCCACGCGCCAAGCGCGAGGTGCTGATTCAGACAGTCGGCTCGTTCGACTGAGCGAGCCACTCTTTCGTCTGGCCGAGGATGACTCTCGGCTTCACGCGCAGCTCAGCCGGGTTTGCCGATCCCGTCAGGAACAGCGCGGTGCGCAGCTCGAGTAGGAACTGCTCGATCCACTCGTCGACTGCCTGATCGCCGTCCAGCGCCGCCTGCAACAACGGCCGTGCCACACCAACCAGGGTGGCGCCCAATGAGAGTGCCTTAGCCGCCTCGAGACCCGTCCGTATGCCACCCGTCGCGATGACCGGCAGCCCCGTTGTGCAGGCATTCACGATCGCGATCGGTGTTGGGATACCCCAATCCCGGAGCACCTCGCCCAGCCGCTGACTTCGTCGCTCGCCCTGCGCCTCAGCCCTGAGCCCTTCCACGGCCGCGAACGACGTCCCGCCCCTTCCGCCCACGTCCAGCGCCTGCACGCCCAGCACCTTCAACCGCAGCGCTGTCGATGCCGACATGCCCGCGCCCGTCTCCTTGGCAAGGACCGGCACGCTCACACTCTGCGTCAGGCTGGCAATGGCATCGGCCACGCCACGCGCATGCCGCTCACCTTCAGGCTGCACCGCCTCCTGCAGGTAGTTCAGGTGCACTGCGAGCGCATCCGCCCGCACCATTTCCAGCGCCTGCTGCACTTCGGGCAGGCCCAGCGGCTGCGCATTGCCCTGGGCAATCAACTGCGGCGCCCCGATATTGGCAATGACAAACGCCGTTGGCGCCTCTTCGCGCACGACCGTGTACGTATAAGCCAGGTCGGGCCGTCGCAGCGCAGCCCGCTGGCTACCCACGCCCATGGCCAGGCCGTGCCGCTCCGCGGCGCGAGCGAGCACTGCGTTGACGTCGCGCGCGGTGCGATGACCACCGGTCATCCCCGCGATCAGCAACGGCGCCTTCAGGTGCCGACCGAGGAACGCGGTGGCCAGATCGACGTCGCATTGATCGAGCTCGGGCAGCGCTTCGTGGACCAGGTGCACGTCTTGCCAGCCCGGGCCGCCAAGCGCATCCACGTCCGACTCCGCCGAGAAGCGCAAATGGTCGGCTTTGCGCCGTTCGATCAGCTCGTCCATCGGCCTGTCGGTAGACACCATAGCGCCCGCTATCATCTAGAACGCGTGATGGTCGACGCGAAGCCGCACGCCAATCCCGACGAGCTCGAGGCCACGGCGCGCCGCATCCGGGCTGAAGCCGAGCGCCTGTCGAACGCGCTCGGCCCGTTCGATCGTGCCGCCAATGGCGCCGGCTGGCAGGGCCTGGCGGCCACACAGTTCAAGGACGACGCCGACGCCAAGCAGCGCACGGCGCAGGCATTGGCCAATCAGTTACGCCAGGTCGCGGGTGCGGTCGATGCTGGCGCGGCGGAGATTCGGCGCTACTTGCGTGAGCTGCAGATGCAGCGGGCGCGCCTGCCCCTGCCACCCGGCAAACGCTGAGTTGCTCAAGCGGGCCGTGGTCGGTTGGCGATGAGCAGGCTCAGTCCGAAGCCGACACCAATGAGCAGCGGCCCCAACGGCAGCCCCACGGCGAGCCACACTGCCGCGCCGACGAAGAGTCCAATCCAGTTGAGCATGTAGGCGCGCGGCGACATCGGCGGCGGGCGTAGGTCGGGCACGGATTCGCCGGCTGCCTCGGCGCGCTCGTATTCACGCACCCAGGCCGGCTTGATCCACTGCGGCGGACGGAACATCCACCAGAAGAAGGTCACCAGGCAGAGGATCCCAAGCACTACCAGCGCGGTCACCACAGGGTCCGTGTCGTAGGGTCGAACGCGGCCGCGCAGCAACAACGCGGCGCCGATCAGCAGGAAGGCGAGTCCGCCGGGTACGAACGCGAACGGCACATTGCGCTGATAAGTGGGCAGCTCGCGATTGAAGTACGTGTTGCGCAGGCCGCGCCGAAAGTGGCCGGTGCGCAGCACGACGCCGAGCACGATGCAGTACACCGCCACGACCGCGACGGCGCCTAGCTCCCAGCTCTGCACGCCTCTAGCACCATGGACACAAGTGTTCTTTACCCCAATCCACTGCGCTTTCGACGCCGTGCTCGGCGGCGCTGAGGCCTTCGCCGGCCAGGTGCAAGCCGCTGGTGACCTGTTCGCGCGTCCAGTTCGCGGCATCGTTGATCGCCGGCGCCGACCATGCGCCAAATTTGCCGCCTAGATAACCACCCACCGCGGCGCAGCCGGCCACCAGGATGACGCCGACACCCGTCGCGGCGCACGCGCTGCCCAGCAATGCGCCGCCCGCCGCGGACGTACCCGCCGTCCACAGGCCGGTCGTCACCGTGTTGGTGATCTTTTCGTCCATCGGCACGTTCTTCGCTGTGTCGTCCTGCCACTGCTGCCAGCCGGCAAAGCCGGAGTCGATGGCCGCGCCTACCCACGGCAGCCCCTTGGCAATCGGCCGAATCCCTGGGATGGCCCGCTCGAGTGCGCGCGCGGCTTCCTCGGCCTGGCTACCCTTCAGTCCCCACTGTTCCGCCTGGCGCAGCGCCGACTCCGCGCCGCCAGTAAACCAGCCCCGCCGGATGTCCCTGAGGAACGGCAGCCTGAACAGCAGCGACGAAGACGGCGTCATGGCCCGATCGAACAGACCCGCCGCCTTGCCATGGAGCTTGCTTGCCTGCTCCCACGCCGCGGCGGCGGTCTCGTACAGCCGGTCGATATCTGTGACGCGTGCCTTCGCCAGCACGCCCATGATGGTGTTCATGGCCGAGACCGGATCGCCCGGCAGCGACGGCTCGAGGAAGTTGACCCAGCCGGGTACGGCGTCCTGGGCGGCGACTTCGGGGGGCAGACCGGGGAACGGCGCGTCGACCATCTTCATCGCCCACGCCGCCGCGAGACCGCTCGGGTCGATCAGCGTCGTCGGATTCGCCTGCGCGTAGACGTACGGGTGCTGGCTCGCAGTCAGTCCTAACCGACCTGGCATCGGATCTCGCGCTAAGAAGCGTGCATTCGCCGGCTCGTACCACCGCGCCCTGAGAAAAACGAGGCTGTCAGGCTGCAGCTCACCCGTGTAGCCGAATGGCTCGGCGGCGCCCGAGGCCACGCCCCACGGGTCGTACTCGTGTGTCGTGGCCACTTGCCCATGGGCGTCGACACGCCCGCGCACGCTGCCGCGGATGTCGCCTACCACGTACTCTTCCGCGGCGCCAATGGCCGCCAATCGGCCGAGCCCGTAGACGAAGCGGTCCCCGTTGGCGGTCAGCACCGTTGGCAACGGCGCCGCCAGGTCAACCGAGAAGCGCCGGTCGTGGCGCGGTTCGTGGATGCGATACAGGTTGCCCGCGCCGTCGTAGTCGTAGCGGTGTTCGCCAACCTGGCGCAGCCGACCCGCGGCATCCCAGCGGAACGTCGTCTGTTCGTTTCCGCGTGTGCGGGCGACGACGTTTCCGGAGGCGTCGTATGCGTAGTGCTCGACGTCGCCGCCGTCCCGTTCGACCTCGATCAGCTGATCGGCGGCGTCATACCGCGCCCGCGTCAGCCGACCATCTTCGGATGTGACAGACACGCGATTGCCCACGGCGTCATAGGCGAACTCCTGCCTGCCAGCCGCGACGAGCCGCGACAGCGCATCGTAGGCATAGCGCGCCTCACCCTCGGCAATGACATTGCCCAGGGCATCGTAGACATAGGTGAAATCGGCGAGCGTGTCGCCGTCAGCGTTGGCGTGGCGCAGCCGCGTGACCCGCCCGAGAAGGTCCCGTTCGGCCTGCCAGCGCGCACCGTTCGCCAGGACCGCGGCCACTGCGCGACCGAGCGCATCGTACTCGTAGCCGTACTCACCGCCGAGCCAATCGCGTACCGTCGTCAGCCGATCGCGCGGGTCGTAGTCATAGGCCACGGAACGGCCATCGGGGTACGTCAGCTGTGTGCGGTTGCCTTGCGCGTCGTAGCCGTATGCGACCGTCTGATCGAACGGCTGGCTCACCAATATGACGCGACCCAGCTGGTCGTAGCTCAGCGTCGTCGTGCCGAGCTCATCGTGCATGCTGGTCCGTCGGCCCGCGCGGTCGTAGCCAAGGCTAAGGCGCTGGCCGTCGGCGTAGTCGACGCTCGTGATTCGATCCTCGGCGTCGTACGTGGCCTCGGTTGCCGTTCCGTCGGGATCGACCAGACGCACCACGTTGCTGTTGGCGTCGAGCTCCACGCGCGTGGCGCGACCGAGCGCGTCGGCGACCTGGATCAGGACGCCGCCCGCGTCGTACGTGTAACGCTGCGTATGGCCGTTGGCGTCGTGGCGCTCGAGAAGGAGCCCGCGCGGATCGTATGTGTAGCGGGTCGAGCCGCCCAACGCGTCGTGCACGGCGCTCAGCCTGCCGATCGCGTCATAGTCGAAGCGGGTGCGATGGCCCGCCGCGTCGATGGTCTCCACCAGGTTGTTGGTCAGGTCGTACGCGAACTGTGTCCGTGCGCCGAACGCGTCGATCTGCGTAATTGGTCGGTCGAGCGTATCCAACTCAAAGCTGGTGGTGGCGCCACTGCGATCGGTGCGCGCCCGCAGGTTGCCTACAGCATCCAGCGTGAAGCGGATCTCAGCGCCTGTTGCGTCCGTTGCGCCGATCAGCCGCCCCGCGTCGTCGTACGTGAAGTCCAGCCTCCATCCGCCCGTATCGATCAGCGCGGCTAGCCGACCCGCCTGTGTGTACGCCCACCCGGCGCGACTGCCCAGCGCATCGATGCGCGCCACGCGGCGGCCAGCAGCGTCGTATTCGAGCCGTGTTGTGGCGCCCGTGGCATTCGTGACGGCTGCGAGGCGACCGACCGCGTCGTAGCGCAGCTCAGTTGTGGAGCCGACCCGGTCCGTCATGCGCACCAGCCGCCCCAGGGGATCGACTTGTACGTGCGCTGTGTGGCCGCGCGGATCAGTTACGGCCACGAGGTTGCCGTTGGCGTCATAGCCGCCGCGCCATGTGCCGCCGCGCGGATCGGTGACCTCGATGAGCCGGTCGAGCGCGTCGTACGCAAGCCGGGCCGTGAAGCCAGCCGGGTCGGTGATCGCCGTGCGGTTACCGTTGGCGTCGTACTCGACGGTGAGCTTGTTCCCGACGCCATCGGTCAGCCGAATCGGTCTTCGCGCCGAGTCGTACTCGATGGTCGTCTTGACGCCATCGGGATAGACCAGCCCCACGATGTCGCCGATACCGTCTCGCTCCAACCGCGTCGCGCTACCCAAGGTGTCCGTGACCTCGAGCAGCCTCCCGACAGCGTCATAGCGCGCCGCGTTGACGTTGCCGCGCCCATCAATGCGTTCGATGCGCCGGCCCGCCGCGTCGTACGTATAACGCTGTGTGCCCGCCGCGGTCTCGACCACAGTGACTTTGCCCGCGTCGTCGTAACCGAGCGCTGTCCACACCCCGTCGGCGTCCGTTATCCGCGAGACCTGCCCCCACTGGTCCACCGTATAGCGCGTGCTGTTGCCCAGCGGATCCGTCTGCGCCAGCAGGTTGCCGCGCTCGTCATACGCAAACCGCCATGTATTGCCGAGCGCGTCCGTGCGTGCGATGACGTTGTCGTCGGCGGCGTCGTAGGTCCAGCGTTCGGTCCTGCTGAGCGGGTCAGTCGATGCCACCAGACGGCAGTCGCCGTCGTACTCGAACTGCCAGGTGTTGCCTGCTCGGTCGCGCGTGGAGGCGCGATTGCCGCACGCGGTATAGGTGTAGCTGACCTCGCCGCCCATTGCGTCGATCGCCGAAGCGACCTGTCCGCGTGGATCGTGGATCACGCGTACGGTATTGCCGCGCGGGTCGCGCTGGGTCGTCACCCGATGCTGGTCATCGCCTTCGTACGTGAAGTTACTGGTACCGCCCCGTGCATCCCGTTGCTCCACGACTCTTCCGTAGTCGTCGTACACGTTGGCCAGGACGGTATGGCCCAGCGCATTAGTGATCGACGCCAGCCGGCCAGTAGCGTCCATCCCGTAGTGAGTCTCCGCTCCCGCTGGATCCCTCACGGCCACGAGATGTCCGGCCTCGTCGAACGTGTAGCCAACAACACGCCCCGCAGAATCTGAGACCTCGATTGGCCGCCCTTGGCCGTCGTAGGCGAGCGTCAGCCCGCGACCCACAGCGTCCACCAGCCGCCACGGCCGCCCTCGCCGATCGCGCTCGAGGTTCAGGATGTTCTGGTTGCGATCGTGGATTGCTGCGAGATAGCCACGTCGATCGAACGCGAGCCACACCCGCCGGCCGGGTAGGTCGAGCCGCCAGCCACCGTCCTCGAGCGGTCGCAAACGATCGCGCACGCCGAACCCGCCGACGTACGAGCCGTCTGGCGCCAGCGTGTGCACGTCGTGCTTGCCGTCGGCGCGCCGGACGATGACCATGCCGTCGAGCAGCACGCTGACCTGCCATTCGAGGCTGCTGGTCCAGGCTGGGCCAAACAGGCCAGGCCGCGGGTCGCGGCTGTTGTACGTGCGCGCCAGGAGCAGCGGCAATCCGCCGCGCGTCGGCAGCGCCAGGTCGACCTCGGTGTGGACCAGGTTGCCTGAATAGCTGTTGACCGGGTCGCGCATCGGGATGCCCCACGGCACACCGCCGCTGAAGGCGCCGTTCTCGTACTGGTCGAGCAAGGCCGCCCGACCAGCCAGATCCGACGCCCTCAGCTCAAGCCCCTCCGCGAGGTTGTCGATCCCGGAGCGCGCCGAGTTCCAAGCCCCGTCCGCCGCGCTCGCGTTCCACCCGCGCCGGTCGAGCCCGCCCATGATCGCCGCCACCCGCCCGCGCACCCCGTCCAGATCCGACCGCGCATGCCGCGCCGACGAGGCCAAATCGCGCAACTCAGATGCGTCTACGACAACGCGGTCGTCCACCCGTAAGACCTACCTCCCAAGTACCGTTCTTCCAGCCTAGCGCTCCCCACGGGTCTTTGGAAAAGGCGGTTTTTTTGGAAAAACTGTTGCGCAACTAACTCCAACCTGTGTATTGTGTTCCAGCGGATTCAAATCCAATGGAGTCGAACAACAGTTCAGGTCTCAACCCTAACGCCGTCGTGGCGGTGGACGTGGTGGTCTTCACGCTCAGGCCAGCGGCGGCCATGGAGGACCGCTGGCAGGTGCTCCTGGTCCGCCGCGATGAGCCGGCGTTTGGCGACAAGCTGTCCCTGCCCGGCGTCCTCGTCAGAGGTGACGAGACCTTCGTGGCTGCGGCGAGGAGGGCGCTCCAGACAAAGGCGGGCTTGGACTCGCGCGACTGGTACCTGGAACAGCTAGGTACGTTCGGCGACCCAGGCCGGGACACCCGCGGGCGCGTCGTCTCCGTCGCCCATGTGGCACTGGTGCGCAGTGACGACATGCAGCTCGCCCGTGGCTCCGGCATCCGCAGCATCGATTGGGTGCCCGTGCGTAACCTGCCGGCCGAGACGCTGGCGTTCGACCATGCCGACATGCTGCGCGTCGCGATCAACCGCATCCAGGGCAAGCTGCGCTACTCGTGGGTCGCCTTCCAGCTGCTGCCGGACAAATTCACCCTCTCCGAACTCCGAGCGGCCTACGCAGCGATCCTGGATCCATCGCTCCTTCGTCTGAATACCAGCAACTTCAAGAAGGCCTTCTCCGACCTGTTCGCTAGCGAAACGCTCGTCTCGGTCGGCCACAGAGCAGCGGTCGGCAAAGTCGGCCGCCCGGGCGAGCTGTACCGCTTCGTCGGCCCCGTCGACGGCACGCGCACCCGCGAGCTGCCCTGGGACGTCACGCGCATCAGGTCGATCGCCCGTGGCTAACACCACACACGGCGACCTGATCGTGGTCGGCTCAGGCGCAGCCGGCCTGTCGGCAGCGCTCGAGGCAGCCAGGCGCGGTGCGCGGGTCGCGCTCCTGACGGCTGGTGCGCCGCTCGCCGGCTCCAGCCCGCGTGCACAAGGTGGCGTGGCGGCCGCGGTCGGCGTCGACGACGCGCCCGCGCTCCACGCTGCCGACACCGTCGCCGTTGGCGGAGGTCTGAACGACCAGCACGCCGTGGCCGTCCTGACGGCCGAGGGTACGCGTGAAGTGCAGCGACTGATCGGCGCCGGCGTCCCGTTCGACGACGGCCTGGGCCTCGAGGCGGGCCATGCCCGGCGGCGCATCCTGCACGCGGGTGGCGCCGCGACCGGCCAGGTCCTGACCAGCGCCCTGCTCGCCCAGGCCGCGGCACACGAGCGGATCACGCTCCATACCTTCACGCGTGCTGACGCCATCCTCAAACGAGACGGCCGCGTCGTCGGAATCCGGTCGGGGCGCCAAACCTTCAGCGCCCCAGCCACCATCCTCGCTACCGGCGGATACGCGGCGCTGTGGAGCCGCACCACCAACGCCCCCGAGAGCCGCGGCGCCGGTCTCGTCCTGGCCTACCAGGCCGGCGCGAGCCTGGCCGATCTCGAGTTCGTGCAGTTCCATCCAACAGCGCTCAGCGTGCCCGGCCAGCCTGCTTTTCTGCTCAGCGAGGCGCTGCGCGGCGAAGGCGCCCTGCTCGTCAACGCCGCGGGCAAGCAGATCGTCGATCCGCTGCTGCCGCGCGACGTCGTCGCCCGCGCCCTGCACCGGCAGGTCCGCGGCGACGGCCAGGCGTTCCTGACCCTGCGCCACCTCGATCCAGCCCGGGTCACCACCCGCTTCCCAACCCTCGTCGAGCGACTGGCTGACCTGGGTCTGGACCTCGCACGCGACCTGGTGCCCGTCGCGCCGGCGGCGCACTACTGCATGGGCGGTATTCGCACCGACAGCTGGGGCCGCACCGATGTTCCAGGCCTGTTTGCCGCGGGCGAAAGTGCCTGCACAGGCGTCCAGGGTGCCAATCGACTCGCCTCGAATTCGCTGCTTGAGTGCCTGGTCTTCGGCGCCCGCGCGGCGCACGCCGCCCTCGCCGACGCGGCCATGCAGGTCCGCTGGCACACCCGCCCGCTGCCCCAGGATGCGCCGCCGCTGCCCCGCGCACACGAACGTCTCTCGGCCATTGATTCAGCAGTGCTGGGCGAGCGGCTCGATGCGGACGTGGGCGTCGAACGCGAGCTGCGCCACCTCGCCCGCCTCGTCGCCACGCTCCCTGACCCGACTGCCACACACAGTGCCGATCTGGTGCTGGCAGCACTGATTGCCCGCGCGGCCTACCTGCGCCCGGAGAGCCGCGGCGCCCATTTCCGTACTGATGTGCCCGCTGAGTCGGGCGCCTGGCGCGGCCGCATCCACTGGCGACGCGACCGCGCCCCCGGTTTCGAGGAGGTCCTGTCCCAATGACCATGACCGCTCCCGACTTGTACCGTCACACGGCCTCACGTGACGCACAATCGGCCGCGCCGACCTTCCCTCGCAGCGCCGAGGTCGCGGCCATCGTGCGCCTCGCGCTCGCCGAAGACATCGGCCGCGGCGACCTGACCACAGAAGCCACCGTCGACTCCGCCGCGACCGCCACCGCCGAGCTGCTGCAGAAGGCGCCCGGTGTGCTGTGTGGTCTGCCCGTCGTGGACGAGGTTTTTGCGCAGCTGGACCCGCGCGTGCGCGTTACGAGCCATGCGCAAGAAGGCTCGTATAGCGACGAGCAGCGACGCGTCGTCGCCCGTCTCGAAGGTCCAGCCACGGCCATTTTGACCGGCGAGCGCACCGCGCTGAACTTCGTCCAACGCCTGTCAGGCGTGGCGACAATGAGCCGTCGCGCCGCCGAGCTGGTGCTCGACACCCCTGCGCGTGTCATCGACACGCGCAAGACGACGCCCGGTATGCGCGTGCTCGAAAAGTACGCGGTGCGCATCGGTGGCGCGAGCAATCACCGCGCCGGGCTCGACGACGGCTTCCTCATTAAGGACAACCACATCCGCGCCGCGGGCGGCATCACGCGCGCGGTCCAGGCGGCGCAGCTGCGCGCCGCGCCCGGGCAGGTCGTCGAGGTCGAGGTGACCAATCTCGACGAACTCGAAGAAGCCCTCGCCGCCGGCGCGCAACTCATCCTGCTCGACAACTTCGTCGAGTCCGAGCTACGCCTGGCGGTGCTTCAGACCGCGGGTCGCGCGCGGTTGGAAGCCAGCGGCGGGGTCACCCTCGCCAATCTCGCCGCCATCGCCGCGACCGGGGTGGACTTCATCTCGCTTGGCGCGCTGACCCATTCCGCGGGCTCACTCGATTTCTCGCTGGAGTTTCGGCCATGACCATCACATCCCCTGCCACGCCGTCAACTGCCGAGTTGCAAAAGGCCGTACGTCGGCTGGCTACAGAGCGTCAGGCGGTGATTCTCGCCCACAACTACCAGGTACCCGAGATTCAGGATGTGGCCGACTTCGTCGGCGACTCGCTCGGCCTGGCGATCGAGGCCAAGAAGACGTCGTCGCCCGTCATCCTGATGTGCGGCGTGTACTTCATGGCCGAAACGGCCAAGATCCTCAACCCCGAGCGTACCGTCCTGATCCCCGACCCGACCGCGGGCTGCTCGCTTGCTGACTCGATCACGCTGCGCGACTTGAAAAACTGGAAGCGCGAGCATCCCGACGCGGTCGTGGTCAGCTATGTCAACACCACGGCTGCGATCAAAGCCGAGTCCGACTACTGCGTCACCAGCGGCAACGCGGAAGCCGTGGTGCGTTCGATCCCCGCTGAGCACGAGATCTTGTTCCTGCCCGATCAGTTCCTCGGCGCGTGGCTCAAAGAGCGCACTGGACGCGCGAACATGCACATCTGGCTCGGCGAGTGCCATGTCCATGCGGGTATTCGGCCGGACGAGATCCGTGCCAAGCAGGAAGCGCTGCCCAACGCTGATCTGTTGATTCATCCCGAGTGCGGCTGCGCCAGCGCGTGCGTCTGGGCCAGCGGTCGCGGACTGATGAATCCGAATACGTTCGTCCTGTCGACCGAAGGCATGGTCAAGCATGCCGCTACGTCCGCGAACGACACGTTCCTGGTCGCGACTGAGACGGGCATCTTGCACCGCTTGAACAAGGAGATGCCGGGCAAGCGCTTCATCGCCGCCGACGACAACGCCGTGTGCGGCTATATGAAGCAGATCACGCTCGAGAAGGTGCGCGATACGTTGCGCGACCTCGCACCCCAGGTCGAGGTGCCCGAGCGCGACATGGCCCGCGCGCGGGTCGCCATCGAGCGCATGCTCAGCGTCACAGGCTAACTACAACCGGTCACATATCAAACCGCTTCGCGGCATACTTGTTGCATCTGCCCGGGCTTCGCACGCAGGAGGACTGGGATGGCGCGGTGTGCTTGGCCCCGACTTGCCGGAGTGTTGCTCTCGGTCGCGCTGCTGGTGCTGCCCGGCGCCGCCAGCGCCGCCCAGGTTCAGCCGTCGCCGCCGTCCGCAACATGGGCCGTGACGCTGGTGCGCACCACACCGTACGCGAGCCTCGACGATAACGCCGAGGCGCTGCCGGATCTGCCCGCGCTGACCATCCTGCAGGTCGAGCGCTACCTCGGTGAGTGGGCCGAGGTCTCGAATCCGCGCACCCACGAGCGCATGTATGTCGACAGTGGAGCGCTTGGCCCGAGCGATCCGCCGTCGCGTTACCTGACCATGACGCCGCCGCCAGCGTATGAGGAGTTCGCCTTGCGTGGCGTCGTTACTGATGGTGCATCGCTGGCGATGTACCCGAGCCCGTCTGACGAGGCCGTCTCACGTGCATTGGATCCGAATACGTGGCTGAGATTGACCGGCGCGGTGCAGGGCGAAGACGGTGCGCTGTGGTATCGCACCGACACCGACGAGTACGTGAGCGGCGATGCCGTGTTCGTGCCCGAGCGCACCGAAGACTTCAGCGGCCGCTGGCTGGACGTCGACCTGACCGTACCGACCCATGTCACCTTGTACGAGGGCGGCGAGGCGGTTGACTCGTTCCTGGCGATCAAGGGCGCAGGCAATCGACCCACGCCGACGGGCGTCTTCACGATCCTGCGGCGGGTCGCCAACGAGACGATGAACAGCGACACGATTGGCATTCCGCGCTTTGGCCCGGGCGGCTATTACCTGACCAACGTGCTCTTCACGCAGTACTTCACCGGCGATGGCGCCAGCTTGCACTACAACTACTGGAGCAGCAGCTTCGGCTACGCCGGCTCCCACGGCTGCCTGGGCCTCACCTACCAAGACAGCGCCTTCGTATGGGAATGGGCGCACGTCGGCACGCCGCTGATCATCCACTACTGACACCGCGCCAAGCGTCGACGAAGCAGCACCATGACCGAGCCACGTCCGTTCACGCTGCACGTGCCTGATGCGGTCCTCGAGGATCTGCAAGCGCGCCTGGCGCGGACGCGCTGGCCCGATGCGCCGCCGCACGGCGGGCCGTGGGACTTCGGCACCAGCCTCGCGTACTTGCACGAGCTCGTCGCCTACTGGCGCAATGGCTTCGATTGGCGTGCCCAGGAAGCGCGCTTGAACGACTTCCCACAATACACAGCCTCAGTGGGCGGCATCGACCTGCACTTCCTGCATGTAGCAGGCAAGGGCCCAAGGCCGCTCCCGCTGTTGCTGTCGCATGGCTGGCCAGGCTCGATCTGGGAGTTCCACAAGGTCATCCCACTGCTGACCGATCCCGCAAGCCACGGTGGTGATGCCGCCGATGCGTTCACGGTCGTCGCACCGTCCTTGCCTGGGTACACGCTCAGCTTCAAGCCCGGGCAGCGCCGTTTCGGGGTACCAGATGTGGCGCAACCATTCACAGAGCTGATGTGCGACGTCCTCGGCTATCAGCGCTTTGCCGCCCAGGGCGGCGATTGGGGGTCGTTCGTCTCGGCCTATCTCGCGTTGACCCAGCCACAGCACGTCGTCGGCATCCACATCAATCTGATTCCACTGCGCCGCGAGCCATTGCCGGCATCGGTCGCCGAAGCGCCCGAGTTCCAGGCCTACCGAGCCGAACTCGACAACTGGCTGCGCGAGGAGACCGGCTACTCGTCCATGCAGGGGACGAGGCCGCAAACCCTGGCCTACGCGCTGACCGATTCGCCGGTTGGCCTCGCGGGCTGGATCATCGAGAAGTTCCGGCGCTGGAGCGACTGCCACGGCGACATCGAGAGCCGCTTCAGTAAGGACGACCTGCTGACGACGATCATGCTGTACTGGGTGACGGGTGCCATTGGCAGCTCGTTCTGGCCGTACTACGCGCGCCAACACGACGGCTGGCCGTTGCCGGGCGATCGCCGCATCGAGGTACCGGTCGCCTACCAGTCCTTCCCCAAAGACATCCTGCATCCGCCCCGAGCGCTCGCCGAACGCGCCTTCAACATCCAGCGCTGGACCGAGTCCCCCAGCGGCGGCCACTTCGCCGCCCTGGAAGAACCCGAACGCCTGGTCGAAGACATACGCGCCTTCTTCCGCGACCTACGTTGACGCAGCCACCACCCGTTGCACCACATCGTCAGGCAGCGGGCCACGTTCAGCCCAGCGAATTGCATCTTCAAGCTGCCCAAAATTCGAATAGCCCACCAAGACGGTCGAGACGCCCGGCTTCGAAAGACCAAACCGCAAGGCAAGCTCGATTGGACCATCCAGGCCAGCCTCGGTGGCGAGGGTAGCAAGCGTGCGCGCGCGTTCGACGTCGGACTCGAACGATGAGCCGCTGACCAGCGGGCCGCCGGGATCGTTGGCGTTCTCGGCCCGCTCGAGCGTGCCCGCGGCGGCGCCACCAGCCAGTACGCGGATGACGATCACGCCCACGCCGGCGCTGGCGGCCGTGTCGATCAGTCCGCCAAGGTCCTGCTGGCCGCCACTGTGTCCGGGAAACCCGGCGCTCGGATTGAGCACGTTGAAATACGTCTGCACCGTCGCATAGGGCTCGCTGCGCGCCACTTCGATCAGCGCCGACGTATCACCCAGCGCAGTAAAGCCAGCATGCCGCACCAGGCCAGCCTGGATCACGTCCTCGAACCCGCGCGCCACCTCGCCCAGCACCGCATCTAAGGGCAACCCGCGCGGACCGGGCTCACGCGAAATCGGATTGTGCAGATGAAAGATGTCCACGTCGCCCCGGCCGAGTCGCTGAAGGCTCGCCTCGAGTCCCGCACGGATCTCCGCGCGCGGATCGTCCAGGGACGGCACGCGCACCTTGGTCCCGACCACGACGCGCTCCCATGCACCCAGCTCGCGCATGACGCGGCCCAGGTTCTCCTCAGAGCGGCCATCGCCGTATGACGCGGCGGTGTCGAAGTAGGTGATGCCCGCCTCGAGAGCGCGCACGACGGCTCGCTTTTGCTCGCCCGGATCGCCGAGAACCATCAACCCGCCCACGGCGCCACACCCGAAGCCCAGGGCCGACACGGATAGGCCCGTGCGCCCGAATTCGCGCTGCTGCATCGCGCCGATGGTACCTACGTCGCCAGTTGCGGATCGTCCACAAAATCCCAGGTGCGCAGCCGGCCCGGCGTGAGGCGCAGCAGACTGAACACCTCGCCGTTATCGCCCGCGAAGGCTCGACCTCGCTCCTCGCCGAGATAGCGCATCGCAATGCGTCGAAACGCTTCCAGGGCCAGGGCGGGGTCCAGGGAAATGGCGGCCTCGCCGCTCACCTCGAGGCCACGATAGGGTGGGTCGTTCTCGGCCAGCACGATGCACGCGCGCGGGTCGCGCCCGAGATGCTGCGTCTTGATGTCGCCCGCGCCGAGCACCACGTTGAAGCCGCCGTCGCGCCACTCGTGCCAGACCGGCGACAGCAGTACTGTGCCGTCGCGTCGATAGGTCGCGAGCGTCGCCAGCAGCGGCAGCTCGAGCAGGTCACCAAGCTCTTCAACCGCAAGGCGTTTGCGCATGTGACTCGCCCAAGCCTACACGCCAGTGCCCGGCCATGGTCCCGGCGACCGCTCCGGCAGGTCAACGGCCACGGTGCGCTGGTCGTACACGTTGAAGCCGCGCGCCTGATAGTTCGCCAAAGCATGAGGTCCATCCAGAGAGCACGTGTGCACCCAGACGCGCCGCGCGCCCATGTCCCAGGCCCGCGCGACGCCCGAGCTCAGCAGGTAACCGCCCAGCCGCTGGCCGATGAAACGCGGCAGCAGGCCAAAGTACGCCACTTCGACGTTGTCCTCGGGCTGCATCTCCAGCTCCACGTACCCCGCCGGCGTGCCCGAGACATACAAGACCCACGTCTCCAGCCCAGCCCGATCGAGGTACGCCAGCCAGCGCGCATAGTCCCAGCCGAGCCGGTCCAGCCAGTACCAGCCCGCGCCGACGGACGTGTACAGGAACCGGTTGAACTCGGGCGATGGCACGTCCGCCCGCACCAGCCGCGCCGCCTCGGCCGGGCACGCCACCGCCCGCAGGTCAGACGGCGACAACATCTGCAGGTACCACGTCGTGACCTCGACCCGCACGGCGGTTAGCGGTAGTCCTCGGCCAGACGAACCACGTACGAGCGCTCTTCGGGCCCGAACCACGGCAGGTCACCCGCCTCGGCGTTCTCGCGCGCATGCGCCGCATTCGAGGTGGCCGGAATGACGCACGTAACGCGCGGATCGCTCACCAGCCACTTCAAGAGCGCCTGCGACCAGCTTCGAACACCAAACTCAGCCAGCGGCGCGAGTCGTGCCTCGGGCACCGCCCGGTGAGCGAGCGGCCCTTTGCCTAGCGGCTGCATGATCAACACGCCAATGCCCAGCTCTTCCGCCAACGGCAACACGTGCTGCTCGACCAGGCGGTCGAGCGCGTTGTACGGCACCTGGATGCTCCCAACCCGCCCAGAACGCATGAGCTGCAGCATGTCGTCGAACGCCGAGTGCGCGTAGTGCGAGATACCCACGACACCAACCTGGCCTGAGTCGCGCAACTGCTCCAGACGCGCCAGCCGTTTTTGCCAGGCGACGAGGTTGTGCACCTGGTACACGTCGACTCGACCGTCGTAGTACCCGAGCGCGCGCTGCAGTTGCCGTTCGGCCTCGCCGTCGTCAGGCGTCCACACCTTCGTCGCCACGACAACGTCGCCGCGCCGCCCACGCAGGAGCTCGCCCAGCACGCGTTCGGCGTGTCCGTACATCGGCGATGAATCGATCAGGTTTGACCCGCGCCCCAGCGCGACGTCGAGCACTTCGCGCCGGTCCTCAGCGTGAGCAACGTCGAAGGTTTTCCAGGTGCCCATGCCCACGACAGGCACGAGCAAGCCCGAGCTGCCGAGTGCGCGGCGCTCCATTCCTAGGAATGCCCAGGTTGGGCCCTGTAGAGCTCGACGAGCTCCTGCAGGCTCGTCGCGTCCTCGGGCCGCTTGTCGCCCTCGCGGAAACGGATCACCCGCGGAAAGCGCAGCGCGAACCCAGCGCTGTGATTGGGTGAGCGCGTGATCTCGTCCGCCAGCACCTCGATGACCAGTTTGGGTTCGACCCACGCGCTGGGCTCGATCGTCGAACGCACCCGCGCCGGCCGCTCGTCGGACCGCAGCGGATCGGCGCGCACGCGCACCTCCCGCCACTGCTCGTCGCTCAAACCCGTGCCCAGCTTGCTGACGGTGACGAACTCGTCGGCTTCCTTGTCGTACACGCCGACGAGCAGCGCGCCAACACCGAACCCGGCGCGTTTGCCACGCCCGAGGAAATAGCCGAGCACCACGCAGTCGACGGTGTCTTCGAGTGCACCACGCGAGTGCTTTTTCAGCTTGACCCAATTGAAATTTCTGGCCCCGGCCTGGTAGGGCGAGTCGAGCCGCTTCACGACAAGGCCCTCGAGTCCGCGACTCAGTGCGTCTTCGAACAGCGACTCGAGCCGATCGGCATCGTCGACCACTTCGCCTGTCTCGGCGCGCAGGATGTCGCTGCCATTGACCATCTCGTGCATGATCTCGATCCGCTCCATCAGTGGCCGATCGAGCAGCGCGACACCGTCGCGATACATCACGTCGAACACCATGGCCTTGATCGGCAGCTCGGTCGCGACGTCGTCGATACCGTGCTTGCGGCGGCGACGTGTCGTTTCCTGGAACGGCAGGAACTCCTCGGACGCGGGATTGAAAGCGAGCGCCTCGGTGTCCAGAATCGCCGTCTCCGCCTTGACCTGCGATAGCACGCCCTCAACCAGCTCCGGAAACATGCCCGTGAACGTCTCCAGGCTGCGCGAGAAAATCTGCACCTGCTCGCCCGGCGGGTTCTTGCGGTTCAAGTGCAGCTGGGCGCGGATGCCGTCGAACTTGAGCTGGACGTGCGCCTTGCCGCCGAGCTTTTCGATCAGGCTCGGGACATCCGGTAGACGCTCGGCCAGCTGCGGACGGATCGGCCGCCCGACCGCGACCTGCATCTCGCGCACGGCGTCAAGGCCCCCAGTCCACAAGGTCCGGCCGAGCAGGCCGAGATCGGACGTCCGGTTGTACGCCTCCTCGAGCACCAGCTGGTCCTGCTTGGTGCCGTTGAGCTTCGCCTCAGTAATCGCCGCCAGAATTGTCGCGTCGCCGACGCCCAGGCGGCTGGCGCCGAGCGGGATGCGCACCAGGTGCTTACCCGCGATCGGATCGATGCCGCCGAGCAGCTTGGCGAGGGCGGCGACTTTGCGCTCCGCGCTGCCGGCGCCGCTCAGATCGGCCACCGCTCGGAATCTTGCGAATACAGCGCGTACGTCGGGTCCGCCCGTCGTGACCTGGTGGCCACTGGCGCGGCTGAGCTCCTCGACGACGAGCCCTAGATCACCGTGCTTGGCATTGCTCGCCCGGACGTCGGCCGCGGGGACGTTGAACGCCAGGGAGATCGCCTTCTCGATCGACCGTTCGCCCAAGCCGAACTCGACCGGCTCGTACAGCGGCGCGACTCGCCCCTGGAGCAAGTACGCGACTTCGTCGATCTCGTCATCGCCCACATTGCGCAGCAGATCCGCCAACAGCGTGGTCAACTGTTTGCGCGAGGAGGTGTGCTCCAGCTCCTCGAAGCACGCCGCCAGAACACTAAAGCTCAGCACAGATCAGTCATGGTACGTGGCGCCTTGGGTGGCCGTGATCGTCGGTGCGCCACGACTGCGACTGGAACGCCAGGAAGATGGCGACCCAGCGCGGCGGGGTGGGGAAGTGCACGAACAGGGCGCCGTCCTGCCAGACCCCGTCCTCGAAGCGATGCTCGGGGTCGTTGCCCTGGTTCATGTGGATGTTGTGGATGCCGCGGCCGGGGCGAAAGCGGAAGACCTTGTCGGGCTTGCGCGGCTCGGGTCCCCACGGCGCGCCGAGGGCAAAGAGCTCGGCGCTCGGTTCGGCTATGGCGCGCCCAACGTACTTGCCGAGGTACTCGTTCAGGTCGTTGTCGGGGCCGGCGACCTTCGCTGGCACTGGCCGCATCGCGCGGCGATCGACGGCCCGGGTGCGGACGTAGTCGAGCGCGAGCCCGCCCGACGTGCGCGGAATCCGCGTGAACCCGGGCGCAAGCTGCCCAAGCCGCGCCAGCATCGGATGCTCGAAGGCCTCATTCGCCACGTATAGCAGTGAGGAGTGATCGGTGGACTGGACATTGACCGCGACGCGGTACTGGATCCCGCTGGCGACCAGGCGAATCTGGTAATGCGGGTTGTCATCGACGGTCTCGACCCGCGCCGCGGTGGGGTGGCCACGCAGCACGCCGTAATCGTTGAGCACGTGCTCATAGGGTGCGCATCGAGCGGACCGGCGACAAGACCAGCGCGAGCGGCGTGAACAGCACGCCGATGCCGGCCACTAACAGCGCGTTGCGTGGGCCAATGGCGTCACCTAGCGCGCCGCCCAGCAGCGCCCCAGCAGGCACGACGCCGATGAGCAGAAAACGAATGCTCGCCGAAATGCGGCCGATCAAATGCGGCGGGCTGTATGCCTGACGCAGCGAGCCGAGACCAACGAACGACATCGGCATGGCGAAGCCGATGATCAGTATGACGCCGATCAATATGAGCGTGGCCTGCTCAGGCGAGCCGTCAACGAACGGCACCGCCAGCGTGCCGAGGCAGGCGAGCACCTGACCCGCGATGATCGACCTGCCCAGGCCGACGCGGCGCGCAATCCGCGTCCAGACCACCGCGCCCGCGACGCCGGCCACGCCAGACATGGTGAAGACCGTGGCAATCTGCCCGGCGCTCATGTGCAGCTCGCGCGACAAGTACAGGACGTAGATCGCGTCGAGCAGTCCGCCGCTGAAAAAGTTCCAGACCATCGATGACAGCGTCGTCGCGCGCAGGATGGGTTGCTGAACGACTTCGCGCAGCCCCTCCTTGATCTCAGACCACCAACGATGCCCGGCGCTCTTGGGCATCGGTTCGGGCTCGGGCTGGCGGATCCACCACAGGCAGACCGCCGAGAGTACAAAGGACACGGCGTCGAACAGGATGGCGGCCGACGCTGATAGCGCTTGCACGATCAAGCCGGCGAGGCCTGGGCCCGCGGCATGGGCTGCGGAGCGGCTGACTTCGAGCCTGCTGTTGGCATCCATCAAACGTGCCGTGGGCACCAGCACCGGCAGGTACGCCATATACGCCACGCCGAACACCACCGTTAGCGCACCAATCAGCACCGCGACGACGTATAGCTGGGTCATCGCGAGCACGCCCAGCAACGCCGCCACTGGAATCGAGGCCAAGAGCAGCGCACGCAGGAGGTCGACGCCGATCAGCAGCGGCCGGCGCCTGGCGCGGTCGACGAGCACGCCGACAGGCAGCGCCAGCAGCTCCGGCGTGAATTGAACCGCGCGCAGCACGCCCATCTCGCCCGGACTGGCGCCCAATACCAGCACCGCCAGCAGCGGCATTGCCAACAAACTGACCTCGGAGCCGATGAGCGATACGCTCTGGCCCGCCCACAACTTGGCAAACTCGCGACCAACCTCGTCTGCAGAGAGCGAATTCGGCCCGCGCCCCGCCCGGGCTCCACGCGCCAGCGGCGGCTTGTGATCACCCAACTCGATCTGACGGGGTGTGCGCTGGGCCGGCAGGATAGACGGCAATGTGCAGACAGTAGGCAGCGCCGCTGTCGCGCGCGCGATACGGCTCGGCCGCCTTGCGGACGGCGTCCAGGACGGCGCGGACGAACGCAGCACGCTCGGTCTCGTCGCGCAGAGCGACATCGAGCGATACGGCGGCTGAGTGGCGATCGCCAGTAGGCAACGCGAGCAATGCCAGGGCGCCGTTGCGAATGGTGTCGCCGGTCTGGACGAGCTCCTGGACGGCCACGTCCTGTTGCAGCATGGCGCGCTGCTCATCGCTGAGCGGCAGCGCGCTGGACAGTGCGAAGCTGCGGGCGACGGCTCGGAAGCGATGTTCGATCAGGTTGCGACGCTGGCGCGTCTCGACGCGTTCAGCCAGGCCGACCTCTTCCAGCGCACGCACGTGGTAGTTGGCCAGCTGGGCCGCCATGCCGATGCGACGCGCAACTTCGGCCGGCGAGGACGGCTCGACAAGCTCCGCCAGGATGCGCCGACGGACCGGGTGGACCAGCGCGGCGACCTGGTCGAGCGACGTCAGCTCGAGGACGGATTGGCTCACGGCTGCATGAAGCGCGCAGGTGGCGGCAGTGAGTGCAGTGGTGGCACCCCGCTGTCGCCGCGCAGCGCGTAGCGTTGTCTTGGCGTG
>Ga0137369_10001783_pt1 | contig 21640 bp, 21 predicted proteins | sample SagtaG_12_FD_104918 | JGI IMG/M metagenome (GOLD analysis project Ga0137369, IMG submission 104918) | Vadose zone soil microbial communities from Sagehorn Ranch, Mendocino, California, USA - Sage1_L_113_16 metaG | ecosystem: Environmental > Terrestrial > Soil > Vadose zone | place: USA... | reverse complement strand
GCGCTGGTTTCCGAGCAGCCCGAGCTTTTCTTCTACCCTGACCAGTACAACAATCCGGCCAATGTCCGTTCGCACTTCGAGACCACCGGCGCGGAGATCTGGGCCCAGACCGGCGGGCGTGTGACTCATTTCGTCGCTGCCCTTGGTACATGCGGCACGTTCGTCGGCGCTGGGCGGCGGTTGCGGGCCGAAAATCCGCACGTGCGTCTGCTGGCGGTGCAGCCGGATGGCCCATACCACGCGCTGGAAGGTGTCAAGCACTTGCCGACCACCGTGCTGGTGCCGGGCATCTATGATGCTACGCTACAAGATCAGGTGATCGAGGTCAGCAGCGAGGAGGCTTTCGAGATGGCGCGCTGTCTGGCGCGGGTTGAGGGCCTGATGGTCGGCATCTCGGCCGCCGCCAATGTCGCTGCGGCGCTGCGCGTGGCTCGGCAGCTGGAGCAGGGCGTGGTGGTGACGATTCTCTGCGATGGGGCGTCCAAGTATCTCAGCGACCGTTTTTGGGATGAGGAAGCGCTGTGCCAGGATGGGGAAGGGATTTGAATGAGTGACGAGTGACGAGTGACCGGTGACGGGTAGAGACGCAAGATTTGGCGTCTCTACCCGTCACCCGCCACCTGCCACCCGACACCCGACACACAGTTATGATTATTTTATCTGAAACCGCGCGCCAATCGATTTCGCAGCACGCCGAGGCAAGCTACCCGAATGAGTGCGTGGGGTTGCTGATCGGGCGAATCGAAGGCAAACAAAAAAACGTCGAGGCGATTCACCAGGCACCGAACAACTGGAATGCCGAGGTCGGGCTTACCGACGCCGAGCATGAACATTCGCTGGCGGATCGTTTTTACCTCGACCCGCGTGAGTACATGCGCGCCGATCGCGCCGCGCGTGCCCAGGGGCTCGACATTGTCGGCTGCTATCATTCGCACCCCGATCATCCGGCGATCCCTTCCGAGCGCGACCGCGTGGGCGCACAAGGGGTCGGCGGCGGGTCAAGCTTCTCGTTTTTGATCCAGAGCGTGCGCTCGGGCCAAGCAGCCGAGTTGGCGAGCTGGCTGTTGATCGAGGATGGCGAACGTTTTATTGCGGAAGAGCTAAAGTGACAAGTGACGAGTGACGAGCGTATCAGCTTGGCAGCTTGTCAGGAGGAAATATGGCAGTAACGATATCCATCCCCACCGCGCTGCGCCAGTATGCCGGCAACAACGCCGGTATCGATCTGGCGAGTGGGCCGGTCGGTCAGTTGCTGGCGAGTTTGGTCGAGCAGCACCCGCAGCTTGGCAAGCAGCTCTACAACGAGCAGGGCCAGCTGCGCAGTTTCGTAAATATCTACGTCGGCGATGAGGACATCCGCTACCTTCAGGGTGTGGAGACGCACGTGCCGGATGGCGAGACGGTGAGTATTATTCCAGCTATCGCTGGCGGCCGTGACAAGATGACAAGATGACAAGATGAGCATCTGACGAGTCATCTTGTCACCTTGTCACCTTGTCAGTCACACAAGGATCACTATTACTATGGTAACCAACCTGTCCAATGAGGAAATCAGGCGCTACTCGCGTCACCTGATCCTGCCGGAGTTCGGCATGGAAGGGCAGCGGCGCCTGAAAGAAGGCAGCGTGCTACTGATTGGCGCCGGCGGGCTGGGTTCGCCGCTGGCGCTGTATCTGGCGGCGGCCGGCGTCGGCCATATCGGTCTGGTCGATTTCGATGTGGTCGATGAGAGCAACCTGCAGCGCCAGATCGCCCACGGCACCAGCACCATCGGCGTCCGCAAGACCGAGTCGGCCAGGCGACGGCTGAACGACCTGAATCCGAACGTCGAGGTTACCACCTACGAAGAGCAGGTCACGTCGGAGAATGCGTTCGAGCTGATGCGACCCTACGATGTGATTGTGGACGGCACGGACAATTTCCCGACCCGCTACCTGACCAACGATGCCAGCGTAATGCTCGGCAAGCCGAACGTCTATGGCTCGATCTTCCGCTTCGAGGGCCAGGCCACGGTATTCTACCCCAAGGAGGGCGGGCCGTGCTATCGCTGCCTGTACCCCGAGCCGCCGCCGCCCGGCCTGGTGCCCAGCTGCGCCGAGGGCGGCGTGCTAGGTGTGTTGCCCGGCGTGATCGGCACCATCCAGGCCACCGAGGCGATCAAGCTGCTGGCCGGCATCGGCGAGACGCTGGTTAGTCGCCTGATGCTCTACGATGCGCTCTCGATGCGCTTTCGCGAGCTGAAGCTGCGCCGCAACCCGGACTGCCCCGTCTGCGGCGATCACCCGACCGTGACCGAGCTGATCGACTACGATCATTTCTGCGGCATCACACCCGAGCCAGCGACCTTTACCTCGTATGAGATCACGCCAGTCGAGGTCAATACCTGGCTGCACAGCGACGACCCGCCGTTCCTGCTGGATGTGCGCGAGCCGAACGAGTGGGAGATCGGCCACCTGCCCGACGCGACACGGATCTCGGTCAACGAGCTGCAAGGCCGGCTGAACGAGTTGGATACCGCGCGTGAGATGGTGGTGTACTGCCGGAGCGGCGTACGCAGCGGTCGCGCGGTGGATATGCTGCGCGCGGCCGGGTTCCGCAAGGTCAAGAACATGACCGGCGGTATCCTGCGCTGGTCGGATGATGTGGATGCCAGTATCCCGAAGTACTAGCCAGAGGGAGCACACAGATGACGCAGGGCGTGACAAGCGCGCCCTGCGTCATCTGTGTGCAGTCGTGCTGGCGAACTGTTAGAAGAGCGCCTGGCGCTGGCGACCGAAGGCCGGCACATGCTCCAGCGTGGTACAATATCTCCAGTCCAGTAGGAAGGAACGCTGCCATGAGTACTACCCCAGCCGAGCCGGTCATCTCGATGACGAGAAGTGATCTGGAAAGCTTGATCCGCAGTGTCATACGTGAAGAGCTAAGGCGTGCGCTACGCCCCGTCAATCCGCTCGATGACTGGAGCCACGAAGGGCCGGACGATCCCGAGGGCGACGAGATCATCGCGCGCGAAGCGCTAGCGCAGATCGAGGAGATAAAGAAGAACCCCTCCCAGTTGAGGACATGGGAGGAGTTTGATGCCGAGCTTGCTAGGGCGGCGGCGGCTGGTGAGCTACCAGATTAAGATTATTCCGTCGGCAGAGCAAGAGATACGCGCGTTGCCGGCATATGTGCGCGCTCAGGCTCGCCAGTTGGTGCCAGCATTAGCACGCAGCCCTCGTCCCTCACGCGCGAAAGAGCTATGCGATAATCCGGGTACCTATCGTATCTGGCTTGCTGGACGCTGGCGGATCGTCTATCAGATGGACGATGATCAACAAGTAGTCATTATCCTGCGCGTCCGCCTCAAAGAAGATATCGACTACGACTCCCTCGCATCGCCCGAATAACTCGCGCATGTTCATGTCCCGATGACGCCCCCTTGTTGGGAGAATTCGACGAACGATCACTACCTGCCTCTCCACAAACAGCTTCAGCCGCCACAGGTCACCGCAACTTCCTCCCGCCAATCGTCGCGGAAAGCTAGCTGCTCGCGCCCATCTACTACCCAGAGCATGATCTGCAGGTCGCGCAGCAGCCAGATCATACAGCACGTGCCCGTAGCCGGTCACCGCTGCCACTGCCGATAGATATCGGCGATCACCTCGTCGATCGGGGCGCGGTGCGTCTCGACATCCAGCACCTGCGTCTGGCTGGCGGCCTGCTCCAGCAGCATGGCGATCTTGGTCTGGGTGGCGTCGAAGGTGTATTCGTGCCGGCCAGCCTCGCTTTTGACGAGCTTGGCGCCACCTAGCGCCGGCGGCGCACCATTTGCGGTCTCCAGTAGCAGCCGGCGCTGATCGGACACCTCGCGCCGCAGCCGCTCGAACGACCCATCGAATGCAATCTTGCCGTGGTCGATCATCACGATTCGGCCGGCCAGCTGCTCCAGCTCGGCCATGTCGTGGCTGGTCAGCATCACGGTCACGCGTCGATCGCGGTTTAGATCTTTGATGAAGCCGAGGATCGTGCGCTTTGCGAGCACATCCAGCCCGATCGTCGGCTCGTCGAGAAACAGCAGCTCCGGCTCGTGCAGCAGCGCCAGCCCCAGCTCGGCGCGCATCTTCTGCCCCAGGCTCAGCTCACGCGTCAGGCTGTTGAAGAACTCGCCCATTCCCAGCAGCTCTTTCACCATGTCCCGCATGCGTTCGTAGCGCGGCCGCGGAATATCCCAGACCACGCGCTTCCACTCGAAGCTGGCCGCGATCGGGTGATCCATCCACAGCTCGGTGCGCTGGCCGAACACGACGCCGATCTTGCCAACATAGCGCACCCGTTCGCGAACGGGATCCATCCCTAGCGAGCGCACCGTCCCCGTATCGGGCGCAAGCATGCCCGAGAGCAGCTTCACCGTCGTGCTCTTGCCGGCGCCGTTCGGGCCGGCATAGGCCACGATCTCGCCACGCCGGATCTGTAGATCGATATGTTGGAGCGCGCGCACTTCGCGAATCGGCGGCCGAAACATGGTGCGCATGGTATCGCGCAGGCGCTCGGAGCGCTGCTTCTGGCGAAATGTCTTGCAGACGGCGCTCAGTTCAACCACGATGTCCGAGGCTGCTGTAGCGTTGTGAACCAGTGCGTCCATAGTAGCGCATTCCTTTCCGAAAAATCCAGCTTGTGACAATCGCGAAGATCAAAGCGGCTAGCGGGGTTACCCAGCGCGACCAGCCCGACAAATCGAGCCCCAGCAGCGCGCGGCATGGGTACCAGGCCACAAACCCAACCGGCAGTACGGTGAGCATCCCGCTGAGCAGGAGCGGCCCCAGCCCATCGAGCGGGAACGCCTTGAGCTGGTACAGCAGCCGGATCGACGAGCTGCTGATCTCCTCGGCGGCGCGCGGCGCCCAGAACGCCAGGCTGCCCCACAGGAACGAGAACGCCAGCACCACCGCCGACGAAGCCGCCAGGTTGAGCGCCAGCAGCGCCAGCCACCCCGGCGTGATCGCCAGCGGCAGCTTGCTGGCCGACCAGACCAGCAGCCCGATGCCGGGCAGCAGCACCGGCGAGCCGGAGAAGGGCATGAATCCCTCGGTCAGCAACGACATCCAGATCGGCTGCGGCTGAATCAGCGTGTGATCGAGCTGGCCGCGCCCCAGCCGCCGGCTGATCGTCAGCACGTTATAGCCGAAGAACATATTCATCAGGCCGCTGACCACCGTGGCGTAGCCGAGCAGGAACACCACTTCGTAGCGGCCCCACGCGCCAATGCCTGCGAAGCGATCCGCCAGCAGCAGCGTGGCTGTAACCGATGCGAGATTGACAATCCCATCCGAAAGATACCACGTCAGCGCCAGCTTCAAATCGGCCATCAGGAAGGTGAAATCCAGAACGGCGTAAAGCTTCCAGAGGCGCAGTATACGCCGAGCCAAAGACCAAAGACGAAGGACGAAGGACGAAAGAGCGTCGTCATTCGTCGTCCGTCGTTCGTCATTCGTCGTTCGTCGTTCGTCGGCTCTTGGCTCTACATTACCCGCCATACGCCACCATTCTTTCACGGCTCACGCGCCATAGCCAGTGTGCGAGCGGCCACAGCACGATCGACCAGCCGACCTGGAGCGCCAGCAGCCCGATCGGCTCACCCGTCCCAGTGTAGATCTTGAGCGGCGCCGAGGCCATCGAGGCGAACGGCATCCACGCGAAGGCCGCGCCGACGCCCTGCGGCAGCAGCGCCAGCGGCACGATCGCGCCCGATAGGAGCGCGGTGATCGCGCTGCGCACCTGGCTCACGGCCCAGTGAGGCAGTTGCAGCACTATCAGCAGCCCGCCAAACACAAACTCGATCGCCAGCCCGACACTGATTGCCAGCGTCAGGCTGAGCACAAACAGCCCAGCCGCGCCGGCACCAGCAGGCAGTGCGCTCACTCCCAGCAGCGGCGCGAGCAGCAGCAGCGGCACGGAAAACACACTGAACTCGAACAGCCAGCGCCCGAACATATCGGCCGAGAACTGGCCGAAGATGCCCATCGGCTGGAGCAAGCGGCCGACGATCGTGCCATTCCAGAACACCTCGTCCAGCGTTGTGCGCGGCGAAAACTGTGCGGCGAACACTTCGGCAACCAGCGTGTAGGTCAGCACCGCCTCCAGCGTCATGCCCGAGACAACGCCTTTGCCGGCCAGGATCGTGCGCCAGATCGAGAGCAGCACGATCACGCGCAGCAGCCGCAGCAGGTAGTCGATCAGAAACAGCGGGCTATCGCCGATATAGCTCGACGCCGCCATCGCCGCGGTTTTCCAGTACTTGTGGAGCAGTTTTGTCATGGGTTTCCTGATTCCTATAGGACTTACGAAAAAGCGATTCTCGCCTGCCCCCTTCGTCAAGCTCAGGACGTGGCTTCGACAAGCTCAGGACGAACGGCAGCATGGTACTTTTCTTCTTTTGTTGGTTCTTTTTTCGCCCCGCCGGGCGAAAAAAGAACCAACAAAGGGTTCGAAATCCGTGGTTTGTGTAAATCCTATCCTAAACACAAAAAAGCCGTGAGCCACTACACTGGCCCACGACTTATACGAACGATGGCTGAAAACGCTTTACATAATCTACCTGTCGCAGGGCACAGTACGCCTATGTCCTACGACTGCATCAGGCCCGAAGGTTAACCGTAGCATGCGATATCCCCATCCAGCGGGCAAACTGCCCGACACTGACTGCGCCAGTATAGCACAGTGTACCCATAGGAGTGCATCGGTCAAATGATGGATATGCCCCCCTTAATCTCCCTCCTAAGACTTTGCCTTAGCGGACCTCCCACACGGGGCTGATGTCGTCACCGTAGCCCTGTTCTATGATAGCCCAGTGTTAGGGTTCGCGCCACCAGACGTAAAGTGCCGATTCGGCTCCAAGGCCCGGCATCTTGTCCGCTTCTATCCCAACCGCGTGCCGCAGCAGACCGACTTAGGACTGCCCGATGCGCAGAAAGTTCCGCCACCAATGCTTCACGGCGCTTCGGCAAGCCTGAGATAACCAAAATCGAGGAGAAAGTGGGCTACAACGTTGCGTTTTGCAGCAATGACTTTAACACTGGCCATGAGAGCGCGGTGTCCGCGGCACAAGCGCGCTGATGGACCATCGACACACTGTCACGAATATCGAAAGGAACACCTTCAATGGTAATTCTCACACGACGGATGGGCCACTGGCGCAGCGGGGCCGCCAAGCGTCCTGCCTTGCTCCTGCTGGCACTAACAATCCTGCTCTCGGGTCTCCTCGGCGCTCTGCCCGCCCCGCGGGCGCATGCCCAGGCTACGCCCGCCACTGTTACTGTCCGACTGACGATCGACAGCGTCACGGCGGTCGACGGCTTCGAAGGGGGCGGGGCGGCTGACTTCTTCCCCAAGGTTCATCTGAACGGTGGCCCTGAGGAAAAGCGAGATGCGGTCATCGACGATGACGATGTCAACCCTGCTCCCGCGGATTGGCAGTTCAATACTGACGTCAGCATCGACACCGCCATCGCCCCGAACATCCCGATCACCATCGAGATCTTCGATGAGGACGGCTTCCTGCGCTTTGGCGACGACAAGGCCGATATCACGCCGATCACGAATCGCAAAACGCTCGCGCTCAATGTCAACGTAGGCGCTGGCCCTTGTGCGATCAGCGGCGACGTCAGCGGCCTGTGTGACGACTCCATCACGGCGGTTGGTGACGCCGTGAGCGACAATGCCAAGATCGTCTTCCATGTCAACGTTCTGAGTACGCTGTCGAACAGTGATGCCGACGGCGACGCCATCCCCGACAGCTGGGAGCAAAACGGCGTCACTATCGCCGGCCAATTCATCGACCTGCCGGCAATGGGCGCCGACCCGAACAAGCCCGACATCTTCCTGCAGATCGACTGGATGCAGAACAGCACCAACGACCAGCGCCTGACCACGACCGCCCTGCAGCAGGTCGCGGATGCCTTCGCCGCGTCACCCTACATCAGTCCGACGGGTTCGAGGGGCATCAATATGCATATCGACGAGGATGCAAATAGTGTTAACTTTCCCACGACACTTGCCAAAGCCCAAAAGATCACTCTTACGAACAACCTCGGCGCCCTCGACAGCGCCGGCAACTACAGCTGGACTGCCGTCGAGAACATCAAGATGACCAACTTCTATCCCACCGGCCGCGCGCTGATCTTCCACTATGTTATCGCCGCCTTCCTGCAGGAGCCGCCGCCGCCGGGAGGAACGCAGAACACCTCCTCTGGCATCTCCCGGAACCCCCTTGGCGCAAAGTTCTTCGACGGCGGCAGTGACCTGCTCATTACGCTCGGCGGCTTCAGTGGCACGGGGGCAGGCACAGATCTGCAGCAGGCCGGCACGTTGATGCATGAGCTCGGCCACAACCTGGGCCTCTCACACGGCGGCAATGATGGCAACAACTACGAGCCCAACTACCTCAGCATCATGAACTACGCTTTCCAGCTCGTCGGGCTCGATGGCAGCGGCAGCATCACCGCCACGATCGACTACTCGCGCAGCGTGCTCCCACCACTGGATGAGGCCAAACTGGATCAGAGCAATGACCTTAGCGGAGCTACGGCTGGCCAGACGACCTCAACCGCCTGTAAGCCGGGTACAAAGACCACAAATCCGACGCTGTCCTATTTTCCGGCTAACGGCCCAGTGGACTGGGACTGCAATCCCGCCACCACCGGCGTCATCGCCTTCGATGCGAACGGCGATAGCACCAACAACACGGACCTGACCGCCAGCGGCGGCCCAGACCTCCGGCTGACTGGCTTTAATGATTGGCTCGCTATCAAGTTCACCGGCGGGCTGGTCGGCGGCCTCGGCGTGAGTACCTTACCAGCCTCCTCGCCGGTCGAGCCAGAGATAACGATCACACCACCAACTGTCGACGCCGGCGGGCCATACGAGGTGGGCGAGGGTGGCTCGGTCGTGGTCTCAGCCTCAGCCAGCGATCCGGAGGGCGGGCCGCTAACCTACGCCTGGGATCTGGATAATAATGGCAGCTTCGAGACACCTGGTCAGAGCGTGACGTTCTCGGCGGCAGAGCTCAGCGCTCCCAGCAGCCACACAATCAAGGTCCAGGTCACCGACAACACCAACCTCAAGGCCGTCGACGAGGCGATTGTCAACGTGATCTATAACTTCAGCGGCTTCTTCCAGCCGGTTGACAACCTGCCGGTGTTCAACTCGGTCAAGGCCGGCAGCTCCATCCCGGTCAAGTTCAGCCTGAGTGGCGACCAAGGCCTGGACATCTTCGCAGCAGGCTATCCAAAGTCACAGGTGATAACGTGCGATTCGACCGCGCCGGTCGATGGTATCGAGGAGACTGTTGCGGCCGGATCGAGCAGCCTGTCCTACGACGCGAGTACGGACCAGTATAGCTATGTGTGGAAGACCGACAAGGCCTGGGCCGGGACCTGCCGGCAGTTGGTCGTGAAGTTGAACGACGGCACGTCGCACCGCGCGAACTTTCAGCTAACGAAGTAGGCTGACTACTTTCGGAATGTTGTAGGAACGGTTGCACGTCAAAAACCGTGACGAAGAAAAAAGCATGGCTTCAGCAAGCCATGCTTTTTTCGTTGACGGTAAGGATATGGTGAAAGAGCCGTCAATCGGGCCAATATATAAAAGCAGGTGGTAAACCGCAAGCCCTTGATAGGCAGCGGATCAAGCACAGAATTCCGGTGTATGTCCGTCGGTTCGGTCACCACTACACCAGCCGCCGCCATAGAGCCAGATGACCGCAGGGCGCAACGCAGAAGTAACGACAGGGGGCGCGAACATATCGAGCAGTAATGTATGGCCGTTAACTTCGCTATACGGCAGACCACAAATGTACGTGATTGCCGGAAAAGCATCAGGCGCAGAGAAAGCCATACAGTGTGCCTCCTCATGCAAGCTCAAAATAGTACGTATGTGTGCATCTTAACATGGACATTTATGCTTGTAAAGGGGGCCAGTACGACCGGCGACCCGTGGTCATCAACGCGCCGTTGGCCCCCTAAGTCTATCTGCATCTGGCGCAGCAGCGGGGGTGGCGCATCACTGCCCACGCGGTCGATAACCGGCTTCGTCGTAACGCGCGTGCAGCCGGGTGCCCCAAATGACCAGCTGCCTGCCCAAGGCGGCCAGCGCCGGAGCAAAGAAGGGCGCTTTGCGCGGCTGGTTTGCCAGCACCGCGCGGATGCGACGCCCACGTTCAGCTTCGGCGAGGAGGTCCAGGTAGTGCGCCAGGCAGTGCTCATGGCGCGCCGAGAAATCCTTCCATTGATCCATAGCTGCCTCCTCGTTCGTCTGCTGCTCGATGGGTTGTCTCCATTCTTGATTATAATCTGATAAGCTGATAGAATCGTTCCTCATTGAGAACACGTTCCCACAGGAGAAACAAAGTGGTCTATCGCCCGACCGCCCGCGTGCTCACGGTCTTAGAACTCCTGCAATCACACGACCGCATGACCGGCGCCGAACTCGCGCGCCGGCTGGAGGTGGATATCCGCACCGTGCGGAATTACGTCCAGACACTCACGGATCTCGGTATCCCCGTGGAGGCGGAGCGCGGCCGCTATGGGGCGTATCAGCTGCGCGCAGGCTACAAACTCCCCCCGCTGATCTTTACGGAGGATGAGGCGCTGGCGCTGACGCTGAGCCTGCTGGTCGCCCGTGAGTCTGGTGTGGTGACGGCTGCCCCCGCCTTTGTAGGGGTGCTGGCCAAGGTCGCGCGGGTGCTTCCGGCAGCAACACGCGCGCACATCCAGGCGGTGGAGCAGACGGTGGCATTCGAGCGTGGCTCCGCTACCACCGCACCTTCAGGTCTGGCAGTTATGGTGCTCAGCTCGGCGATCCAGCGCGGACGACGGGTCGTGCTACGCTATCGTTCGGCGCGTGCCGAGCTGACCGAGCGAGCGTTTGATCCCTATGGGATCGCCTATCACCGCGGGTTCTGGTATACCATCGGCTATTGCCACTTGCGCGCGGGGCAGCGCCTCTTTCGGCTCGATCGGATTGTGCATATCCAGATGACGAGTGAAACGTTTCCCCCGCGCCTCAATTTTCCCGCGCTGGAAGCGGTGTCGCAGGCGCTCGCCTCGGTTCCCAGGGTGTGGCAGGTGGAAGTGTGGCTTGCGACCACCCTCGCGGAGGCTGAAGCGCAGACGCGCCAGCCAAAAGCCTGTTTTGAGGAAGCGAACGGAGGCGTGCTGTTGCGGGTCGATGTGGAAGATCTGCCGTGGATGGCGCGCTTGCTGGCCGGTCTAGGCGTTCCATTCATCATCCATCGCCCCCGGGAGTTATGTGACGTCGTGCGCCAGTATGCCCGCACGCTGGCAAGCTACGCGGAACGGAGCGAAGCGTAAGGACTCAAGCGGCCGCGCCGAACCGGATTGCCGTTCAGGTGCCACGAGCGCGCTACCCAGAACGATTTCAAACATGTCTGATAGAGCGCCACCAACGCCCGATAGCCCGATCTATGCGGATCGGGCTATCTGAATCCGAGCCATGCCCTGCCGGCTAAGCGGCCGCCTGCCCCGGTGCGGGAATGACGCCGAGCTGCTGCATCAGGCCAAGCAGATCCATCTGCACCCAGTTCTCCTTGGCCTTGCCGTTCTCCAGCCGCCAGATATCGAGATACTTGATGGTCACCTTGCGGCCGGTCGCCGGGATGCCCATGAATTCGCCCGTGTGGGTGCCCGCGAAGACGCCGCGCGTCACCACCTTGTCGCCCTCGGCAAACTCATCCTCAAGTGTGACGACGATATCGGGGAAGGCGCTGCGGAACATGGTCGTGACCAGCTTGAAGCCTTCCGCGCCGGGCGCGGGCGCCGGAAAATCGTGGTTCACGTAGTCGGCGGCGAGCAGCTCGTCGGCGACACCCAGATTGCCCTTGTTCACGATCTCGTCGAATATGCGGCGGACGATTGTTTTGTTCTGTTCGGTTGACATGAATTGGTCTCCTTTTCTGTGAATGCGTTTATTTGTCTTGCATATAGCTGGTTATGCCGTGCGCTGCGCTGGCTGCCGCCTTCAGTTTTCGAGGATGTGCTTGAGGTTGATCAGATACTGGCTCCAGGTCTTGCTGAACATTGCCGGCATCATCGGCTCGATCAGCCGGAACAAGCCGTATGTCCGCACGTGCGCGGTGATGCTCAGCTGAGTTCCACCGTCCCGCGATTCGAATTGAAAGGTCTGGGTCGGCTTGACGCCTGGGCCGGATACCGCCTGGATAACCTCGCGCTGGTTTGGCTGGTATTCAACCACCTGCATGGTGAACGTCTTACGGCCCATGAATTTGACCAGTTCATCGAACTTGTCACCGGCGACAACCGAGCCGCCGGCGCCATTGATCGCGAGCACGTCTGGGCGCCATTTTGTGATATTGTTGGGATTCGTGACGTAGGCGAAGACCTGCTCGATCGGCCGGTTGATGACGATACTTTGTTCAACAGTAAACATGGCAGTAGCTCCTTGAATATGGGATTGCTTCCTTTAGTTTGTCACGGTGGTTATCAGCCTGATCTGCGATACGTCAAGCCTTTCGATGGGTAGGCGTTGCCTCCTTACTATCTCCTTTTATCCAATGCTCTCCCAGCCAGTTGGCTCCCAGGTGCGCTCGTCGGAGCGGCCACCGGCCACGAGCACGCCGATCTGCTCGTACAGCGCCCGGCGCAGCTCGTGTAGTGCATCGTCGTCGGGAAACTCGGCGATCATCAATACCTGCGATGCGTCGTGAACATTCCGGTAGATCCGGTAGCGGATCGCTCCCGCCTGTTGCGCCCGCACGGCCATGATCGCGCGGTTCCGCTCCCGCAACGCCTTCCAGTCGTTCGTGGTGATGATGGCTGTGAAGAGCACTGACATAATCTATTGCTTCCCATTCTGCGATCAGTTATAATCTCCTGCACCGCATCTGGTCCTACTGTAGCACCGTACCGTGCTAAGAGCGTGAAAAGAGCGCAACATGGGCCGACTGAGTCTCGCCTTTTTAGGTGGGCCTGAGATCCGGCACGCAGGCCGGCTTATCACGCTGCCAACTCGTAAAGCGCTGGCGCTGCTGGCCTATCTTGCGGTCGAAGGTGGCGTGCATTCCCGCGAGAAACTGACGGCGATCTTCTGGCCGGAAAGCGATTCGGCCCAGGGGCGGGCGACTCTGCGCAGCACGCTGGCACTTCTGCGCGATGCTCTGGGCGAGCCGGACGCATACCTGATCGCAGCGCGCGCTTCGCTGGCCTTCAACATCGACTCCGAGTTCGACCTCGATATTCAGACTCTGCGATTGGCCGTGCAGGCAACTCGCGAGCTGCCGCTGATCGCGCGAACGGGTGCGATTCCCGCCTCACCGACGGCCAACCTCCGCGCGCTCCTCAAACAGCTCAAAGCCGCTGCCGACTCCTGCCGCGGCGATTTCCTGGAAGGCTTTTCGTTGAGCGACGCACCAGAGTTTGATGACTGGGCCAGCATGCAGCGCGAATCGCTCCACCGCGCCACGACGCTGGTCTTCGACTGGCTCTCGCAGATGCAGTTTGAGAGCGGCGAGCTGGACCATGCGATCGAAGTCACGGCCCGCTGGGTCGCGCGCGACCAACTGGGCGAGGCGGCGCACCGCCGCCTGATGCAGGTGTACTGGGCCGCTGGGGATCGGGCGGGTGCTCTGCAGGCATACGACGCATGTCGCGCCATCCTGGAGCGTGAGTTGAACGCGGAGCCGGCTCCGGAGACCACAGCGCTGGCCGAACGCATCCGCCGTGACAAGGAGACAAGGGGACAAGGAGATAAGGAGATAGAATGGCGGCGCGGCAATTTCTCAGTCGCCTTGTCTTCCGGTCTCCTTGTCTCCCAGCCGCCGCTGGTAGGGCGCGCGGCCGAACACATGGCTCTCGTCGCCACCTACCGGCTCGTTCGCCGTGGGCGCCTGCACGTGGTCACGATTGAGGGTGAGCCCGGTATCGGTAAAACACGGCTTGCGCACGAGTTCCTGGCCTGGGCGGCGGCGCAGGGGGCGGATGTGCTGCAAGGGCGCGCTTTCGAGACAGGCGTTCACCTGCCTTACCAGGTCGTGGTCGAAGCGCTGCGCGAGCGCCTGGGTCGCGAGATCGATCCACGCCAGATGCTCAGCGATACGTGGCTTGCGGAGCTGAGCCGGCTGCTGCCGGAACTGAGCGACCGGCTGCCCGATCTCCCGGCCCCGCTGATGCTGACTGAAGCTGAGTCGCGCCTGCGGCTGTTTGAAGCTGTCGTTCGTGCCGGGCAGGCCCTGGCCGAGCGTGCCCCGTTGGTCGTGTATGTGGACGATCTGCAATGGACCGACGCGGCCACGCTTGATCTGCTGAATTACGCTGGGCGGCGCTGGGCAGCGCTGGGCGCGCCGGTGTTGCTGCTCTCCACCGTGCGATCGGAGGATCTGGATACGCCCGCTCTCGCCGATTGGCTGGCGGGCATCCAGCGTGACCAGGATCTGACACGGTTGGCGATCGGTCCACTCAGCCGCGAAGATACGGGCGAGTTGCTACAAGCCTTCGGGCTACACAAGCCGGGCGGCGATGAAGCGACCGAACCTTTGAGTCGCCGGCTGTTTGACGAAACCGGTGGGCATCCCTTCTTCATCCTCCAGATCCTGAAATCATACAGCGAGCGTGGCCTGCTCCAGCGTAACGAAGCCGGTTTGTGGATGCTCGCGGCGGGCGCGCCGGCCGAGCGCGCCGAGCCGAGCCAGTCGCTCCCCAGCGCTATCCGCGCCTTGATCCACGCCCGTTTGGCGCGTCTGAGTTCGCCGGCGCTCACCGCGTGTCTGGCCTGCGCGGTGCTGGGCGATGGGTGTGATTTGGAGCGGGTATGCTCAGTCGGCGCGCAGCCCGAGCACGACGGCCTGCCTGCGCTTGAAGAGTTGCTGCGGCGCGGTCTGCTGCGCGAGTCGGGCGGACGCTACTTCTTTGCTCACGATAAGATCCGCGAGGTAGCCTATGCTGAGATCAGCGCGCCCCGACGCGGGGTCTTCCACCGCCGCGCGCTAGAGGCGCTGGAGGCAACAGCCGCGCCGCCAGCCGCGCTGGTACGCCACGCGTTGGCAGCCTATCTGCCCGAACCAGCCTTCCGCTACAGCCTGGCCGCTGGCGATCAGGCGCTGCGGCTCTTCGCCGTGCGAAATGCTATCGCCCACTATGAGCAGGCGCGCACACTCCTCGAGACTGGAGACCGGAGACTGGAGGCTAGTGAAGCTGTACAAGTCTCCAGCCTCCAGTCTCCAGCCTCACACCTCGATCATCTCTACCTCCAGCTTGGCCGAGCAAACGAACTCATCAACGATTGGGCACAGGCGCGTGCCGTCTATCAGGAGCTGCTGGTGATCGCTCGCTCCGCCGGCCGGGTGACGAGCGAGTGCGCCGCGCTCAACCGCCTGGCGACTGTTTCGGCGCAAGGATTCTTTGATCTGGCGCTGGCGGCGACGCTGCTGCAAGAGGCACAGCAGATCGCCGAGCAGAGCGGCGACCTGGTCAGGCTGACGGATACCGAATGGAATCTGGCGCAGATCAATTTCTATATCTGGAATGTGGAGGCGTCGCTGGCTCATGGAAAGCGGGCGTTGACTTTGGCTCGTGAGATCGGCCATCAGGAGCTGATCGCGCGCAGCCTGAACATCATTGCCTATAATTCGCTTATGCTCGGGCAACATGACGAGGTCGAGGCGCTAGCCGGAGAGGCACGGGCGTTATTCGCGGCGCTGGGCAACCGCGCGATGGAGGCTGATTGTCTGAGCATTACGGCCATTCTGTGCATTCATTGGGGGCGTACCCAGGCGGGCATGGATGCCGCCCGCGCCGGTATTGCGATTGGCCGCGAGATCGAGAATCCCTGGGGCGTGGCGAACTGCGCCTACAACCTGGTGCAGGGTCTGCTCGACTTCGGCGCGCTGGCGGATGCGCTGGCGACCGCGCACGATGGTGTGGCTGCGGCGCGCACCGCCGGCCACCCGCCGACGCTCGTGTTCAATCTCCTGGCGTTGGGCCAGGTGTACCGAGCTTTGTTCGCGCTGGAGCAGGCTCACCAGGCGCATCGCGAGGCCATGGAAATCGCCGAAGCGCTACACCATCCGCTGCTAATGGAGTGGTCGGCGATTGAGATCTGCGCGGATAACGCGCTGGCCGGCGCCTGGGAAGCCGCGCACGCGGCGGCGCAGCGGGCGCTGTCGCTGCGTAACTATTGTCGTGTCTATGTCGGCTTCACACGCTGGCACGAGATCGAGGCGCTGCTGCGTGGCGGGGATGCCGAGCGCGCTCTCGAAGATATGCGGCGCATGCCCAACCAGCTAGCCGGCAGTCGACGTTATGATCTCCAGCAGCTGCGCGCCAGGGCCGTGCAGGCCAGCTGGCACGGCGCCGCCGGCGAGGCAATCGCCTGCCTGGAGCAGGCCAGCGCGCTGGCTGAGCAGCATGCATGGCCGATCGAGCGCTGGCAGATCGAGGCTGCTCTGGGCGAAATCCACTTGACTCGTGGCGAGAATGATCGCTCGCGTCAATCCTTTGCTCGGGCAAGTAGCATCGTGCGGGCGATCGCCGACGGGCTCGTGGACAATAGTCTGCGCACTACCTTCCTCGCGGCACGGCCGGTTCGGCGCGTGCTGGAGGCATCCTAGAGTCGGCAAACGTCTTCAGTTGCCGCAGCTCATCGGCCCTGATGTTTAGCTCGGCCCGCCGGCGGCCAGCAAGAAGCGCGGAATAGTCGCATCGAATGTGGAGCTGTCGGTTCGCACGAACTGGTATGATCCTTCCATATGACCGTTTGGAGATTTCAAGATGCAGAAGCTCTGATACTCATGCACATCGCCCGGGTAGAGCGTTGGCTGCTCGCCCACCACTCCGTCGCCGGCAACCTCGCTATCTTCGCCGATCGAGTCGTGAATATACCAGTGCCGCGTGAGCAACTGAACCGTGTGCTGGCTCACGTTTTCGATCCGGATGAAGTAGGCGAAGACATAGCGACGCAAGATCGGCTGCGACTGCTCTTCCAGATACAGCGGGCGCACGCTGATCCGGATGCCCTGCGTTTCTTGGTACAAGAACGGCTTCGCGCTCATGGTCAGGTAGCTCCCGATTAATGGTACTTCTTTTTTTGTCGATTATTTTTGCCCTGCGGGGCAAAAATAATCGACATGGCTAGTACAGCTCCGCGTACATCCGTACCTGGTTTGCCATGCTGAGCCGCAGCGAATCATCGCTGGGCGATTATAGCACGCAAGCTAGATCCCCGATGCAAAAGTGGTACAATTCGATCGCGCCCCGGCGCTATGGCTGCAACCTTCCATATGTCTAGCGCAGGGCATCCGCTATGGCCCCGCTCGCTGAGTCTTCGATGGTCTGCCCGGTGCTGATCGGCCGCGCACCGCAGCTCGACGCGCTCGAACGTTGGATCGCGCTAGCACGCGATGCGTATGGAAGAGGGTGTTGTAGCCTTCGGCCTGTGGGATTCTGAAGCTGATCTGCTGGCAAGTGAGCGAGCCTACTATCAGACCAAGCTCGCCGAGGTCAGCGATCTGCTCGCCGGGCCGCCGTTGCGCGAGTCCTACGAGGTCAGCGTCCAGGTCGAGCTGAACGAGCAGGGGATGGCGCGCATCAGGGGTATTTGAGCCGCGCGTCTGACGTCGCTTCGAGCGCGCGCACCAGCGTGGCCAACATGCTGTTAATCGGTGTCGGCACGCCCAGGCGCAGCCCTTCGCGCGCTACCGCACCGTTGATCGCGTCGATCTCGGTCGGGCTGCCGCGCAGCACATCTTGCAGCATCGAAGAGTTGTTGGCGCTGGTGGCATGTGCCACGGCCAGTGTGTGGGCCAGTGGGTCGTCGTATGGCACCACTGTGCCGCAGGCCTGCGCCACGGCGGCGGCCTCGGCGATCGCGCCGGCCATCAGCGCGCGCGCTTCCGCGCTGGCCGCCAGCGCACCATTCGGCACGCGCAGCAGCGCCGTCAGCGCATTGATGCCCGCGTTGACCACCAGCTTGCCCCACACCAGCGCATCGAGATCGTCGCTCAGCTCGGCCGGTAGCCCACAGGTGTTGAACAGAGCCACAAGCGTTGCCATTTGGGCGCGGTCGGGCGCGGCGCCGAAGACCGTGGCGCCCTGGCCGGCGTGGCGCACCTGCCCCAACCCCAGCAGCGTCGCGCCCAGCTCCGTCACGCCCTGGCCCACGCGCGCGGCGCCCAGCGCCAGCGCCAGCAGCTCGCGGTTGCCAAGGCCGTTCTGAAGTGTGACCACTATAGGACTGAGGATTGAGGACTGAGGACTGAGTGCATGATGCTCCGAGTCAGTCCTCAGTCCTCGGCCCTCAGTCCTTACCAACTGGCGCGCCTGCTCAGCTGCCCAGGCCGTCGCATACGATTTGGTCAGCACCAGCACGATATCGCACGGGCCGATCTCAGCCGGGTCGGCAGCGGCGCGTGGGCGGCGAGTATCCTCAGCACCGTCCAGCTCGCGGCGCAGCCCATTGCGGTTGATTGCGTCGATCTGTTCGCGCCGGCGGCTCAGCAGCCAGACATCGGCATGCTCGCTTAGATAAAAGGCGATCAGGCTGCCTAGCGCGCCCGCGCCGATAATGCCAATCTTCATGAGTTCATCCCACAAGAGACAGGGAACAGGGGATAGGGGACAGGAGATAGGGAACCAAATCGCTCATGTCGCACGTCGCACGTTGCACGTCCCGCCTCCGTCACTCGTCACTCGTCATTCGTCACTCGGTCATGTTGCCAGAAAAAGCCCGTTTTGTCACCTCGTGCGGCGCGAGTGTGATACAATCGTTGCAAGCCATAGCTGGCGGTTTTTCGACACACATCGATAGAAGATTGAGGAGGCTGGCGATGCATACGACAATTCTCGATATTCAAAAGATGAAACTGCGCGGTGAGCGCATCCCAATGGTTACGGCCTACGATTACACCTCGGCCCAGATAGTTGATCGCGCGGGCATTCCGATTATACTGGTAGGCGATTCGCTTGGGATGGTGGTGCTTGGGCACGCGAACACAATCCCCGTTACACTGGAACAGATACTGCATCACACCCGCGCGGTGGTGCGCGGCAGCCAGAGCGCGCTGATCGTCGGCGACCTGCCGTTCCTGACGTATACAACCGTCGAGCAGGCGGTATACAGCGCCGGCCGCTTGCTCCAGGAGGCTGGCGCGCACGCGGTTAAGCTGGAAGGCGGCGCGCCGGTGCTACCGATCATTCGCCGGCTGGTGGAGCTCGGTATTCCGGTGATGGGTCACCTGGGCTTTACTCCGCAATCGGAGCACATACTCGGCCGGCGCGTACAGGGTCGCCACGCCGACGACGCGCGCCAATTGATTGAGGACGCGCTGGCAGCGGAAGCGGCCGGGGCATTCGCGCTGGTTTTGGAGCTGGTGCCGGCCGAGCTGGCAGGTGAGATCTCGACGCGGCTGCATATTCCGACGATCGGTATTGGTGCTGGGCCAGGCTGCGATGGGCAGGTGCAGATCTGGCACGATCTGCTCGGCGCATACACCGATTTTGTGCCACGCCATGCCCGGCGCTACGCCAACCTGGCCGACACAATCGCCGCCGCGCTCCAGAGCTATGCCGCCGATGTTCGCGCGGGTGCATTCCCGACCAGCGAGCATGGCTCGACGATGAAGGAGCAGGATTTGCAGGAGGCGTTGCGTCTGCTTAAGCAGAACCCTGAGGAGCGCGCCTCGTAGCGCCGCTACTTGTTTGACCGAGGATAAAAGACGAAGGACGAATGTACAGACTTTCGGCCTTCGTCTTTCGTCCTTGGTCTCTCGATCGGAGCGCAGATGGAAACAATCGAAACAATCGCCGTCTTTCGCCAGGCGCGCGCGCGCTTCGGCCGGCTGGGCCTGGTGCCGACGATGGGCTACTTGCACGAAGGCCACCTACGTTTGGTGCGGCAGGCTAGGGCCGAGTGCGGCGTGGTAGCGGTCAGCATTTTCGTGAACCCAACCCAATTTGGCCCGCGCGAGGATCTTTCGCGCTACCCGCGCGACCTGGAGCGCGACCTGCGGCGGCTGCGCGAGGAAAAAGTCGATCTGGTGTTTGTCCCGAGTGTCGCCGAGATCTACCCGAATGGCTTCAGCACATTCGTCGATGTGCGCGATGTCACCGAGATGTTAGAGGGTGCGGCGCGACCAGGCCATTTTCAAGGTGTCGCGACGGTGGTCTGTAAGCTGTTCAATATCGTTCAGCCGACACGGGCCTATTTTGGCCAGAAGGATGCGCAGCAGATCGTGGTGGTGCGTAAGATGGTGCGTGATCTGGACATGCCGCTCGATGTGGTGGTGGTGCCGACGATGCGTGAGCCGGATGGGCTGGCGATGAGCAGCCGCAACGTCTATCTGTCGGCCGAGCAGCGGCGGGCTGCCACGGTGCTCTATCGTGCGCTGAACGTAGCCGGCGAGCGCTACGCAGCCGGCGAGCGCGACGCCGAGGCGCTGCGCCAGGCCATGCACGCGGTGCTGAATGCCGAGCCGCTGGCTGACCCCGAATATATCAGCGTCGCCGATGCGCTGACGCTACGCGAGCTCGACCATGTGGGCGCTGCGGGGGCGCTGTGCTCGCTGGCGGTGCGGTTCGGCACGACGCGGCTGATCGATAATATGATGTTGGGAGGCTAGCGCTTGCGCTGCGATGCCGCCACGAGCGCGTTGTGTAGCTCATCGAGGTCGATCGGTTTGGCGACGATGAAATCCGCGCCCCGCGCGCGCGCCTCGGCTGGGTCGATCTGGGCGCCCCATCCACTGAGCAGCATCGTCACTACCGACGGGTCGCGCGCGCGCAGCTGAGCGATTAGCTCCCAGCCGTTCATTCCCGGCATCCCAAGATCAGAGCAGACGACATCATACACGCCGGCTTGGAACAGCTTCAGCGCCTCCAGGCCATCGGAAGCGCGATCGACGCTATGGTTGTCGAGCATCAGGAGCTGTGCCAGTGTATCGCGCACCTCACGGTCATCTTCTACCAGCAGCACCCGCAGTGGCCGGAGCTCCACGTTCGACTGGGCCGGCTCCAGTGCCGGCGTGGTTACTGCGGCCTTTGGCAGCGGCAGTGTCATGCGAAATCGGCTGCCTGCGCCGGGCGCGCTTTCGACGGTCAGGTCTCCTTCGTGACGCAGTGCGATGCTGCGTGAAACAGCTAGGCCGAGTCCGGTGCCGCGCTGCGCTTTGGTGGTGAAGAATGGCTCGAAGATCCGCTCGCGAATATCCGGCGCGATTCCCATCCCTGTATCGCCGACATCGAGCCAGACGCTATCGCCTGCCACGCCGGTCGCCACCATCAAAATACCGTCCTGTGTCATCGCATCCACAGCGTTCAGAATCAGGTTAGTGACCACCTCGCGCAGCTCGGCCGCGTCGCCCAGAATCGGCGGAACAGTTTTCAAATATTGCTGAAGATCGATCGTGATGCCTTTTTCCAGCATCGCGGTGCGCCAGCGCGGCTTGGTGAGTTGCAGCACATCGTCGGCCAGTTCGGCCAGATCGACCTGGGTGGTGTGATTTTCGGGCCTGGCGCGCACGAACTCTTGGATGCGGCGAACGGTATGTGCGCCATCTTTGGCGGCCTGAACGATCGCACGGTGCGAGCGCACGAAATGTGGCGAGTTGGGCTGTTTGATCAGCTCAGTATGGCCCAGG
>Ga0137369_10001775_pt1 | contig 21720 bp, 18 predicted proteins | sample SagtaG_12_FD_104918 | JGI IMG/M metagenome (GOLD analysis project Ga0137369, IMG submission 104918) | Vadose zone soil microbial communities from Sagehorn Ranch, Mendocino, California, USA - Sage1_L_113_16 metaG | ecosystem: Environmental > Terrestrial > Soil > Vadose zone | place: USA... | reverse complement strand
GCGACGCGAACGCGTCCGCGTCGTACACACTCCTCTCGATCGCCGCCGTGATCCTCGGCGGAAGCGAGTTCGCCGGCGGGATCGTCGTCCCGATCGGTGTCGTCGCGGGCGCGCTGATTCTCTCGTTCGTCGGCGTGCTGCTGAGCCTCCTCGCGGTCGATCCGAACTACACGTCGGCCGTCGAGGGCCTGATCCTGCTCGCCGTCCTCGCCGGGCGAGGGCTCTCGAGGGCGTGGGCCACGCGATGAGGGCGCTCGCCGCGGCCATCGTTCGCCCTGTCACGCGCGGCGCGTGGCTCTGGTCGTACGTCGGCGCGCTCGCCGCCTGGATCTCGATCGGACTCGTCTCCGGACGCCTGTCGCTCGACAGCCTGCGGATCAACGCGGCGCTCGCGGCCTTCCTGGCGATCGCGGCAATCGGCCAGATGCTCGTCGTCACGGGCGGCGGCGGCGGGATCGACCTGTCGATCCCGTTCGTGATCACCTTCAGCGCCTACTGGTCGTCGGGCGTGATGAACGGTGACGACTCCATGCTCGTCGCTGGGCTGGCGGTGGGCCTCGGTGTCGGCCTGGCGGCGGGGCTCGCCAACGCCGTGGTCGTGCTCGGCTTCGGGATTCCGCCGATCGTCGGCACCCTCGCGATCGGCTTCGTCGCCGACTCGGGCGTCAACGTCTACGCCAGCCGGACGACGCTCGGCGCGCCCAGCCCGGCGCTCGCCGACTTCGTGCGCGGCCGCCTCCTCGGCATTCCTTGGATCGTCGTCATCAGCGCCGTGCTCGCGGCGTTGGCCGGTCTGTTCCTGCACCGAACCACGTCGGGGCGACGGCTCGTCGCCGTCGGTCAGAGCGCCGCCGCCGCCGAGCTTTCCGGTGTCGTCGTCGCGCGCGTACGGGCGATCGCATACGTCGCGAGCGGCGTCCTCGCCGGCCTCACCGGTGTCACGCTTGCCGGCTACAACAACGGCGCCTTCCTGAACATGGGCGATCCATACCTCCTCGCCTCGATCGGAGCGGTCGTCCTCGGCGGGACGCTGATCGCGGGCGGCCGCAGCACTGCAGCCGGCACGCTCGGCGGCGCCCTCTTCCTAACGCTGATCGTGACGCTGATGGAGGTCTCGCGACTCGCGATCGGCCTTCAGAACCTCTTCGAAGGCCTGCTGATCATCCTCGTGCTGATCGGCGCCCGCGGCCGCCGAGTCACGTGAGGCTCGCCGCCACCGGCTCGATGCTCAGCTCCATCAGGAACTGGAGCGCGTCGCTCGGCTCCACCTCCTTCATCCTCGCGACAACCGCCGCGTGCGCCTGCTCGGGCTGCGACCAGTCGGCCTCCCGAACCGCGGCGACGAACGCCCGGATGTAGCGCTCCTGACGCTCGAGCGCCTCCAGCCCCACGGGGCCGCCATGGCCGATGCGCAAGGTCGCGTCCGGGCGAAGCAGCGCACGGACGCGCTCGATGTTGGCGAGCCACTCGGCGTGGAAGCCGTCGGCGAGGTAGGCGTGCGCGCCGTCGTAGACGACGTCGCCGGCGAAGACCTCTTCGCCCTCGTCGAGCAGCCAGAGGCTGTCGTGGGGCGACTCGCCCGGCCCGAGGTCGACGACCGTGAAGCGGGCGCCGTCGAACTCGAGCGTGGCGCCGTCGGCGACGACGTCGGTCGGGAAGCGCCGCTCGCGCGGCCACTCGTCGCCGAACATCGGCCGCAGGATCTGCTCCTTCACAGGGTCGTCGCGTTCGATCGCCGCCTTCACGCCGGCGAGCGCGAAGATCGGCACGTCGTCGGGCCCGACGAGCTGGGCGAGGCCGCCGTAGTGATCCGGGTGGGTGTGCGTGAGCAGGACGGCGTGCAGCGGCTTGCCGAGCGAGTCGACCTGTTCGCTCAAAGCCTGGCTCGCCGAGACGGTGAGCATCGAGTCGATCGCAACGACGCCCGAGGGCGTCTCGACGAGATAGGCGTTGACGATGTCGGACGGGATCTGGTGGATCGTCCAACTAGCATTGGCACTCATGCTGTCTGGCTCTCCTCTCATGGCTCGAAGTACGGGAAGTCCTACTCATACCGGGCGCCTGATCGGGTACCGCGCGGTTCCTGGAGGCACCGGCAAGTGACAGCGACGGAGCCGCGTCCGAACGTCCTCGACCCGAACTGCGCCTCGCGCCGCCTGCTCGAGCGCCTGACGCACAAGTGGTCGATCCTCGTCGTCTACGCACTCCGCGAGCGACCGCTGCGCCATTCCGAGCTGCTGCGCCTCCTCGAGGGCGTCTCGCAGAAGGTGCTGACCGAGACGCTCCGCGCGATGGAGCGCGACGGCGTCGTCGAGCGACGCACCGTCGACGCCATGCCCCCGTACGCCGAGTACGCGCTCACCGGCCTCGGCCAGAGTCTCAGCGAGCCGCTCGACGCGATCTGCCGCTGGGCGATGGATCACATCGACGCGACCGCTCGATGAGTTTGCGCCCCGTTCGCCGTCGTATCGGTGAACGCTCACCAAGCTCGAAGAGGAGGAACCGAAGATGAGGAAGCTTGTCGAATCGACGTTCGTGACCCTCGACGGTGTGATCAGCAATCCCCAGGAGTGGGGTCCGCCGTACTGGAACGACGAGCACGCGAGCTATGCGCGCAAGCTGCTCTTCGCCGCCGACGCGCTCCTGCTCGGGCGCGCGACCTACGAAGGCTTCGCACAGGCCTGGCCGTCCAGAAGCGGTGACGATTACACAGACCGCATCAACAGCCTGCCGAAGTACGTCGCCTCACGGACGCTTCAGGAGGCCACGTGGAACGCGACGATCATCGACGGCGACGTCGCGGAGGAAGTCGCGAAGCTGAAGCAGCAGCCCGGCGAGGACATCCTCAAGTTCGGCACCGGCGAGCTCGACCGGACGCTGCTGGCACACGGGCTCGTCGACGAGTTTCACTTCTGGGTCTTCCCGGTCCTCGCCGGAGGCGGTCAACGGCTGATCGAGGGCATCGAGACGACCCACCTGAAGCTCGTCGAGACGACGCCGTTCAGCAACGGCATCGTCGTCAATACCTACGCAGCCAAGTAGTTCACGGCCTCGAGACGGAGACGAGCTCGAGGAAGTCGCTGCCGCCCTGGACGGTCTGCTCTCGCACCAAGCCGATGTCGCGCACGTAGTACTTGTTGTCGAGCACATCCGGCTCCAGCAGCGAGAACTCCTCGGTCTTCAGCGCCTGGTTCGAGGACACGAACGGAGTCCGGACTGTCGCATTGAGATCGACGATCTCGAAGCAGTCTTCGGCGACGTTCTTCGCGTCCTCCTGCTTGAAGGCCTGGCCGACCTTCGGCTGCGCGGGCATGAAGATCCCGGCCCTCGCGTTGTCCACGCCTGCCTGCCACGAGCCCTGGGTCGACACCACCACCCCGTTCTCCAGCTCCTTGGTGTCCTCCCCGAAGTACCAGACGTTGCCGTCCTCGTCCTGGGCGAACCAGTCCTCGGTGTCCTCCACCAGCTGACGCTTGACGAAGACCTGGTCGTGCACGACCGTCGTCGCGACGCCCAGGATCACCTTTGTCCTGTTGGTGACCGAGAACACGTCCGTGGCGGATTTCCCGTCGAGCTTGCCCCTGTAGCTGAGAGTCGTTCCCGGCTGGAGCGGCAGGTAGGGGTTGTCGACCTGGCCGGCGAAGTTCCTCGGCAAGGCGGGAGGCTTCGGCAGGACGGCGCGCTCACGGCGGCCGTGCCATGCCCGAGCGCCGCGACGAACGCGGCCGCAGCTACCAGTGCCGCAACGAGACGTATCCGGTGCATCGTCGGCTCCTCTCGCTTCGGATGTCGGTGCCGATGCCACCCTGCCGGTCGCGGATGAGAGGTCGATGAGAGCCGGCCCCGCGTGATCTGCGGAAGATCCGCGGGCGCTCTCGCGTCCTGGTCCGCACGGGCAGCGAACGCGGCGGCGCCGGCCCGGCAGGGGGACAAATGCGCGGTCCGCCGTCCGGCGGACTCGCCGTAAGAGGGGGGTCAACATGGCAAGGCCAAGACAGCCCAGCGGGCGGGCCGAACGCGCGCCGTTCGCGAAGGAGCGCGCAGCATTTCCGAAGCTGCTGCTCGAGAACCCGAACTACTTCGGGAACTTCCCGGAGAGCGGCTTCGAGCCCGTCCTGGAGCTCAAGGCGAACACGTCGTACGAGGAGCTGACCTGTGTCGGCTACAGCCCCGACCGCGACGAGCTCGAGGCGACGATTCAGATCAAGCTGCCGTTCGGGTACGGCGGCAACCTATGTTCCGCCGGCTCGACGGAGTACGTTCGCTTCTACGTCGACTACGGCGCGGGCTGGCAGGACGCCGGCCTGGCGTCGTTCAACTCGCATGACATCCCGGACTCGATGGATTGCGCCGACGATCCGACGAAGCCGCTCACGTACGTCGTCACGTTCCCGCACGATCCGAGTCGCGCGTTCTGCGGCAAGCCGATCCTGCCGAACGTGCGCGCGATCCTGTCGTGGAACGCGATCCCGCCCGCCGGCAACCCGAACTGGGTGCAGGTCTGGGGCAACACGCTCGACCGCCACGTGCAGATCAAGCCGCGGCGGTTCTTCCTTGGGGAGCTGGCCGAGGTGATCGGCAAGAAGCTGAAGCTCCCGCAGGAGCTCGAGTACGCGAAGCTCGAGCCGATCCCGCTCCCGGATCCGCCCGACCCGCCGTTCGCGCAGGTGGCGGAGCTCTACCTGAAGCGGGAAGAGGGGCGCGAGGGCACCGAGGCGGTGGAGCCGCATCGCTTCGGCCTGCAAGAGCTGCAGGCAGCGTCGACGCTGGCGCTCGTCAGCCAGAAGGCCCTCGTCGCGAAGGTCGCGGAGTGGAAGGAGCTCGGGCTCGACCTGAACGCCGCCATCGCCGCGCTCGAGCAGACCAAGGGCAACGTCGCCTACGAGGAGCTCGACTGCCTCGGCCTCGACTACAACCGCGGCTGGCTCGACGCGACGATCCACGTCAAGCGGCCGACCGGCTATCTCGGGAACCTCTGCCAGAAGGGCAGCTTCGAGTACGTCGCCTTCTGGGCCGACTGGGAGAACACGTGCGAGTACGAGTACCTGGGGACGGTCGCGCTGAACGTGCACGACATCGCGTCGATCCCGCCGGACGGCCTGCACTACTGGGTCGGCCTGCCGGTGACGAGTCAACTCGCGCAGCACCGCGGGCCGTGCAGCAAGCCGAAGGTCGCGCGGATCCGCGCCGTCCTGTCTTGGAACGTGCCTCCGTCGACCGTCGATCCCGACGCGCTGTCGTTCTATGGCAACCGACTCGACACGCATGTCGAGATCAGGCCCGGCAAGCCGGTCGGCACCGACCCCGCGATCGACGTCATCGGCGGCGTCAGCGTCAGCCAGATCGACGTCGGCGGCAACGGGATGACCAAGCAGGGAGCGGTCTTCGCCGAGTGGGGCAGCCCGGTCGACCCGCACGTGCTCGGACCGCTGATGGGCGGTGGCATCGGCTCGACGCGCCTCTGCCCGTTCGGTGGACGGGTCAACGTCCAGGCGGACGTACCCGCCAGCTTCGCGGCGAGCGGCTTCAAGTACCGGCTGATGACGCACAAGGTCGGGTCGATCGCACCTCCGACTCCGGTGACGACGCCGTTCCTGACCACGTCGGGGATCAGCCTGCCCGTTTGGCGCACCCCGAATGCGGTCACGGGCTACGTCGACTACCTCGATCCGAGCCAGAACGTCTACAACATGCTCGGCTGGTGGGAGACCGGCAGTCTCGGCGACGACGTCTGGGAGCTGTGGCTCGAGATCGTCGACTCGTCCTTCAACCCGATCGGCTCGACCGGCGTGCACCTGATCCAGCTCGACAACACGAGGCCGGAGGCCGACGTCGCGATCGCGAGCGGCGGCGACTGCAAGGACTTCGACCAGGGGGATCCGGTCACCGGGACGATCTCGGCGAGCGATCTCCACTTCGGGCACTTCGACCTGTACACCCTGCCCGCAAGCCTCAGCCCGCCGAATCCGAGCACGGCCCGCGCCAGCGCAGCCGAGCTCCCGAATCCGGCGACCTGGACGCTCGCCACGGGCGGGATGACGCCGTGCGGCTACGTGATCAAGCTCGACGTCTACGACCGCGCGATCGTCAACAGCGCGCCGTTCAACTCGCACAACTCGAGGTCCGACGACACCGGCTTCTGCCTCCGGGAGAAGAAGCAGTCGTAGCCTCGTCCGGGGGGAGCGGGCGGTGTCCCGCTCGCTCCCCTACTTTCCTTGCCGGGACCGCGCGCTCGTCTGCTCGGGCGCAGCGACGTATCCTGAGTCCGCCACGATGGGCGACAGTGAGGATTTCCTCAGCGAGGACTTCGAGTGGAAGGACGAGCCGGGTCCACCCCGGGGCAACGGCTCGCGTGCACCCGAGTCGGGCCGCCAGCCCCGCTCACTCGACGCGGATCTCGGCCGTCTGGGCGAGGCGACGGCTCGTCGGGGACGTCTAGCGCTCCTGGCGCTCGCGATTGCGGCTGCTGCGGGGATCATCGCCGCGATTGCGCTCAGCGGCGGTGACGGCAAGAAGGGCACCGCCACAACGCCGACGACGTCGCCCCAAACGACGCCGGTACAGACGGAACCAGAAGCCCCTGCCACGACCCCGCCGCCGGCGATCACCGTCTCCCCCACGACAACCCTCCGCAAAGGCGACAACGGCCCTGCCGTACGCACCCTCCAGCGCGCGCTCGTGCGCCTCGATCTCCTCGCCGGTAACCCGGACGGTGACTTCGGCGCGAAGACGGAAGCCGCTGTGATCGCGTTCCAGCGTGCCCACGGCCTGACCGCCGACGGCGTCGTCGGGGCGAAGACCGCGCGAGCAATCAACAGCGCCGTCGCGCAAGCCGGATAGCTCAGCGTTCGGGGCTCGAACGTCAGTCGATCGTGCGCAGGAACGCCTCGACCCGCTCGAGGAACGCCTCGGGCTCCTCGACGTGCGGCATGTGACTCGACTCCTCGAAGATCGTCCACTCGGCGCCCGGGATTCGCTCGTGGATCTGCCCCACGATCAGCGGCGTCGCCTCGTCGTGACGACCTGACACGAGCAGCGTCGGCGTCGTGATCTGGTGCAGTCGGTCGGTGATGTCCCACGTCTTCAGTGAGCCGATCACGTGGAACTCGCTCGGGCCGTTCATCGTGTGGTAGACGGTCGGCTCTTCGTCGATCTGGGCAAAGCTCCGCTTGACGCAGTCCGGCCACGGGATGCGGCAGAGGTGGCGGTCGTAGAAGACCCGCACGGCCGCCGTGTACTCGGGATCGTCGGTCGTCCCCGCGTCCTCGTGCCGTACCAGCGTCTCCTGGACGTCGGCTGGGAGTTCTGCGCGCAGGCGGTTCGCTTCGGAGACCCACAGCGGGATGCTCGCCGGCGAGTCGCTGACGACGATGCCGCGCAGGCCGGGCGGATGGTCGAGCGCGTACTCCATCGCGAGCATGCCGCCCCACGACTGGCCGACGACGGCGTGGCGACCCTCGATGCCCAGCTGACTGGTGAGCTCGACGAGCTCGTCCTTGAAGAGCTGAGGCGTCCAGAAGTCGGCCGGCGCGTCGGGAAGGTGCTCGCTCAGGCCACAGCCGAGCTGGTCGTACAGCACGCACACACGCCCGAAGCGGCTCAGGTCGGCGATCGGCTCGACGTAGTCGTGCGCGGCGCCCGGACCGCCGTGGCAGACCACGACAGGCGTGCGCTCCGAGCCCGGATCGAGCTCGCCGACGACCCGGTACCAGGTCTCGTGCCCGTTCCAGGTCAGCCGGCCTTCGTGGTCAGTCATCTCGGGCTCCTTGGCTCGAAAGGGGAACCGCGCCGCCGAGCGGATGATGGCAGGCGGCGAAGCGGCCGTTCCCGAAGTCAGCGAGCGGCGGCCGCTCGACCCGGCAGATCTCGGTCGCATACCGGCAACGCGGATGGAAGCGGCAGCCGCTCGGCGGCGTGATCGGGCTCGGCACCTCGCCCTCGAGCACGATCCGCTCGCGCGGCGCGATCGCCTCGCCGGTGTCGATCTCCGGGATCGCCGAGAGCAGCGCCTCCGTGTACGGGTGGATCGGCTGCTCGTAGAGGGCGTCGGCCGGCGCGATCTCGACGATGACGCCGAGGTACATGACCGCGATCCGGTCGGAGACGTGATGGACGACGCCGAGGTCGTGCGCGATGAAGACGTAGGTCAGCTGGAACTCGTCCTGGAGGTCGTCGAGCAGGTTGACGACCTGCGCCTGGATCGAGACGTCGAGCGCCGAGACCGGCTCGTCGGCCACGAGGAGCTGCGGGCTCAGGGCGAGCGCCCGGGCGACGCCGATCCGCTGCCGCTGGCCGCCCGAGAACTCGTGCGGGAAGCGGTTGACGTGCTGCGGCGACAGCCCGACGACCTCGAGCAGCTCACGCACGCGACGGCGGATCTCGTCGGCGCTTCCGCGGCCGTGGATCTCCAGCGGGTCGGCGATGATCTGCCCGACGCGCTTGCGCGGATTGAGCGAGGCGTACGGGTCCTGGAAGATCATCTGCAGCTCCTGCCGATAAGAGCGCAGCTCACGGCGCGAGAGCTCCGTGATGTCGTTCCCGGCGAAGCGCACCCTGCCGCTGGTCGGCTCGTGCAGCCGCACCAGCAGCCGGCCGAGCGTCGACTTGCCGCAGCCCGATTCGCCCACGATCCCGAGCGTCTCGCCGCGGCGCACTTCGAGCGAGACGCCGTCGACGGCGTGCACGTGCTCGCGGGCACCGCGGCGGAAGACCGTCGAGCGCACCGGGAAGTGCTTGACGAGGTCGATCGCCTCGAGCAGGACCGGCGGCTGACCGTTCGTGCTCACGCGCTCTCCTTGCGCAGCGCCGCTCTGGCCGCCGGGTCGAGATGGCAGGCGTCGCGACGCCCGGGAGCGACGCGCTCGGCGAGCTCGGGTCGGATCGAGCAGCGGTCGAAGCGGAAGGGGCACCGCGGCGCGAACCGGCACCCTTCCGGCGGGTCGATCGGCGACGGCGGCTGGCCCGGAATCGCGGCGAGGCGCCTCACCCGCGGCCGGCCCACGCGCGGGATCGAGCCGAGCAGGCCCCAGGTGTACGGGTGCTGCGGATCGCGGAAGACCGCCGACTTCGGCCCCTCCTCGACCGCGCTGCCGGCGTACATGACGATGATCCGCTCGGCGAGATCGGAGACGACGCCCATGTCGTGCGTGATCAGCAGGATCGACGAGCCGTAGTCGCGCTTCAGGCGCTTCATCAGCGCGAGGATCTGCGCCTGGATCGTCACGTCGAGGGCGGTCGTCGGCTCGTCGGCGATCAGCAGCGACGGGTTGCAGGAGAGCGCCATCGCGATCATCACGCGCTGGCGCATGCCGCCCGAGAACTGGTGCGGGTAGTCGTGTACGCGCCGCCCCGCGTTCGGGATCCCGACCTCGGCGAGGAGCTCGACAGTGCGCGCATGCGCCTGCCGGCGAGTCATCGCCCCGTGCGCGCGAAGCTGCTCCGCGATCTGCCAGCCCACGGTGTAGACCGGCGTCAGCGCGGTCATCGGGTCCTGAAAGATCATCGCGATCTCGCCGCCGCGGACCGCCCGCATCTCGCGCTCGGGGAGCCGCATCAGGTCGCGGCCGCGATAGAGCACCTGGCCCTCGATCTCCGCGTTCGGATCGCGGATCAACCGCATCACGGCCATCATCGAGACGGTCTTGCCGGAGCCCGACTCGCCGACGATCCCCAGCACCTCCCCGAGGGCGATCGAGAACGAGAGACCGTCCACCGCGCGCACCACCCCGTCCTCGGTCCGGAACGACACGCGCAAGTCGCGCACCTCCAGCAGGGACGCAGGTTCAGGCATGCCGCACCCGCGGATCGAGCCACGCGTAGAGGAGGTCGACGACGGCATTGGCGAGCACGACGAAGAACGACGCGTACATGACCGTGGCCATGATCACGGGCAGGTCGAGGTTCTGGAGCGAGTCGAAGGTCAACTTGCCGACGCCGTGCAGGCCGAAGACGACCTCGGTCAGGAGCGCCCCGCCTCCGACCAGGGCGCCGAAGTCGAGGCCGAAGAGGCTCACGAACGAGATCAGCGAGGTGCGGAGCGCGTGGCGCAGCAACACGCGCCGCTCGGTCAGCCCCTTCGCGCGAGCGGTGCGGACGTAGTCCTCCTGCTGCGCCTCGACGAGCGAGGAGCGAAGCACGCGCGCGTAGATGCCGATGAAGAGGACGGCCAGCGTCAGCCAGGGCAAGAGCAGCGACTTGAACCAGCCGATCGGCGACTCCGTCAGCGGCGTGTAGCCGAGCGGCGGCACCCAGGAGAACAGGAACGTGTCGTGCAGGCGGCTCTGGCTGAGCAGGTTCACCACCTCCCCCAGCCAGAAGACCGGCATCGAGATCCCGATCAGCCCGACGATCATCACGGCCGCGTCGACCGGAGTGCCCCGGAAGACGGCGGCGATCATCCCCATCCCGATCGAGAACACGACCCAGATCACCGACGCCCCGATCACGAGGCTGAGCGTCACCGGCGCGGCCTCCGTCACCTGCGGGATCACCTCCGCGCCGCGGTTCACGAACGACGTCAGATCGCGCGACACGAACAGCTTCTTCATCATCAGCCCGTACTGGACGGGCATCGGCTTGTCGAGCCCGAAGTCCTTCCGCACCGCGCGCAGCGTCTCCTGGTCGGCGTTGCGGCCGGCGATCCGCGCCGCCGGATCGACGCCCGGAGTCGCGAAGAAGATCAGGAAGACGAGCACGCTGATCGAGAACATCACGAGCACCATCGCGATCAGCCGCCGGGCGAGGAAGCGCAGCATCAGCGGATGCCCCTGAGCTTGGCGCGCGGGTCGAGTGCGTCGCGGATGCCGTCGCCGAGCACGTTCAGGGCGAGCACCGTGATCGCAATCGCGATCCCGGGAGCGAGCGCGACCGCGGGACGCGTGTAGAGCAGGCTCTGCCCGTCGAGGATGATCGTCCCCCAGCTCGCGTCCGGAGGTTGGACGCCGATCGAGAGGAACGAGAGCGCCGCCTCGGTCAGCATCGCGAGCGCCATCATCAGCGGGAAGAAGACGATGGTCGTCGTGACGACGTTGGGCAGGATGTCGCTCCAGAGGAGGCGCCGAGTCGAGGCTCCGAGCCCGATCGCCGCCTCGACGAACTCGCGCCGGCGCAGCGACAGGACCTCGCCGCGGATCGGGCGGGCAACGTAGGGGATGTAGACGACGCCGATGATCGAAATCGGCAGCAGCAGGCTCCCGGACTCGAGCTCGAGCGGCCCCACAGAGAAGCCGCGGGTCAGCAACACCGTCGAGAGGCTGATCGCCAGCAGGTAGACGGGGAACGCCCAGACGACGTCGAGCAGCCGCGACAGCACCCCGTCGACGATGCCGCCGAAGAACCCGGCGACGAGGCCGATCAGCGTCGCAATGACCGAGGTGAGGAGCGCCGCGGCGGTTCCGATCAGCAGCGAGTTCCGGCCGCCGTAGAGCAGCCGTGCGGCGACATCGCGTCCCTGGTCGTCGGCGCCGAGGAAGTAGTGGTGCAGGTCCCACGTCGGCCCGATCGGCGTGACTCCGAGGCCGAGCCCGCCGGACGCCTCCTGCATCACCGGCACGGTCTTGCCGTCCACGACGATCGTGCCCTGGAGGTTCGACTGGAACGGGTCGGTGTGCGCGACGTAGTCCGCGTAGAGCGGAGCCGCGAGGCAGAGCACAACGATTCCAACGAAGACGCCGAGCATCGCGATCGCGATCCAGTTCCGAAGCAGTCGGCGGCGGGCGACCACCCACGGACTTCCGCCGACGGCGATCTGCCCGCCGACGACGGCGGGAACGTCGCCCGCAACGGTCTCGCTCATCGGCCTCTCGAGCAGCCGGGGCCGGCGGCGTGGCCGGCCCCACCAGCGATCTCTACTTCACCCACGACTGGTCGACGAGCCAGTAGAACTGCTTGCTGAACGTGAAGTTGCCAACGCGCTTCGAGACGAAGTCGATGTGCTTCGGCGTGCACAACGTCGCCATCGGCGCCGCGTCGGTGACCATCTTGTCGATCTTCGCCCAGAGCGCGTTCGCAGCCTTCTCGTCCTCGATCGCGAGCTTCAGCGCCTTGTGCATCTGGGCGTTGATCTTCTTGTCGCAGAACCCGGCGATGTTGATGCTCGAGTCGCTGCCCGGGTGGAACGACTCGCAGCCGAACAGGATGTAGAGGAAGTCCGAGGCAGCCGGGTAGTCCTGGTACCACTGTTGCGTGTTGATCTGCACCTTGTTCTTGGTGTTCTGCACGTAGGTGAAGAAGATGTTCCCGGAGATCGGCTTGACCGCAGCCTTGTAGCCGATCTGGTTGAGGACGCTCTGCAGGTAGACGCCCATCGCCTTGTTGACCTCGTCGTCCGGCGTCACGATGGTCACCTTCTGACCGGCGGTGCCCGATTCGGCGATCAGCTGCTTCGCCTTCGCCAGATCCGGAGCCGACCACTTCGTCCCCGGGTTCTTCGTGTACGGGCAGTAGTCCTGATGGCCCGGGAACCCCGGCGGCAGCACCTGGCACGACGGGGTGGCCAGCTTAGGGCCGCCGAAGATCTTCACCGCCGCGTTCCGGTCGATCGCGTAGCTCACGGCCTGCCGCGCCTTCAGATTGTTGAACGGCGCCATTCGCGTGTTCATGGGCACGTACCAGAACGCGGTCAGCGTGTTGATGTGCACCTGCTTCGCGTACTTCGTCCCGATCTCCCCGAGGCGGTCGGCGGGCGGCTGCTCGAGCGTCCAGTCGGCCTGGCCGTTCTCGATCGCGGTGATCTCCGCCTCCGCGTTCAGCCCGAAGGAGTAGTCGATCTCGTCCGGGTAGCCGTCGGGCTGCGCAGCGTGCGACCACTCCTTGAAGTGGGGGTTGCGCTTCATCACGAGCAGCTTGTTCGGGTTGTACGAGGCAAAGTAGTACGCGCCGGTGCCGGGCAGCGGCTTCGTCCCTGCGTCCTTGGCCGGACTGTCGGCCGGGACGATCGACGCATGCGGGACGGCGAGCTTGTACTTGAACTCCGGGTCGGGCGCCGTCAAGTTGATCGTCACCGTTCCTGCCTGCTCGTCGGCCGTGACCCCGCCTTTGAGCGTGCACGTCGCCGGCTTCTTCAGGCACGCGCTGGCGCCGACGATCCCCGCATAGAACGTCCCCGAGGTCGGACTCTTGACCTTGAAGATGCGCTGGAACGAGGCGACGACGTCGGCGGGCGTCACGTCTTTGCCGTTCGAGAACTTGATCCCCTTGCGGATCTTGAAGACCCAGGTCTTGCCGCCGTTCGTCGGTGTCGGCAGGTTCTCGGCGATGTCCGGGACGACCGTGAACGCCGCGTCGCCGCCCGCCTTGGTGAAGCCGAGCAGGCCGTCGTGCGTGGCCTGGTAGAGCTGCCAGTACTGGAGCGTGTAGTTGACCTGCGGATCGAGCGTCCCTCCTGCCGTCTTGGCCACGAGCTTCAGGGTCCCGCCGCGGTGATCGTTCGCCGTGCGACCGCTCCCGTAGCCCGCGGTCACCGCAGCGAGCGTCACGAGCGCGAGTGCGAGGAGGATGACGGCTACGCGCCTCATGATCGTCTCCTTGCCTGCCGGGAAATGCCGCTTCGTCGCGATCGTAACGAGGATCATCCCGGAGGCAAAGCGCCGCCCCGACGATGAAGGGAGCCGAAATGGCCCGCGAGCACAGCCTCGACCCGCGCGCGATCCACCACGACTGGGACCGTGATCGCGAGCCCGCGCTGACGATCCAGCCGGGCGACGTCGTCCACTTCGACCTGCGAATGGCGGGCGACGGTCAGGTCGCCGAGACGTCGTCGTTCGCGGACGTCGAGTGGGATTTCGACACGATCTACAACCTCGGCGGCCCGATCTTCGTCGAGGCCGCGCGGCCGGGCGACACGCTCGCGGTCGAGATCCTGGCGCTCACGCCGGGCCCGTGGGGCTGGACGGCTGTGCTTCCCGAGCTAGGCCTCCTCGCCGCGGACTTTCCGGAGCCGTTCCTCAAGACCTACGACCTCAGGAACGGCGAGACCGTGCCGATGGCCCCGCGTGTCGCCGTTCCATTCGAGCCGTTCCTCGGGACGATGGGCGTGACGACCGACGAGCCGGGACAGTTCTCACCGTTCCCGCCGCACAAGGGCGGCGGCAATGTCGACTGTCGCCACTTGATCGCCGGCTCGACCTTGTGGCTGCCGATCTGGTGCGACGGCGCCCTCTTCTCCTGCGGCGACGCCCACGCGGCGCAGGGCGACGGCGAGGTCTGCGTCAGCGCGGTCGAGTGTGGGATGCAGGCCACGCTCCGGTTCGACCTGCAGCGGCGATCGATCCCGGGACCCGCCTTCCGCGTCCCGGACCGCGTCGGCCTGCCGGGTCCGTATCACGGCACGATGGGCATCGACGCCGATCTGATGGAGGGCGCTCGTACCGCCGTGCGCAACATGATCGCGTGGCTCTTCGAGGAGCACGGGCTCGGCCGCGAGGACGCGTACGTCCTGTGCAGCATCGCGGGCGATCTCAAGATCCACGAGATCGTCGATGCAGGGGTCTGGAACGTGGGGATGACGATGCCGCTCGCGGTCTTCGTCTGACCTCGACAGAGCTCTGTCGCCCGGGCGCGATACGATCGCGTGCTCGTCGCCGCCCCGTCGCCGTATGAGGAAACTGACGCTCATCCCCGCCCTGCTCGGCCTGGCACTGATCGTTCCGGGTGGCGCCGCTCCCCGGACAACCTCGGTCCGATTCGACGACAAGCAGCGCGGCCGACTCGTAATCACCGCGCCCGGCTACCGGATCGCCCTGAGCAAGCGGAGCGGGGCGCTCCTCGAGCTCGTAGAGCGCCCGTCCGGAGAACGGCTCGTCCGCGGCCAGGACGGTTGTCTCTGGGCCGCGAGCGCGACCGGAGACAGCTCCTCCCTTGGCGGCTGTCTGTTCACGGCGGCCGGTCCCAGCCGCTTCTCCTATCGCTGGGACCGCGCCACGTCGAGCCTGACGCTGACCTACCATGGAGATTCCGCGGGCGCCGACGCCGTCGTCACCCTGACCGCCCGAGACTCGTACATCGACCTCCGCCTCGTGCTCGAGAATCACTCGCGGGCCACGCTCGAGAAGGTCGTCCTCCCGGCGGATCTCCTTGTCGCTTCCGCTTCGGCCCGCGCCGGCTACGCGCCGAACTACCTCCCGGGTGTGCGGCTCGCGCCGCGCTTCTTCTCGCGGGTCGGGGACAACGTGCGCACCTACCCGTCGCGTTGGGCCTTCGCCGACTACCTCGCGCTCGACCTGGGCGCGGGCCACCTCGCACTCTCGTCGGTCAACCCCGAGCCGAGCCCGCTCGCACCCGTCGAGCTCGGCTTCGTCCACGCAGCGTCGGGCGCGTGCTCAGGCGATTCCTTCTGCGTGACGCACGCTTTCCAGACCTGGATCCGCGACGGCGAGACGTGGACGAGTCCGGTCGTCCGGATTCGCGTCAAGGAGACGGCCAACCAGACGATTCAGGACTATCGTCGCGACAACGGCATCGACGCCTATCCGTCGCTCGACGCAAAGCTCGGGCCGCGACTCGCCTCGCTCGCCCGGGCTCCGCTGATCAAAGCCGACCCGTGGCAGGGTCCCGGGCCGTTCGGGGAGTGGGGCCCAGAGCTACGGCGACTCCCCTCGCCGGCGCTCGTCCATCCCGTTGCGTTCCAGCCGCGTGGGCACGACGAGAACTTCCCGGACTTCCTGCCGCCCGACCCGGACTGGGGCACGACCGCCGACTTCCGCTCCGTCGTCGACGACGCGCACTCGCTCGGCCAGCTCGTGATGCCGTACCTGAACGTGAGCTGGTGGAACCCCGATTCTCCGACGCTGAGCGCGTTGCCCGCGCCGTTGAAGATCGAGGACATCGCCGTCCGGGACCAGACGGGGCAGCCGGTCTTCAATCGCTACAGCGAGCATCGCGGGCTGGTGGTCTCGCCGTTCGACCCGTTCGTGCGCGACCGCATCGCTCGGCTGCTCGAGCAATGGCGCACCGACGTGCCGACGGATTGCCTCTTCTTCGACCAGATCGGGGCGCGGCCGTGGCTGCGTGACTTCAACCCCGCCTCGCCCACGCCGCTTGCCTACGACGACGGCTGGCTCGCGCTGATGGCGGCCTACAGCGACCGCTGCCTGATGGTCGAGGACGGCTGGGACCGCCTCGCGCGCTCGTTCGTCGGGTTCCACGGCGGCTTGCTGCTCATGCAGCGAGAGCACGCCGAGCCGGACGAGAAGTACGGGGTCGGAAACTGGCAGGCCTACCCCCTCGCCTCGTGGCTCCTCCACGACAAGGTCCTCCTCTACCAGCACGACCTCTACGAGGGCACGATGACCGCCGACCGCGAGGTGCTGACGTGGAACATGGCCTTCGGATTCATGCTGTCCTACAGCTTGAGCGGCCGCGACGACCCGCTCAGCAGCCCCTGGGTCCGGGTCGTCGGAGCCTTCCAGCGCGCGCTCGGACCCCACTACGCGGGTCGGCCGCTGACCGGCTACAAGACCGTCGCCGACGACGTCACGCTCAGCACGTTCGGCAGCGACTACAGCGTCACCACGAACTGGAATTGGGAACGGTCCCATGAGGCGGACGGATTCGGGATCGCCCCGATCGGCTTCCTCGCCCGGGCCGGCACCGATGTCGTCGCCGGGGTCTTCGCCGGAACCTTCAATGGCGCCCCGCTCTCACCCGGCCCGCACTACCTGATCGTCGAGCGTGGCCAGACCGACGTCACGGTCCGCCAGCTCCTAGGCGAGGACACGCCGGTCGCTATCGACCCGCCACGCGCGTGGCGTCCCGGCGAGCCGCTCCGAGTGAGCGCGTTCGGACCGAACGCAAAGCCGCTCGGCGAGGTGGAGGGCGCCGTCGAAGGCCGCCGCTTCGTCTTTCGAATGTCCGGTCGCGGCGCGACTTTCTACCGCGTCAGCGCCCGCTAGGCCCGCGGTTCGTCAAGTGAGGGCACAACTCGGCGAGCTAGACTCGACCGCGTCATGCAGTTCCGCTCGACGAGCACGTCTGCCTAGCCTGCCCTCGCGCGGGCCAGACGCATAGCTCGGAGCGGCAAGCCGATAGAGAAAGCCGACGGGTTGAAGTCCCGTCCAGGTGGGTGGCGAAGCATGATCGAGCGAAGCAGGAGAAGCGACAGCGCAACGCGATCTACGCGCTGCGGTACAAGCAGAAACGATGCAGCCGCTGCGGCCATAGGTCGTCGCGCGGCGGCCCGTGCCGCCTCTGCGGCGGCCAGATGAAGTAGGCCGAAGGAGACGCCATGCTCCCGCTGTCGCCGGCGGGAGCCGCGTCGCCTTAGCGGGGATAGGCCGACGAGACGCCGCCGTCGACGTTGATCACGTTGCCGGTCGACTTGGCGGAGCGCGGGCCGGCGAGGAACGCGATCGCCTCGGCGACGTCCTCGGCGTAGACGTTGACGCCGAGCACTGTCCGCCCCTTGTAGAAGGCCGGCAGGTCCTCCGCTGGGACGCCGTACGTGCTCGCGCGTTCCGACTTCCAGTCCGAAGACCAGATGCTCGAGCCCTCGATGACAGCGTCGGGATTGACGGTGTTGACGCGGATGCCGTGGGCGCCGCCCTCGTCTGCGAGGCAGCGGGCGAGGTGGAACGCCGCCGCCTTCGCGGACGAGTACGCCGAGGCGTTCGCCCCCGACGCGATTGCGTTCTTCGAGCCGACGAAGACGATCGAGCCGCCCGCTCCTTGCTCGATCAGCACGCGAAAAGCCTCTCGCGCCGCGAGGAAGTAGCCGCGCGCGAGGATCTGATGGTTCCGCTCCCAGTCGTCGAGCGTGGTCTCGGTGACGGGCGCGCTCGTGGCGATGCCGGCCGAGCAGACCAGCAGGTCGAGGCCGCCCCACTCGAGGACGGTTCGGCGCAGCAGGTTCGCGACGGCCTGCTCGCTCGTGACGTCGACGGTGACGCCGATCGCGCGCCGCTCGCCGCGCGAGGCGCAGATCTCCCTGGCGACCGCGTCGGCGCCCTCGCCGTTCAGATCGGCCACGGCGACGTGGGCCCCAAGCTCGGCCAGCCGTCGCGCGGTGGCGCGGCCGATGCCGCTCGCCCCGCCCGTGACGACGGCGATCCTGCCGGCGAGCTCGCCCGCAGGCGGGGCCTGAGAGAGCTTGTACCGCTCGAGCGGCCAGTACTCGATGCGAAAGGCCTCCGACTCGCTGAGCGAGCTGAAGCCGCCAGCGGCGTCGGCGGCCGACTCGACCGCGACGGCGCGGTGGTAGAGGTCGCGGGAGAGGCGGGCCTTCCCGGCGTCGGCGCCGCTCGTCACGATGCCGATGCCCGGGACGAGGAGCACGCGCGGTCCGGCGGGGTCGATCGGGAACGGCCGGCTTTCGTCGGTGAGGCTCCGCTCGTAGTACTCGCGGTACCAGGCGGCGTACTCCTCCGCGTCCCGGCGGAACGCGGCAGCGAGGTCGGCCGCGGAGTCCCGTTGGGGGTCGAAGTCGACGGCAACGGGCTTGTGCTTGGTGTTGATCAGGTGGTCCGGGCACGGGGCGCCGACCTGGCTCACCTCGGGGCCGCGCACCGAGGAGACGAACGCGACCGAGCTGGGACTCCTGTCGACCTCGAGCACGAGACCGTCCGCGTCGGCGAGCAGTGCCCCGCGGAGGGCCGGCAGCGCCGCTGCGAGTAGGTCCTCCGCCTCCGCACCGTCGAGAGCACGCACCTTGGCGCCACCGAGCGGGATGCTGCCGCTGGCGGCGTGGCCGAGGGCCGCGGCCGCCGCGGAGACGACCTCGAGCGTGCTGCTGTACGCCTCGGCGCTCGTCTCGCCCCAGGTCACGAGCCCGTGCTTCTCGAGCAGGACGGCCCGAGCGCGCGGATTCGCGTCGAGCAAGTCGGCGATTCGCTTTGCCATCGCGAAGCCGGGCCGCTGCCAGTCGAGCCACACCGCCGTCTCGCCGAAGGCCTCCTCGGCGAGCCGTCGTCCGTCGGGCGCTGCGGTGAGCGCGATCACCGCATCGGGGTGAGTGTGGTCGACGTGGGGAGCCGCGACGAACGCGTGCAACAGCGTCTCGATCGAAGGCCGTGGCTGATCCGGCCCGAGCGCGGAACCGCGCAGGTAGTCGACCATCTCCGCGTCGTCCATCGACTCGCGCCCGCGCAGCGGCAGGAGGTCGTCGAGCCGGAGCGCCGCGAAGCCGGAGACCGAGATCGTGCCGAGGTCGGTGCCCGATCCCTTGACCCAGAGCGTGCGGGTCTCGCGCCCGGCGTGGTCGACGCTGAGGCCCTTCATCGACGTGTTCCCGCCACCCTGATTGGCGAGCGCGCGGTCGCGGCCGAGGAGGGTCGAGCGGTAGACGAGCTCCTCGACGCCGGTCAGGCCCTCCGCGACCGATGCGTCCCAGTAGTCGAGAGGAGCAGGCACGAGTCCGAGGCTGGTGACGGTCATCGAGTACCCACCTTCGTCTCCTTGCTGGAGATCCAGCCGCGGGCGCGAAGCTCCTCGACGAAGCGCTCGTAGCTCTCCGCCAGCGCGGCCTCCTCCCGCTCGGCCGGCTCGACCTCGTCGCGGTGCGTGACCATCGCGGCGGCTGCCGCTCCCAGATCCTCGTGCAGCGTCCCCGCCGCGGCGAGGAGGGCGGCGCCGAAGGCAGACGTCGGCGTCGCCGGCACGACGAGCGGCCGGCCGAGCGCGGTCGCGCGGATCCGGTTCCACACCCGGCTACGGCTGGCGCCGCCGGCGGTCGCGACCGCGCCGTCGGGTCGAGCGCCGAGCTCCCCGAGCCGGTCGTAGGCGAGGCGTTCGACGAACGCCACTCCTTCGAGAGCGGCTCGATAGGACTCGACCGTGTCGGCCGGATCGCCGAGCAGGAAGCTCTCGGCGCGCGTCTCCAGGAAGGGAAAGCGCTCGCCGACCCGAGCGAGCGGATAGCAGACGCAGCGAGCAGGACCGCGCGCGGCCGCCGCTCGGTCGAGGGCGGCGAGGTCGGCCCCGGCGAACCGCGAAAGCGCCTCACCGCCCGTGTTCGAGGCCCCGCCGGGAAGCCACCAGCCGTCCGGGTGGAGATGGCTGTAGACGGCGCCGTTGGGGTCGTGGACGAGCTCTGCCGTCGCGCCTTTGATGACGAGCGTCGTCCCGAGCACGCCGACGAAGCGGCCGGGCGAGACCGCGCCGCTCGCGAGCTGCGCGGCACAGCCGTCGGTCATCCCGAGCCTGACCTCGCAGCCCTCGGGCAGCCCGGTCTCGTCGGCGGCGGCGGCGCAGACGCGGCCGGCGAGGCTTGCAGGCGCCTGGACCGGGGGAAGCAAAGACGGCGGCACGCCGAGTGCGTCGAAGACGTCGAGCGGCCACTCCTGCCGCAGCAGGTCGTAGCCGCTCTTCAGCGCGTGGCTCCAGTCGGTCGGGCCGGGCCGGCCGAGCAGCCGCGAAACGATCAGGTCAGCGGTGCTCCAGGCGTGCGCGGCGCCGGCCAGTCCGTTCGGCCGGGCCGCGAGCCAGGCGAGCTTCGCGAGAGCGAACGACGGAGCGATGTGGATTCCCAGCGACTCCCAGCGATCGCGGCCGAGCTCCTGCGCACGCGCCGCTTCGTCGGCCGCGCGCATGTCGTCGTAGGCGAGTGCCGGCCCTACCGGCTCGCCCGACTTGTCGGCGAGCACCACGGTTCCCGAGGTGCTGGCCGGCGCAGCCGCCACGATGCGGGCGCGCCCGCCGTCGAGCTGGCCGGTCGCGCTCCGCAACGCCGCCGAGACGGCGGGCCACCACGAGCGCGCATCCTGCTCCACCCACCCGGGGCCGAGCCGCTGCGGCGGCGGCAGCGCGGCCGCCGCCTCGGCGAGGACAGCTCCGTGCGCGTCGGCGCAGACGACACGCACATCCTGCGTCGCGATGTCGATCCCGACGACGATCCCGTCGTTCACACCGCGACCTCTTCCTCCAGCCGTGCGAGGGCCGCGGGCAGCTCCGCGAGGTCGGCGATGACTGCGTCGGGCTCCGCCAGCTGCTCGTCGGTCGGAGTCGCGGGCGCCTCGCCACGCAGGATCCAGATCGTCCGCAGCCCGGTGGCGCCGGCCGGACGGATGTCGTTGTCGAGCCGGTTTCCGACGAACGCCGCCTGTTCCGGGCGACAGCCCGCCGCGCGGACGGCGTGAGCGAAGATCTCCGCGTCGGGCTTGGCGAGCCCCACCTCGTCCGAGACGACCCAGACGTCGATGAACGGCGCGACCCCGTCCCGCTCGAGCGCCTCCCTCGTCGCCTCCGGCTGGTTCGCGAGGACGCCGAGCCGATGCGTGCTTGCGAGCCGTTCGAGCGTCGGCAGGACATCGTCGTAGAGCGCCTCCCGGGGATAGCGCCAGTGGCGCTTCGCGCGCGCCGCGACTGTCTTCGGATCGGCCTCCGGCCCGAGGAACCGGCGCGTGAGCGGCGCTGTCATGCCTGCCTGAGCGCTCCGGCACCGGTCGACCTCTTGCCAGAAGTCGGCCTCTTCGACCTCGGCGCCGAGCTCCCGCAGGGCCGTCAGCAGCGCCCGGCCGTACCAGACGTCGTCGTAGATCGGGCCGCCGACGTCGAGGAAGACGATCTCCAAATGCTCGGTCACGTACTCCCTGCCAGGCGCGCGCGCCGCTCGAGCTCATCTGGACGGGCGCTGAGCTCCTCGACGCTGGCTTCCCGCAGCGGGCGCAGGCCGCCGGCCAGCATCGCCGCCGCGCGGATGCGCGCCGCCTTGACGGCCATCGCGGTGATGGCCTCCGCCTCCGCCGCCGAGGCGCCGAGCGCGACGAGGCCGTGGTTCGCGAGCAGGATCGT
>Ga0137369_10001733_pt1 | contig 21970 bp, 19 predicted proteins | sample SagtaG_12_FD_104918 | JGI IMG/M metagenome (GOLD analysis project Ga0137369, IMG submission 104918) | Vadose zone soil microbial communities from Sagehorn Ranch, Mendocino, California, USA - Sage1_L_113_16 metaG | ecosystem: Environmental > Terrestrial > Soil > Vadose zone | place: USA... | reverse complement strand
TCTTCGCCGGTGATCCAGCCGGCATCCTGATTGTAGATCAGCCGGCGCAGATGCAGCGACCACGTCGCACGATTTGCGGGGCCGGTCTTGCCGTTCGTCGTCACACTACTCCACAGGAGCATGCCGTTGGTCGCCACCGGGTCGCGGCCATCGGGGTCGATCAGCTCTTCATGGTCGTCGTAGATCCGGTGCGCGAACAGGCCGCGATGATCCGGCGTGGCATTCACGTAATACAGAATGCCGTCGCCAAGCGCCATGCCGGTGATCTGCAAACTGCCACTCCCGCCGTCGAGAAGCGCCTTCTGTACAACCGGCATCGGGCTGTGCGCCGGCAGCTGATAGTACAGCACGCGCTGCTGACGACCAGTGACGTCGGGTGCAACCCAGGCGACCGCCAAACCATCGGTGGCCAGCGGCGCACGCGGGATGATCTGATCGGAAAACATGATGCTGCCGCGCGCATCTACCCGTGTGCCGAAGAGTTTGGTTTGCCCTGTCTGCATTTCCGTCCAATATAGATACGGATGGTGGCCGGCCGGCTGCCCGAGTGTTGCTGCCGAGATCCGCTGGCCATGCGTTAGATGCAGCTGGTTGCCCAGCAGTCCCAGAAGCACATTGTATTCAGCTGGCTCGTTCGGGTGCCACTCGAAGCGCGCCCGCTCGAACCATTGGGTGAGATATGGCTGGCCATCGGTCGGATTGATCTCGATCGTCGCCTCGGAGAGCGGCAGGCCAATCAGCGCAAGACTCTGCTGAAAGCTGTTCAGAGCCGGATCGTGCAGGCCGTGCGTGCGCCAATATGTTTGGAAGCCACGCCCAGCGGCCTGATCGCAGACCGTGTGACCGGTCTGTGCGAACCAGAGGCAACCATCCTGCGGGGCAGCCGCCCGTGGCAGCGCCTGCCAGTCGACCGACTGCCAGCGCAGTCGATCGTCGCCCAATCGGCCCAGCAGCACATCATAGGGCGCGGCGTTCTCGGGATGCAGCTCAAACCGGTTGCGCTCGAACCACTGCGTCGTGTATGGCTGTCCATCATCGCGATTGATCTCCTGGCTGGGCGCTGCGATCGGATAGCCGAAAACCGCCAGGCCACCGTTTTCTTCCCAGAAGCTGAGGAAGCGCCCACTGATACACTGCCCAGTCGCGGGGAAGCAGCGCTCGTCGGCGGCCATAGCCGGGCGCGCGCCCAGTGGAGCAAGTGATAGACCAAGCGCGAGCAAGGTGAGCAGGTGTATCCGACCTATTCGGTGATGCATAGACGCCCCCGCTATGCTTTGTGTACCCGAAACGGACGTGCACAAAGCTGATGGAGGAAGTGCTTTTCCACCACCAGTGTAGACATGCAGGCGCAATGCTGCAATAGAGGAAGGCTGAGATCAGGCTGATATCGGAATGACCGTGCAATCGATCAGCAATTACTTGTTGAGATACGGATCGAGCGCGTCGCGCAGACCATCGCCGACGAACGAGAAACTAAGCATAGTGAGTGCAATCGCAAAGGTCGGGAACAGGCCCAGATGCCAGTACACACGAATATAGGAGCTGGAGTCGGCCACCATTTTGCCCCAGCTCGGCAGCGGGTCGTTGATGCCGAAGCCCAGAAAGCTGAGGCCGGCCTCGGTGAAGATCGCCGTCGGCACGCCAAGCGTAACCGCGACGATCAGCGGGGTCAGGGCGTTGGGCAGCATGTGGCGCAGCGCGATCTGTAGCCGGGTTGCGCCGATCGCCTCGGCTGCCAGCACATAGTCTCTCTGTCGCAACGACAGCAGCTGGGCGCGCGTCAGCCGGCAGATATCGACCCAGCCGATCAGCCCGATCGCCACGATCACCTTGAGCAGCCCGCTGCCGGGCGCCGAATCGGAAGCGCGCCAGACCGAGATCAGAAACAGCGCGAACAGCCAGATTGGGATCGCCGTCAGCACCTCGACCCAGCGCATAACGATATAGTCGACCCATCCGCCAAGCGTGCCGGCCAGCAACCCGAAGGTCAGCCCGCACATCAGCGCGATCGCCTGCACCGACAAGCCGACCACCAGCGACACACGCGTGCCGTAGATCAAGCGGCTGAGGAAATCGCGGCCGACGGCATCGGTGCCAAGCAGATGTTGCCGGCTTGGGAACTGCAGCGCCTCGTTGATCACCGAATAATCGTAGGCGTATGGCGCGATCAGATCGGCGAAGATCGCGATCAGCATGAGCAGAACCATCACAACCAGCGCGCCGACCGCCAGCTTGTTCTTACGGAAGCGGCGCGCCGCATCGCGCCACAGGTTCGACTCCGGACGCATGCGCGGCTCAAGCGTCAGCGCCGCCGGCTGTTCAACTAGTACGCTCATTGGCAGCTTCCTTTACAGGCGAATGCGCGGATCGACGATGGTGTAGAGAATATCGCTGAGCAGGTAGGTGATGCTCCAGAGTGTCGCCACCAGCAGCATGGTCGCCATAATCATCGGGTAATCGCGCAGGAAGATGCTGGAGACGAAGAACTTGCCGAGCCCCGGCACGCGAAAGATCACCTCGACGAAAATAGTCCCGGTGATCAGGTTTGGAATCTGCGGCCCGAGGATTGTGATCAGCGGAATCAGCGCGTTCTTCAGGGCATGGCGCATGATCACCATGCGCTCGGAAAGCCCCTTGGCCCGCGCGGTGCGGACATAGTCGGAATGAATAACCTCGATCAAGCTGGAGCGCGTGTAGCGCGCCACCAGCGCCGATGGGCCGAGCGCCAGCGTGATCACCGGCATGATCATGGTCTTCCAATCACCGTTGGTAGCGCTGGGCCAGCCGCCGGTCGGCAGCCAGCGCAGTTGCACGGCGAATATCAGCAGCAACCAGATCGCGACCACGAAGTTGGGCACCGTCAGCCCAAGCGTCGAGATGAAGGTCACCACATAATCGATCCACGAGTTCTGCTTGATCGCCGCGATAATTCCGAAGGCCAGCCCGCTGGTGAACGCGACCAGGATCGCCAGCCCGCCCAGCCGGATACTGATCGGCCAGGTACGACCGATCAGCTGAATGACCGTCTCGGTCGGGCTTTGGAACGAGATGCCGAAATCGCCGTGCGCCGCGCTGCCCATGTAGCGCAGGTACTGCACATACAGCGGCTGGTCGAGGCCGTACTTGCGCAGGATATTGGCCTTGGCGGCCGGCGGCAGCGGCGATTTCTCCTCGTCGAACGGGCCGCCCGGCACGGAGTGCATGAGCAAGAAGGCCACGATCGAGACGATCACGAACACGATCACCAGGCCGATAACCCGACCCACGAGATAGCGTGCCATAGTTTTGCCTTATGGTACTTTCCTGTTTGTATGTCGTTTTTCGCCCGAAGGGCGAAAAACGACATACAGCAGGTGGAAGAGCTGCGAGCTAAAATTCTTAACTCTTACCTCTTACCTGGTTACGGCAGCTGGCGGTTCGAGCTCGCTACGTCCTTGCCGATATACATCGAGCCGACCAACAGGCTGATGTTCGAGTAGCCAGGCCAGTGCATGGCCGCAAAGCCATTATCATCCGGTTCCAGCTCGCTGCCCTTCAGGTACGGACGGTAGATGTCGCCGGCGGTGCGATGATCGATGAAGACTCCGCCGACATCTTCGACTAGCAGCTTCTCGGCATCCTGGAACATCTTGGTGCGCTCATTCGGGTCACCGGTGAACGACGCTGCCTTCTTGACCAGATCGTCGTACTGCTTGTTGTTCCAGTTGTGCCGTCCACCACTGAGCCAGACGCCCAGCATGTTGAACGGGTCCAGGAAATCGAAGCCGTAGGAGACCATGCCGAACTGAATCTGGGTCGGCTTGGCGTTCATGGCGTCGGTGAAAGTCTTGGTCTCTTTGTTCGAGACCTCGACATCAATCCCCAGGTTCTGCTTGATCGAGGCGGCCATCGCCTGGGCTTCCGACTGAAATACCGGCTCTGCGTTGCGCAGCCATAGTGTGACCTTCGGGAAGCCCTTGCCGTCTGGGTAGCCGGCCTCGGCCAGCAGCTTCTTGCCGGCGGCAGGGTCGTAGTTCTGGATACTGCTCAGCTCTTTCGAGTTGGAGGCCGGGAAGCCGGGCATCAGGAATGAGTAGGCCGGGATAGCCTGGGTCGGCTTGAGAATATTCTTGATCAGCCCATCGCGATCGATCACATGGCTGATCGCCTGTCGCACCTTGAGGTTGTCGAACGGCGGATTCTTGGTGTCGAAGAACAGGTAGTCGGTGCGGAAGTCGCCGTAGTGCGGGTGGAACTCCTTCGACAGCTCGGGGTCAGCGCTGATGATGTCGTTATCAGCCGGGGACAGCCATGCACCACCCACTGAGTCGATCTCGCCGGCCTGATAGGCCGCAAAAGCGGTGCTGGGCGCCGCGCCGATCGAGACAACCTTCTGAATGAATGGTTTGTTGGTGCCCTTGTATTTGGGGTTGGCCTCGTAGATCAGGCGGTCGCCCTTGATCCAGTCCTTGAGTACGAACGGGCCGGACGAGACCGTGGTGGCAACGTCAGAATTGTACAGCCCGCCGTGCGCCTCAAGCGCCTTCTTTTGGAGCGGCCAGCTGTACAGCAGCATGGCCGGCAGGTAGGGCGCAGGCGACTGGGTCTCGAACTGCAGCGTGTGCGCGTCAACCGACTTGACGCCCAGCTGATCGAGTGGCATCTTGCCGGCCACGACATCTTCCCAATTCTTGATCACGCCGCCGAAGAACCAGGTAAAGTCCCAGGCGTGCTTCGGATCGGCGGCATACTGGAAGGTTGCGACATAGTCGTCAGCGGTCACCGGCGTGTCGTCAGTCCAGATCAAGTTCGGATCGAGCGTGAACGTCCAGACCAGGCCAGTCTTATCGACCTCCCATTTGGTAGCTGCGGCGGGGTGAAGCTTGAAGTTTTTATCCAGGCGCACCAGCGGGTCGGAGAGGAGGTCGGCGACCGAGCCGCCGCGCTTGTAGACCGACTCGAAGAAGTCGATCGTCGTAAAGTCGGCGGTGTTGTCGTAGTGGACGACATAGACCTGCTGATCGGCCGGCGCGGCATCGGCCGGCAGCGTGATGCCGTTGAGCGTCGCGCCGGCGGCCGGCTCGGCAGCAGCCGGCGCAGCGGTTGGCTCGGGCGCCTTGGTCGGCTCGGCGGCCGGCACGGCGGTCGCCTCAGAGACCGCTACCCTGGTCGGCAGATCAGCGAGCGACTTGGTCGGCTCAGCGGCAGCCGTCGGAGCGGCAGCCGCCGGCGCGGCCGTCGGCGTGGCAGCCGGTGCGCCGCCGCAGGCGGCCAGGATCATGGTGAACACCAGGCAAAGGAGCGCGATCGAGCCTGTGCGATTGCGGATCATAGGGATTGCCTCCTAATTCGGTCGGATGGATTCGCATGGTGTGCTCGTGCGGCAAAAGCGCACGCGCTGCTGCAACCGGGAGTCTGTATCGCGAGACCGGCACCTGCGGCAAGCGGCGATCACCTCCTCTCAGATAGCCGAGGTACGTGGGCAGATATCGAAAGATACGACGACAATCTGGCGATAGTCAGCAATGCACGGAGCGGATCGGGCGCCAACATTGCGCTTGGACACATTTCGATCAAATGGGTAACGTAGATCATAGTCTGATCTGGCTGAAATGTCAAAATTACCAGCGGCGAGAACTCATTTCCCGAGCTTCAGTGTCGGCGGGCGCCGACGCTTGGGCGCGCGATCCGATGACCAGAGCGCGGGCGGGGCAGTGATCGTCGTGGCCAGCAGCAGCAAAGGCGTATCGTAGTTCACCCGCCAGCCCGAGAAATCGCGCCAGGCCTGCTCACGATCGGGCTTGAGCGGCACGCCCGCGCCGGCCAGCTGTTCGCAGGCGGCATCGAACTCTTCACGGGTCACGCTGATTGGGCTGCTGGGCGCGGGCTGTGGGTCGTAGGGCAGCCCGAAGAAATCACAGATTCGCCGCAGCGCCAGGTAGCCGGCGCGGATGCACAGATCGGCCTGCACATCACGCGAGGTATCGAGCGTCGAAGAGGCCAGCGCGGCCGCATCCAGCACCGTGCCGGCGGCCGTGATCCAGGATTGGGAAGGCTTGGGCGAGCGAAAGAAGGCCAGCGCCGGCAGCGAGGTGTGGCTTTCGTCTAGCTCGGCGAACCAGATCTCCCAGCTGGTCCACAGCTCGCTGAGCTTTTCCATGCGCCTGAGCCGATGAAATCGTTGGAACAGCTCGATCGCCGAAGGCGGCGCTCCCGCGCGCACCTCCAGCAGCGTCACCGCAGTCTCGCGCTTCTGGAAGGCGCTGTACATCGACGGCAAATAGGCGATCAGCAGCGCCACCAGGATCAGGCCAAGCGTGGCCTCGCTGTAGCCCAGCAACACATCAACCAGCCGATCGAGCGGCACGAAGCCGAGCGTCAGGAGCGACGAGCCGCTGATACGCAGCGCTTCGTACCACGAGCGGCCGCCGGCCGCCCAAAACATACCCATAAAGCCCGCCAGCACGCAGATCAGCCAGACCGGCGGCATCACCAGTAGGCTCAACGGCGCGTAGAGCGCCAGAATGCGATCGCGCTGCTCGTAGGTCGCGGCGCGCTTTTCGACGATCGAGAAAAGATCGCGCATAGTCAGAAAGATCACGCGTGTCAGGATCGTTGGCGAGCTGCGCGGCAGCACGAAGGTTCGCACCGCTGAGAGCAGCGTTCCGATCACAATCGCAATGCCGGCGGCAAACGCCACAATGCGCCCAGCGATATCGAGCATGGATGGCACCTATGTTTTCTAGACATCAGGAAATAGATCGGGAGCGCGTGGGGCGCGCAGAATGCATTATACGCGACATCCGCCGCTGGGATGGCGGATGTGATCACGGATCGATCGAAGCGCGGGAGCAAGGGGTATCGCGCTGCGGCTAAGTCGCCGCGCGCTCGGTAAGCCACAGCTGGAGGGCATCACGCACTGCCAGCGCGGTGCGCCCGGTACACTGCGGAACCTGCGGATGTTCTTCAACCCGGCCACGAAACTGCGCGCCGAATTGCCAGATAAAGGCCGCGTAGTCATTCCCCGCGATCGTAAAGCGATAGATCCGCCCCAGGCGTTGAACTCGGGACTGCTGCTGTTTCATCTGATTGCTCACTTTGCGCTGCCATGTCGGGCAGGCGTTTCATTGTTGGGCGAAAGCCACGTCAGCCGTCCAAGACTCATTGCTAAGCCGGTTGACGAATGTGAAATGCACCACGCGCGCTTGCGCATCGATCTGGTGCCCACCCCAGCGCCAGGGGGGCGACAACCGACCGTCGCGCGTCTCAGGCATTGGCGTCGGCAGCGAGCGCGAGACATCGGCAGCGCTCAGATGGACGACAAAAGTCGCGCCACCATTCGGCGCGAAGACCACCACCGGGTATCTTGACGGCATGAGTGCCTCCTTCCACGCTTGATCGACGGCGCCGGCGTGGGCACAGCATATTGCTCAAGCGGTCGGTACTTCTACGATTTCCTCGTATCCGAGCCAGAATGTGTTGGGCTGGACAGTGCGCTCCGAGCGCACCAGCATATCGGTAAGCTCCATGTGATCGACCGCATTGACGAGCAGCAGACTAGGTTGTATGGCAAAGCGGGTCACATATGCGGCGATCGCTTCTTGTATCTTTTCCACGACTGGCTTCTTCGCACTGTCGTCATACCAGACGAAATACAGCATGGCACTCCTTCGGTCGAGGCGCCGCCATCGATGGCGCGGCAGTATTCGCCAGCGCGAGCATCCGGATCCGCCGGCGAACAGTATCGCGGAAAGGCGCAGAATTGGCACCCGCGCAAGGCGAGGACCTAATCAATTCGGGTGTGTCGCGATCGGGTGAGCGCGGCTACACAAGCGGCAGTGATTCGTGCGCATCCCGCGTGAGGGTATGCGAACAGGTAGGCGTCGCCGACGACGCACACATAGCGCCTCCGCGAGCGCTGTGCATCGCAAACCGCTTGATCCCACTCAGGCGCCCAGCGATCGAGGCGAGCAATCTGCTCGATTGTGATGGGAAGAATGTACCGCTCTACTATACCACACATGTGCTGCATGCGCCACACGGCGGCGTAGTAGATGGCGGTTGCAACGTCCCCTTGCGCGGGAGATCGGGGGCCTGGGTACCCGCTGGGTGTCCCCGAGAAAAATCTGTTTGTGCGGCGCGGGGGCGGCGGAGCCGCCCCACCAACAATGGGTTTGCGCCCTGCGCGCTCCCAACAGAGCAGCTCAGCGAATATGCTATGATGATGGGTACTCACGAAAGGTATACAGGGCAATTCGTCCGCGTCCTATTATGGTGATTGAGGGATTGTGAAAACCACGCAAGAACGGATCGAAGAGCTGCGCCGCCGCCGCGCGCAGGCGCGAACTGCTGACCCACAGGCATCCGAGCGCCAGCGCGAGCGCGGCAAGCTGACTGCGCGAGAGCGGGTTGATGCGCTGCTCGATCCCGACTCCTTCGTTGAGCTGGATGCCTTTGCGGTTCACCGCACCAGCGCCTTCGGCATGGAGCAGCGCAGGCCGCTCGGCGATGGCGTAATCACCGGCCATGGCACAATCGACGGCCGGCCGGTCTGCCTGTTCGCGCAGGATTTTACGGTGTTCGGCGGGTCGCTGGGCGAGGTGTTCGCCGAGAAGATCTGCAAGGTGATGGATCTGGCGCTGCGCATGGGTGTACCGTGCATCGGCCTGAATGACTCCGGTGGCGCGCGCATCCAAGAGGGCGTGGTCAGCCTGGGTGGCTACGCCGAGATCTTCTACCGCAATGTGCTGGCGTCGGGTGTCATCCCGCAGCTCTCGCTGATCGCCGGGCCATGCGCGGGCGGCGCGGTTTACTCGCCGGCCATGACCGACTTCATTCTGATGGTCAAAGGCTCCTCGCAGATGTTTATCACCGGCCCAGATGTGATCAAGACAGTCACGAACGAGGATGTCGGCTTCGAAGATCTGGGCGGCGCGTTGACACACAATACCCGCAGCGGCGTGGCGCACTTCGCCGCCGATAGCGAAGATGAGGCCTTCGAGCAGCTGCGCACGCTGCTCTCGTTTCTGCCGGCCAACAACCTGGAGGATCCGCCCTACGCCGCGCCGGTGGATAGCCCCGACCGCATGGACGAGGCGCTCCAGGCGATCATCCCCGACAACCCCAAGAAGCCCTACGACATGCTCGCGATCATCGACGCGGTGGTCGACGATGGCGTGTTCTTCGAGGTGCAGGCGCTGTGGGCGCGCAACATCGTGGTTGGTTTCGCGCGGCTGGATGGCTTCCCAATCGGAGTGGTGGCTAATCAACCGGCGCATCTGGCCGGCGTGCTCGATATCGACTCGTCGGTCAAGGCCGCGCGCTTCGTGCGCTTCTGCGATGCGTTCAATATTCCACTGGTCACCCTGGTCGATGTGCCGGGCTTTCTACCAGGCACACAGCAGGAATATGGCGGGATCATCCGCCACGGCGCCAAGCTGCTGTACGCCTACTGCGAGGCCACCGTACCCAAGCTGACAGTGATCACCCGCAAGGCGTATGGCGGCGCCTATGATGTTATGTCGAGCAAACATATTCGCGCCGACTTCAACTTCGCCTGGCCGACGGCTGAGATCGCTGTGATGGGTGTAGACGCAGCGGTGAAAATCATTTTCCGCAAGGAGCTGGCCGAGGCGGCTGACCCGGCCGCGCGCCAGGCCGAGCTGGCCGAGGATTACCAGAACCGCTTCGCCAACCCATACGTCGCGGCCGAGCGCGGCTACATCGATGAAGTGATCGAGCCGAAGGAGACCCGCCCGGCGCTGATTCGCGCGCTGCGCCTGGCGCGCAACAAACGCCAGAGCCTCCCGGCCCGGAAGCATGGCAACATTCCATTATAGTGAACAGGGGACAGGCAACAGAGAACAGGCAACTGTGGTTTCCCGCTCCTATACCCTGTATCCTGTTCCCTGTATCCTCCGGCAAAGGTCTGTCATCAAATTTCAACCTGAATACCTATTGCGCGGGCTTTGAGTTATGTGTTAAGATAAATTGCGGACTGAGGCAGTGTCCAGCAAACGCGCCCGTACGTTTGGTCCATATGAGGTTGTGACATAAGCATGGCCAGTCCGAACAGTGATAACGAGCCGGTCGAGCGGATCATCGAGCTGCGGCTTCCAAGCCGGCTTGGATACGAGAAAGTTGCAATGGATACTGCGTCGTCGCTGGCTCGGCGGATGGGCTTCGGCGGCGATCGGGTCGAGGCGCTGCGGACAGCGATTGCCGAGGCCGTGACAAACGCGATCGAGCATGGCAACGAGCACGATTCCGACATGCGTGTGCTGGTGATGCTGACCGCGCGGCCGGATGAGCTGGTGGTGAGCGTGGCCGATCAGGGCCGCAAGCAGCTCGATCAGCAGCAGACGACGCCAACACCGCGGATCGAGGACGCGTTTACAAAGCAAGATAAAGGTGGCTGGGGTATCTGGCTGATCCGCGAATTGATGGACGAGGTCGAATTCACGACAGCGCCAAGCGGTGGCAACCAGGTTCGTATGGTGATTCACCTCGAAAGATAACGATCGATGAGTACGACATCGCAGCATATATCATCGCCGCCGGCTATGGAGCTTTCCTTCCCCAGTGAGCTAGGCTACGAAAAAGTCGCCCGTGAGGCCGTAGCCGCATTCGCTCGCCGGCTTGGCTGTGATCGCGAGCGCGTCGAGGATCTTAAAACCGCTCTGGGCGAGGCCTGTATCAATGCGATCGAGCATGGTAATGGGCGTGCGCCTGGCCTACGCGTCGATGTCAGCTGCATCGGCGCCGACGATCACTTGGAGATCGAGGTTCACGATCAGGGTCTGAAGCGCTATGAGTCCAGCGGCACGATCGCCAGTATCGATCTCAAGCTAAGCGGATTGGCGCCACTGCGTGGGATGGGACTGATGATGATCGCGCAGCTGGTCGACGAGGCTGGTTTCACCGAGAGCGTCGACGGCAGGAATCATTTTCGTCTGGTATTATACTTTCGCAAGATATAGTTATACATTCCTGGCTAATTTGTGAGGAGAATCCCATGCTGGAAGATGAGCTGAGCGTCAGTACGCGCGAGCGCGGTGGCGTTGCGATTATCGATCTGGTCGGCGATGTCACGACGTTTGCTGAGGAGAAGATTAATAGCGCCTACACGCAGGTGACCGGCCAGGGCGCGAAACATGTCCTGCTGAACTTTCGCCAGAACGATTACATCAATAGCGCCGGCATTGCGATTCTGATCGGCATTGTCACCGAAGTTAATCGTAACAATCAGAAGCTGGGGGTCAGCGGCCTCTCGCAGCACTTCCAAAAAATCTTCCGCATGGTTGGCCTGGCGCAGTATGCCGACATCTACCAGGATGAGGACGAGGCGATCAAGGGTTTCGCCGCCGCCGCCACCTGACAAGATGACAAGATGACAAGATGAACTCACCTTGTCATCTTGTCATCTTGTCACCCGGTCGCCCGGTCACGTCGATCCCCGCCCCTTCCACCACCCGGCCAATCTCCCAGATCGGCTCGCCCGCCACGGCGAAGCGCGCGCGCAGCGTGGCTGCGGCCTGCTCGGGCAGTGCGAACAGCAGCCCGCCGGAAGTCTGCGGGTCGAACAGCAGCTGAGCGCGCGCCTCTTCCAGATCTGGCGCCAGGCGTACCGATCCCGCGCCAAGCAGATAGTCGCGGTTGCGGCCAAGCCCGCCAGGGAAGATGCCCTGGCGGGCGTATGCATTCGCGCCGGCTAGCAGCGGCACCTGCCCCAACACGATCTGAAGCGCGACACCGCTGTTGCGGGCCAGCTCCTCGGCGTGGCCAAGCAGCCCGTAGCCGGTGATGTCGGTAGCGCTGTGGAGCCCGACGCTGGCGGCCAGCTCGGCCGCGCGGCGATTGAGCTTGACCATACTGTTAATCGCGGCCTGGAGATGCTGCTCGGCCACCACGCCGCGCTTGTGGGCGGTGGTGATCACCCCAGTTCCCAGCGGCTTGGTCAACAACAACAGGTCGCCCGGCTGCGCGTGCGCCTTCGCCGTTACCCGATCGGGGTGAACCAGGCCGGTCACACACAGCCCATACTTCGGCTCCTGGTCGATCACGGTGTGGCCGCCAGCCACCACCGCGCCGGCCTCGGCGACTTTATCGGCGCCGCCTTGCAGGATGGCGCTGATCGTCGCGGCCGGCAGATCCTCGGGGAAGCCGGCGATCGCCAGGGCCAGGATCGGCCGGCCGCCCATCGCATATACATCGCTCAGCGCATTGGCGGCGGCGATCGCGCCAAAGGTGTAGGGGTCGTCCACGATCGGCGGAAAGAAATCGACCGTCTGCACCAGCGCCAGATCATCGGCAATACGATAGACGGCCGCATCGTCCTTGATGTCAAGGCCGATCAGCAGATTTGGGTTTGTCGGTAATGTCAGCGAGCGCAGAACCTGCGCCAGGGCGGCCGGGCCCATCTTGGCGGCTCAGCCGGCGCAGGAGGCCAGCTCGGTCAAGCGCTTGATGTCGTCGCGGGTGTGCATACGCGTGATTATAGCACCGAACAGCCTGGCGCCGCGCGCCGAACGCTAGCGCACATGTTATAATGCCGAAGAATTAGCTGATCGTTCGTCAGATCGTGTATTGCGAGAATGCTCGTGTCGCCAATACTACTCTTTATCTTTTTCACCGCGCTCGTCGCGGGCGCCCTGCTGCTGGTGTGGCGCTACTGGAACACGATCGCACGTATCTCGCCCGAGGAAGAGGAATTCGACGAGCGCATGACCACGCTCAACGATCGCCAGGCCAACCGGCTGAGCGACGAACAGCTTACACACCCGCTGACCGACGACGACGCATGGAGCGTCATGGTTCAGCGTGGCCGGCGCGACCGCGATCGACGGCGCCGGCCCCCCCGCCCAACCCAGCGCCGGCTACCGCCCCCACGCGAAGAGCGCTACGGCGGCGAGCTGTCGCGGCGCGTCGACGAGCGGCGGAGACGCTCTGAGCAATCCGATGAGTAACGCCGACGGCGAAGCGATGCGAGCATCGACGCCTTACCAGCAAACGGCCCAAGCCGCTGTCGAGGCACTGACAAGTGATGCCGAGCGCGGCCTGAGCAGCGCCGAGGCGCGAGAGCGGCTGGGGCAGTTCGGGCCGAACGAGCTACAATCCCAGGCCGCCACGCCGTGGTGGCTGCGCCTGCTGGAGCAGTTCCAAGATACGCTGGTGATCATCTTGTTGGTCGCCACGCTGATATCGTTTGTGGAGTGGTGGCTGCAGAACCCGCGCGAGACACCGCTGCCCTACGAGGGCATCGTCATCCTGGCGATTGTGATTCTCAACGCGCTGCTGGGCTTTGTGCAGGAGTCGCGCGCCGAACAGGCGGTCCAGGCGCTCAAGAGTTTGGCCGCGCCCGACTCGACCGTGCTGCGCGATGGGCAGCGTCAGCGCGTGCCTTCGCGCGATCTGGTGCCCGGCGACATTGTGCTGGTAGAGATGGGCGACCGGGCGCCGGCCGACGCGCGCGTGCTGGAGGCGGCTAACCTGAAGGTGGACGAAGCCGCGCTGACCGGCGAGAGCCTGCCGGTGACCAAGCGCGCCGAGCGAATCGACGGCGAGGTGGGGCTGGGCGACCGCCTCAACATGCTCTACGCCAGTACCACGATCACCTTCGGCCGCGCCCGCGCGATCATTGTCCGCACCGCGATGGACACCGAGGTTGGACGGATCGCCGGGCTGATCGAGACGGCGGTCAAGGATCCGACCCCGCTCCAGCAGGAGCTCGACCGCACCGGCAGGCGCTTGAGCGTGGTCATGCTGGGAATCTGCGCGGTTGTGTTCTTCGCCGGCATCGTAGTCGAGGGCGCGAATGATCTGAGCAGCATCCTGCGGCTGTTCCTGTTCGCCGTGGCCCTGGCGGTCGCCGCCATCCCCGAGGCGCTGCCGGCGATCGTGACCGCCGGGCTGGCGATCGGCGTGCGGCGCATGGCCGACCACAACGCGATCATCCGCAAGCTGCCGGCGGTTGAGACCTTAGGCGCGGCGACGGTGATCTGCACTGACAAGACCGGCACCCTCACGCGCAACCAGATGACCGTGCGCAAGATCTTTACCGCCGACACGATCGTCGATGTCGCGGGTAGCGGCTACGCGCCCGAGGGCGATCTCACAGTGGCCAGCCAGCCGCTGGATACGCTGCCGGCCGAGGTACGCGCCGACATCGAGAAGACCCTGCGCGCGGGCGCGCTGGCCAACGATGCCGACCTGACCCACAAGGACGGCCGCTGGGCAGTGCAGGGCGACCCGACCGAAGGCGCGCTGATCGTCGCCGCCGCAAAGTTACGAGTGAAAAGTGTAGAGTTAAGAGCTGAAACACACGACCCTGCAACGCTTAACTCTACACTTTTCACTTTGAACTCGTACGAGGAGCGCTTTCCCCGCATCGGCGAATTTCCCTTCACCTCGGAGCGCAAGCACCACACCACCATCCACGCCGATACGCAGAACCCCGATCAGCTACGCGTGTTTCTGAAAGGCGCGCCGGACGTTATTCTTCAGCTGTGCTCGTTTATTCGCGCGGGCGATCAGCCGATGCTGCTGACCGACGAGCGGCGGGCCGCGATTCTGGGGCGGAACGAGGAGTTGGCCGCGCAGGAGCTGCGCACATTGGGCATGGCCGAGCGATCGCTTCCTGTGGCACACTTTGGGTTCTCGGTGGTGGATTTCGGCGACGCCGACGTGGTCAGGAACATCACCGAGCAGCTTCAGGAGTTTGAGGAAGAAGAGATCGAGACCGACCTGGTGTTCCTGGGCATCGCCGGCATGATCGACCCGCCGCGCCCGGAGGCCAAAGATGCGGTGGCGACCGCGCGCCGGGCCGGCATTCGCACCGTGATGATCACCGGCGACCACCCCGGCACGGCGCTGGCGATCGCGCGCGAGCTGGGGATCATCGGCGCAGATGGGCGCGCGCTGCGCGGGGCCGATCTGGCGGCAATCGGCCCCGCCGATCTCGATCGCACGGTCGATCAGGTTCAGGTATATGCACGAGTCGATCCCGAGCACAAGCTGCGGATCGTGGAGAGCCTTCAGCGCGGCGGCCAGATCGTGGCGATGACCGGCGACGGCATCAACGACGCACCGGCGCTCAAGACCGCCAACATCGGGATTGCGATGGGCATCACCGGCACCGATGTCTCGAAAGAGGCCGCCGATATGGTGCTGGCCGACGATAACTTCGCCAGCATCGTGAAGGCGGTCGAAGAGGGGCGCGGCATCTTCGATAATATCCGCAAGTACCTGTACTACTTGCTCTCGTGCAACGCCGGCGAGCTGCTGACGATGTTCCTGGGAGTGATGCTGGCCGACGCGCTGGGGCTGGTGAACCCGCACGAGGGCGGCTTCTTCCTACCGCTGCTAGCATCACAGCTGTTGTGGATCAACCTGATCACCGACGGCCCGCCGGCGCTGGCGTTGAGCCTGGATCCGAAAGATCCGAATATCATGGAGCGCCGGCCGCGGCGGCAGAATGTCGGCATTATCACGCGCGGCGGCTGGCAGATGATCGTGGGCGTGGGCACCGTGATGATGCTGGGCACGCTATTCGTGCTGGACGCGTACTATCCGAATGGGTTGTTCACCACCTTCGTGCGCTATCCAAACGACCTCGACCTGGCGGAGCGACACGCACGCACAATGGCGTTCACCACGCTGGTGCTGTTTCAGATGTTCAACGTCTTCAATAACCGCAGCCCGACGCGCTCGGCCTTCTCGCTGGCCTATCGCAACCCGCTGCTCTGGGGTGCGGTGCTGCTGTCGATCTTACTTCAGGTCGCGGTGGTCTATATCCCGACCATGCAGCGCGCGTTTCAAACCACGGCGCTGAGCGCAGGCGATTGGGCGGTCGCGTTCGTGACCGGCTCGACTGTGCTGATCGCGGTGGAGATCGCCAAATTCTTCATTCGTCGGTCAGCAGCGTGAACTGTATCGCCACGCGTCCTGACTCGCCGCTCACACGGTAGCGCAGTTCGACCAACGCGCCGGCGCGCGCTACGGTGAGACCACCGGCATTGGTTTCAACCCGCACGGTCAGGCCCGGCAGCTCCCAGCGGTTGGGCTGAAGCGCCGCCAGATCGATCTGTGGCGCGGCGATCTGAAACATAAACTCCTGATCGCCACCGGCGCGGGCAGTGCAGACGATCGCGAGCTGGTTGCGCTCGGCCCGCGCATCGGCCGGCGCAGAATGCCTGAGCCTGATCCAGCCAACCACGCCATCCTCAATCAGCCAGTGGATCGTCGCGGGATGAAACTGGTCGTCGAAGCGATGGGTGCCGCCTGAGTCTTCGGCGCCGAGCATCACCGTTGCGCCGATCCAGGCGGTCGCAACCCGCTGCGGCTCATTCGCGATCACATGCTCGACCTGGCGCTGGCCCTGGAAGGCGACGAAGTGCGGGCGCGCATCCTCGGGCATGCGCAGGCCCACCAGCGCGAACACCGGCGCGACCGCGAAATCCCAGCCGTGATCGAGCGGCGCCGTGAGATCTGGAAAAGGCGCATACTCGTAGCCAGTCGCCAGCCAAATCCACATCCCCAGACATGCCACGTAGCGCCGCAGATCCATCCCGTAGCTTCGATCGTACGGGCCGGCGATATTGCGCATACCAGCATGATAAAACTGGGCGACATCACGCCACAGCGCAGCTTCGATCTCCGCGCCGGCATCGCGTAGCAGCGCCGAGGTGGCATATGAGCGCCAGAGCGCGAGCGCGTACAGATCGATGCCGTAATAGGTGGGCGAGTTGTACTCATCGAACGCGCCGTTGACGCGAAAGCGGCCCAAGATCTCCGCCGCCAGCCGATCGGCCACCGCAGCCCAATCCGGCTCATTGAAGCGAACAGCGCCGAACTGGAGCAGAAACGCCGTCATCAACGCGATATTGGTGTAGCTGGCCGGCACGTTCCGCCCCAGCGTCCCGGCGATCGCGCGGCGCAGGGCAAGATCAATGCGGCGCACTAGATCAGCCGGCAAAAGCACCTCATACTCGATCAGCATGAGCGCCAGAGCCGTACCGATGAACTCGCGCCAGTTCGGGTCGTAGTGCTCCCATACCACCGGGTGCGCAGGTGGCGGCGGCTCGTGCGACGAGCGATACCATGTTCCGTGGTAGGGCTGCCCGGCGCATCGAACTGGTAGGCCAGCAGCGCATCAACGGCGCGCACGGCGCGCACGATGTCACCATCGGCATTGCGCAGCAGCAAGCCCAGCGCATACCAAGCTGTCTCGCGTACCAGATGCACCGCCGCGCCGGACTGGCCATCTTCATACAGCGCGTCATTCGGCATGCGAAACAGAGCGACCGACGCATCCCAGTGGCGGTCCAGCCAATCGAGCGAGCGTTCGGCCAGGTCGCGCGCCGGCGCACCGAGATTGGCGAGCTGAGTTAGGGGCATAAGTGCCTCTTTGTTGGACGAAAGACGAAGGACGAAAGACGAATGCTCGGGGCGTCCTTCGTCTTTCGTCCTTTGTCGTGCGCGGGATAGGCCGCATGCTACCGGCAGATCAGCACCGGCTGCTTCACCGCGCGCAGCACCTGATCAACCGTGCTGCCGATCACCGCCTCCAGCAGCGGATTAAAGCCATAGCCGCCCATCAAGATCAGGTCGCTGGCATGCGCGTCGGCAGCACGCAGGATTGCGGCGGCGACCGGGCCGCTCTCCTCAACATAACTCGCCGCCGCGCCGTGCGATTCGATATATTGCCGCGCACGATCGAGCGGGCTGTCGGCGCCATGCTCACCCTCGATCACAGTGACCACGGTCAGAGGAATCTGCCATTGCAAGATCAGATAGGTGCCGACATAGAGCGCTTCCTGAGCTTTCGGGCTACCATCATAGGCCAGCAGCGCGCGGCTGAGCGGTGATACGACCTGCGGCACGGCCAGAATCGGGCGCGGGCAGCGCTGCACCAGCGCGCGGAAACCGTTGCGCAGGCGCGCGACTGGCGCGGCGCTCGGCGGGTAGGAGAGGTTCACCACCACCAGGTCATTCCAGCGCGCGCGATCGCAGATCAGGTCGGTGACGGAACCAACCTCGATCGTCAGATTGCCAGGTACCTCGGCCTCCGCGCAGCGGCGATCGAACTCGTCGCGCACCGCTCGCGCCTCGGCGCTCGCGCGCGCCGCCGGCGTGCGAACGATCAGCAGGCCCGCGATCCGGCCGCCCTCGCGGCGTGCCACCACCAGCGCCTGCTCCAGCGCGAACCAGCCGGCCGGCTCGCCGCTGATCGGCACCAGCAGATCGGCCGACAGACGCTCCTCCACCAGCGCCGCGCCGCGGTCGCGCCGCCACTCGCCAGGCGGCGGGCCGGAAACCAGCGCACCCGGCGTGACTGCGTCCCACAGGCGCTCGCCCAAGCGTGCGAGCACGCGGCGGGGCGCACGGCTGTGCCGACTGACGAGATCATTGGCTGCGGCTTCCGGCGCAATGTTCCAGCCAAGCGCATGTTCCAGCTCAGCGCGATGCTGGGCTAACCAGACATACAGGTCGGTCTCGGTCCGCTCGGGGAAATCGCGCAGAATACCTTGCCGGCGGATGCTATCGATCACCGGCAGATAGATCGTGTCGTACCAGCTGGCGGCGGCTGCTTCGAACGACACGTCATGTCCTTGCTCGGCGGCCAGGGTCGCGCGATGAGCCGCGATCTCCTCCTCGATTCCAGCATAGCGACCAGGCGAGGTCACGCGTAGATCGGCATGAGGGTGCTGCTCATCGAGCTTGGTACGGTCGAGAAATTCGGCGTACTCAGCCTTCAAAATCAAATCGTCGGGAGAATCATATGGCGAGAGCGGCACGCGGGTCTGAACTTCGGTGACGTAGGCTTGCGCATGGGTTGCGCCCATGCGCCGCAGCACCGAGACGCGATGGTTGCCATCCAGCACGAAGTAGGCGTCGCCGATCCGGTAAAGCTCGATCGGCGGCACGCCGGCGGGGCTTTCGATCGCGGTCTTCACCCTGGTCCAGCGAAGCTCATCGCTATCATTGCGCGGGAGGAACTGGCGGTTGAAATCGGTGTAGCGGCCGACACTGCCGACGATCGCGTCGAGCGGCACATCCTCAAGCCGGCGACCGCCGCTGATGCTGCCCTTGAGCTTATGCTTGACCTCATCGAACGAAAACAGCCCACTCGGCCGGCCGATCAGATGACCAATGATATTGTTAAGATTTGCCTGCTGCCGCGCACGCCGAAAATCGTGGATCGCAGCCAGGCTAGAGGACTCTCGATCGATCACGGCCGAAACCTTTTCCATCATTCAGAAGGGGATGTTCTTAACGCGGAGGCACAGAGACGAGTGACGAGTGATGGGAGATAGGGAGATAGGGAGACAGGGAGACGAAAATCCGCGGCGCTGGCGTTCGTCTTTCGTCCTTCGTCTTTCGTCCCATCAACGTTGCTCGGGCGGAGTACTAACCCTGCGCCAGCTCCTCCAGCCCGCGCGGGTTGACCAGCGTGATAAACGAGCGATCGATCTCGAGCAGGCGCGCGGCGCGAAACTGATTAATCACTTTGGTGACCGTCTCGCGGTAGGCGTTGATCATCTCGGCCAGCTGGCGGTGGCTACGCCGCGGCAGGCGCGACGGCTGGGCGCTGCCCTGGCTCTGCGCCATATCGAGCAGCAGCGTGGCCAGCCGCGCCGGCACCGACTTAAACGCAACCTCATCGAACAGGTGGCTAACCGCCTGGCGGTGGCGAACCAGATCTTCGATCAGCGCCAGGCCAAGCGCCGGATCTCGCTCGATCATCGACAGCAGATCGACGCGCGGTATCGGGTAGACCGTCACCGGCGTGAGCGCCTCGGCGAAGGTGTCGTAGGTGCCGCTATCGGCCAGCGCGATCTGCCCGAACAGCAAACCCGGCTCGATCACCCGCAGTGTCAGGGCGCGGCCCTCATCCGAGCTGAGGTGCAGCCCAACCTGGCCGCTGCTCAGCAGCAGCACCGTCTCAGCCGGCTGGTCGGGTGTAAAGATCATGTTTCCGCGCGCATAGCTGACAGCATCGCGGCCCTGCGCAATCTGCCCCCACACACCGACATCTTCAATAACGCGGGCTTGGCTCCGCCGCATAATTCCTCCGAAATACAGTACCAGCCGTTCAGGATATTGTAACACAGTCCGATGGTCCGTGGTCCGTTGCCAGTTGTTCGTTGCGCCAGATCTTTAACACAACGGACAACGGACGACGGACGACGGACAACTCGCTACAATCGCCGCGCGAACACCAGCGCCATGGCCGCGCGCCCAAGGCTGCTGGCGACCATCAGAACCGTGTAATGGTTGAGCACAAGCGGCCCAAGATGCAATAGTGTATCGCCCAGGCCGGATGCGATCGCGCCGCCCATCAGGCTAGCGATGAAGGTGCCCAGGCCAGTCATCGCGCCATAGGAAGCGACATACGCGCCGCGGCCTTCGGCGGGCGCGCGATCCATCAGCATATTCATCTGCCCCTGGGTGATACCTGGCCAGAAGATACCCGCGCCGATCGCGTTGAGCCATAGCGGCAGCCAGAACGTGGGCGTCGCGATCACCCAGCCCCAGGGCAGCAAGATCACGCCGATCACAGAGCCAACCAGCACAGCCTTGTCGCCATAGCGATCCTGCAGCCGCCCGACGAGTGGCTGCGATATCAACGCCACGCCGCTGGTCACAATCTTAAAGAGCGCCAGTGTGGCGAACGAGAGGTGCAGGTTCTGAATGCCATGAGCGTTGTAGAACGGGCCGGCGACGCCGATCGCCAGCGCCCACCCAGCGGCGGACAGGCTCATGGCGCGGAAGCTGGCGTGGCGTAGCGGCGCACTGAGCAGCTTCCCCACCGACACGCGCTCGGCGCGGCGCATCGGCGGCTCAGGCTGATAGCGCAGCACGAGCACGCCGGCGATCGCGCAGATCGTCGCCACACCGAAGATCAGCGCGTAGCCAACCGGCTCGGCGCTACTTCCGCGATACTGATCGAGCGCGCGGCCAGCCAGCCAGGAGCTGGCCATCGCAGTGATGCTACAAATGGTGTTGCGCGTGCCAAAATAGCGCCCGCGCTGACGCGGCGGCACCAGATCGCTCATCCAGCTGGTCCAGGCATTGGCAGTAATGCCGATCAGCGACTGCGAGATCGCCAGCACCAGCAGAAAGATCGGCAGCCGCGCCGTGCCAAGCACTGTCAGAAACGGCAGCGCCGCCAGCAGCGCCCACAGTGAGCGGCTGACGCCGCAGGAGATCACGGTCATGCGCCGGCGCTCGCCCAGGCGCTCCTCGAGGTAGGCGCCGACGAACTGGAACAGCTGGCCGAGAAACGGCAGCGCGGCGATCAGGCCCAGCTCAAAATCACCCGCGCCGAGCATAAGCGCGAAACCGGTGAGAAAGGCGCCGGCGCAGACCGTGACATGAATATTCGACAGCGAACCCTCGACGATTGAGAGCTGCAGGCCGCGCCGCACCACTGCCGGCGCTAGCGCTGCGTCCGGCTCCGCCCGGCGTTGATCTGATGGGTTGACTATCGCATTTGCGTGCGCGCGCAACAGCATCTTCATAGCACTTTACATTTCTGGTGGTTTTTTTGCCACCAGGGCGAATATGACACATCGAACTGCATCATACCGCCAAAAAATGATGCGTCAAGAGCGAGATGGCTGATAATCCGGTGACAATTGACCTATCATTTGCTATTTTTGCCAAGCGCCGCGACCTATGCTACACTACAATTGTTACGGCCCAGTAGCTCAATGGATAGAGCACCAGTCTTCGGAACTGGGTGTTGGGGGTTCGAGTCCCTCCTGGGTCACCACCAAATTTGGCATTCCAATGCGAAACGCGGCACGATGTGTACCGCGTTTCTGTGCAATCAATAGCCTGCATACAGCCTACATACAGCCAAACTTTTCGGGCCTCAACCCACGGGTGTAGCATCATCCTCATCCACATCCTTATCTGGATCCGTAGTGCTCTCTTCCGTTATGTTTTCTCCGAGCAACGCATCGAGGCCAGCCATTGCTTGACGATG
>Ga0137369_10001731_pt1 | contig 21973 bp, 24 predicted proteins | sample SagtaG_12_FD_104918 | JGI IMG/M metagenome (GOLD analysis project Ga0137369, IMG submission 104918) | Vadose zone soil microbial communities from Sagehorn Ranch, Mendocino, California, USA - Sage1_L_113_16 metaG | ecosystem: Environmental > Terrestrial > Soil > Vadose zone | place: USA... | reverse complement strand
CCCGCCGCTCCAACGCATCCGCCAGTCGATTGCTCAAGATCTCGTGACACGCCCGTTGCTCGAATCACCCGGAACGGACACCGCTCCACGCTCAGGACTGCTCATCAACTCGCGGAACCTACATCGAAGGTCAGCGGCCTTGCCCAGGCCGCGCTGGCCGCGTGCGGCGCCGCCGGGACCTGGACCCAACCCGTGCACGGCCCGATCGTGTCCGGGTTCCGCACCCCGCAGCGGCCCACCCACCAAGGCGTCGACATCGCCGCCCCCGCCGGGACCACCATCGTTGCCGCGTCCGCCGACACGGTCACCGTTGTCGCCTGCCAAGCCATCGCGGCCGATGGCAGTGATTACGGCTGCGACCGCGACGGTTCCCCCGCCATCAAGGGATGCGGTTGGTACGTCGAAATCCAGCACGGCGGCGGCATCATCACCCGCTACTGCCACATGAAGACCCATCCCACCGTCACCGTCGGGCAGACCGTCGCGGCCGGCGAACCCATCGGTCTGGTCGGCACCTCCGGCAACTCCTCCGGACCGCACCTGCACTTCGAAGTGCACGTCAACAACGACCGCAGCAGCAGCGGAGCGGTCAACCCGGAAATCTTCATGCGCGACCGGGGCGCCCCACTGGGTCAATGACCCGTGTTTCATTGCGCCGACCAGCCGCCCCGCAAACAGGGGCCCTTTTTTCGTGCCCGCCGACCGAAGCCGCGGCATCCAGTTGGCTCGTCGCCGGCCTCGAACGGATCAGTGCGCGGGCTTGGAGCACGTCGGTGTACTCCTCGGGGACTGGCGGCCGCTACGCCCAGCCGCAGCGCCTCGTCCAGGGTTGGCGCCCACAGCCACACCCCCGGCCACGGCCTCGACCTGGTGGGTGAGCTGGCGTACACGTTCGCGCGAGATTCTCCTGCCCCGCATGGCGGCCTGCACCGATGTCGGCGGCTGGCCATGCAGGCCCAACCGGTCGGCGACGGCCTCGCGCGCATCCGGTCGTAGCGACGGCTGGACGCTGCCTGACGGGAAGTGATACCAGCGCCTGGCTTTGGCCGTTCGCAGTGCGTGCCAGGCGTCGAGCAGTTCGCCAGCCAGCCGATCAAGTGTCGCGGTGGCCGTCTGCGCCGCCCACGCCCGCAGTTGCGTCTCGGCTTCGCGGACCGCATCGCGGATGGCCGGCGTGCCGGTCGTCGCCGCCTCCGCGACGGTCCGGGCGCCACCGAGATCGGCTACCGCGGGGCATCTCAGCCGCAGCCGGGGGTCGTCGCAGCGAACCACGTCGAACGGCGGGGATTGCAACGGACTGATCGACATGGCATCCATCCCGGCGGGCAGCGGCGGGGATTCGCGCCGCCTGCGCCCTTGCGTAGATTGTGCCCGCTACGTCGAGGCTTTGTGGGGGGACACCATGCCCCCACGGGTCTCGCCCCACCACCACGGGTGCCCTCGATGACGGTGAGGACAAAAGGGGCAGCGCGGGCCGCCGCTAGGCGGTCAGCTCGCAGTACACCCGCCGCCGTCGTCGGGATGACTGATCAGGTCGTTGTCGTCCATACGGCACATCATTGAATGATGTCGCGTGCGGGTACGGGTCGATCGAGTGCGGCAGATGGGTGAATCGCTTCGGTCGCCCACCGAGCGGCACCAGGATCTCACCGTATTGGGCGGCGGGGTGGATGACGATGTAGAAGCCCTGGACCGGCGTTGACGGTGAAGACACGGATCGAGCATCTGACGGTTGGTGCTCAGCGGCACCATGAACACGGGGCCAACCCCGTTCGGCGCGGCGCCCGACGGCCAGCCTGCTCGTCGTCTCCACAACGCAAGCGCCCGGCGACGCACACATGGCGGGACAGCGTTCCCGGTCGCGGCCCGGCCTCGCCGCCGCCGTGAGTAACGCAGCGCGGTCAGGACGGCGGGCGCTGCTGGCGGGTGTCGGGGGTCCGTTCGATGGCGTCGACCTGCTGCAAGATCTCCATCGCGAGTCGCCGGGCGTCGGCCGGCAGCAGCGAAGCCGTCGTGTCACGTTCACCCAGGCACAACCCGACACGGGCGGTGTCATCGGAGAAGTGCGGCCGGCGCAGCGCCGGCAACACGTCGCAGAAGCTGGTGCTCACCCTGACGTAGTTGTCGGTGCCCGCGATGTCCACCAGTGCGGGGATAGGCGGCGTTGGTGCGCCGTGGTGGAAGCGGGACCCGGGGAGGTCGTCGGAAAGGTCCCAACAATCCACGCACCACGGTGGGCACGTGGGCATCGTGGCCTCGGCTACCTGCGCATTGTCCTTGCCGTGTCGGTCACTCATCCTCGTCTCCCGGTCTGATCCATGCCCCTTGATGGCGCAGTCCGCGACAGTCGCGCGAGGACCGAATGACTGGCACATGCCACCGCCCCCGCACCACAACTGTAGCCAGGCGGGACCAGGCGCACCTCCCCGATTCCCGCGAGGTGTTGACGCCGACCCACGGCCGCCGGGAAAACGGCGCGACTGTCCGGTGGCCGTTGGCCGCGCCGCTACCGGCCCAGCACCGGTGATCACGGCGCCCGGGAAATCCCCGTACCCGCCCAGGGCGTGCCGTGATGCCCTGTCGATCGGGGTGGCGGCAACACTAGAGGACGTGCACCTGCGTATCGCCCGTAACCCGGACACCGACTCCCGGCTGCCCTATCTGCTGCATGTTCCGCTGGCCGGCGGCATGGTGTTCCGCACCTCCGGCACCTGGCCGCGGACCACGGCGCTGTACTGCCACCTGGTGCCGGTGCACGAGTGGCCGCAGCAGCCGGAGATCATCGAGCAGGTGCCGCTACGCTCGTGCACCCGCCGCGGCGCGGCCATCGACCTCGTCCTGGACCGGGCCCGGGAAAACCGGTCCCAACTGGTGTTCACCACCGCCCGGGGCCGCGACGTCGTGTTCTGGCAGTCCCCCCGCACCCGCAAGCAGGCCCGCCCCAACGTACGCGTGCCGACCGCCCGCGCGGCCGGCATCGCCGAACTGACGGTCGTGGTCGACTCGCACGAGCAGTACCCGTACCGGTTCGCCACCCAGCAGGTGCGCACCGTACGGCGGGCGCTGCCCTGCGGGGACTACGGCCTGGTCGTCGACGGCCGGCTGGTCGCGGCGGTGGAACGCAAGTCCCTTGCCGACCTGGTCACCAGCCTGACCACCGGCACGCTGCGCTACGCCCTGGCCGACCTGGCCGCCCTGCCCCGCGCCGCGGTGGTCGTGGAGGACCGGTACTCGCAGGTCTTCACCCTCGACCGGGTCCGCCCCGCCACTGTCGCCGACGGGCTGGCCGAACTGCAGGTCCGCTGGCCCGGTGTGCCCGTCGTGTTCGGTGAGAGCCGTGCCCTGGCCGAGGAGTGGACCTACCGCTACCTGGCCGCCGCCCACGCCTGGGCGACCAGCGAACCCGCCGCCGTGGCGCGCATCGGAGCGGTCGTCAGCGGCCTCGACGACGCCCCTGCCCCGCGGCCGTCCACCGCCGAGGTCCGTGCCTGGGCCCGCGACCACGGCATCACCGTGCCCGACCGGGGCCGGCTACGCCCGGAGGTATGGGATGCCTGGCGCGCGGCGCAGCCATCCCCGGACGGCCCATAAACCGCGGTAGGGAACGCGATAGCGAGTCGGCAGTAGACCACGCGAGGTGTCCCACCCCGCCGCAGCCGCCTGCGCCAAGTCGGCTGCCGCGTGTGCTCGTTCAGGCCACGATGGCAGGTCCGCCGGACGCCGCCGTCGGCGGTGGGTGGCTCGACCGCCGCCACGTCCCGGTACCCGTGGCCGGCTGTCGGACGCCATCAGATGCAGCACCTTCCACCATGCACGGCGCGTGGCGGCCGGGAACGGATTGGCCAACTCCGTGCCCGTCCATAGACTCCTCCTACAAACCACATCCCCGGAGGTGCGTCATGGACGCCGGCAGCCCGGTCGATCTGCGGCTGGACAGGCCCCACTCGGCCCGGATCTACCACCACCTGCTCGGCGGTAAGGATGCCTTCCAGGCCGACCGGGAGGCCGCCGCGGAGATCGTCGCCAAGATGCCCAACCTGCCGGTGTCGATGCGCGCCAACCGCCGGTTCATGGCCCGGGTAGCCCACTACCTGGCCAGCGAACGCGGCATCCGCCAGTTCCTGGACATCGGCACCGGGCTGCCGGTCGAGCCCAACCTGCACGACGTCGTCCAGGCGGTGGACCCGACGGCGCGGGTGGTGTACGTCGACAACGACCCGATCGTGCTGGTGCACGCCCGGGCGCTGTTGACCGGGTCGCCCGAAGGTGTCACCGAGTACATCGACGCCGATCTGCGCGAACCGGAAGCGATCCTGGCAGCCGCCCAAGCGGCGAAGACGCTGGATTTCGGTCGGCCGGTCGCGGTGACCCTGATCGCCGTCCTGCAGCACGTCGTCGACGACGATCAGGTACGCCATGTCATCAGCACCCTCCTCGCGCCCCTGGTGCCGGGCAGTGCCCTGGCCCTCTCCACCGTCACCGCCGACAGCTCCCCGGTGGACGCGCCGAGCGGAATCGTCTCCTACAACGCCAGCGGCATCCCGACCAAGGCCCGCGACCGCGCCGCCGTCGAGGCCCTGTTCACCGGCCTTGACCTCGTCGAGCCGGGGGTGACGCTGGTGCACCGGTGGCGGCCGGGGCCAGAGGATGCTCTCGTGCGTGACGAGCAGGTCACCATGTACGGCGGCGTCGCAATCAAACGCTGACGGCGGCTGCGCCAAACCGCGCACCATGGTCAGGCACTGGCCGGGACACCGGCGTAGCGCGGAACGCGCCCGGGTGGGGGCGAGGCGCATCGTCCTGTCATAGATGAAAGACAGGTCCTGGCACAGCCGCCGACAATCCAGCGGCTGGGGTATTGATGCCACAGCCCCGCTGGGATCTCATTGCGGAGATGGCCGACGCCTTCCCCCGTGGGCGCCGGCCATCACCGCTCCGGGCGGGGCAGGATCGCTCCATCCCGGAAGCGATCGCCGACGTCAAGGCCGAAGAACGCTCGTACGACGAGCCGTTCGCACCGGTCGACCCTTTATCGCCGCGTTTGCCGCCTGCCGAGCCGCGTCCAGCCGGAGCCCTCCCTCACTCCCGAAGGTCCCGCGCGCAGGCCGTGGTGGATCGTGGTAAGCGCAGCATTATTCGGCCGCCAACGTCGGACAGGGGCCTGAATCCGAGTGCCTTGTACATCTTGGCTACCGCGTCGTTACGCGCTGCGGCGATGACGGCGATGTGGTGCCCGTCGACGTGGCCGAGCAGCCGTCGGACCAGAATCGTGGCCGCCCGCCGGTCGGTTACGTCGGCGGCGAGCAACGCGCCCTCCACCAGCCGGGTGCCGGTCCTGCCCGCCCACGCTCGGGCAACCCGACGGTCACCGGAGGCAAGGGAACGCAGCCCGGAGGCGACGCTGGCAACACCGAGAAGGAACGTAGCGCCGCATGCCGGCCACCCTAGGAACACCAGCGCCGACCCGACCGGCGGTGCCCCGATGCGCGCGACGATCACGCCCACCACGGTGAACACCAGCGGCACTGCAAGATAGACCAGCGCTATCGGGACCACCGCGACGAGCCCGGCCGCCCAGTAGCGCCAGCGCAGGCGGAAGGGCCAGCGCTGCTGCACGGTCACGACCGCACGGTGACGGTATGAGCCGACCGCATGATCGGCACGCATACCGACCAGATCCACCAGCGTCAGCAGCCAACCGCTCCAGCGGGCGACCGGGCCGAGCACCGGTAGCGAGCCAATCGCCCCACTCAGCCGCTGCCTGGCCAGCCAGGCCAGGGCGGGAAGGTCCCGCCAGCGGGGCAGCAACTCGTCCGGGATCACGCCTCCAGAATGAGCGATGGCCGGCTCGTCGTGGGGACAGCGAGCCGGAGGCCCCGGCGTGGCCGCAAGCCGTCTCTCGCTCCCGGTGACGGCCAACCGACGCGAGCGTGCCCGACGAGGTGTCGCACGACGGCGGCGGTGTTGGTCGAAATACTTGATCTTCGAAGCCCAAGGGGTGGCCGCTTCCCGTCGCGGTCAGAAAGCCCATGGTGCGGCGAATTGATGTCGCCGGTTGTCCGTCCACCGACCGCACTACCGAAGCCGTTGGAACCCAGCAGACCCCGGCCCCGTCTGCCAGGTGAGCCGTGTCCGCGGTCGCTACATTGAGTGGATGGGAGCTGACCTGGATCCGCTGGCGCGGACGGCGTTGTGGACGGCGTCGATGCGGGCCCGGGAGCATGCCCGGGAGGATCGGCTGTTTGAGGAGCCGTTGGCGCGGCTTCTGGCGACCGAGCAGGGTCCGCAGATTATGCGGGGGTTCGAGGGTGAGGTGCAGCAGGGGGTCGAGGATCCGGCGCTCGCGGTGCGTACCCGGTTCTTCGATGAGGCGGTCCGCCGTGCTGTCGGTGCGGGTGTGCGGCAGTTCGTGTTGGTGGCGGCTGGGATGGACACGCGTTGACGGCGATCCCGGTGCGGCCGGCGCGGGTCGGTGACCTCGCCGCGGTAGGTGACCGCGCTGGTGCTGGCGAGCAGATGCAGGATGGCAGCCCGGACTGCTCTGTCCGGCACGATGTCGCGGTAGATGTCGGCGATCGCCCGCACGAGCGACTGGGGGCCGTTGGCGCGTGGCTGATCGGTGTTCAGTTGGGCGGCCAGGGTGTCGGGGTCGGCCGACGGTGGTTGCGGCAGGCTGCGGCTGCGGCCGCCGGGTGGGAAGTCGTCGATGGAGCCGGTTGCGGGCCTGGGAGTGATCCACTGCGGCGGCACGCCGGCGGGTTGGTCGGGCAACCGGGTGAGCTGGTCGCGCCCGGACAGGTCGTTGGCGATCCACAACTGCTCGTCGAAGACCGCCGGCCTGGACGTGGTCCGGTTGGCGTCGGCGCTGGTGTCCAGTGCCCAGTAGTGGGTGTGGACGTAGGTGTAGCGGCCGTGCTGCGAATCGGAGGGCGCGTCACCCAGGTGCTCGGCTAGTTCTGTCAGTGGATTGCGCTGCGACGGGGAGGGGTCAGGGCGACCCGCCGCCGCGCGATGTTGCCCGACGGTGGTTGCGGACGGCCGGGCGTGGCCGTGCGGGACCGGGGCCGCTGCCGCGGCGGCGAGGACGGCCAACGTGGCGAGGACCGCCGCGATGGGGAGCCACCGGGCGCGCCGGGGCCGGTTGGCCGGGACGGAACTGTCGCCCTGGGTGGGGTCGCTGGTGGGGCTGACTGACATGGTCGGTTGCCTCCGAAGGCTGGTTGTGGCCCAGGTGCTCCTGGTTGTGGCGGCGGATGTGGTCTGGTCGCGCTGGCCAGGGGTCAGGAAAGAGGCGGGGATAGGGGTGTGCGGTGGCCAGCGGCACGGCCAGGGGCGTTGTGCTTCTGGCTGATGTGCTGGCACGGCGGCTCCCCGGTCCCATCGCCTCGGGTTGGGTTGTGTTCGGCGGCCCGAGTCCAGCGCGCCCCGGGGGCGGGTGGGCCAACGCGCCGGTCGAACAACCGGTGCAGCTCGATCGTGAACATGCTCAGCTCGGCGCCGTCCGCGTCGTCGGCGGCGGTGACGCGGATGCGTACTGCTGACTGGGTCTGCCGGCCAAGGTCGCGACGGCTGCGGGCCCCCGACGCCGCCCCCACCACTGCGGCGGCGTACAGCACGGCCGTGGCGCGAAGCGGATAGGCGTCAACGGGCAGAGCCTGCGCACCGGTGCCGACCGGTATGGTGTTCGGCCCGGTCGCGGCGGCGGCGTTGCACCTGGTGTACGTGGTCACGGCGGAATCCTTTTCTCCGGCTCGCGCAGCGCTCCCGGATCCAGCCGAGGCGGGCCGCGGTTGTCCGACGGTGCGGGATCAACCGTCGACCAGCCACAGGGGTCAGGTTCTCCAGCAGCGGTCGGGTAGCCGGGGACGTCGCCACCGGCGAGGGCCTGTCGGGGGAACAGATTCTCGTCGTCGGTGGTCCAGTGCAGGTTGGTCGGACGCTGCCCGGTACTGATGAACAAGCGGGCGGCGGTGCGTGCCGCCTGCGGTGTGACCCGGGCCCGATCGGGTCCGCAGAAGATCGGGTCACCGGCGTAGTCGAACGCGATCGGTGCCGCTCCGTCCGGCCAGGAGGGTGCCTCGGGCTGGGACCCGACCGCGGTATCCGGGCCCAGCCACAGGACGAACGACCGGTCGGGATGGCCGAGGCCGATCTGCAACGCGGGTGGCTGCGGTCCATCCCACGGACTACTGCCCGGGATGAGGTGTTCGGGTGGATAGATGCCCACCACGCGCGGGGATCCGTCGGCTGCGACCTCGTCGAGCGCGTGGTCCAGTTCGGCGACGCTGCCGATCTCGCGCTGGTTGCCGCGCCCCCAGGTCACGACATACCTCACGACTGTCCTCCCGTCATCGTGCCGGCCGCCGCGGCATCGCCGGCCGGATTGGCTGCCGAAGCCGAACGCCTGTGGGTGGGGTGCGGCCGACGCCAGCGAGTACGAATCCCTTGCGGGGATTGGGAATGTGGTCGGCGTCGGGGTCGGGCCGCCAGCGGCGGGCGTACACCACGCCGGGCCGTACGAGAGTCAGTCCGGTGAACAGCCCTGCGACATCGGCTCGGGTGCGGGCGGCCCATCCGATCCCGGTCGCCGGGGCCAGGGCGGTCAGCGCCGCAATGCCGTTCCGGCAGGCGTCGGCGGTGAGGTGGCTGGCGATCAGGAAGCTGCCCGGCGCCAACCTGCGCAGGATCCGGTGAACCACCTCCCGGGTTTGGTCGAGCAGGTGCAGCACGCTGACCGCGACCACGGCGACGGGTTGGTCGAGGTTGAGCAGGGCACGGGTGGTGGGGTGGTCGAGGATGCCGTCGGGCAGGCGCAGGTCGGCCTGGACGATCGCGGCCCGGCCGTCGCCGTACAGCGCCCGGGTGAGCAGTTCGACAACGACCGGGTCGAGGTCAACGCACAGCACCCGGGCGTCGGCAGCGGCGTGGCCGACATCCGCGCGCACGTTGCCGACGGTGGGCATCCCGCAGCCCAGATCGAGGAACTGGCGGACTCCGGCGGCGGCGCAGCACCGGATGGCGCGGTCCAGGAAGTACCGCTCGGCGTACAGGTCCGCGACAAGGTCGGGAACGGCGGCGGCGAGTTGTCCGGCGAAGACCCGGTCGGCGTGGAAGTTGTAGTCCCCGCCGAGCAGGGCATCGTGGACGCGGGCGTCGTTGGGCAGGTCGGTCTCGACGGCGTCGCCGGGCCAGGCCCGGCGACCGGCTGGGGTCAGTGTTGCTGTCCCACTTGTGCCCGATGCTCCACGGAACGGGTCGCCCGCTTCCGGGGACTGCGCAGATTCGTCTCCGTGAAGTGGGCCGGTCACCGCGCACCTGCCTCGCCATTGGCGATGTGGCTGAGGAGATCCAGGCGGGACACGGCCGTCTCGATGGTGAGGGGGCCCGGTTGCTGCTGGAGCAGCGCCGCCAGGGACGGCGGCAGGTCGTCGGTACGGCGGCCGGTGCGGGTGGCGGTTCGCTGAGCGAGCAACTGGGGAAGGCTCGTCGCGAGGCGCCCGAGGTCTGTTTCACACGCACCGAACCACCGGCGGGCTGCGTCGACGCTGAGCAGTTCCCACAGGGCGGTGTCGGTGGCCGCGCCGGTGAGGGTTCGAAGGGTGACCAGATGCGGCACGTGGACGAGTCCCTCCGCGGTGCCGGGCATGACGGCGCTGACGGCCCGTACCCGAGTCGGCTCCTTGGGGCGGGCGGTCTCGTTGGTCAGGCGGTACGCGAGCCGCAGGGCGGCCTGCACCCGAACGGGGTCGTCGCCGGCCTGAGCGAAGGCGATGCCGCGCACCCCGGGCCGGGCGGACACCTGCAGGAGCATCACGTGGGGTTTGCCCCCACTGGCGCTCCACACCACGAACCCGTCCCGGTCCTGGGCGAGGACCAGGTCGGCCCACGCGGTACGGGCGTGTGGGTCGGTAACAACCGTGATCAGCCCGTCGGCGTCGGGGATGGGACGCCACTGTGGCCGGGTCAGGTCGATCAGGCGCGCGTCGGAGCGCGGAGCCGTCAATGGATGCTCCCGAGAGGGCAGGGTCGTGTCGTGGGGCAGTGGCGCAGCCGGGTGCGGCTGCACGGGTGGTCGCGGACCGGCTAGATGGCGACCATGCTGGGGTCGGGGTGGCGTTCGAAGCGGATGCGGTGGCCACCGGTGTGGGCATGGATGCCGATGTCGGCGTACAGCCGGGCCAGGGCGGTCAGACGGCGCCGGACCTCGGCGGCGTCCAGCCAGAACCGCCGGTCGGGTTCACCCCAGGCACTGCGGTAGCAGTGGTGGGTGTAGTTGTCGGCCTGCCACCCTAGCGGGGTCCAGGCAGTGGTCTGCGCGACCAGCCGGATCCCGGTGGCCTCGGTCAGGTTGCGGCACAGGGTGTGTTCGGCCAGCACGGCGCGGACGGCGTCGTCGACCGGGGGCGACGCGATCAGGGTGGCGGCGGTGGTGTCGCTACCGGTCAGCCGGTGCACTGCGGCGCGTAGGGCGAGGATCCGCGCCGCTTCGCGTAGCAGCGGCTCGGTATCGGCGCGCGGGTCGAGGCTGGCGACCAGCATCGCGCCGGCCAGCGTGACCCTCCGGTGCGGGTTCGCCCGAACGATGGCGCACACCTGTCGCCACCACACGCTCGCGCTCACCCCGTCATGGATCGCAGCGGCCAGGGCACCGACCGCGGCCGCGGCCGGCCGCGCAACATCCAGCGGCGCCAGCACGCTCAGCAGATCCTCCGCCGTGGTGCGCGGGCCGAGGGTGGCGGTAATGGCCGGTGGGCCGACGCTGCTCAGGAGGACCGGTGGGTGAAGGCTCGGCAGCTGCTTGAGGTACCAGAGCGCGAACTCGGCCGCGTCAGCCGGGTCGGCGGGGTCCAGCAGGATCGCCCACCCGGGTTCGCGCAGCGCCACACCCAGGGCGCGGATGGGCGGGGCGTCGCGGATCATCGCCTCCAGCAGAACCGGCGATCCCGGTGGGATGCCGGTGACGATGCGGACGCGAGGCCAATGTCGGCGCAGCCGGGTGGCCAGGTCGCCGGGATGCCACCGCCACCATGGAGGTTGCGCTGGCGCCAGGACGTACGGATGAGCCCTCACGGCGTCCTCCTGCTGCGGCCCGCCGCGGCGGGCGGGTGGGGTCGGTCGGCCGGCGGCGCCTGGTCGATCGGGCGCTGCACAGGGCCCGGCCGCGTGGTGAACTGTGGGTCGGCGCTCGCCCAGGCAGCCGAGTTGCCGGCGCATGCCAGCCGACCGGAGGGCAGGTGCAGCCAAAGCCGCGCGTAGGTCGACCAGCCGACCGGCTCGCGGCACCACAGGCACCGGCTGACCAGGCAGCAGTCCATCGCCGCGGCGAGGATCGCGAGCGGTGCATGGTCCAGCGGCTGGTCGCCGGTACCGACAAGGCCGACGGGCCGTGCAGATGCATACGGGCGCCGGATCACGGTGGCTGTCCACCGCGCGGAGGCGATCAGCAGGCACAGCACGCTGCTACCGCGCGGTCGCAGCGCGGGGTTTCCGGCTGCATGGCTACTCACGCCGGGCTCCCGCTCATCGCAGCAAGGTCGGCGAGCGCTGCGGCGACCGCAGTGGGCTGCTGCAGCGGTAGTTCATGCCCGCCCGGCAGCCATACGACCCGCAGCCGGTCGCCGAGGTGGGCCCACGCGCGGCGGATCGACTCGCGTCGCGGCTCATCGAGCCTGCCATCCACCTGTGCGGCGACAACAAGGACCGGGGCCGCAGCGGCCTGCAGGGATCGGATCGGGTCGCGCCGCCACAGGCTGTAGGCCAACTGCTCGCACGCCCGATGGGGCAGCCGGGGCCACAGGTAGCCGTGCTCGTCGCGGGTGTAGTTGCCGAGCAGGGCGGGCAGCGCCTCGCGGGGCAGGCTGCTGGTCGCGCCGGCCAGGTACGCGGCGAGCACCGCCTCGGTGGTGGGAGCCCACCGGTCGCTGCTCATCCGTGGCCACGCCACATGCCAGGTGTCGCCGAACAGCAGCCGCGGGTCGTAGACCCCGCCCTCCACCAGCGCCAACCCAGCGACCCGGTCCGGGTACGCGTCGGCCGCGACGCTCGCGACGTCCGCGCCGGCGCTGTGCCCGGCCAGCACCACCCGGTCCAGGCTGAGGTGGTCGAGCACGTGTACGGCGTCGGATGCGAGCCGGTCCACGGTATAGCCGCCGGTGGAGCCGTCGCTTGATCGGCCGTGTCCACGCTGGTCGTAGCGCACGACCCGGTACCGCAGTGCCAGCCGCGCCGCGACCGGATCCCACCAGCGCAGGTTGCTGGACAGCCCGTGCAGCAGCACGATCGGTGGCCCGTCGGGCGGGCCCTGGTCGTCGCCGACGAGCCGGACCCCGTCGGCGGTGGTGACATCCCAGTCCTGCTGTCGGGCCGGCATGCTCACCGCACCGCCGGTACTGGCTGGACGAGGGTGGCCAGGGCCCGGGGCGTGGGGTGGTCGATGACCTGACGCACGGGCACCGACACCCCGAACCGGGCGTCGAGGCGCACGCTCAGTTCCGCGGCGAGCAGGGAGTGGCCGCCGACGGCGAAGAAGTCGTCGTCCGGGCCGATGTCGTCGCGGACCAGGACCGCCCGGACCACCGCGAGCACATCGACCAGGACCGCCTCGCCGGCCGCCTGCACGATCGCGTCGGCGGGGCCGGCGGTGGCGCGGGTGGCCTCGGCGAGGGCGTGCAGGTCGGTTCGCCCGTCGAGGGTCTCGGGCCACACGTCGACCAGGTGCACGACCGGCACCGCGGGCGGGGGAAGCTGGCCTGCCAGCAGATCGGTTAGGTCCGCGGTGGTCACGGGCGGGTCGGCGTTGACGTAGGCCACCAGTTGGCCGCCGACGGTGGTGATCGCGCACTGGTGTACCCGGGGGTCGGCGCGCAGCACCGTGGTGATCTCGGCGGGCTCGATGCGGTGGCCGCGCAGCTGGATCTGGTTGTCGGCGCGGGAGATGAACCGCAGGGTGCCGTCGTCGTGGTGGGTGACGATGTCGCCGGTGCGGTACCAGCGGGTGCCGATCGGGTCGGTGAAGAACGGCCCACCCGGGTCGACGACGGGCACACCGGGCTGGTCGGGGGACGGGTTGGTGAGGTAGCCGCGGGCCAGGCCGACGCCGCCGACGAGCAGGTGGCCGGGTTGCCCGGCCGGCACCGGCCGGTCGTGGTCGTCAACGACGCGTACGAGCACGTCGGGCAGGGGCGGGCCGATGGTGACCGGCTGCCCGGGGCGGCACCGCCCGACCGACACCGCGACCGTGGTCTCGGTCAGCCCGTACCCGTTGAAGAGCTCCCGCCCGCCGGTGGCCCACCGGTCGACCAGGTCGGGTGGGCAGGGCTCGCCGACCGCGACGAGGGTGCGTAGGTCGGGCAGGTCGCCGTCGGGCAGCGCGGCCAGGAGTGACGGTGGCAGGGTGGCCAGCCGGACCCGCTGGGCGCGCAGGAACGCCGCCAGTTCCGGTCCATCGGCGCGAAGCGGCTCGGGAACCAGGACGAGGGTGGCGCCGGCGGCGAGGGTCGTCCAGATCTCGGCGGCGCAGGCGTCCCAGCTCCAGGCGGAGAACTGGGCCACGTAGGTTGTGGGGGCGACGCCGAGCAGGTCAGCCAGCCCGGTGGCCATGTTCGCCACACCCGCGTGCTGGACCGCGACGCCCTTGCGGGTACCGGTGGACCCGGAGGTGTACACCACGTACGCCAGATCGCCGCCTGCGGTGGACAGCTGCGGCGGCGCGTCGGACCAGCCGTGGCTGAGCAGGTCGTCCAGGACGAGTGGGGCGACGCCCAACCCCGCGCCCGCGGCCGGGTCGTCGGTCAGGATCGCTGCGATCTGGCACTGGTCCACGACCCGGCGCAGGTGCCCGGTGGGCCAGGTCGGGTCGAGGTAGGCGTACGCGGCTCCGGCGAACGCGATACCGAGCATGCCGATCAACCCGTCGACCGAGCGGGGGCAGCACAGGCCGATCACCCGGTCCGGTCCGGCGCCCCGCCGGCGCAGGGCGGCGGCGACCTGGGCGGCGCAGTCGACGAGCTGCCCGTAGGTCCAGGTGTGCCCGTCGGCGATGACCGCGGCCGCGTCCGGGTACCGGTGGGCGTGGGCGGCGATCCGCTCCGGTAACAACGTTGCGGCGGTGGTGCGGTTGGCGGCAAATGTGCTCATCGGGTCTCCCAAATTTCGCGTCAGTGGTTGGTGGTGGGGCGGAACGTGACGGGCAGGGTGGCCAAGCCCCGCAGGTTCGGATTGGCTCGCCATTCGCGGGACCCGGCCGGTCGCAGATCGAGGCAGCGGGCCAGCACCCCCTGCATGACGTGGCGGATTTCCAGACGCGCCAGGGCGGCGCCGAAGCAGTAGTGCGGGCCGTGCCCGAACCCGAGATGCCGCGGCGTGGCGGGCCGGTCCAGCAGCACCGCATCCGGGTTGCCGAACGCATCCGGGTCCCGGTTGGCGCAGGCGAGCATGAGCACCACGCTCTGCCCCGCCGCGATGGGGTGGCCGTGGATGGTCTGGGCGGTGCGGGCGATGCGGGCGGTGTACTGATTCGACGGGTACAGCCGGCTCAGCTCCTCAACCGCGGTGGGCAGCAGGCCGGACGCGCCGCGCAGCAGGTCGGCCAACGGCGGCATATCAGCCAGCGCGGCGACCGCGTTCGCGATCACGTTCGCGGTGGTCTCGTTGCCGGCAGCAAGCAGCATCATCAGGTTGCCGACCACCTCGTCGTGGTCGAGGTCCCCGGCCTCGGCCGCCGCGGCCAGCGCGCTGGTGACGGTGCCCCGGGGGCGGGCGCGGTGCGCGGCGACCAGGCCGGTGAGGTAGTCGATGAGCTCGTCGACGTCGGCGAGGATCTGGTCGGCGTCGAAGAGCAGGTGGCCCGGTGCGGCAATGACGGTGCCCCACGCGGCCGACCAGCGCCGCAGGGTGGCCAGGTCCACGTCCTGGCAGCCGAGCAGCCGGCTGATCACCTGCAGCGGCACCCGCGACGCCAGGTCCGCGACCACCTCCATCGCCGCGTCCGCGACCACCCGATCGAGGGCGTCGGTGACCAGGGCGGCCACCTCAGCGTCGAGGCCGGCGATGCTGGCCGGGCCGAACGGCCCGGCCAGCACCCGCCGCAGCCGGGTGTGGTCGGCGGCCTCGACGAACGCGACGATCCGGTCCAGATAGCAGAACGCACGGCGCATCGCCGGCGGGGCCGTCTCGGCCCGCCGCTGGTGGTCCATCCACACGGTGAAGGCGTCCCGGTGGGCGAGCACCGCCGTGATGTCGGCGTACCGAGTGATCAACCACGACCCGGTGTACGGGTCCCACAGCACCGGACCGCGCGCCCGCAGGTCGGCGTACCACGGCCACGGGTCGGCGATGACCTCCGGGCGGGTCAGGTCGTACAGGCTGGGCGCACAGCCGGGACGTAGGCGGGTGTCGGCGACCCGGGTGGCATGGCTGGCGGTCATCGCGAGGCTCCTGGAATCGGTGTCGACCGGCCACAGACGGCGCGGGCGTTGCGGGGGTGCGGGTGCGCCGCCGGGCCGCCGGGGGCGCGGCCACGGCGACGCACGTCCAGACACCCTCCGTGAGGCGGGTCGCGGCGCTCAGACCCGGGCGCACACCGGCCGCGTCGGCGTGGTGCGCCGGGTCGGTCAGCTCGGTGCGGTCGGTTCGCCGCGTAGGTGGGCCAGGTCGTTGTGCGCGGCGAGGATCCACACGGCCCTGCCGACCGGGTCGACCTCGCGGCGCCACCAGGTGAGGCCGGTCGGGTCGGTGTGGAAGCGCAGTCCCAGCCGGGCGTCGGGCGCCACCGCGAGCAGCAGGACGTGGCAGGCGGTGATGGTGTCGGGGTGCCCGACCACCAGGACGCGCTGCCCGCGGTGGCGGCGCGCGATGGCGTGCAGCACGCCGGTGGCGCGGCGCAGGTACTGGTTCCAGGTCTCGGCGCCGGCGGCGTAGGGCTGGTCCGGGCTGTCGGGCGGGGCGCCCAGGAATGCGGCTTCGACGTCGTGGCGTGGCCGGCCGTCGGCGTCGCCGGGATCCAGGTCGCGTAGTGGCTCGGCGACGGTGGCGGGCAGGGCGAGCACGCCGGCGATGATGGTGGCGGTGTCGGCAGCCCGCCGGCGCGGCGAGGTGTAGACCGCGTCGAAGCGGCGGCAGCGGTGCTCGGCCGCGAGCCGGGTGGCCAGCCGCTCGGCTTGGCGGGTGCCGCGGGCGGTGAGGCCGGTACAGCCGCGCGGCCCGCCGATGATGCCTGCGACGTCGCAGGTGGCTTCGGCGTGGCAGGCGAGGACGAGGTCGGTGCTGGCCATCTGCGCTCCGCCGGGACCGGGGATGAGGATTGTGCTGTCATGACCTGCATACCCCCGCCGGTTCGGTGCACAGCTGCGTGAACAGGTCGAGGTTGCGATAGACCAACAGGATCGACAGCGGCTGCGGCCGGCCGTGCACCAGCGCCGCCAGCCGCGTTCCCGCCGCCGTGGGTGGGAAACGGCCGGCGCGGCTGGCGGCGCGTAGGGCGAGCAGCTGCGGCAGCCGCGCCTCGACGACGGTCTGGTCGGGCAGGGGTCCGCCGAGCCAGCGCGCCGCCCCCGGCCGGGTGGCGAGTTCCCACACCACCACGTCGATCAGTCCAGGTCGGGGGGTATCGGGGTCGGCCAGGTCGTGGGTGTCGGCGTGGACGCTGACCAGGTGGGGTATGCGGGCCAGCCCGTCGGGGGTGTCCGGCCGGGCGGGGCTGGTCAGGTAGGCCGGTGACCAGCCGTGGCCGGCGCGCAGCCGGCCGAGGCGGGCGGACAGCCGCGCGACGGCGCCCACGTGGCGAGGGTCGCAACCAGCAGGGGTGAGCGCGACCGCGCGCACGCCGGGCCGTTGCAGGGCGAGCATGCCCTGGCGTTCGGCGGACCCGTGGCTGGCGCTCCACACCCAGGTGCCGGTCACGTCGCGGCGCACGACGGTGTCCGCCCAGGTCGGGTCGGCGGCGGGATGCAGGGCGGCGAGGACACCGCCACCGGACCCGACCGGGCTGTTGTCGGCGGTGCGCGACCGCTGGGCGGTGAGGCTGGTCGTCATCGTCGGCCTGCCGGCATGTCGGCGCCCACGGCGGGTTGGGCTCGCGGCGGAGCGACCGTCGCCGCCGCGGGGCGGGTTGGCTGGTGAGCAGCGGGCGGATGAGGTCGAGGTGGCGGTACACGGCGCGGATGGTCAGCGGGCGGCCGGCGAGGCGGTCGGCCAGCCGGGGCCCGGCGGTGGTCTGCGGCAGCCGGCCGGTGCGGGCGGCGCCGCGCAGGGCCAGCAGCCCGCGCCGGTGCGCCTCGATGAAGCCCTGACTCGCCGGGTGGGACGCGGCTCCGGTCCGGGGCCGCGATGCGGGGTACCAGCTCCCACACGACCGCGGCGGCGACGCTGCGGGTGCCGTTGCGCAGGCTGATCAGATGCGGGATGCGGATCGAGCGGTCCACGGTGGCCGGCGGGTCGGCGCTGGTCAGGTGCGCCCGGGCGGACGCCGCGTTGTCGCCTCGGGCGTCGGTGAGGCGGTGTGCGAACTGGATCGCCGCCCGGATACGCCGCAGGTCCCGCCCGGCCGGGGCGAGGCAGACCACGCGTCCCCCGGGCCGCCGGGCGGCCAGCAGCCCGGCGCGTTCGGGCTGCGCTGCGGTGGCCGTCCAGACCAACCGCTCGACGTCGTCCCCGGCGACAATCTTGTCGGCCCAGGAGGTGGCGGCGGGGCCGACGACGGCGAGCAGGCCGTGGCCGGCTCGGCGCTGGCGCCAGCAGGGCAGGCCGGCATCCAGCCAACGCGGCGACGCCACGGCGGGTGCGCTCACCGCTGGTCCCTGCGGTCATCACGTGGCGCGTCGTCGTCGGGCGCGGGGTCGTGCCGGGCCGCGCCGTTCGGGGCGACGAGGTGCAGTTCGGCTGCCCGCTGGCCGCGGGTGGACACGAACGGGTAGGACATGGCGGTGAAGGCGCGGTCGCGGGTCAGCGCCCGCACCCGGTTCAGCTCGGTGACGGTCAGGCCGGCGCGCAGCAGGCCGTCTTCCTGCTGGATCGAGTTGGCCTCATACAGCCGGCAGCCGGCGCTGCCGCCGGTCCAGCTCTCCGCGTAGGTGATGCTGTGCACGCCGGTCAGCCCGGCCTGGGTCATGGCCTGGTGGACCCGGGTGGCCCAGGCCATGTCCACGCCCTTGGCGGTGAGGATCCCGAGCAGGGTGCGCAGGAAGCGGCCGAACAGGTCGGCGTCGGCGTCGGTGGGGGCGCTGATCACCGGGGGTGGTGTCGGGCAGTGGAACTCCCCGAGCATCAGCCATCCGCCGGGTTTGAGGGCGCCGGCCAGCTGGGGTACCAGGTCGCGGCGCGAGGCCAGGTGCTGGGTGACCAGCCGGGCGTGGATGAGGTCGAAGGGGCCGCCGGGCGGGGTGGGGTCGGTGGCCACATCGGCGCGGTAGACGTCGAGATTCGCTGCCGGGGCCAGGCGGCTGGTGTCGAGGTCGGTGGCGACCACGCGGCCGTCGGGGACGACCTCGTCGGCCAGCCAGGCGGCGACCGAACCGGCGCCGGCGCCGATCTCCCAGCACCCGCCATCAGGCGGCAGGTCCAGTTCGCGGATGCGCCGCATGGTCAGGTCGTCCAGGTAGCCCTGGATCGCGGCGAGCTGTGTGGCCGCGGCCGGTTCGCTGTTGCGGAAGGCGTAGCTGGTCTGGTCGGTCGTCATCGGCGTGCTCCTTCGTCGCGGTGCGCTGGCCAGGCGGGGTCGGGGGTGTCGGGGTGGCCGGGTGGATGGGCGCCTGCGGTGGCCGGCCGATGGCCGGTGAGCGGGAGCGCAGCGGCGGCGGCTGGCACCTGGTGTGCGGCGGCGGGCCGGGCGGCCGGGTCGAACCGTGCCGTGATGCGCCCGGCGGTCAGGACGCTCACCTGGTCGGCGACGGCGCGGGCCAGGTCCAGGTCGGGGGTGGCCAGCAGCACGGTGACGCCGTCGGCGGCGAGATCGCCGATGATCTGGCCGATGCGCTGGGCTATCGGCGGGGACAGGCCCTCGGTGGGTTCGTCGAGCAGCAGCAGCCGGGGCTGGGTGAGCAATGCCCGGGCGATGGCCAGCATCTGCTGCTCACCGCCGGACAGGTGCCGGGCCTGGCTGGTCAGCCGCCGGGCCAGTTGGGGGAACACGGTGACCAGCCGTTCGACGCTCCACGTCCGGGCCGGGTCGGTGGCGTGCGGCAGGAGCGTGAAGTGTTCGGCGACGGTGAGGGTGGCGAACACCCGCCGCCCCTGGGGCGCCAGACCAAGGCCGGCGCGGGCGCGCCGGTGGGTGGGCCACGTGGACACGTCGCGGGTGCTCTGGCCGTCGCCGAGCTGGATCCGGCCGCTGGACTGCTCGGTGTGCCCGATGCCGGCGAGGGTGTGGATGAGGGTGGTCTTGCCGGCGCCGTTGGCGCCGATGACCGCGTGGACCGTGCCGGCGGGCAGGTCCAGGTCGATGCCGTGCAGGACGGTGCCGCCGTGGTACCCGGCGTGCAGGCCGGTGACCTGTAGCGACAGACTCCGGTGGGCGGTCATGTCAGGTCACCACCGTGGCGGTGTGCAGGTAGGCCGTGCGGAAGGCCGGGTCGGCGAGGACCTGTTCGGCCGGCCCGGACATGACTACCCGGCCGTCTGCAAGGACCGTCACGGCCGCGTCGAGGGCCGCGATGACGGACAGGTGATGCTCGACCAGCAGCACCGCCACGTCGGTGGGCAGGCAGCGTAGGGCGGCCAGGAGGTGCTTGGGGGCGTCGGGGGTCAGGCCGGCGGCGGGTTCGTCGAGCAGCAGCAGCCGGGGGCGGCTGGCCAGGGCCACGCCGAGTTCGAGGAGGCGGCGCTGCCCGTGGGCGAGGGCCCCGGCGAGCCGGTCGGCGCAGCCGGTGAGACCGAGGTCGGCCAGCAGCGGCCGGGCGCGGGCGGCCAGGCGCCGGTAGCGGGCCGGCGCCCATTCGGCGCGCCGGCCTGTGTGGCGCCAGCCGGCCAGGACCAGGTTGTCGACTGCCGTCGCGGTGTCGAGCAGTTGCGGGGTTTGGAAGGTGCGGCCGATGCCCCGCCGGGCGCGGCGGGCCGGATCGAGTTGGGTGATGTCGTGGCCGTCGAGCTCGATTCGCCCGGCGGTGGGTGGGCGGATGGTGCCGGCGACCAGCCCGAGCAGGGTTGTCTTGCCGGCGCCGTTGGCGCCGACGATGGCGTGCCGGCCACCCTCGGGCACCTGCAGGTTGATCCCGTCCAGGGCGGTCAGTTCGCCGTAGGTGTGGGTGAGGTCGGTGATCGTCAGCAGGGCGGTCACGGCGCCTCCCGGCGGGGCAGCCGGACGCGGTGCAGCGCGGGAGCGACGGTGCGGGCGTAGAACGCGGCGATGAACAGCAGGCCCAGCAGCAGGGGGGCGTGGCCTTGCCACGGCCCGGCCAGCCAGTTCTGGGTGCCGACGATCAGGCCGGCGCCGGTCAGCGCACCGGCGAGCGAGGTGGCGCCGCCGATGGCCACGGCCAGCAGCACCAGCACGGCGACGTCGAAGCCAACGTCGGCCGGGGAGATGTAACCGGTGGCGGTGATGGACAGGGCACCAGCCGCGCCGGCGACTGCGCCGGCACCGACTATCGCGGTGTACAGGTACCTGTTGACCGGGTGCCCGTCGGCCCGCATCCGGGTCTCGTTGTCGCGGCAGCCGATCAACAGCAGCCCGGCCGGGGAGCGCAACACGCCCATGGTCGCGGCGACCAGCACTGCGGTCAGCAGCAGGACGTAGCCGTAGACGGCGCGGTCGCTGCCCAGCAGAGGCGTGCCCCAGACTGGGCGCACGGGTGGGATGCCCGCCAGTCCGTTCGTGCCGCCGGTCAGCGCGGCCCAGTTGCTGGCGGCGGTCGCGGTCAGCACACCGACGAGCAGGCTGACGAGCAGGAACGTGACATCCCGCGCGCGGACCAGGACCAGGCCGGTCAGCGCCGCGAACGCGGCGCCGGCCAGCCCAGCGGCGGCGAGCTGGGTGAGCCCGACGTCGACGCCGGCGCGGGCCAGGTTGGCGGCGGTGTAGGCGCCGACGGCGTAGGGGGCGACCTGACCGGGGCTGGCCAGCCCGGCCCAGCCGGTTGGCACGGCGACGCTGACTGCGAGCAGTCCCACCGCAAGGGCCCGGCTGATCAGGGTGAGGGTGTAGTCGTCGATCAACCAGGGGGCGGTGACGAGCAGCACGCCGGCGGTTGCGGCGGCGAGGCGGCGCACCGGGCGGCCGGGACAACGGGTGCTCATGCCGGGCCGCCTTTCGCGACCGGCGACCGGGCAGGTAGGCGCAGCCGCCAGCCAAGCAACGGGCGGGAGCGCACCGCCAGGGCGGTCGCGGCCGCCCCGGTCAGCAGGTACGGGCCGACCCAGCCGGGCAGTGCGCTGACGCCCAGCGTCTGTATCTCACCGACGCCGACCGCGGCGGCGAGGGCGCCAGGAATGGAGCCCAGCCCACCGACCACCACGATGACCACCGACAGCATCAGCACCGTGTCGGCGGTGGTGGGACCCACGCCAATGACCGGTGCGCCGAGCGCACCCGCGAGCCCGGCCAGGGCGCCGGATGCGGCCAGCACCCCGTTGCGCACCCACATCGGGCTGATCCCAAGGCAGGCGACCATCTGCGGGTCGTCGACGGCGGCGCGGATGACCCGGCCGGCCCGGCTGTAGGAAAGGGCCAGGTAGCCGCCGGCGGCGATGGCCAGAGCGACGACGATGAGCGCCAGCCGATAGGTCGGATACCGGTGGCCGGCGACGCTGGCGGTGCCGGCCACCGCCGCCGGCAGGGCAACCGGCAGGTTGTTGCCGCCGGTGGCGGTGGCCAGCAGATCCGTCCCGACCAGCGCCACCCCGACGGTCAACAGCGCCTGGTCTAGCCCCGTATTTCGCAGGTGGGGTTGAGTGGCCGCGCGTTATGGCCAGCGGGGTTGGGTGGGGTCGATGTGGAGGAGGCTCAGGAGTTGGGTTTGTAGCCATCCGGGTTTGGGGATGG
>Ga0137369_10001729_pt1 | contig 21974 bp, 9 predicted proteins | sample SagtaG_12_FD_104918 | JGI IMG/M metagenome (GOLD analysis project Ga0137369, IMG submission 104918) | Vadose zone soil microbial communities from Sagehorn Ranch, Mendocino, California, USA - Sage1_L_113_16 metaG | ecosystem: Environmental > Terrestrial > Soil > Vadose zone | place: USA... | reverse complement strand
CTCCTGACCGAATCGTTCCTCATCACGTTTCTTGGTGCGATTGCCGGCTTGGCCTTTGCGTTTGCCGGCGTGCGGATGCTGCAGACGCTCGGCGCGTCGAAGCTGCCACGCCTCGAGTCCGTTCCGTTCGATGCGCACGTACTCGGGTTTGCGTCGCTCGTGCTGCTCGCAAGCGGCGTCATGCTAGGTGTTGCGCCGGCGGTCCGCCTGGCACGGTCGGATCTGAAAACCCTGATGAACGAAAGCGGACGATCGACAAGTGGCGGTCGGGGCACCGCGCGCGCGATGGACATGATGACGGTCGCGGAGGTCGCACTCGCGCTCATGCTCGTTGCTGGCGCAGGCTGGCTCGTGCAGACTTTTTCGCGCCTCCGCAATACCGATCCCGGTTTCGTCACGTCCGGTCGACTCATGGTCGACGTCCGGCCGAATGCGCAGGCGGTGCGCGGCCCGGACCAGACGCTCGCGTGGACGCGAAATCTGTTCGATCGGTTGCGGGCGCTTCCTGGAGTTTCGGGCGTCGGCTCGACGGTGGCGTTTCCGCTGCGCGGGCAGCTTGACGGGTCGGTGTTCGTGCAGTTTCAGGGCGAGTCCTTCGACCCGGCGCGGCCGATGGGCGCGCGTATACGCCTCGTCTCGCCGGGATTTTTCGACGCCATGGGTGTGCCCGTCGTCAGTGGACGAGATTTCACGGTAGACGATCGGCAAAACACAGGACCGGTCGCGATCGTGAATCGCGAGTTCGCAAGACGTTACCTCCAGGGAAAGGATCCACTGCGCACGGCATTCGCGTTCGGCTATCCCGACATCGATACGCGAGCGTTTCGCGCCATCGTGGGCATCGTCGGCGACATCAGATATCGATCGATCGCCGAAGAGGCGGAGCCCAGCTTCTACGTCCCACAGGGGCAGTTCCCGTTTCCGCGGCAAACGGTTGTCATTGCGACGAGCCTGCCGGACGCCACGACGATGGTGCCGTCGGTGCGAAAGGAGATCGCGAATCTCGAGCCGCAGCTCGCGTTCGAGGTCGAGACCGTCTCGCATTTCGTCGCATCGACGTTGACGCGCCAGCAACTCGGGATGACGCTCATGTTGATCTTCGGCGCGACCGCTTTGATACTGGCCGGCGTGGGCATCTACGGCGTCATCGCGTATGCGTCGGCCGAGCGACGCGGCGAAATCGCGACGCGGCTGGCGCTCGGCGCGACTCCGGCGCAAGTGTTCTGGTCGATGATGCGCCGCGGGCAGGGTCTGACGGCGGTCGGCGTGAGTATCGGTCTGGCGGCTGCCTACGTCGTTGCTCGGACCGCGGCGAGCATGCTGTACGGCATCCGAGCGTCCGATCCAATCGTGCTGCTTGTGTCGGCTGCGGTGGTCGTTTTCATCACGGCGGTTGCGACGGCGATTCCTGCTCGTCGAGCGTCGAACATCGATCCAATCCTGGCGCTCCGCGGCGACTAGGCACACCCGGGTTGAACCTATGAATGCGTCAGACACGTCCCTGCCGCTGCAGCGCGCCGTACCCTCGGCTGCGGAACGGCTGTTTCCGACCCTCACGGCTGCCCAACTCGCGCGGATCGCCGCGCGCGGGCGACGCCGCACAATCGCCCGTGGAGACGTGCTGGTCGACATCGGGCACAAAGCCGTTCCGTTCTTCGTGCTGCTCAGCGGCGAGGTCCAGATACTGCGGCCTTCCGGCGCCACGGAAACGCTCATCGTCACACACCGGGCCGGCCAGTTCGTGGGCGAGGCCAACATGATCACGGGCCGCCCCGCGCTGCTGCGGGCGTATGTGAGCGAGTCGGGTGAGGTGATCGAGCTCGATCACGAAGAACTGCTCGCGCTCGTGCAGACCGATGCCGAGCTCAGCGAGATCCTCATGCGGGCCTTCATCCTTCGCCGCAGCGAGCTCATTGCCGGCGGCTTTGGGGATGTCGTCCTGATTGGCTCGATGCATTGTGCCGGGACGCTGCGGGTGAAGGAGTTTCTGACCCGCAACGGTCATCCGTACCACTACATCGACCTCGATCGCGACGCGGAGGCTCAGGAACTGCTCGATCGCTTTCAGGTGAGCGCGGCCGATGTGCCTGTGCTGATCTGCCGCGGCCGCACCGTGCTGCGGAATCCGCCCAATCAGGAGATTGCGGATTGCCTGGGCTTCAACGCGGCCATCGATCAGACGCACCTGCGCGACGTCGTGATTGTCGGTGCTGGTCCGGCCGGACTCTCGGCGGCCGTGTACGGCGCATCCGAGGGTCTCGATGTCCTCGTGCTCGAATCGAACGTGCCCGGCGGTCAGGCGGGCTCGAGCTCCCGAATCGAAAACTACCTCGGGTTTCCGACGGGCATTTCAGGACAGGAGCTCACGGGACGCGCGTACGCGCAGGCCCAGAAGTTCGGAGCGGAAATCCTGATCGCGCAAGGCGCGACCCGGCTCGCCTGCAACGCGCCGGCGTACGCCGTGCAGATTGACGAGGGACTCCGCGTGCCTGCGCGCGCGGTAGTCATCGCCACGGGCGCAGAGTACCGAAAGCCTGCGCTCGAACACCTCTCCCGGTTCGAAAACGCGGGCGTGTACTACGCCGCGACGCCGATGGAGTCGCAGCTGTCGGTCGGCGCCGACGTCGTGGTGATTGGCGGCGGCAACTCCGCGGGGCAGGCGGCGGTGTTTCTGGCGCAGACCGCCAAGCGCGTGCTCGTATTGGTCCGCGGCGACGGGCTGACGGACACCATGTCGCGTTATCTCGTTCGCCGAATCGACGACAGTGGCAAGATTCGCGTGCTCGCGCATACCGAGCTCGTCGGCCTGGAAGGCAAGGGGCATCTCGAGCAGATCCGATGGCGGGACAATCGCGACGGGCATATCGAGACCCATGACGTCCGCCATGTGTTCATCATGACTGGTGCCGTGCCGAACACCCGATGGCTCGAGCGATGCATCGTGCTCGATGACAAGGGATTCATCAAGACCGGTCCGGATCTGTCGCACGACGATCTGACCGGAGCGGGGTGGCCTCTGGCCCGGCCGCCATATCTTCTCGAAACGAGTCGGCCCGGCATCTTTGCGGTTGGCGATGTGAGGGACGGCAATGTCAAGCGGGTCGCCTCCGCCGTTGGCGAGGGATCAATCGCCGTAGCTTTCGTCCATCAGATACTTCACCAGTAAAGGACTTCAACGATGGATCAGCGCTGCGCGCATCTTCGTGTCGTTACCAGTGTCAAACAGCCCAAGCGTCGCGAGTGCGACGAATGCGTCAAGATCGGCTCTAGCTGGGTCCACCTGCGCACCTGTCAGGAGTGTGGCGGCACGCATTGTTGCGATAACTCACCGAATCGTCACGCCACCAAACACGCGCGTGCGACGGGCCATCCGGTGATTGCGTCCGCGGAGCCAGGAGAGCGTTGGCTGTATTGCTATCCGGATGACGAGCTTGTCGAATATTGATAGTGCCGCGTTTACGTCTCGAGCATCTATTCGGATCGCAGGGCAACGAGCGGATCAACCCGCGCTGCGCGAAGGGCTGGACCGATGCACGCGGCTCAAAGCGCGTTGTTTTCTCAACGTTTCTCCTCGACGAACGCCTGGAGTCGATTGATGGCATGTCAAGCTAATTAGCCGCTAGGTTGCACACCAGAACGGTGTCGGCCGGCATCGCTGGCAAGAGCCGAACTCTCATCTGGACTGCCCTCGGTGTGCGAGTCCACAATGCAGGCCTTGGATTGGCTGGCGGTCCGCCTTTACCGGTGGCGTATCTACTTGAGTGTTGGTTATGTGATCGGCGCTGCCGCGTTCATTCCCCTCGCGAACGTCACACGGGTCGACAACGACCTCAGCGCATGGTTCTCACGCGACGATCCCCTGTATCGGGACTACGACCGCTTTCAGGCCGAATTCGGCGGGACACAGCCGCTCATCATCGCCATCAAATCCGAGTCACCGCCTCCAGAGGCAGCGGGCGCCGGCATTTTCACGCGCGAGCGGTTGCAATTCCTGAAAGACGTCACAGAGGACATTCAGCGGATTCCGAGCGTCCAGCGCGTTCAAAGTCTCGCCACAGCCCACGTCCTGCGCGCGGACACGATCGACAGCGGCAATGGTGTAAGGACGGCGGAACTTGCGGTCGACTTTCAACCGCTGCTCGATCTTTCGCGTCGTTCGCCTTCGGAGACTCGCAGGCTGGCGCTGACCGATGCGTTCCTGTCCGACGAGCTCGTTTCGAGGAACGGCAATGTCACCGCACTCGTCGTGACGTTCGATGAACGCCGGCTGGACGAAGCACGGTCGACGATCTTGAATGAGATCTACGGGACGGTCCGGTCGAAGCTGCCGGCGGGCGTGTCGGCGTACTACAACGGCAGCGTCGAGATCAACGAAACGTACAACCGTGTCACCGTCGACAACCAGCGGCGCTTCGTCCCACCGATCCTGGCGCTGACATTGCTCGCCGTGTACGCGCTCTTTCGTTCGGTCGGTCACGCGCTTGTCGTACTGACGTGCATCGTCGTGAGCGTTCTGTGGACGTTGGGGAGCTACTCGCTGTTGGGATTCGGGTTCAACATCCTCACCGCGATGCTCACCCCGCTGATTGTCGTGCTTGCAATTTCCGACGATGTCCACTTGATTCAACACTACGAGCACGAACGACGCCGCTGCACCGCGGCAGAAGCGTTTAAAAACACTGTCTCGTACGTATTCACACCGCTCGTTGGTGCGAGCGGGACGACAGCGCTGGGGCTGCTGTCGCTCGCGACGAGCGACGTTCTTGCTGTCCGCCATTTTGGCATCGGCGCTGCCGTTGGGGTGATGCTCGATTTTGCGATCTCGATCGTCCTTGTGCCCACGTTGCTGGGTTTCATGCCTCCGCGTGCGGAGCCTGCGCCGCACGAGCAGCATCTGACAGGGCCCCTCAGAGCGGCCGCGAGCCTCGCCGGCCGTCGGCCCCGGAGCGTGCTGACAGCAGCGGCAATCATGATGCTGGTGGCCATCGCAGGCCTCACGCGACTGCGAGTAGACACCAACCACATTGGGTTTTTCGCGCCGACACACCCGCTCAGTCGCTCGGCTGCCGTCATCGACACTGAACTTGCGGGTGTTTACAGCTTTCACGTGCTGCTGGAGGGGCAGCCCGAATCAATGAAGGCCGCTGACGCGATGACACGCATCGATCGCCTCTCGGCGGCCATCCGCACATTGCCGGAGGTCCGAAAGACCACGTCAGTGGCAGACCACGTGAGGCAAACCAATCGGGAGCTTCACGGCGGCAGCCTCAATGCAGCCACTCTTCCAGGTGACCCGCTTCTGATCGCGCAGGAGCTGTTCCTCTTCTCTCTCTCTGACGATGGCCGGCGCGAACTGGAGCGCCTGGTCTCGAGTGACTATTCCACTGCGCAAATCGTCGTGAGGCTTCCGTCGATGGACTCGGATCGCGTTTTTGGTGCGATTCAGGCCGCGGAGCGACTCGCGGCTGACACGTTCGCTGGCACCGGGATTTCGGCCACCGTGACCGGCTCGGGTCGCCTATTCGCGGGGTTGGACCATTACCTCGTGCGGTCCCAAATCTCGAGCTTCGCCACAGCCTTCGTGGCGATCTTCGCGGCCATGTTCCTGATCTTCAAATCAGCCCGCTACGGCTTGCTCGCCCTGGTACCGAATGTGTTCCCGGTCGTCGCACTGCTCGGCGTCATGGGCTGGTTCGATATTTCGGTGAACGTGGCGACCGTCATGGTCGCCAGCGTCGCATTGGGCGTCGTAGACGATGACACGGTCCACTTTCTCCACCGGTTTCGTCGCCAGGTCGCGAAAGGCGTGGCAGTCGAAGCCGCGGCACAGGCCGCGGGGATCATCGAGGGCAAGGCCGCACTGATCACTGCGCTCATCAACAGTTGTGGCTTCGCCGTCCTCATGCTCTCCGAGTACAAGCCCTCCGCATGGTTCGGTGGTCTGCTCGCCGTGACACTCAGCGCGGCGTTTGTGGCTGAGGTCTTTCTCCTCCCCGCGACCATAAGTATGTTCGGTCGATTTCTGGCTATTGACACCGGGCGCAAGGACGGATAGAACCCTCGCCTTACCTTCGCAGCATTCCACATCGCAAGGACACCATCATGAGGGAATTGGGACGAGACAACGTGGAACCTATCGCGATTGTCGGCATCGCGTGTCGCTTTCCTGGCGGTGCGAACGATGTGCAAGCGTTCTGGTCGCTCCTCATCGAGCGGCGGAGCGGCATTCGGGATGTGCCGGCCGACCGGTGGAACATCGATCGTTACTACCATCCGGATCCCACGGCTCCGGGCGCGATGGTCATGCGGCGCGGCGGCTTCGTCGATAACCTCGACACATTCGATGCAGGATTCTGGGGAGTCTCGCCGCGAGAAGCCGTTCGCATGGATCCGCAACAGCGGTGGCTCCTCGAAGTGGCGTGGGAGGCCATCGAGGATGCTGGAACCGCACCGAGCCGCTTGCGGGGCCGCCGAATCGGCGTGTTTGTCGGGATATCGGGCAATGACTATGGTGGACTCCAGCTGCGAAGCACCGAGAACGTCGATGCATACACGAACAGCGGCTCCACCGCGAGCATTGCATCGAATCGCGTGTCGTACATGCTCGATCTCAGGGGTGCCAGTGTCTCGCTCGACACGGCGTGCTCCTCATCCCTCGTCGCGGTCTCTGTCGCGTGCGAAAACTTGTGGTCCGGCCAGTCTGACGGCGCGCTCGCGGGAGGTGTGAGCGCGCTCATCAGCCCGCAGACGAGTGTGGGCTTCAGCAAAGCGTCGATGATCTCGCCAACAGGTGAGTGCTTTGCGTTCGATGCTCGGGCAAACGGGTTCGTGCGCGCGGAGGGCGCAGCGCTCGTGTACCTCAAGCCACTCTCTGCAGCGCTCGCCGATCGCGATCGAGTCTACGCCGTGATACGCGCGGCGCTCGTCAATCAGGACGGCCACACGTCGTCGATGACTGTGCCCAGCGTCGATGGCCAGGCGGCCATGCTGGAAGACGCGTACCGTCTCGCGGGGATTTCCCCTGCACGCGTCGCGTACGTCGAGGCGCACGGCACGGGAACGCCAGTCGGCGATCCCATTGAAGCGGCGGCGCTCGGCAGGGTTCTCGGTCGAGATCGCTCTCCTCGTTCCAAATGCGCGGTCGGCTCGGTCAAGACGAATATCGGACACCTCGAATCCGCTTCCGGTATCGCCGGATTGATCAAGGCCGCTCTCGTCCTGCACCACCGTACGATTCCCGCCTCGCTGAATTACGAACGGCCAAGCCCGGACATCCCGTTCGACGATCTCTCCCTCGAGATCGCATCCGAGACGCGACCATTGGCCGTTTGCGACACCCATCCGCCGGTCGTTGGTGTGAATTCTTTCGGCTTCGGCGGAACCAATGCACACGTCGTGCTCGAGGCGGCACCCGCGCGAATCAAGAGCGAAGAGACTGCGGTGCCCGGGCCGGCGGGTGACCGCCCGTGCCTTCTTCCAATCTCCGCGCGCGACGGGACCGCGTTGCGCGTGTACGTCCAGCGGTATCGCGAGTTGCTGGCTGACGCGTCACACGCGTTCGCGGACGTTTGCGCGTCGGCCGGCGAGCACAAAGAGCACCATCACCATCGCCTGGTGCTCATTGGACGCAGCCGTGAAGACATGCGGAGGCGAGCCGCAGCGTGGCTTCGTGACGGCGTTGCAGACCGCGTGATCAGCGGACGGCCCGGCCCACAGTCGCCGCCCGTGTTCGTCTTTGCGGGCCAGGGTCCACAGTGGTGGGCGATGGGCCGCCAGTTGCTCGAGCGTGAGCCCGTGTTTCGCGAAACGATACGCGAGATCGACGCGACGATTGAACGGGTCGCCGGGTGGTCCGTTCTCACCGAAATGCTGCGTTGCGAGACGGACTCGCGCATCGATCACACGGACGTCGCGCAGCCCGCCATCTTCGCGTTGCAGGTGTCGCTCGTCGAGTTGTGGAAGACATGGGGCGTCCGTCCGGCCAAGGCCGTCGGCCACAGCGTCGGGGAGGTCGCGGCCGCGTACTGCGCGGGCGTCTATTCACTCGCAGACGCGGTTCGCGTCATCACCAATCGCGCGCGACTGCAGCACAAGGCGTTCGGCGGTGGGCGCATGCTCGCGGTGGCCTTGTCTGCAGAAGAGGCGCGTGCAGCGATCGGCGCGACGAAAGGCGTCGAGCTCGCCGCGATCAACAGCCCGCGGCTCATGACATTGGCGGGAGACGTCGAGTCGCTGGGGCACATCGATCGACAGCTTCAGCGGTCCGGCGTGTTCACGCGGTGGCTGCGCGGGCATTACGCCTTCCATTCGGCGCAGATGGATCCCGTTCGCGCCGAGGTGCTGGATGTGCTGCGAGACATAGAACCGCAGCCCGAGCGGATCCCGCTGATTTCCACTGTGACGGGTGCGCGCATCACGGGTGACTCGTTGGACGCGTCGTACTGGTGGCAGAACATTCGCCAGCCCGTACTTTTTGCTGCGGGGATCGCGGGTCTGATCGAAAGCGGCGACCGCACATTTCTCGAAGTCAGTCCTCATCCCGTTCTCGAGAGCGCAATCAAGGAATGTCTCGCGGCGCAGGGTCACACAGGAGCCGTCTTGCATTCCCTGCGACGCGAGATGGACGAGTCGGACCAGCTCGCTACAAACCTTGCCGGTCTGCACGTGGCCGGCATCACTGTCGACTGGAAGGCGGTGAATCAAAGCAGCGGCCAACGCGTCGGCCATCCGCATTACCCATGGAATCGTGAAGCGTTCTGGATTGAATCCAGTGACTCCGCGCGCCTGCGCCTCGCTCCGTCGGCGCATCCGCTGCTCGGCCAGCGCATCGAGTCGGCGATTCCGACATGGCAGGTCACGTTGGATCTCTGCCGCCTCACGTATTTGAAGGACCATCGTGTCTGGGATTCGGTGGTGTTCCCGGCGGCCGCGTACACCGAAATAGGGCTGGCGCTCGGGCGAATTCTGTTTCCAGACGAGCCGCACGCCGTCGAGGACGTGGAAATCAAGACGGCGCTTTTTCTCGCTGAGAGCACCCCGGTGATCCTTCAGACTATCGTGACTCCGGGCGACAAGAGCTTCGCGATCTATAGCTCCGCGAACAGTGCCGGTCCCTGGGAGCTTCACGCGCAGGGGACGTTGACGCGGCTGGTTCGCGATGAGCCGTCGCGCGTTCGCCTCGAATCGCTGCGCGCCAATCTCGATGATCCCCTCGATCACCACGCATATTGCCAGGAACTCGCCGCGCGGGGCTTCCAGTTCGGGCCGGCGTTCAGGCAGGTGCGGAACATCTGGCGGCGGGGCGGCGAAACGCTGGTTGAAATACAGCCACTCCCCGGGTTGGCCGAGCCGGGCCGCGGATATGTGTTTCATCCCGCGATCCAGGACGCATGTTTCCACGCGTTCATCGGATTTTCAACCGGCGCAACCGACTCGAACGCGCGCGCACTCTATTTGCCTCAGTCATTCCGACGAGTGCATGTGTATCGCGACACGGCGTCACCCCGGCTCTGGGCCCACGCAGCCAGTGTTTCCCATGACGGCTCGTCTCTTCAGGCAGACATCCTGGTCTACGACGAACACGGAGAGCGCGTCGCTGACATTCTGGGTTTCCGGATGGAGGCGGTCGAACAGAAGCGGCAGGGTGATGGTCGCGAGGACTGTTATTACCAGTTCGGCTGGGAGGCGCGTCGGTTGCGCGGCAGCGGTGTTCAGCACTCGTGTGCGTTCGCCGCTTCATCCGAAATCGCCAAAGCCGTGACGGCGGCGCGTCGAGACGTCGAACGACAGCACGGCCTTGTCGATTACCACCGCCGATTCGTTCCCGGAGCGGAGTCCGTCGTGTCGCTGCTCGCCGAACGCGCACTGCGAGCACTGAGATGGCGGCCGAAGATCGGCGAGCGCTTCGATTTCCACGGCTGTGTGGAGTCGCTTGGCATCGTCACGGACTATCACCGCGTGACGAAGCGTCTCCTACGGCATCTCGAAAGAAGCGGTCTGCTGCGTTCGGTCGGAACCGACATGTGGGAGGTCTGCCGACTGCCGGATGGCTCCGCGAGCGAGGCGGCGCTCGAGGAGCTTGCCGACAAGCACCCGGCCTGCATCGCAGAAATCGACCTCTTCAGGCGCACTGGTCTGAATCTGGCCGCGATCCTCGCGGGAGAGACAGATCCACTCGAACTGCTGTTCCCGGGCGGTTCCCACGCGTGCATGGAGCGTTTTTACACCGAAGCGCTGGGTTTTCCTGCACACCTCGAGTTGACACGTCTTGCGATTGAGAGAGCGATAGCAACGCTGCCGCCGCGACGCGCGCTTCGCGTGCTCGAAGTGGGCGCCGGCACCGGTGTCCTCACGCGGACGGTGTTGCCGGTCTTGCCCGCGGATCGCACCGACTATTTGTTCACCGATGTCGGTCCTGGTTTCATTTCGGCCGCGCGGAAGCGGTTCGCCGACGTCCCCTTCATTGACTATCAGGTGTTCGACCTCGAAATCGACCCGGAGCGTCAGCAGATCCCATTAGGTCAGTTCGATCTCATTCTGGGAGCGGACGTGGTGCACGCGACGGCGGATCTCCGCGTCGCGCTGACAGACCTGCGGCGATGCCTGGCACCCGGCGGGCTACTCATTCTGCTGGAGCTCGCCAAACCCGATTTCGTTCGCGACGATGTGACGTTCGGACTGCTCAGAGGGTATTCTCGGTTTCGAGACACGGACGTGCGGCACTCCGCACTTGCGAACCCGGCGCAGTGGCGTCGAGCGTTCACCGAGTGCGGCTTTTCCGACATCGAGACCGTCGACTGTTACAGCGACGCGCGTGCATCCGAACACGCCATCATCATGGGCTCCGCTCCGGCTGGGTTAGGGACACGCACCGAGATCACGAACGAGCTCCAGACTTCCCAATACGTTCTTCTCGCAGATCGCAGCGGAGTCGCCGAGGCACTGGCCAGTACGCTGCGCGAGCGTGGGCACGAGACGAGCGTGATCATCGCCGCGGATTCCGAGGAAGACACCCTGCGGCTTCTCACCGAGCAGATGCGCGCGCGTCCGCTTGCACGCGTGATCCACTGCAGGAGTGTGGACCGGCCCGACTGCTCCGACCTCACTGTCGACGAGCTCGGTTCGGCCCAGACCACCGGACTGATGAGCGCTTATGGAGTGATTCGCACGCTCGCGGACCGTGACAATCGAATCTGGTTCGTCACGCGCCACGCTCAGCGCGTCACCGAACATGACCACGTCGAGGGGCTGGCATCGGCTCCTTTGATCGGATTGCTCCGTGTGGGGAACAACGAGCATCAATGCCGGTTCTCGATTGTCGATCTCGATGCGTGTTCGCCGGATGCTGCAGGAGCGCATCTGGCCGACGAAGTCACTCTCGCTTCTGATGGTGAATTCGAGATCGCTTACCGCAATGGCGTGCGATACGCGCTTCGCCTGCAACGCATCCGTCCGGCGGAGCTGCCACAACGCACCTGCAATGCCGTTCCTGGCGACGGAGATGTGGTGCCCTTCCAGCTACAGACGCATGGTCCGGGAATTCTGTCGAATCTGGCGCTGCATGAAACAGCGCGGACGGCACCAGGACCCAACGAGGTCGAAGTGCGGGTGCGTGCCGCAGGCATCAACTTTCGGGATGTCATGAAGGCTCTCGGCACCCATCCGGGCAACCCGGTCGATCGTCTCTGGTTTGGCGACGACTTGTCCGGAACAGTCGAACGTGTAGGAGAGTTCGTCACGGCGCTGCAGCCCGGAGACGAGGTTGCCGGCATGGCGCCGTATGCATTCCGGGCGTACGCCACGACTGACGCGCGCATGTTGTTCCGGAAACCCGCTCACCTGTCCTTCGCCCAGGCGGCAAGCATTCCCACCATCTTTCTGACCGCGCACTATGCCATCAATCACCTGGCGCGCATGCAGCCGGGCGAGTCCATCCTGATACATGCAGGAACAGGCGGCGTCGGACAGGCGGCGATTCAGATCGCCAAGCATCTCTCATTGAAGATCTTTGCGACCGCAGGCACGCCGGAAAAACGTCGCATGCTGAAAGAGATGGCGGTGGATCATGTCATGAACTCACGTACGCTCGAGTTCGCCGACGAGGTCATGCGCCTGACTGGCGGGCGCGGCGTCGACGCGGTGCTGAACTCGCTCGCGGGCGACTTCATTCCCAAGAGCGTGTCGGTGCTCGCGCCGTTCGGGCGGTTCCTCGAGATCGGCAAAGTCGACGTTTACCGCAACTCGAAAATCGGTCTGCAGCCGCTTCGCAACAACATCTCCTACTTCGTCATCGATCTGACGCAGCATCTTCGCCAGAAGCCGGCATTTGTCGTGGAGATGTTCCGGGAAATCGCCGAACGGTTCGCCGCCGGCGACTACCAGCCGGTGCCGCAGTCTTCGTATCCGATCACCGACGCCGTCGATGCCTTCCGGTCGATGGCGCAGGGAAGACACGTCGGCAAGAACGTGTTGACCTTCGAGCACGACGTCATACCCGTCGCCTTCACGACCGATTCAGGACAGCGCTTCAGGGCCGACGCGACGTATTTGGTGACGGGAGGCGCCGGCGGGTTCGGGCTCGAAGTCGCAAACTGGATCGCTCACCACGGCGGCCGTCATCTGGTGCTGATGAGCCGATCCGGACCGCGCGACGCGGGCGCCAGACAGATCATCGACCAGCTCCAAGCCGCCGGAGTCACCGTGCGCGATGCGCGCGGCGACGTCGCCAACCCAAGGGATGTGCGGCAGATCGTGAGCGAGATACAACGCGAACTGCCGCCGTTGAAAGGTGTGTTCCACGCTGCCATGGTTCTCGATGACGACTTGATCGTCGAGCTCGACGATCAACGCGTCTGGAACGCGCTCTCACCGAAGATGGCGGGTGCCTGGAACCTGCACGTGACGACCCGGTCGTTACCGCTCGAGCATTTCGTCTGCTTTTCCTCGTTCTCGGCTGTGATCGGGATGCTGCGCCAGTCGAATTACAACGCGGGCAATGTGTTCCTCGACGCGCTCGCGAACTACCGCCGCGCGAGAAACCTGCCGGCGCTGACGATCAATTGGGGCGCAATCCTCGGCGCTGGTTTCGTTGATCGGGACCAGAAGACATCGAATGTTCTCGTCAAGCTCGGCTTCGGATCCTTCGACACCCACGAGGCGCTGCGGGTACTCGACGATCTGTTGATTCGCGATTCGCCGAACGTCATTGCGACGCGCGTCAATTGGAAGAGCGTGTTGAAGCTCAGTCCGCTGGCCGCGGCTTCGAATACCTACGCCACCGTGGTCCGAGAGACGCGCGGCGAAGATCGTGGAGGATCGCTCGAAAGCGAGCTCCGCGCGGCGAGCCCCGACGACCAGGAGCGCCTGCTCCAGGACTTTATCGTCGCGCAAGTTGCCGGTGTGTTTGGAATGGCGCAGGAGAAGATCGACCGCACCGTTGGTCTGACCGCGCTGGGTCTCGATTCGCTGATGACCCTCGCGCTCACAAATCGCGTCGAGCGCGAGGTCGGCATCCGGCTTCCGGTTGGCACGCTGCTGAGCGGGCCCACGATCACCGAGCTCGCACGAAGCGTGCGGCACTTGCTGGCCCCGACACTTGCCGGCACCGGGAACGCCGCCGCCGAATCGGACAATGCGCGTCCGCTCGAGACGAACGTCCTAGAGCCAACTGTCCGCCCAGTTGCTTCACCCGATTCGCAAGCGGGCTGGCAGAACCACGCCCAAGACCACATCGTCATCGTCAAGGGCGGCACCGATGTCCCGGTGTTCTGTTTCCACCCGGTTGGTGGGGGCGTGGGCATTTACGCCGGGCTCTCGCCTCATGTGCCCGAGAACTTACCTCTGTACGGCGTCGAATCTCGCCTCGTGCGAGGGGCCGCCGCCGAGTATGCGACTCTCGACCAGATGGTGGAGGCGTACGTAGCCGCGGTGCACGGCGCGCACACCGGTCCATACCGGCTGCTTGGCTTCTCGCTCGGCGGCTACCTCGCTGCCCGCGTGGCGCGAGTACTGGAGGGCAGGGGTGAGCTGGTCGAATTCGTCGGCGTGATTGATTGGGACGCGCGGCAGCAAGTCACGCCTGCAGCGCAGCGCGAGGCTCTCGTACGCTTGTCAATCGCCAGTTACATGTTTCTGCACCAAGAGATGGGAATTCTCCGCGAGCGCTCGAAGGAGCAGCTGCGCGACGAGATCCGCACGCTGGTCGACCAGATGGGGAGTGAGAGCTTCGCGGGCGGAGACGTGTTCTTCCGGTGGGTCGTCGAGAACGAGCTGACCACGAGCAAAGCATTGGAGGATCTCGCGCAGCAGTATCTGATGCGATTCGAGCAGCACTGCCGGCTGCTCACCAGTGATCTTCCACGACCCGACTTCAGCGCGCCGTTGATCGTGTGGCGAGCGCGTGACGGCTTCGGGAGCGGCTTGGAATCATGGCAGCAAAACGGGGCACTTACACGAGAGCACGTCTTCGACGGAGACCACAACGCATTGATGCGCCCTGCCGCTCTCGAACGGGTTGCCGGCCAGATGATGGATTTCCTCCAGGCGACGGCCCGCCTCAAAATCGACACGCGGCTCGATGCCGTTGGATTCGCATGAGCGCGCCCGAAGCACTTCATGCCGTTGCGGCGCTTGACACGGCGATCGATCCGCGATCGACCGAATCGGCGCGATTTGTCCGGCAAGCGCACCGAATCGTTCGAGATCTGCTCATCGCCAGACCACGCCGCTACTGGACAGATTTCCTGAGCACGATCGCGATCGCGTACGGAGCCTTCGCGGTCTACATTGCGGCGCCGTGGTTCTCAATTTTGCAGACAACCGCCTTCATCGTCTGCGGCCTCGCCACGTATCGGGCTGTGGTATTCACGCACGAGCTCACGCACCGGCGAGAGCGCTCCTTCTCGGCGTTCACATTTGTCTGGAATCTGCTGTGCGGCGTGCCGTTGCTGATGCCTTCGTTCCTCTACGGCGATCACAAACGCCATCATACGCACCAGGCCTACGGTACGTGGTCGGATCCCGAGTACATCCTGCGCAGCCGACGACAGCGTCTCAGGGTCGCCATCTTTCTGCTGCTACCGTTCATCTATCCGCTGTTCGCGTCCATTCGGTTTCTGATTCTCACGCCGCTCGCGCTGCTGTCGAGTCGCCTCAACCGGTTCGTGTGGGTGGTGGCGTCGTCGCTTTACGTGATGAATGAGTCGTATCGACGCGATTACGACGCTGCCGCTTCCGCGCCTTCGCGATGGATCCAGGAGCTCGCCTGCTCAGCGTGGGCATGGCTCGTGACGGCCCTGGTGCTCGCGGATCGGGTGCCCGCGAGCGTTCTCGGTCAGACGTATCTCGTGGCGCTGCTGTGGATCGCGCTCAATCAGGTGCGAACGTTGGTGGCTCACCGATACACGAACCAGCCGGATTCGCCGGTCAGCTACGTGGATCAATTGTTGGATACCAATACGTTTCCGTGCGGCAAATGGCTGCCCGAATTGTGGGCGCCGGTGGGGCTGCGCTATCACGCACTGCATCACGTGCTTCCGATGATTCCGTATCACGCGATGCGCGATGCGCATCACCGGCTGATGCTGCGGCTGCCGCCCGATTCGCCGTATCACCAAACCGTCAGGGCAGGCTTGTGGCCAGTGCTGACAGAGATCCTGCGCCGTCACCAGGGCGCGATGCCGGACTCTTACATCGCGGTTTCTGCCAACCTGACGGCAGGTCGGCAAGGCTCTCGATGAACGTGTGATACCAGAGCTGAGTCGCGAGAACGCCGACCATTCCAAGATGGATCATCGTGCGCTGAGCGCAACCGATCGTCCGTCCATCATGCATCCGCTTTCGCCACAACTGCACCTGATCGGGACGGAACCATCCCGTTTTCTTCAACGACTCGTCGGACAGCAGCTCGTTGACAAATGACGGAAGGGCAGCCTCACGACCAGCGAAGAAGCTGTCGAGCGGCGCCCGGAACATCACCTTGCGACCCCAGGCGATTTCCCGCGGAACGTAGCGTTCGCCTACGACTCTCAGGATGTACTTGTCGCGGAAGCCGCGCAGCTTCCAGCGTGGATGGAGACCGGCGAGAAACGCAAAGACGTTCTCGTCGAGGAACGGGTAACGAGTTTCGACCGACGAATTCATCGCCGGCCGATCGCCTTTGAGACTGAGCAGGTGACCGGGCAGGTGTATGCGGCTGGCCCAATAGGCGCTCTGGTTCAGCGGATGCCATCCTCGCATTCGCTCCAGATTCGGGTTCAGCTCGAGGTACGGATTATGATCCTTCAGTAATGACAGGGTCTCATCGTTGAAAAAGGCGAACTTTGCCGCGGTCATAAGCCCATACACGTCGTGGAATGCCGAATGATGTCCGAGCACGGTCTCCGGTAGCAGAATCGCGTCGGTTCCCTGCGATGACACGCCGACGATGCTGCAGAGAAGTCGTCGAACGTGTCTGCTCAGAGAGATTCCTGGAAGCGCATCCGCGACGTTAATCAGGCGGTGTACCTTGAACCACGAGTAGCCGGCAAGCCACTCGTCTGAACCTTCACCGGCGAGCGCCACCTTGAATCCCTGCCGGTGAACCTCGCGTGCCAGCATCAGCGTGGCAGCCGAAGCCGTATCGATCACTGGGGCCTCAGCGGCGCGAATCAGCTCAGGGTAAGTGGCAACGACGTCATCACGGCTCACCGGCACAACGAATGGACGCGAGCCGATATGCCGCGCGACGATCGCGGCCTTGCGACTCTCGTCGAAATGTCGGCTGTTTACCTGCACGGTGAACGTCGGCGTCGGCTCGCCGCGGATGCGCGCAGCCATCGCAGTCACAACGCTGGAGTCGACCCCACCGCTCAAGTAGCAGACAACCGGCACGTCTGCCCGTAATCGATGCTCCACCGCAGTCAGCAACACGCGCTCGAACGCGTCGAGTGTTCTCTGTGCGTTGCCGGTGTTCTCCTCGTCTCCGTGCTGTGGAAATTGCATCTGCCAGTACGCCTGCTCACGCACAGGTTTTCCCTCGATGTCCTCGAGGTCGAGACTCAGATAGTGGCCTGGCTGCAGCGCACGAACGTCCTCGAAGCATGTGGCCGGTCCGGGGACGGCGAAGAAGTGAAAAACCTGATCGATGCCGCGAAGATCGGGCCGGGGGCGCACCATTTGTGACGCGAGCAGCCCTCTGATCTCGGACGCGAACAACAGCCACTCACCGTCGCAATCGCGCTGACGGCTCCAATACAACGGGATGATCCCGAATCGATCTCTCGCCAGAATCAAACGGCGGCGTGGTGCATCGTACAGAGCGAGCGCGAATTGCCCCCGAAGACGCTCGAACATGCCGTCCTGGTACTCCTCCCAAAGGTGAGGAATCAACTCCGCGTCGCAATGCGTCCGGAACCTGTGCCCCTTAGTCTCCAATGAGTGCTTCACTTCGGGATAATCGAAGAGCTCGCCATTGAACACCGCAATGACGCTGCCGTCCTCGTTCGCAATCGGCTGTCGGCCATCGGACAGCCCCACGATGCTTAGTCGTCGGTTCACCATTCCGAGACCGTCGCGCTCCATGTAGCCTTCGTCATCGGGGCCCCTGTGAGCGAGGGCATCTGCCATTCGTTGAAGCACACCGGAAGGCAGTGGTCTTCTGCCTGAACGATCGACAAGTCCGGCGATGCCGCACATGAGGGAGCGATTCTAGCCGCAATTTGCTGATGAATGTTTCAGCACGAGCGGAGTAGGATTTCCGTCGCGCGGCCGGACACGATGACCATGACGCGGCGATCATTTGTGGGCGGGGGATTGGCAGCAGGTGCGGCGCTGATGACGGGCCGAGTGTTCCCGTTTTTCGAGCCGACCGCTGCCGCCGCCGTCTCGCCTCCCTCGGTCGAGGTCACGATTCCGCAGCTGCAAACGCTGATGAGTACAGGCCAGCTCACGAGCCGCGACGTGACCGAGGCTTGCCTGGGGCGCATCGGTGCGCTCAACCCGTTGCTGAGTGCGGTCATCGAGACGAATCCCAACGCGGTCGCGATCGCAACGTCGCTCGATAGCGAACGGCGTGCAGGTCAGTTGCGCGGACCGCTGCATGGGATCCCAATCCTCGTGAAGGACAACATCGCGACCGCCGACGCGCTTCAAACGACCGCAGGCTCGCTGGCGCTTGTCGACAGCCGCGTACCGGCAGATGCGCCAATCATCGCGAGATTGCGCGCGGCCGGCGCCGTGATTCTTGGCAAGACCAATCTGTCGGAGTGGGCGAACTTTCGAGGATTCGCGCCGTTCAACGGGTGGAGTGCGCGCGGAGGATTTACGAGGAATCCGTATCTCCTCGGCTTCGATCCCTGTGGATCCAGCTCAGGCTCCGCTGTGGCCGTCGCCGCAACCCTGTGCGCGGCGGCCGTCGGCACCGAGACAGACGGCTCAATCGTCTGTCCTTCGGGGAACAACCTGATCGTGGGCCTGAAGCCGTCAATCGGTCTCGTGTCGCAGGGCGGGATCATCCCCATCGCACACAGCCAGGACACGGCCGGACCGATGGCGCGCACCGTCACCGACGTGGCGATTCTTCTAGGCGTGATGCAGACGCCTTTCGGCCCCGTACTCGGCCGTCCGGTGCCGCCGGACTACACGCGGTTCCTGCAGCGCGGTGCGTTGAACGGCGCGCGCATCGGCGTTGACCAGCGTTACTTCACACCGCAGTACGGCGCCGAGCCGGACCTGCTCGTGGTCGTCGAGCGGGCGATGGCGGTGATGGCGGCACTTGGCGCGACGCTGGTGCCGACCGACACTGGCGATTTCCGCGCATATTTCGCGAGCGAGGCTGCCGTCCTGCTCGCCGAATTCAAGGTACAGATTGCGGAGTACCTTGCGACGCTCAAGCGCACCTCGATGCGGACGCTGGCGGACCTCATTGCGTTCAACCTCGCGCACTGTCCGACAGAGATGAAGTACTTCGGGCAGGAACTGTTCGAATTGGCGGAGTCGACGAGCGGGAATCTGAGTGACCCGCTTTACCTCGCCGCGCGCGCGCACTCGTTCATGTCGGCCGGCCCCGGAGGCATCGATGCCGCTCTTCAGCGTGACAATCTCGATGCGATCATCGCGCCGAGTGATACCTTCGCGTCCTCGCCTGCCGCTGTCGCGGGGTACCCGAACATTTCGATTCCAGTGGGATTGACGCCAGAGGGCAAGCCAGCAGGGATTTGGATGTACAGCGGGTTCCTGCGTGAGCCGCGTCTGCTGGCGTTCGCGTACGATCTTGAACAGGCCATTCAGCCCCGCGTCGCTCCGGAGCTGCGCGGCGCCGTTCCGCCCGAACCGGCGCATACGGCTTGTGGCGCGCTTTCGTCGACGGTGCGCGCGTTCAGGGGCAACGCGCACCTGCCTCACCATCTTGGTACCGGCAAGCCGTTTCTTCGGTGAAAGCACTTACTACTGATTTACTTGTGCTGAGAATCGTGGCATCGAAATGATCCGCTTGTCTGGACCTAAACTGGCAGTGTCCGACCTTCTTAGCCGTCGGTGCTCTTCAGTGAAGTGAGCTTCGAGTTTAGTCCATGCGCGCGTTCACGCTCTGTGCTTTGATTTGGCGCTCGTTCGTGCCGTGTGTGTTTGCGCTGTCACTGCCCGGCGACGTTCAAACGCCACGTTGGGTTGCCGAGCAGATCGATGCACGCGACATCGGTCGGGACAGCCGCATGGAGATGACGATGCGCCTCTTCGACCGTCGAGGCCGCGTGCGTGAGCGAAGGCTGGGGCTCACCGCGCTCCGTGGCCGAGGCAGCAGCGGGGACCGCGAGCTCGTGCGATTTCTGAGCCCTGGTGATATCAAGGGCACGGCGTTGCTCGTCTGGGAGCACGATGGCGCTGAGGACGAACGGTTTCTTTTTCTGCCAGCCCTCGGACGCGTTCGGCGCATCGCCGGCGCAGAGAAGCAGGAGAGCTTTGTCGGCAGCGACCTGAGCTACGAAGATATTGGCGGTCGCGAGCTCGATGATTATACCTACGCGTTCGTCGAGCGGAACGCGAGCTGGAAAGCACCAAATGGCCACACATGCGCGGCGTGGCAGCTCGAGTCGATCGCAAAAGATGCTCAAGTCGCTTACCCGCGATTGGTATCGCTCGTTTGCAAAGATAGTTTCATCGTTGTTTCAGCGGACGTGTTCAATCGTCGCAATGAACGCGAGAAACACTATGAGGTCCGACGGCTGGAGGGCATCGACGGCGTTTGGACCGTGATGGACCTCGTCATGACCAACGAGACGCAGAAGACGCGCACTGAGCTGTCAGTGACAAGCGTGAGGTACAACATCGGTCTCAAGGAGTCTGACTTCTCCAGACGCGCACTGGAAGAAGCCATGCCTTGAACTTGGCGGCGCTCAGTGCGGAGCGCAGGCGGCCGTCTCTACGCGGCGCCCATTGCCCGCAGCGGCAGAACCGTTGCGTGAAAGCGCTGGTCTCGGCCCTCGTCACTCTGCTGTGCGTCACGCGGGCCGCTGAAGCGCAGCTCACCGATGCCCGGTCGAATACGCAGTCGTTCGACGGATACGTTTCACTGCTCGCCGATGCGTTCCCAAGCGTCCGTGAGGGCGGGGACAGGTCGGCAGTTGCGGAGTTGCGGCCGCGACTCTTTGCCGAGTATCGGCGTGAACTCAATTCCCGGCTGCATCTGACGATTGCGGGTTTTGCCGAAGCCCTGATCGCGGACCGGTCGGGCGAGCGGACGGCGACGGCGTCTATCGTCCGCCCGCAGGAGGTGAGTCTCGAGGCCCGGTGGAAGCGGGCGGATCTCAGGATTGGGTGGAGCCGGGTGACTTGGGGACGACTGGATGAACTCCCACCCACCGACGTCGTCAATCCGCAGGACCTCACGCGATTCTTCTTTGAAGGCCGCGCCGAAGGACGGATGCCTGTTGCGATGTTGCGCGGACGGTGGAGGCGATCGGAGACCTTCTCCTTGGAGGGTATCTACGTTCCCGTGTTCCGTTCCGGCCGCTACGACCAGCTGGATGAAGAGAGCGCGCCCTTTAATGTTCGCCCGCGTGCGCTCTGCAGCCGCACACCAGCGCGCATGTGCCTTCCTGTTCGCACAGAACGATTGGAACCCGCGCATGACCTCGCGAATGCGCAGGGCGGAATGAGGGCAACAGGAACGACAGGTCGTGTTGACTGGGCGGTGAGCGCGTATCGAGGGTTCGAGTCGCTGCCACTGTACGAAGGTGCCGCGACCGTGTCGGCATCGCCGTCCGTGTTGACGCTCCTGGAGCGATTTCCGAGGTTTACGATGCTGGCCGGCGACGTCGAAACAGTGAGAGGGCATTGGGGTCTGCGCGGCGAGATGGCAACATTCGTCGACCGATCCCTGCAAGCCGGTGCGGCGATTGTAAAAGGGCGAGTCGTGGAGGCAGGCGTTGGCGTGGATCGAAAGGCTGGTGAGTACCGCGTGAGTGGAAACGCGCTGCTCACGAGGCGTGCTTTCACTGGCCGCGTCACGTTGCCGGACAACGAGAGCGACGGCGGTGAGATTGACCGCACCGATTTGACGCTCGTGACGTTCATCGATCGCTCGTTCGCGGGCGCGACCCGTACGATTCGCGGCTTTGGCGTCTTCAACCCCGGCGAGCAAAGCGCCTTTGCCCGCGCTAGTGTTCTGATGCACGTGCGCGACAACGTGTCGCTCGAGGCCGCTGTCGGATGGTTTGCCGGGCGGGGGTCCCACGTGCTCGCGCGGTTTACGGATCGCGATTTCGTCTATACGCGCCTGAAGGTGTTCTTTTGATCATCTCGACTGCCGGGATGCATCGATCAATCCTGCCCTCCGCGGCGAGTAGGCAGGGCCAGGTTTACTCGCTGCGAAGGGCCATCAGCGGGTCGGTGCGCGCTGCGCGCAGCGCCGCAGGCAGCACGGCGCCGACGCCGGCAATAACGAGGACGGCGGCCGCCACACCGAGGCTCAGGACATCGACTCGTTCGGTTGTGGCAAT
>Ga0137369_10001673_pt1 | contig 22356 bp, 18 predicted proteins | sample SagtaG_12_FD_104918 | JGI IMG/M metagenome (GOLD analysis project Ga0137369, IMG submission 104918) | Vadose zone soil microbial communities from Sagehorn Ranch, Mendocino, California, USA - Sage1_L_113_16 metaG | ecosystem: Environmental > Terrestrial > Soil > Vadose zone | place: USA... | reverse complement strand
TCTACGGCAGCGGCGGAACTCTCGTCGAGCTCGTCGCCGACGTGACCTTCCGTCTCCATCCTCTTACCGACAGTGACGTGACCGCCATGCTCGACGAGGTGAAGGGCACGGCTCTCCTGCGCGCCTATCGCGGGGCGCCGCGCGGCGACGAGGCGGCTTTGAAGGAGATGCTGCTGCGGGTGTCCGCGCTGATCGAGAACTGCCCCGAGGTCCGCGAGATGGACCTCAATCCGGTCAAGGTCCTCGGCAACGGAGTTCGCGTCGTGGACGCCCGCATCCGCGTCGGCCGCCCTCCCTCTTTGCTTCCTTCTCGGCGCATCGCGTACTAGGGTCCAATCGCAAATCCGCAGGTAAGTACGTTCTGTCATCCTGAGCCCCTCGCTCTCGCTTTCATCCCGAGCGCCTTGCTCTTGCTGTCATCCCGAGCGAAGCGAGGGATCTGCTCTCACTGCTTCGAGTCGCTTCGTCCGCTCGGGAAAGGCTCCGCGAAGGATCTGCTCTCGCGCCTCCCACATTTCCCGAGCAGATCCCTCGTCGCTTCGCTCCTCGGGATGACAGGGACTGAGCGCGCCGCCTGGTGAGTCTGCATCAGGCGCGTGGAGCGGGCCGGGCGCACGATGGGAAGCGAGAGGAGAGTCCTATGAGAGTTCAAGACGTGATGACTTCTCCGGCTCATTCCTGCACGCCGGACGTGAACCTGGCGGCCGCCGCTCTGGCCATGAAGGACTACGACTGCGGTGCGCTTCCCGTGCTCGACAACGCCGGCAGGCCCATCGGGATTCTGACTGATCGGGACGTTTGCATGGCCGTGGCCCACAAGAACCGGTTCCCCGCGGCGATCCCCGTGCGGGAGGTCATGTCCGGCGATCCTTTCACGTGCGGTCCGGGAACCGATCTCGGCTACGCCTTGAACGTCATGGCTGACCGGCACGTCCGGCGGCTGCCCGTCGTGGACGGCAATGGAAGGCTTGTCGGGATCCTCTCCTTGAGCGACGTGCTGTCCTCGATGCAAGAAGCCCGGGCGGTGGAAACTCCGCTTCTGCGCAAGCTCGCCGCGGCGTCGCGAATGAGCACTCGGCCACGCTCCTGGCGTCAGGGTTCGACAGCCTCGCCCAATTGAGGATCGCTGCCGGCGCCGTGCCTACCGGTCACGCCGGCGCTGCATCCTCCTGATTCACTAGAGAGGGAGCACACTAGACGCGGTCGGGGAGTTTTAGAACTTTTTTCATCCGGCGGTCGAAGAAGCGGTCGGGAAGAAATCGCCGAAGGAGAATCAGGGCGCGAGCCAGCCGCGTGATCCGGTAGCGGGTCCTGGGATTGGCCGCTTCGATCGCATCGACGACGACGCGCGCCACCGCCTCGGGCGGAAGCTTTCCGGCCTGGAAGTCGGTGTCCATCGCACGCTCGGCGTTCTTGTAGAAGGGGGAATAAGGGCCCGGGCTTGCCAGCATCCGCGCGACGCCCGCGCGCGCCCGGTCGCCGAACCGCGTCTCGATCGGGCCGGCCTCGATGACGGCGACGCGGATGCCGAAGGGCGCGACCTCGACGCGCAGCGCGTCGGAGAAGGCCTCGAGGGCGTGCTTGGAGGCGCAGTAGGGAGCGGCAAAGGGGATCGCGATCTTGCCGGCGACGGAGGAGACGTTGACGATGGTGCCGCGCCGCTTCTCGCGCATGGCCGGGAGGACCGCCCGGGCGGCCTCGATCGCGCCGAAGAGGTTGACGTCGAACTGGCGTCTCCACTCCTCGGTCGTGACATCTTCGGCGGCTCCGTACTGTCCGTATCCGGCGTTGTTGACGAGGGCGTCCACGTGTCCGGCCTCGGCCAGAACGGAGGCGACGGCGTCGCGGATCGAGGCCGCGTCCGTCACGTCCAGAGCGAGCGCCCGGATCCGCCCGCGGCTTTCCAGGTCCCGCAGAGTCTCCGGGATGCGAGCTGTGGCGAAGACCCGGTGACCCCGAGCGGCGGCCTCGATCGCCGTGGCCCTCCCGATGCCGCTCGAGCAGCCGGTGATGAGGATCACGCGCTCCGAGGGCATTGCGTGATGTTACCCTTGCGCGGGCGAGACCAAGACCATGGGCTACGCGGACAAGAACCTGGCGCCGGGGGAGACGATCCTCTACCGCGCGCGCTACCACTGGGTCTTCTACCGTTTCTCGATCATCGTTCTCGTCCTCGCCGCCGCCATGGGCCTGGCCGCGCTGCGCGCCAGGAACGCCCAGGCGGGAGCGGAGGTGGGAATGCCTCTGGCCTGGGTCGCGGCCGCCTTCGTCGTCATCGGGCTCGTTGCGTTCCTTGCCCGACGAGTCCGCGCGAGCGTGGACGAGTTCGTCGTGACCAACCGCCGTGTCATCCGGAAGGTCGGCCTCTTCGCGCGCGAGGTCCAGCACGCGCCGCTCGAGAAGATCCAGGACATCACAATCGAACAGGGGATCATGGCGAGGATGCTCGGCTACGGAACCGTGATCGTGGAAACGGCGTCTGAGAAGGGGATGCTGGTCTTCCCGGCGGTCGCGTCTCCGGAGAGCTTCCGAACCCACGTCTGGGGCCAGGCGCCCCCAACCGGCCAGGCCTCTCCGGCGGTTCCGGCATCCCCCGCGCCGCCGACGCCCCGCGCGCGTCTGGAGGAGCTTGAGAGCCTGAAGCAGCGGGGCCTCCTGAGCGAGCAGGAGTACGCCGCGAAGCGGCAGGAGATCCTTTCGCATCTATGACTTGCCTCCACCTCCCGGCGCCATGCCCGCGTAAACCCGGATGCGCCCCGATCGTCTATCCGATGTGGCCGGACTTCCATTCGCGATGATTCCTCGTCAAACCGATCCCGGCATCGATGAAGCCCGGTTGATCCAGGAAGTCCGCGCCGGAAAGACCGAGTCCTTCGAGTATTTCGTGCGCCGGTATCAGCAGCGGATTACCCGCATCGCCTACCGCCTCCTGCGCGACGCCGGGGAGGCGGATTGTGCCGCGCAGGAGAGCTTCCTCAAGGCCTACCAGAACCTGAACGACTTCCGCCTGGGCTCCACCTTCGAGACCTGGCTGACGCGCATCTGCATCAACTGGTGCAAAGACCGCCTGAAGCGCCGCCGGCTCGTTCTCTACTTTCACCAGGCGCCGGGCAATCGGGAGGAGGAGACGGGGCCGCGGGAGATCGCGGCGCATCCGGACCCCTCGCCAGAGCGCCGAGCCCTTTCTCGCGAGATCCGCGAGCGGCTGCGCCGGGCCATGGAGTCCCTGTCGCCGCGGCAGAGAACCGTTTTCGTTCTGAAGCATTTCGAGCAGCTTTCGATCCCGGAGATCGCGGACCTGACGGGATTGGAGTCCGGCACGATCAAGTCCCATCTCTTCCGGGCGGCTCAGAAGATCCGGGAGCGGCTCGGCGATTTTCAGAAGAAGGCGTGACATGGAACCGAAGACCATCGACCGACACCTGGCGGACGCGGAGCTGTTCAATCTCGCGGTTCCACCCGTCGGAGAGCCGGAGGCGCTGCCGCGGCATCTCTCCGAGTGTCTGAGCTGCAGCCGCGCTCTGCAGGAATGGAAGAACGCGGTGCGGGAGCTTGCCGACGAAGAGAGCGAGGATCTGGACCGGCGCTCTCCCGCGCAGTGGGAGGAGCTGGAGGGGAAGACGATCGAGGCCATGAGACGCGTCGGCCGTGCCCGGCGCGCGCCTGCGGCCAGATGGGCCGTTTTGATTGCGGCGTCGCTGCTGCTGGCAGTCTTCCTCATCCCGGCCCGCAAGACGGGGCCGGGCGCCTCCGAGCACTCCGACGCGAGCCCGGCGACGCTCTCGGCGCAGGACCAGAGAGACGACTTGCTGCTGCGCGACGTTGCGCGGCTCTCGCAGGGAGAAGACAACGGTTCCTGGAGCACCCTCGCTCCGGAGCCCGCGGGCGTCGAGGAGGAACAACTGTGAGGAGAACCTTGATGACCGCCGCGTTCACCGCGCTCGCGGCCCTCGCTCCTGCGCTCGCGGTCCGCGCCGCCGAGGTGCCCGATGGAAAATGGTGGAAGAACCCGCGCGTGACGGCCGAACTGGGGGTGACCCGGGAGCAAACAGACGAGATCGAAAAGATCTTCGCGCGCTCGCGCTCGAAGTTGATCGATCTGAGGGCGGATCTGGAGAAGAAGCAGCTCGATCTTCAAATAGCGATGGACGACAAGGCCGCCGATCGGGCCGCGGTCGAGAAGAACATCGAGGCGGTCGAGAACGCGCGCGCGGCTCTTCAGAAGACGCGCGCCCTGATGATCCTGGACATGAAGCAGGTCCTGAAGCCCGAGCAGTGGGAACGGCTCGTCCAGAAGCAGCGCGAGTGGCGCGAGCAAATGCATGAGCGCCGCCGGATGTTCCGCGAGGAGGGGGGGCGCCCGCGCCCCGGCCCGCAGGGTCGCCGGCCCAACGGCTAGAGCCGGGCCAACCAGTCCTCTGTCATTCTGAGGCCCGCAGGGCCGAAGAATCTGCCCCGTTGTTTTCAAGAGAGCAGATCCTTCGCTTCGCTCAGGATGACAGGAGGTAGGGCGGTGGATGAGGCGAATCGTCGGCGCATCGAAGAATATGTCCGGCCTCTGGCCGCGGGTCTGGACGGCGTCACCCACTTCGGCGACACGGGGCGGATCGTTTTGGCCTGCGAGAAGATCGCCGGCCACCGGAGCGACCTCGACCGCGAGCTTCTCTATCTTCTCGCGGTCTTCTCGGGACAGGAGCGATGGGTCTCGCGCATGGGGCACCGCAGCCGAACGGAAATGTTCCTCACTTCACTGGGAATCTCCGGGCGGAAGGTCCAGGCTCTCTTTCGAGGCTTGACGCGCCTGGAGGCGCGTCCCGCGACACCCGAGGAAGAAGTCGCCCACGACGCCCTGAAAATCGATGAGATGGGCGCCCGCGGCATCGCCCGCAAGCTTCAAGACGGACGGCGGGAGGGACTGAGCTTCCCGGAGATGGCCGCAGCGATCAAAGAGGCCGCCCGCGCCCCCCTCCGGACGGAGGCGGGCGAGGCGCTCGCCCGCGACCGCCGCCAGATCATGCTCGACTTCGCGCGACGGCTGGCCGAGGAGGAGGACGAGTTCGAGCGAACTTAGGTCCCCCGCCGGGGATTGCGTCCCGGAGAGCGTCCCTGCCGGAGTTGACAGCTCTCCTTTCGTTCTCGTCCCAGGGGGCGTTCGGGATCGAGGAGGAACTCGAGGATTCCTGCGTCTACCTGGTGATGACGAGTCTCGCGCGGTAACTTCGCCGATCGGCCACGTGCCCGGGAGGATAAGGGTCTGAGGAGGTGGCGAGGAGTTGGATGCGATATCCGGACAGTTGGACCTCCGGACTCGTGACCGTGGAAAGCTCGAAGGAGTCCGGCCTCGCCCCCCGACCTGGAGGTCCAGCGCTACCACGATCTCCCCCTGCCAGATGCATTCGGCGCCGCCGGGCACCGGCTGTCCTCGGTCACCTGCCGGAAGCCGATCTGAAGAGGCTCCGAACGAATTTCAGCGGACTCTCCCACGAAGAGTTGGAACGGAACGCTCAGGCGGGCGTCTTGCGGGCCGGTCGGCCCGGTGTGGTCGGTGCAGGCCGTGGTGATCAGGATCGCGATAGCGAGGAATCGGACAGCCGGGAATCGAGCAAGTGGCCTGAGCCTCATAATGCAGACCTGACACTTACTCCGAGCACGCCAATCAACCGACAGCGCCGACCCTAATTCTAACCCCTCTGAGGTCGACGTCGCCCACGACCGTCTCAAGTGAGAGACTTGCCTCCGTCAACCGCGATGACCTGGCCCGTGATGAAGGAGGGTCCGGAGCAGAGAAACAGGACCGTGCGCGCGACGTCTTCGGGATCGCCGTTGCGCTTCAAGGGGACGCGGCGCGCGAGTTTCTCCGCTTCTTCGGGACTGGTTCCTTCCGGAACGAGAACCGTGCCCGGCGCGACTCCGTTGACGGAGACCTCCGGGGCAAGCTCGACGGCGAGCGCGCGCACGAGTGCCTCGACGGCGGCCTTCGAAACCGAGTGCGCGAGATAGTTGCGGGCCGGGTCCTTCGCGAGGAAGTCGGAGATCAGAACGACGCGGCCCCGCCGCTCCGCCAGCATCGGCGCGGCTTCCCGGACGAGCAGGAGTCCCGCCCGCGCGTTGACATCCATCGCGGAGTCCCAGATCGCCTCGTCTGTCTCCGCGAGCGAGGCTCGATGGAAGTTCGCTGCCGAATGGACGAGCAGGTCGAGCGGCCCCAATCCGTTCACGGCTTCCTTCACCGCGCGCCGGCACTCCTCCGGTTGGCCGAGGTCCGCCCGGATCGCGAGCGAGCGCCGGCCCAGCGCGCGGATCGCCTCGACCGTTTCCTCCGCCTGCGCCCTGGAGGAGAGATAATGAACGGCGACGTCCGCGCCGGAGTCCGCCAGCGCCAGGCTGATAGCCCTCCCGACGCGGACCGCGGCCCCGGTCACGAGCGCGAGCTTGCCGGCCAGGGAGTCCGGGGGACCGAAGGGACCCCCGCCAACAGTTTGCCGGGATTCGGCCATGCGCCATCGTAACCTTTGGAAGCCAGAGGCCGTAATCTGTGTGAACAGACGGCGCGGGAGGAAACCATGAAGGACCTGGCGGCTTTCCGGAGGAGGGCGCTCGCCCCGGCGCTGCTGTTTCTTCTCGCCGCGCAGGCGCGGGCAGGATCGGTCACCGGGCGGGTCCTGGATGCTTCCGGAAAGCCGATCACCGGCGCGAAGGTGCAATGGACGGCATACCGCTCCGACGACGAGGCGCTCCTGGACGAGACGGCCGGAAAGGACCTTGCGGTTCTCGGTGAGACGTCGGCCGACGCGCAAGGGCAATTCCGTGTCGTTCTCGACACGCCGGGGGTTTCCGTCGCTCTGCGCGTCTTTGCGCAGGCGCACCCGTCGGCACGTTTCTCGGGTCCTTTCGACTCCTCGGAGGAGAATCCCCTGTTCGACATCCTGCTCCCGGCCGCGCAGCCGATGTCCGGGCGGGTCCTGGATGAAGCCGGCAAACCCGTGGGTGGGGCCAGAGTCTTCGTCGTGTCGAGGGAGGGTGTCTTCGACGGCGACACCCGGTACCTGGGCGAGGCGCGCACCGGGGCCGACGGCGCCTTCACGGTCCCCGACGCGCCGGAGGGCGCCAGGGTCGTCGTCGTGCGCGCGCAGGACTTCATCGCGGCAAATCGGATCCAACTCGAGGCAAGGCCCGAAGAGAAGATCTCGCTTCAGCGCGGCGGCGCGGTGCGAGGCCTCGTCACCGACGCGGCGGGCAAGCCGGCCCCCGGCGTCATCGTGACCACGGACGACGCGGCCGCGCAGACCGATGCGCAGGGGAGGTTCCGCCTGACGGGTCTCCCGGCCGGCGGCCATCACCTGCAGGCGCTCTCGAAAGACGATCTCGCGGCTCGCAAGGACGGCGTGCGCGTGCGAAAGGGAGACGAGGTCGAAGCCAATCTGAAGTTAAGACCCGGCCCCGTCATCTCCGGAACCGTGATCGAGGAAGGTACTCGCCGCCCCGTGGCGGGGGCGAGGGTCTCGGCCTACGCCGCGACGGGATCGACGCGCTTCGCCCGCCGTCGCGCCGAACGCGCCGCGCGGACGGACGCCCGCGGCCGCTTCCGGCTTGCGGGGCTCGCCCCTGCCCGCTATGGGATCGAGGCCGTGAGAGACGGGTATCTCACCGCGGCGATCGGGGGCGTCAACGCCGCCGCGCGATCGGCGCCCGTGGCCAACCTGGCCCTGCGGAAAGCGGCGAACATTTCGGGACGGGTGACGGACGAGAAGGGGCAGCCCATCGCCGCCGCCCGGGTACGGATCATGCGGGAAATGGGGAATCGCCGCCTCCTGCGCGGTGCCGCTTCAAATCCCGCTTCGGTCCTGGGAGGGCAGGGAGTCCTGACGGCCGCCGACGGCGCGTTCCGCATCCGGGGCCTCGAGCCCGAGCGCAACCTGTCTCTGGAAGCGACGAAGACGGGCTACGCACCGGCGCGCAAGCCCGGTGTCTCGCTCAAGGCGGGGGACGCGGTCAAGGACGTTGCCCTGGTCGTGCGGCGGGGGCTCGAAGCCCGGGGAAAGGTCGTGGACGTGCTGAGCCAGCCCGTGGCGGGCGCGGAAATCCGAGTAAACCATCGCGAAGAGGGAATGATGGGCGGCGCGCGGGTGCAGATGCGTCTCATGGGCGTCGCGCAAGAAAAGCCGGACGCCGTGACGGCCGGTGACGGCGCCTTTACGCTCAAGGGCCTCGAGGAGGGTCAGTACACCCTGGTTGTTGCCAGGGAAGGCTTCGCCCGAAAGACGGTTCCGACGCTCGAGGTGAAGGCGACCGTCGAGAACGTCTGGCCTCCGGTCACGCTCGCCGCGGGCGCTCCGATCGCCGGCGCCGTGAGGGATTCGGCCGGCGCACCGGTCTCCAGCGCGCAGATTTTCGGTATCGACATGGGAGGCTCGGGCGGGCGCCCGCAGAATGCGACGTCGGACGCCGACGGCAAGTTCCGCCTGGATGGATTCGTCGCCGAACGAGCCATTCTTCTCAACGTCTCGGCGCAGGGATACGGGACGCTCCAGAAGAACGTCACGCCTCCGGCGACGGACATCGTCATCGTCCTGAAGACCGCGGGTACGGTGCGCGGGCGCGTGGAAGACGCCGACACCAAGAGGCCGGTCACCGACTTCACGATCTCCCGGGGCGGCCCTCGCGGCGGCGGAGGGATCCAGATCGCTCTCGGGCGAGGAGGCGGCGATCAGACGTTTCAGTCCGAAGACGGCAGCTTCGAGCTGACCGACGTGCCTCCGGGCAAGTGGACGATTCGCGGTGCGGCCGCGGGCTACCGCTCGGCCGAGGCCTCCGGCGTCGAGTTGGGCGAAGGAGAAACGAAAGAAGGAGTCGTCCTCTCTCTGAAGAAGGGTGGCGGCCTCTCCGGACGCGTGATTGATCCGCGCGGCACCGCCGTGGCCAACGCCTCGGTCACGTGGCACCCGGCGGAAACGAGCGGCGGCCCCATGGGCGCCGCGATGGCGCGGATCACGGGCGCAGGCGCGGGTGGAGCATCCACGAGCTCGGACGCCGACGGGCACTTCCAGTTCGACGGCCTTCCGGATGCCCGGGTCACGTTGACGGCCTCGCATCCCGACTACCTCGAGGCGACCCGGGACATCGATCCCTCCAAGGAAACGGCCGTGGATCTGCCGCTCGGCACCGGGGCGAGCATCTCGGGAGCGGTCGTCGGAAGAGACGGCCGGTCCGCAGTCCCGGGCGCCCTGGTCCAGTTGAACGAAGAAGGCTCGAGCGGAGGCGGCTTCGGTGGCGGCGGTTTCGGCGGCGGAGGGGACTCCGCCCGCACGGACGGCTCGGGTAACTTCCTCTTTGAGCATCTGACAGGCGGCCGCTTCAAGTTGATCGCGTCGGGAAACACCGGCAAGTCCGCGGCGAAGGAAGTCGTCGTCGCGGAGAACCAGAGGCTCGACGGCGTGCTCATCCAGATGGCGACCGGCACGACGGTGCGCGGCACGGTCAGCGGGCTGCCGGCGGGGCAGCTGGGCGGGGTGCGCATCATCGCTTCGGGCAAGGACTACGGCGACAGCGCGCAGACAGACGACGGCGGGACGTATATCCTGCACGACGTTCCCGCGGGCATCATCCATCTGCAGGCCACGACGTCCTTCCTGGCCGGACGCTCGACCGGCAAGACGTTCGAGGTGCCCGACGGGGGAGACTTCCAGGCCGACGTCGCTTTCCAGGGTGTTTCGCGCCTGGCTGGTCGTGTCACCCGCGGTGACCGCCCGCTGTCCGGACTCTTCGTCAACGCCTTTCCCGATCCTCCCCGCGCTACGGCCGGACGTTCCTCGGGACAGACAGACGAGAACGGGAGCTACGCGCTCGAAGGTTTGGACGACGGCAGCTATCAGGTCATGGTCACCGGTCAGGGGGTCTCCTACCGCCGCGTCATCGCGGTGTCGGGGGACACGTCCGGCGACATGGTTCTGCCGGCGATCTCGATCACCGGCACGGTGACGGAATCGGGATCCGGCGATCCTCTGGAAGGCGTGACCGTTCAGGCTCAAACGGGACGGGAGACCCAGGCGGCGGGGATGAAGCAGGGCGCGACGGATTCCTCCGGCCACTACTTCATCGACGACGTGGATTCCGGGGCCTACCAACTGACGGCCCGCAAGTCCGGCTATCAGATGAGGAACCAGAGCGTCACCATCGGCGGGGACAACGCGCAGGTGGACTTCGCGCTCGACCGGGGGACGGGACTCGGGATTCGAGCCAACGACGGCCTGACGGGGTTGCCTCTGCGGGGGGTCTCCGTGATCGCTTACGGAGCCGGCGGCTCCGTCGCCTTCTCCGGCGCCGTCACGCTGGATTCGACGGGCCGCGGCGAGATCGGGTCGCTCGGGCCGGGAGCCTATGCTCTCTATATCTTCTCCAACGGCTACTCGCCGCGGTCCTTCCCCTCGGTGATGGTGCCCTCCGCGACTCTCGGGGTAGCGCTGACGCCCGGCGGCCGCGTCGAGGTGCGTCCGGCGAGTCCCGTGACGGGGCGGATCCTGGACGGCTCGGGATCGATCTATCTCCTCTCCTCCTTCCGCCCGGATGGCACGGTGCACCCCGGACCTCCGGTGACGGTCTGGGACAACTTCGCTCCGGGCTCCTACCAGCTCGTCGTGACCGGCCCGGACGGCGAAAAGTCCTATCCCTTCACCGTCGCCGAAGGCCGAACCACGACCCTCGAAGTCAAATAGCCTCTTCTCCCTCTCCCCGCGGGAGAGGGACGGGGGTGGGGAGCCGGTTGCCGCCACGTCGCGCGATAGAAGCCCTGCGGTGACCGTGTCGCCGTGCTTTTCCGGGTCGGCGATCCAGACTCGCGCACGGCGAAGCGGGCGTGCAGTTTCCTCTCAGTGAAGTCCCCACCCATCTTAATTCTTTGCAGAAATACTGTAATTCTGTTAAACTGCCAACATGAAGGCGACGGTTACCATAACGAGCCGCGGCGTCGTGACGTTACCGGCGAAGGTCCGGCGCGAAATGGGCTTGAAGGCCGACGACCAGCTCATTGCCGAGACGACGCCCGAAGGGTTGTTGCTACGACCCGCCGTGACCCTTCCCATCGAGATCTACAGCAATAAGCGGATTCGAGAGTTCGACAAGGCCGAAGCCGATCTCGATCAGGTCCTGCGCCGAAGCAAGCGCGGGCGTTGATCGTCCGCGGATGAGGATCTTCCTCGACGCGAACATCCTGTTTTCTGCTGCTAAGTCGGATGGAGCCATTCGGCTGCTGCTGGCGTTATTGGCGAGGGTTGGCCACGTATGCTGCGCGGACGGCTACGTGATCGAGGAGGCGCGTCGCAACCTCGCCGCTAAGGCGTCGGGCGGTCTCGCCGACCTTGAGATCATTCTACAGGGCGTCGAGGTGACGTCCGCCCACCCTGCCGGTTCGGCCGGAACGCGCGAGTTGCCGCTCCCGGAGAAGGACCGACCAGTTCTTGCCGCGGCGATCCGTCTCGGTTGCGAGGCGCTGGTTACGGGCGACAGCACGCACTTCGGTTCGCTGTTCGGCGCCACGATCCACGGCGTCACGATCTACTCTCCGCGATCTCTCGCGGAAAAGTTACTGAAGTAAACCGACGTGCTATGGGCAGTGGGGAGCGAAGAGGCCTGTTAATGTCGTGACGCCACTACATAGGCGGAGGTGCTCATGAGGGTCGGACTGAGAGGGGCCAATCAGCGCTTTTCGAAGGCGGTCAAGGCCGTGAAAGCGGGGGAGGAAGTCATCCTCACCGAGAGGGGAAAGCCGATCGCAGTGCTAAAGCCGTTCCCGGAGCCGGAGTCCAGCGAGGCGGCGCTCCGGCGGCTGGAGGCAGCCGGCCTGCTGCGCCCGGCCGCGAAGGCAGGCCCGATGTCTCCGTGGCGGCCGCGCACCCTGAGGGGCATTCCGATATCCCGCACGCTGCGCGTGGAGCGGGACGCTACCTGATGGCGCCCCCGCGAGCGTACTCTGATATGAGCGCTTGTCATGACCCGAGACTCGCCGTAGGCGGAAGCCACCCAAGCCTTCGGCTTGGAGGTTATCCAGGTCGGGTAGAGAAGCCTTCCCGCGCGTAGGCGAGGGGATCGCTCATCAACCTATGGTTTTCGGCGAAGGTACGCCACTCGGCGAGGAAGGCCCACGTGTGGATCGCCACGGCGGAGAGCGAGGCCGTGAGATGCGTCCAGGGGGGAAGGGCGCTCGTGTGCACGGCGCCCCCCAGGACGAAGACGGCGATCGCGGAGAGAAGCGCGAAGGTCGCGGGCGGCGAGGTCTTCGCCTTGAAACGGCGGAGAGCATTCAAGACGGCGAGGCGCTCCGGCTCGGGATAGGAGGCAACGTCTTCTTTCACGAGCTTGCCGGTGCCGATGAAGTAGAAGATGACCATCGACTGTGAAAAGAGGGAGAAGAGAACAGTCGGGATCGCAAACCCGACGTGCCGCGTGACGAGATGGCCGGCGGCAGGCGCGGCGGAATGCAAAGCCCCCGCGAGGATGAGGCCCTGCGCGGAGGTCGCGAGAAGGCCCGCGAGCGCCAGCAGTGTCGTCAGGAGCAGCGCGATCGCCATCGGCGCGATTATGCGCGATCCGTACGCCGGGGAAGAGTGCGCCCCCTCACCCCGACTCTCTCCCGCCGGGAGAGGGAGAAGAGTCCCTTGCGCACTCCCGAGACTGATGAGTGCTCTTCTTGACCGGGGCTAGAGGGCGGGACAGAATGCGATCGCGCCGCGGAGGGTACAATGAGCAACGAGGTCCACACTCTCTGTGACATTTTCCTGAAGGCGGCGGCTTCGGGGAAGCCGGACTTGCTGATCTCCAAGGTCGGCGGGCAGTGGAAGCCCATCTCCGCGATGGATTTTGGCTACACCGTACGGGCGCTCTCCCTGGGTCTGAACGCGCTCGGCATCCAGCCCGGGGAACGGGTGGCGATCCTCTCGGAGAACCGGCCGGAGTGGGCGATGGCCGACTACGCCATCCTCTGCGCCGGCGGATGGTCGGTCCCGATCTACCCGACGCTCCCCGCGCACCAGATCGCTCCGCTCCTCAAAGACTCCGGCGCCCGGGCGATCTTCGTCTCGTCGCTCGAGCAGCTCGGCACGGTCCTGACGATCCGCCCGCAGTGTCCGGCCCTGGAATACGTCATCACGTTCGACGTGAGCCCGCCCCAGGAGCCGGGGTTCCTGACTTTCGGACAGACGGTGGACCGGGGGCGGCCGGCGCTCGACATGAGCCCGAACGCCTTCGAGCAGCGGGCGCGGCGAGTCAGGGCGGAGGACGTCGCGACCATCATCTATACCTCCGGTACGACGGGGGAGCCCAAGGGCGCGATGCTCACGCACGGCAACTTCGTCTCCAACGTGCTCGCGGCCTGCCAGGTCGTGCCGATCACGGGGGACGCGACGGCGATGTGCTTCCTGCCGCTCTCGCACGTCTTCGAGCGGATGCTCGATTATGCGTACCTGTACCGCGGCGCGACGGTCGCTTACGCCGAATCGATCGAGAAGTTGAAGGACAACTTCCTCGAAGTGAATCCCCACTGCTTCGGCGCCGTGCCGCGCGTCTACGAGAAGGTCCTGGCGCGGATCATGGACAAGGTCGAGTCGGGAAGCAGTGTCAAGAAGCAGCTCTTCCACTGGGCAGTCGCCACGGGCAAGGAGAAGCTCTCCTACGACCAGAAGGCGGCTCCGGTACCGGCGGGACTGGCCTTCGGGGCGAAGATCGCCGACAAGCTCGTGCTCGGGAAGATCCGCCATGCTCTCGGGACTCGATTCCGGTTCGCCGTGTCCGGCGGCGCGCCCCTCTCACGGGAGCTGGCGGAATTCTTCTGGGGCGCGGGCGTGACGATCTACGAAGGGTACGGCCTGACCGAGACTTCCCCCGTCATCTGCGTCAACGGGCCGCACGCCTGGCGCCTGGGCACCGTCGGCCGGCCGATCCCGGGCGTCGAAGTCAGGATCGCTGAAGACGGCGAGATCCTGACGCGCGGCCCGCACGTCATGAAGGGCTACCTGAACAAGCCGGAGGCCACGGCCGAGGCGATCGATCCCGAAGGCTGGTTCCACACCGGCGACATCGGGCAGTTCGACGCGGACGGCTTCCTCGCGATCACGGACCGGAAGAAAGACCTGATCGTGCTCGCGGGAGGCAAGAAGGCCGCGCCGCAGCCGATCGAGACGGAACTGAAGAAGTCCGCCTACATCAGCCTCCCCATCGTGCTGGGAGACCGGCACAAGTTCCTGGCGGCCCTGATCGTTCCCAACTTCGAAAGATTGAAGGAAACGGCGGCTCAGAAGGGCATCTCCTTCCAGCCCGAGACGATCGACGCGAACGCGCAGATCCGCGCCCTCTTCCAGAAGGAGATCGACGACTACAACGTGGACAAGCCTCATCACGAGCAGATCCGCGCCTTCGCCCTGCTGCCGGCGGACCTGACCGTGGAGGACGGCTCGATCACGCCGACTCTCAAGGTCAAGCGGCGGATTCTGGAGACCCGTTACCAGAGCCTGATCGAACGGATGTATCAGGCCGTGGAAAAGCCGCATGTCGCGTGATGTCGTCGTCGTGGACGGCCTGCGGACGCCGTACGCGAAGGCGAACACCGAGTTGAAAGACGTCCCGGCCCAGGACCTGGGGCGCATCGTGACGGTCGAGCTGCTCGCGCGCACCGCGTTCGATCCCGCCAGACTCGATCAGGTCATCTTCGGCAACATCGCCCAGCCGCCCGACGCGGTCAACGTCGCGCGGGTCGCGGCGCTGCGAGCCGGAGTTCCCGCAAGCGTCCCGGCTTTCACGGTCAACCGCCTCTGCGGATCGGGCCTCGAGGCGATCGTCGAAGCCGCGTACCGGATCGCGGCGGGGGACGCCGAGGCGATCGTGGCGGGCGGCATCGAATCCATGTCGAACATCCCTCTGCTCTATTCGAAGGAGAGCCAGGAGGTCTTCACCGAAGTCTTCACCGCGAGGGACGCAAGCAAGAAGGTCGCGGCGGCGGCGAAGTTCCGCCCCAGGCACTTCAAGCCGGACATCGGCCTGCAGATGGGATTGACCGATGCCGTGTGCGGGCTGAACATGGGAGAGACGGCGGAAGTCCTGGCCAAGGAGCACGGCATCGGCCGCGAGGAGCAGGACGTTTTCGCGCTGCGCTCTCATCAGAGAGTGACGATGGCGCGGCAGAAGCTCGCCGAGGAGATCGTGCCGGTGCCGATCCCCCCGGACTACAAGGCCATGTCCGTCCAGGACAACGGCGTGCGGGAGAACCAGACGCTCGAAGCGCTGGGCAAGCTGCGTCCCTTCTTTGACCGCAAGTTCGGGACCGTGACGGCGGGCAACTCCTCGCAGATCACCGACGGAGGAGCGGCCACGCTCGTCTTGAGCGCTTCGGCCGCGAAAGCCCAGGGCTACAAGCCGCTCGCGAAGGTCCGCGGATTCGCATTCTGCGCGCTGGAGCCCGAACGCATGGGCCTGGGGCCGGCCGTAGCGACGCCGCTCGCCTTGAAAAGGGCGGGCATCGAGTGGAAGGACATCGGCCTGGTCGAGATCAACGAGGCCTTCGCAGCGCAGGTGCTTGCCAACGCGAAGGTCTTCCCGTCCGCGGCCTGGCACGCGAAATACGCCACCGGCGGGCCCATCGGCGAGATCGACTGGGACAGGACCAACGTCAACGGCGGCGCGATCGCGCTCGGCCACCCCGTCGGCTCTTCGGGGAACCGCCTCGTGACGACGCTCGCCCGGGAGATGCGCCGCCGCGGAACCCAGTTCGGCCTCGCCACCATGTGCATCGGTGGAGGCCAGGGCGGCGCGGTCGTCCTGGAGCTCATGTGAGGAAAGTAGTTTTCAGTTTTCAGTTTTCGGTTCCCAGTTTTTGGTCGTCGTGAATCTTGTCGCGTCTCCTCAAAACTGATAACTGACAACTGAAAACTGATGACTCGTCCAGCATGAACGCCTTCCAGCTCGACATCGAGGAGGACGGCCTGGGAATTCTGACGTTTGACCGGCCGGGGGAGAAGGTCAACACGTTCTCGCGGGAGGTCTTCGAGGAGCTCTCCAATTTGCTCCTGCCGCTCCCAAGGGAGCCCCGGCTGCGCGGCCTGCTCATTCGCAGCGGCAAGCCCGACACGTTCATCGCGGGCGCGGACGTGAAGGAGTTCGTCGCTCTGCCCGCCGGCCAGATCAGCGAGGGCTCCGCCCGCGGCCAGGCCCTCTTCGAGCAGGTCGCCCGTCTCCCCATTCCCACGATCGCCGCGATCAACGGGACTTGCCTGGGAGGAGGCACGGAGCTGACCCTGGCCTGCGATTACAGGCTGATGTCGGATGCGCCGAAGGCGAAGATCGGGCTGCCGGAGGTGCAGCTGGGGATCTTTCCGGCCTGGGGCGGATGCTCGCGTCTCCCGCGCCTGGTCGGCCTTGCGGCGGCTCTGGACCTGATCCTGACGGGCAGGCAGCTCGACGCGAAGCGGGCCACGAGAATCGGGCTCGTGGACGAAGCCGTCCCCGCGGCCATCTTCGAAGACTGGTCCCGGCGCTTCGCGCGCGAGAAGCTGGGCTCCGGCAAGCCGCGTCGAGGGCGCCGCGGTCCCGCCGGCGTTCGCGACTGGGTGCTCGAGAAGACTCCGGTCGGGCGGCGTCTGATCTTCAATACCGCGCGCGAAAAGATCTTGAAGACGACAGGCTGGCACTATCCGGCTCCGCTCGAGGCTCTCTCGGTTCTCGAGGAATCCTACGGACTGCCGATCGAGGCAGCGCTGGAGGTCGAGAACACGCACATCGCCAACATTTTCGGCGGCGAGGTGCAGAGGAACTTGCTCTCGATCTTCTTCTGGACCGAAGAGGTCAAGAAAGAGACGGGCGTCTCGGACGCCACGGTCCGGCCGCTCGCGGTCACGCGCGTCGGAGTGCTCGGCGCCGGCGTCATGGGGGGCGGGATCGCGCAGCTCGCGGCGGACAAGGGGCTTCCGGCTCGCATGAAGGACATCGAACCCGACGCCCTCGCGCACGGATACGCCGCGGCCGCCGCGGTCTGGAAGAAAGCGGTCGAGCGCCGGAGGCTCCAGCCCCGGCAGATGGCGGGGAAGATGGCGCTTCTCTCGGGGACTCTCGATTACGGCGGATTTTCCCGATGCGAGGTCACAATCGAGGCGGTCGTCGAGAAGCTCGGAGTCAAGCGCGCGGTCCTGAAGGAATGGGAGGCGGTCGTGCCGGAGCAGGCGATCTTCGCCTCCAATACCTCGACCCTCCCGATCGGAGAGATCGCGGCGGGAGCGCTCGCACCGGAGCGGGTCGTCGGGATGCACTTCTTCAACCCCGTCAATCGGATGCCGCTCGTCGAGGTCATCCGCGGGCCGCGCTCCTCCGATCAGAGCGTCGCGACCGTTTTCACGCTCGCGAGGACTCTCGGGAAGACGCCCGTCGTCGTCAAGGACTCGCCGGGCTTCCTGGTCAACAGGATCCTCGCTCCGTACCTCTCGGAGGGGGTGCGGCTGGTGAAGGAGGGATGCCGAATCGAGGACGTGGACCGCGCGATGACCGACTTCGGCATGCCGGTCGGCCCTCTCTCTCTCCTGGATGACGTCGGCCTGGACGTCGCGGTGAAGGCCGGCGAGGTCTTGCAGGCGGCCTTCCCGGAGCGGATGAGGAGGGCGGGGGACGAGGCTCTGGCCGCGGCGGGGCGGCTGGGGAGAAAGTCCGGGGGCGGCTTCTACGACTACCGGGAGGGCACGCGCGCCTCTCCGTCTGCGCGAGCCTACGAGATCCTGGGGGCGACGCCGGGCAAGACGTCCCCCGTGCCGGCGGAAGAGATCGAAACGCGCCTGATCTTCTCCATGATCAACGAGGCGGCGTACTGCATGGCCGAGGAGCTCGTCGCGTCGGCGTCGAAACTCGATCTCGCGATGATCTTCGGAACCGGCTTCCCGCCGTTTCGAGGCGGAGTGCTCCGCCATGCCGACACCCTCGGCGCCGCGCGGGTTGTCGCGACGCTCGAGGACCTGGCCTCGCGGCTGGGCACACGCTTCCTGCCCGCGCCGCTGCTTCGAGACATGGCGAAGGCGGGCGCGGCATTCCATTCGGACAGGTCGATCAGTTGATCCATTGAGGAGAGTCCCATGAGCACCCCCATGAGCACGGCCAAGCCCCTGCCCGAGTCACAGCTCCAGTCCCCCATGCGCGCTCTGATGGCGGGCCAGGTCCCGGAGGACGCCGTCTTCCCGTTTCCCGAGGTCGCGGCCGAGGAGCGGGAGACGGTCTCGGCGTTCCTCGAGTCCCTTCGGGGATTCGCCCGCGTCCACATCGATCCGCCGCGGATCGAGAGGGAGCACCGCATCGATGATGAAGTGACTCGGGGCCTCGCCGATCTCGGCGTCTTCGGGATGACGATTCCGGAGGCCTACGGCGGCTACGGATTCTCCGCTTCGGCCTATTGCCGCGTGATGGAAGAGATCGGCACGATCGACGCGTCGCTCGCCATCCTGGTCGGCGGCCACCTGTCCATCGGCTTGAAAGCGCTCCTCCTCTACGGAACCGAGGAGCAGAAGAAGAGATGGCTTCCCCGCCTCGCCTCGGGAGAAATGCTCGCCGCCTTCGCGCTGACCGAGCCGGAAGCTGGCTCGGATGCCGCCTCGATCAAGACGACGGCCGACTACGACGAAAAGACGGACAGCTTCGTGCTGAACGGAAACAAGCACTGGATCTCCAACGGCGGGTTTGCCGGGTTCTTCACGGTCTTCGCCAAGGACGTCAGGCTCGAAGCCAAAGACGAGCATCGCCGGATCACGGCGTTTGCCGTGACGAAGGACCTGGGAGGCGTAGTCCCGGGGAAGGAAGAACGCAAGCTCGGCCTGAAAGGCTCCTCGACAGTTCCCATCGAGTTGCAGAACGTCCGCGTGCCGGCGGGAAACGTCCTGGGCGAGCGGGGTCAGGGCTTCAAGATCGCCGTCGAGGTGCTGAACACCGGCCGCACGTCGCTCGCGGCCGGATGCCTCGGAGGATCGAAGGTGATGATCCGTCTGGCGGCCGAGCACGCCACGCAGCGCCGCCAGTTCTCCACCCGGATCGCCGACTTCGAGATGATCCGCGGCAAGTTCGCGCGGATGATGGCCAGTACCTACGCCCTGGAGTCCATCGTCTATCTGACGTCGGGCCTCGTGGACCGGGGCCTGCCCGACTACGCGCTCGAGGGGGCCTGCTGCAAGGTCTTCGGCACCGAGGCGGTCTGGCAGACGATCAACGACGCTCTCCAGATCGCCGGCGGCAACGGTTTCATGGAAGAGTACCCCTACGAGCGGGCGCTGCGCGACTCGCGCATCAACATGATCTTCGAGGGCACCAACGAGATTCTCCGGGTCCTCGTCGCGCTCTCGGGGATGCGGGACGCGGGCCAGGACTTGAAGGAAGTCGGCAAGGCCCTGAAGGCGCCGCTCTCCTCGCTCGGCATCCTCTCCGACTACGCTGCGCGAAAATTCCGGGGCTACGTCGCGCCGGGCAAGCTGACGAAGACGGCGCCCGAGCTGGCCGGGGAGGCCGCCATCGTCGCCAAATACGTCGGGGCGGTGTCCAACATCCTCGAGAGGGTCTTGCGCAAGCACGGCAAGAAAATCATCGAAAAGGAATACCAGCAGGAGCGCCTGGCCAACGTCGTCATGGATCTCTATGCCTGTCTGGCAGTCCTCTCCCGCGCGACCTTGGCCCTGGAGAAGCGCGGCCGCGAAAAGGCCCAGGAGGAAGTTCGCCTCGCCCGGGCGTTCGTCCAGTCCGCCAAGTACCGGATCGTCGGCCAGTTGAAGGAGATGGGCAGGAACGTCAACGACTCCGGCGAGAGCCGCGACGCCCTTCACACGGGCATCTCTGACTCCGCCTATTCGCGCCTGGGCTACGGCTTCCACTACTGGGAGTAAGGTTTTCTCGCTTTCCCCTCGGGACATTCCTGCCAATCCGCCCCGGCGTCGGGCCCGCCTCCCTTCGTCGGCACGCTCCGGCCCGGCCGCGACAGTCAGAACCGGGCCATCGCTTGTCGTTCGGTCGCACCGGCACTGTGGCGAATGTCGCGCTCTTCCACGCTCCCTCACTCACGCCGACTCCGGGAGGCGGGCCCGCCGCCGGGGCTACACTCCCGCTGAGCCGGGATGCAGCCCGGAGGCGTCGGCGTTGCCCGGCGGCGGCACTGTCCGAGGGCACATACCAAACTCTCGACTAAGAGATACTGCCTCTGTGCCCTCGGACCGTAGCGCCGGCCCGGTTTTCCTCTGTGCGGTCGGGCCGGCGCGTGCCGCCAAGGGCACGCCGGCAATCTCCGGGCGGATTGTTCGAGACGAAATACCGAGGAGCAAAGGTCTGCGGATAGACTTCGCGGCATGAACAGAAGGACTTTTCTCCAGGGGGCGGCGGCGGGAGCGGCGACGCTTGCGATGCCGGCGGGGTTGCGCGCCGCGGCGGCGCGATCGTCGGACCTGGCACCCGTGCTGGCGCAGGTCGAGAAACGCCACGAAGAAGCGGTCAGGAGGCTTCAGGAGTGGATCCGCCAGCCCTCCATCGCGGCGGAGAACCGCGGGATGAACGAGGGCTGTGAGCTGATGATCCGACTGCTCAAGGACGCGGGCTTCGGCCGCGCCGAGAAGGTGCCGACCGACGGGCAACCCGGCGTCTTCGCCACCCTCGACGCCGGCGCGCCGCGCACCCTGGCTCTCTACTTCATGTACGACGTCAAGCAGGTGGACCCCGCCGAGTGGTCATCCCCGCCGTGGGAAGCGGCTCTCCTGGACAAGCCGGGTCTCGGCAAGGTGGTCGTGGGCCGCGGCGCCGTCAACCAGAAGGGACCGGAGGCCGCCTTCCTCGCGGCGCTGCACGCGTATCGCGGCGCCAACCGCAAGCTGCCGGTCAATCTCATGTTCGTGGCGGAGGGAGAGGAAGAGATCGGCTCGCCGCATTTCCCGCAGGTCGTCCGCAAGCCCGAGATCCAGGCCGCGCTCTCCAAGTGCATGGGTGTCTTCATGCCGAGCGCGTCGCAGGGCCTGGACGGCAACGTGACTCTCACTCTCGGAGCCAAGGGCGTGATCGAGCTCGAGCTGACCTGCTCGGGTGAGAAGTGGGGCCGCGGCCCGAGCCTGGACATCCACTCGTCGAACAAGGCGCGCGTGGACAGTCCGGCGTGGCACCTGGTGCAGGCGCTCAGCACGCTCGTTTCCCCCGACGGCAACATCCCGGCGATCGAGGGGTACACGGAGCACGTCCGCCCGATCTCCGCGTCGGAAAAGGCGATGATCGCGGAGGGCGCGCGGCGGATGGACGAGGGGATCCTGAAGAAGCAGCTCGGCGTCCGGCATTGGGCGAGCGACGCCACCTTCCTCGAGTCGCTGGAAAGGCTCGTCTCACAGCCGACGGTCAACATCGAGGGATTGGTCGGCGGCTACACCGGACCCGGCGGCAAGACCATCCTGCCGCACAAGGCCGTCGCCAAGCTCGACCTGCGCCTGGTGCCGGACATGAAGGCCCCCGAGGCGCTCGACATCTTGAAGAAACATCTCGCGAAGAAGGGCTACGGCGACATCGACGTCACCATGACGGGAGGCTACGACCCGACGAGCACGCCGCGCGACGCCGCGGTGATCAAGGCTCAGCTCGCCGTCTACCGCGCCTCGGGGATCGATCCGATTCTCTGGCCGCGCAACGCGGGCTCCTGGCCGGGCTACGTCTTCACGGGAGAGCCGCTGCGCCTTCCAGCCGGCCACTTCGGCCTGGGCCACGGCTCCGGCGCGCACGCTCCCGACGAGTACTACGTGATCGAGTCAACCAACCCGAAGATCCAGGGGTTCGACGGGGCGGTCCGTTCCTTCGTCGCGTACCTCGCGGAGATCGCCGCCACGGCTTGAGCAGGATGGGTATGCGAAAATGAACGGGATGGGGGACTTCGGAACGCCGTTCGCAGCGATTGAGGAAGCGGTCGGGGAACTGCGCGCCGGGCGGTTCGTCGTCGTGGTGGACGACGAGGACCGGGAGAACGAGGGAGATCTGGTCCTCGCGGCGGAGAACGTCACGCCGGAGGCGATCAACTTCATGGCGCGGGAGGGGCGGGGACTCATCTGCCTCGCTCTGACCGAGGAGAGGTGCCGGCAGCTTGATCTTCCTCCCATGGTCGAGGAGAACACGTCGAACTTCGGGACGGCCTTCATGGTCTCGATCGAGGCGCGCGGCCGGACGACCACGGGGATCTCCGCCGCGGACCGCGCGGCGACGGTCCTGACGGCGATCGATCCAGCGACCAAACCCTCCGACCTCCTGCGGCCGGGCCACATGTTCCCCCTTCGAGCGCAGCCCGGAGGGGTCCTCAAACGCGCGGGGCAGACGGAGGCTTCGGTGGACCTGGCGCGGATC
>Ga0137369_10001672_pt1 | contig 22359 bp, 13 predicted proteins | sample SagtaG_12_FD_104918 | JGI IMG/M metagenome (GOLD analysis project Ga0137369, IMG submission 104918) | Vadose zone soil microbial communities from Sagehorn Ranch, Mendocino, California, USA - Sage1_L_113_16 metaG | ecosystem: Environmental > Terrestrial > Soil > Vadose zone | place: USA... | reverse complement strand
CCGTTGAGACGTTGGACACGAACAACGACGCAACAATGGCGAACCAGCCGACCTTGCGACCGGCGAGAAAGTAGTCCGCCGACGTTCGTTCCTTCAGCGAGAAGTAGAAGCCGATCGCAAAGATCACGATGAAGTACACCGCGATGATCGCGAGATCGATGGTGGCGAGAGTCTTGTGGGTCAGAACCGCGGCGGTCTGCTGCATCAGCGGCCTCCCCGGCTACAGGTCGCGCGAGTGTAACACCTTGCCGCGAGTGCTAGGATAAACCGCATGTCTCATGCGGCGCAGATTGGGGCAGCGTGCCTCGCCGCAATGCTGTGCTGGACGGCGACCGCAGGCGCCGCGGAAGGATCTCCGCAACGATCCACTGCGCGCGGGTCACCATCTGCGGCGGCATTGGTTTCAGAGGCACGGGCCCTTCTCTCGCGTCATCAGCTCGACGCAGCCAACGCGAAGTGTCACGAGGCGCTCGCGCTGGATCCCGACTCCGCGATCGCGCACGACCTGCTCGGCTTCGTTCTGGGACTGCAAGGACACACGCCCGACGCGATCGCCGAGTTCGAGCGCGCAGTCGCGCTCCAGCCAAAACTCTTCGACGCGCAATACCATCTCGGCGCCACGTTGTGGTGGACCAAACAGCTCGATCGCGCGCGCGCGTCGCTCGGACGTGCCGTCGCATTGCGACCGGATCACGCCGAGGCACGCTATTACCTCGGGGTGACGGAGCGTCAGCTCGGCGATCTCGATGCCGCCATCAGCGATTTGCGCACTGCGCTACGGCACGATCCGACACTCGCCGTCGCCCATACTCAGCTCGGAGTCGCGCTCCAGGCATTCGGCGACCTCGACGGTGCAATCGCCGAGCTCCAGCGGGCCGTTGCGCTCGACGCGTCGCTGGCCGATGCCGGAAACAATCTTGGACTCGCGCTCATGCAGAACGGACAGGCTGACAACGCGATCGAAGTGCTGCGATCCGTGATGCAGCGGCATCCCGAGAACCGAACGGGGCAACTCAATCTGGGCACCGCGTTGATGCAGAAAGGCGATCTCGCCAACGCGGTGATCGTCTATCGGCGGTTGACCGAGATCGATCCGACCAACGCTGAAGCGTTTTACGACCTCGGTCTCGCGTTGAAACAGCGGGACGACTTCGGGGGCGCTGAGGTCGCACTACGACAAGCCATGGATTTGGACCGCACGCTGGCGGAGGCGCCATTCACGCTTGGCGTGGTGCTGTGGCAGACCGGTCGCGCCGACGAGGCGATACCGCTGTTCAAAGAAGCGCTGACGCGTCAGCCCGACTACGCCGACGCGCATTACATGCTCGGAACGATTTTCAGGCAGCACAGTGATCTGGACGCGGCGCTCACAGAGTTCCGCGAAACGATCCGGCTCCAGCCGTCATCGGCCGAAGCGCACACGAGCCTCGGGCAGGTGCTGCAACAGAAACGAGACATCGAGGGATCGGCCGCGGCGTTTGCCGAGGCCGACCGGCTGCACAAGTTGAAGGCCGATTCGCAGGCGGGCGTGTTTGCCGTCAATGCCGGATTGGCGAAGCTGAAGCGCAACGACGTCGCGGCGGCCATCGAGCACTTTCGTGAAGCGGTTCGCCTCGGACCCGATAACGCCCACGCCCATTTCCAGCTTGCGCTGGCGCTGGTGCGGATCGGGCGCCGCGAAGAGGCGCGCGCCGAGTTCGCGGCGGCGCATCGGCTCGCACCGTATCTGAAAGCTCCGACATCGGAGCGTTGATGAACCGCGCTCGAGCATTGTCGGCGCGCCCCGCAGCCACACGGGTGGCTGCAGTCGTCGTGTGTGCGGTGGGCACCCTGACGCTGACGGATCGTTCCGTCCGATCCCAGGAACCAGACGCGTCGTTCGGGTTCGCCTTCATGAACGTGGCGCGAGACGCAGGGTTGGACAGCCCGACGGTGTTCGGCGGGGCCACGTCGAACAAGTACCTGCTTGAAACGACCGGAACCGGGCTCGCCTTCATCGATTTCGACAACGATGGCTGGTTGGATCTCTTCATCGTCAACGGATCGACGCTCGAGGGGTTCCCACCCGATCGAGCGCCGACCAATCATTTGTATCGCAACAAAGGAAATGGCACGTTCGAAGATGTGACCGCCCGCGCGGGAGTTGGTGCGAGCGGCTGGGGACAGGGAGCGTGCGTCGGCGATTTCGACAACGACGGATATGACGACCTGTTCGTGAGTTACTGGGGTCAGAACCGTCTGTATCGCAACCGACGGGACGGGAGATTCGAGGATGTGACGCGAGCCACCGGCCTGTCGAACACGCGCACGCGTTGGGGGACCGGCTGCGCGTTCCTCGATTACGACCGCCACGGCCGGCTCGATATCTTCGTCGCCAACTACATCGATCTCGATCTCGCGACCGCACCGACACCCGAATCAGGTCTCTGCCGGTACAAAGGCATCCAGGTCGCGTGTGGACCGCCGGGGTTGCCCGGAGGCAAGAACGCGCTCTACCACAACCGGGGCGATGGAACATTCGATGACGTCAGCGACAAGGCCGGCATCACACGCGCGAGCGGCACGTACGGTCTGGGTGTGAGCACGCTCGATTTCGATAACGACGGATGGGTGGATCTCTACGTTGCGAACGATTCGAACCCGAGTGCCCTCTATCGCAACAATCACGACGGCACCTTCACCGATATCGGTATCCGCGCGGGCTGCGCGTTCAGCCAGGACGGCAAGCCGCAGGCGGGGATGGGGGTCGCCATCGGTGACTACGATCGCAACGGGACGATGGACATCTTCAAGACGAATTTCGCGGGCGACACGTCGACGCTGTACGCCAACACGGGCGACGGCTTCTGCGAGGACAAGACGTTTGGCGCCGGTATCGGCGTGAATTCGAGATGGCTCGGGTGGGGAGATTCGTTCGTCGACCTGGATCACGACGGCTGGCTCGATCTATTCCTCACGAACGGCCATGTCTACCCCGAAGTAATCCAACTCAAGACCGAAGCCGGCTATAAACAGCGAAAGGTCGTCTATCGCAATGTTGGAAACGGCAGGTTTCTCGACGTGAGCGAACGCCTCGGACCGCCGGTCACCACGCCGAAAGCCGGTCGCGGCGCCGCCTTCGGCGATTTCGACAACGACGGGGCGGTCGACGTGGCCATCAGCAACGTCAACGATCTGCCCGATCTCTTCCGCTTGCAGTCGAACACGACCAATCATTGGGTGACGTTGAAACTGGTCGGCACACCGAATCAGGACGCGATTGGCGCGCGCGTCCACCTTGTTGCAGGCGGAGCCGAGCAGTGGCAGGAGGTCCGGGGCGGCGGCAGTTATCTCGCGCAGAACGATTTCCGCATCAATTTTGGCCTGGGCTCAGCCGACCGTGTCGATCGCGTCGACGTCCGCTGGCCCGATGCGCGCGAGGAAACGTGGACGGACCTGCCGGCCGATCGATTTCACACGCTGAAGGAGGGAAGCACGCGTGCTGGGGGGTCTTAACCACTCAATTCACCCTGGTAGCGAGTCGTGGCATCGAGGTCGCGCCATTCTGTGGGGCCCAGACCGGCAACGTTCGAGCCACATGGCGCCGTTGGCGTTGTCCACTCATGCGAGCTCCGGGTTTAAGTCGATCGCCGGGCCGCGCCGTCCGGCCCGCCAACGCTGGGCCGAAAGCCCCGCGCTCCGGATTTTGATCGCCGCTGCGATGGTGGCTGTGGTGTTGATTGCCAGTCACCAGGCAGCACTCGGCGGTCAGCAGTCGGCAGCAGACGCTCGCGTGAGGGCGGTCGGCGAGGCGCGAAAACTAATCGACGCCGGGCAGCCGGAAGCCGCAATCGAAAAGCTTCGCGCGATGAACGACTCCGATCCGCGAGTGACGGAGCTGCTTGGCGTTGCCTACTACCACGCCAACGATCCGGCCCGCGCGATCGAACAGCTCTCGTCGGTTGTCGATCGCCTCGCCCCAGATTCTCTGGAACGGCGCGAAGCGGTCCAGGTGCTCGGGCTGTCTCACTACCTGGCAGGCCACCTGGCACAGGCGATTCCCTTCCTCGAAGAGACGCGCCCGCTCGTGCCCAATGACGTGAAGCTCGCGTACGCACTCGGGATGGCGTACGCGCAGACGCGGCAGCCGGCGAAGGCCCGTGACGCGTTCGCGCGCGCATTCGGTGTGCCGCCCGATTCAGCTGCGGCGCACCTGCTGGCTGGACAGATGATGAATCGCCTCGAGCTGGAAGACCTCGCCGAGGCAGAACTCAAAGAAGCACTGCGCCTCGATCCGAAGATTCCGGAGGCGCACTATCTCCTCGGACAGATCGCGATCTTCCGTTCGCGTCTGGACGAAGGGCTCGCTTTGATGCGTGAGGAACTGCGGTTGAATCCGGCTCACGCGATGGCTCAGTACCGCATCGGCGACATCTACTCGCGGCAGGGCAAATGGGAGATGGCCATCGCGGCGTTGCAGCAATCGATCTGGATGAACCCGTACTACAGCGGGCCGTACATTCTGCTCGGCAAGGCATACATGAAGGCCGGGCAGCCTGGCGCAGCCGAAACGATGTTGCGGCGAGCGATCGAGTACGACCCGAATAACAAATCGGCACATTACCTCCTCGCACAACTCCTGCAGCAGACCGGCCGGACCGAAGACGCGAAACGCGAGTTTGCCATCGCGGAACGGCTGCAGGGCGACACTCCGAAATGAGAACGCTACCGCTCGTGGCCAGTGGCCTGGCATGTCTTCTCGTCGGCCACTCCGGCGCGCGCGCCACGGACGAAAGCGAGTGGCCCGTCACGCTGATCGATGTGGCCGATCGGTCTGGACTCCGCGAGCCATCCACCTACGGCGTCGATCGCAAGCGGTTCATCATCGAGACCAATGGTGCGGGCGTCGCGCTCCTCGACTACGACAACGACGGCTGGATCGATGCGCTCGTCCTGAACGGCACGCGCCTGAAAGACGGCACGCGCGAGGTCGAGAAGTACGCGGCCGATCGCGCACCCGTCTCCCGCCTCCATCACAACAATCACGAGGGCACCTTTACCGACGTCACCGCGCGTTCGGGACTGCGGCGCGTCGGCTGGGCGTCGGGCGTGTGCGGAGGCGACTACGACAACGACGGATGGCTCGATGTGTTCGTCACCTACTTTGGCCAGAACGTCCTCTACCACAATCGGCGTGGTGAGGGCTTCGACGATGTGACGGCGCAGGCTGGGGTGGCAACGACTGGTACGCGATGGGGGTCCGGTTGCACGTTCATCGATTACGACCGTGATGGACGCGTCGATCTTTTCGTCGCCAACTATCTGCGGTTCGATCTCGCCTCGGCGCCGGAGGTTGGCAACGGGCCGAATTGCCTGTGGAAAGGCATCCCTGTCAACTGCGGGCCGCGCGGCCTTCCAACCGACACGAACCTGCTGTATCGCAACAACGGCAACGCGACATTTTCGGACGTATCCGATAAGTCACGCGTGGGCGCGGTACGCGGACGGTACTCGATGACCGCCACGGCTGCCGATTTCGACGGAGATGGATGGAGCGACATCTACGTCGCATGCGACTCGACGGCATCCATCCTGTACCACAACAATCACGATGGCACCTTTACTGACATAGCCGTCGAGAGCGGAGTGGCATACAGCGAAAATGGCACACAGCAGGCGGGCATGGGCATTGCCGCCGGCGATTACAACGGCGACGGCCTGCTGGATCTGTTCAAGACCCATTTTGCCGACGACATCCCCGCGCTCTACCGAAGTCTTGGAAAGGGAGTGTTCGAAGATGTCGCGGAAGGGGCGGGCGTCGGCGTGCTGAATCGCTACGTCGAGTGGGGAGCGGGGATGCCGGATCTCGACAACGACGGCCGTCCTGACTTGATCTACGTGACCGGCAACCTGTATCCGGAAGTTGAAGCGTTGTTGAAGCAGTATCCGCATCGCGGACCACGAATCGTCTTCCGGAACATCGAGGGGAAGCGATTCGAAGATGTGAGCGCGCGCAGCGGACCTGGTGCGACAGCGCCGCATTCGAGTCGCGGTGCGGCATTCGGCGATTTCGACAACGACGGCGACGTCGATGTTCTGATCTTCAACATGAACGAGCCGCCGTCGCTGCTGCGCAACGACTACGCCGGTCCGAACGGCTGGATTACCGTGAAGCTTGAAGGCACCTCGTCGAACCGCGCGGCAATCGGCGCGACGGTCCGGGTCACGGTGGGTGCGAAAACCGAAGCGCCAGCCGTCCTGAGCCAATCGAGCTACTACTCGCACGACGACCTACGGCTTCACTTCGGTTTGGGAGCCGCGAAGAAGGCCGATCGCATCGAGGTCCAGTGGCCGAGCGGACGGGTGGATACGCTGACGAATATAGAAGGCAGGCGCGTCGTCGCGATCAAAGAAGCACAATAAAGTTGGGGCGAACTTTACATACGGAGCGCGGGGCTTTAGCCCCGCGATCGGTCGCGGACCTGAAGGTCCGCGCTACAGATTTCTTATTTAGGCCGCCGTGGCTCGCGCAGAAGCGCTAACGCAATTTCACGGCGCACGTACGTCTCTGGTGCACCGGTGAACGCGATCTCAAGTTCCTGATCGGCGCCTTTTGTGCTCCGCATCGTGACGCCGGTCACCTGGCCAAGGCGTCGAGGGGACCGTACGCGAAGGCCATAGGTGTGGCCGCCCCGGCCTTCGAGCAGCAGGTGCAACGACGTCGCGTCTGCGTACGATCGCAGCACGCGCAATCCGTCGCTCGTCTGTCCGGTGACGATCTCGTGCGCGTCAACGCAAACATCCGTACCGTCGTCGTACGTGAACGTCACTTCCGTCTCCGTCGACACTTCCTGAACCGGAACCTCGACACGCTGAATCTCGATGCCCCGGGTGACGGCGAAGTGGGCGGCCCTCCGGTTGATCGACACGCCGCGGATGCGCGTATCGAGCGGAAATGCGGGCGCGATGTTCAAGCGCCGGCCGGGCGCTGTCCGATTCGTTTCGGTGTCGTGCCGCACGACATGCACCGACATCCGCCCCGTCATGCGATCGAGCGTGATGTCGTACCGCGCAGCATCCGCCGGTACGGATCGGACGGCGACGTGATCCCAATCGATCGGCAGGCTGGGGGCGAATTGCAGCATGCGGCCGCCATCGCTCACCTCGATTCCAAGCAACCCGCGGATGATTGGCGTCACGACCATCGCTTCCGACCAGACCTGATGGTGTGACGACCGCCCGAATGCTGTCGCAAAGTCCCCGGACAGAAGTTCGGTGACATATCCGAGTGCATTGTGAGATGTGAGTCTGGCGTTGGCGATCAGTGCCTGATAGCCGACGTGCGGCCGGCCATACCGATACGCCGCCATCGCGGCCCAGCCCGTGAAGAGCGGCCAGACCGAGCCGTAGTGATAGGACAGCGGGTCGTATAGATCGCTCTGGTTGGAGAGCAGGCGCTGGCCCCAGTCGGTGGCGAGGGCGCCCGCGCCCAGGCGGTCGACCTCGGACTGCGCGCGCTCGGAGTCGAGCCAGCCCCACCACATGGGGACCGCGGGCAGCACGGTGTCCTCGTCGTAGAAGCGCGCGGAGGCGAGGGCGTCGAGGCGCTTCTGCCGGCGCTCGCGCTGCGGCCCCGGCTCGGCCTCCGCCGGCTTCTCGCGGGGGAGCTGGGTGGCGTAGCCGTAGAAGGAGCGGTCACCCAGCCAGTATGTCTTCTCGACCGCGGCCCGCGTGCGCTCGGCGGTCGCGTGGGCCTCGTCGGCCAGGGCCGCCTCGCCCTTCGCTTCCGCGAGGGCGGCCAGGCCGCGGCAGGCCTCCATCCAGACCCCCTGCTGGTAGATCTCCTCGTGGGGCGGATAGAGCGCGCCGCCCTCCACCCAGCCGTGGCCGAACCCCGTGTTCTCGACCAGGCCGTTCCCGTCGGTGTCCGTGGCGGCGGTGAAGCGCCAGGCCCTGACGATCGAGTCCCAGCTCTCGTCCAGGAACGCCCGGTCGCCGGCGGCGCGGAAGAGGTCGGCCTGAGCGATCACATAGAGCGGCGTGGCGTCGGCGCTGTTCCAGGGGTAGGGATAGTCCGTGAACCAGGGGAGCAGGGCGGCGCTCTGCGAGATCTCGTGGGGCACCTTGCCGTCCTTGCGTTGGTATTTGGCAAGGAAGGCGAGAGCGGTGCGGGCGGAGGCGAAGTCGCCGTAGGAATCCATGGCCAGGGCCGTCCAGAGGGCGTCCCGGCCGAAGAACCAGGCGAAGCCGGGACGCTCGCTGTCCCCTGAGCTGCGGAAACCGGCGAGGAGCCCCGTGCCGAGCATCGGGTTCGTGGCCAGCCCCTTGTCGATGCCGACCTTGGCCCAGGCGAACGACTCGTCGAGCCGCGCGTCGGGGGTCGTCACCGAGAGCGTCTCTCCGAGCAGCTTCTTGTAGTGGGCGACGTTCCTTTCGTAGAGGGCGGGAGCGGTGGTGATCAGGCGGTCGTAGGCTTCCTTCGCCGCATCGCGGCCGGTGACGCTCCCCGTGAGGACGATCGGCAGGTAGCTCCGGGCCGCCTCCTCCGGCGTCCACTCGATCAGGAACCGGATCGGCAGGTCGCGGGGCTCCTCCTGATAGGGCATCACCGAGACGTCCCGCGCGCCGGGCGAGCCGAGGACGCCCGCGAACTTACCGGACTCCTCGGTGATCCGGTAGGCGTGGGCCTTCTCGTCCCAGCCCAGGTTCGGCGTCATCAGGCCCGCCGGCCACATGGGACGCAGACGCGGCCGGAACGAGCCGGTGACGGTCATGGGCAGGGTGGTCCGCACGTCGAGCAGCATCACGATGCCCGGCTCGTCCACCGGGGCGAAGACGATCTGCAGGACGGTGAAGGCCGCGTGCGCGTAGGTGAAGACCGTGGCCTCGGGCCGCACCGAGATCGAGGCCAGGATGCTCGCGGCCTCGATCTCGAGGGGATAGTCCTGCAGGCGGAAGGCGAGCTGGAAGTCGTCCACCAGCTTCAGCGGCCAGACCCAGGCTTCGAGGGGCCGGTTCTCGTAACCGAAGGCCGCCGAGCGCCGTCCGACCACGTCGAAGAAGCGCCCGGCGCGCGCCGGCCGCTCGAGGACGAGACCGGTGGAGGGCAAGGGGAAGCGCGGCACCCCCGCGGCGCCGCCTGGAGAGGGCGAGGCGAGGAGGGCGGGGAGCGCGAGACCGAGGAAGTTGCGGGTCATGGGGTTCACCTCGCAATGCCGCGGGCAGACTAGGCGCTCGGCGTCCCGCCGGTCAAGGCCTCGGCCTCCCAGACCGGAAGAGTCACGATCCCGCCCACAAAAACCGCTTGACGTCCAGTCTACTGGGGGGGTAGGCTCTCAGGAAATTTGACCGTATTGTAAACGCGCTCGCACTTCATAGCTTTCTGAAAACGCTTTCGCCGCCGATCGGTGGAAATTTCCCAGGGCCAATGCCTCGGGGTGGTCGTGCGCCCTCATGGGAATCGTTTCGTCGTCTCTCGTTCAAGACGGACAAACAGCCGTAGCAGATCGAGGGGGTTGGGAAGCATGGGACCGCTATTCGAAGGTGCAGAGAGCAGACGATTGCCGTTCCGGCTGGTCGGGCTCGCGGGGCTGCTGGCGCTAACCCTGTGCGGCCTGGCCACTGACGCACGAGCGCAGGCCGTTTACGGAAGCATTGCCGGCTCGGTGCTGGACACCAGCGGCGCCGCGGTGCCCGGCGCCACCGTGACCATCACGAGCCTCCAGCGAAAGACGGTGGACACCGTGGTAGCCAACGCGTCCGGCTTCTACGAGAAGGCTCGGCTGCTGCCCGGCAAGTACGAGGTCAAGGCCGAGCTGACGGGCTTCAAGTCGAAGGTCGTCTCCGCGGTGAACGTGAGCGTCGACACCCAGACCAAGGTCGACGTGCGCCTCGACCTGGGCGACATCTCGGAGACGGTGACGGTCAATGCGGCCGAGGGCCAGCTCCTGAAGACGGACCGTGCGGACGTCGCCACCACGTTCGAGAGCAAGCAACTGACCGAGCTGCCCGTTCTCGACCGGAACTTCACCAAGTTCCTCCTGCTCACCCCGGGCACCCAGCAGCAGACCTGGCAGCACGCGGCGAGCGAGAATCCCCAGGGCTCGACCCAGACCATGGTGAACGGCCAGACCTTCTCGGGCACCGGCTGGCAGCTCGACGGGACCGACAACCGCGACGTCATCCTGGGGATCGTGGTGGTCAACTCCACCCTGGAGTCCATCGGTGAGAGCAAGATCACCTCCCAGAACTACGATGCCGAGTTCGGGCAGGCGGTGGCCGGTGTGGTCTCGGTCCAGACCAAGTCCGGGACGAACAGCTTCCACGGAAGCGCTTTCGAGTTCGCGCAGAGGGACAAGTTCCAGGCCCGCAACCCGTTCAGTCAGCCGGACAAGCCGAACCCGGTCACCGGCAAGGTGCTGCCCGAGACCAAGAAAGACCAGTTCGGCGCATCGCTGGGCGGACCCCTGCAGCAGAACAAGTGGTTCTTCTTCGGCGACTACCAGGGCTCGCGCAACACGGTCGGCGGGTCGCAGCTCCTGACCGTGCCCACCGCCGCCGCCCGCGGGGGCGATCTCTCGGCCTACGGCATAAACATCTACGACCCGCTCACCGGAACTCCCGCCAACCGCCAGCAGTTCCCGGGCAACGTCATCCCCGCCAACCGGCTGTCGCCGCAGACCCAGGCGATCCTGAAGCTGCTGCCCCTCCCGAACGCGGCCGGGACAGACAACGGGACCCGGAACAACTACATCGCGCAGGGTTCCGAGGCCTTCGACGCGGACCAGTTCAACGTGCGAATGGACGGTCGCCTCAGCGAGAGGCTGAACGCTTTCGGACGCTACAGCTTCGCGAAGTACAGCCTCAGCGGGCCGACTGCGTTCGGCCAGGGGGGCGGCAGCCAGCTCGTCTCCCTCGGCGGCAACTCCAAGGTGAAGAACCACAGCGTGGCCAGCGGGTTCGACTACACGATCAACAGCACCACCATCCTGGACTTCCGCTTCGGCTTCTACCAGTACAAGGTGGACGTGCTGCCCTTCGACTTCGGCACGACGCCCGCGAAGGACGCGGGGATCCCCGGTCTCAACTTCGACGACTTCTCCTCCGGGTTGCCGGCCCTCTTCATCAATGGCGACCGGGGCTTCAACATGGGCTCTGGCCTGGGCGTGAACCGGTGCAACTGCCCGCTCGCCCAGAACGAGAAGCAATGGCAGGTGGTGTCGAACCTGACCAAGGTGCTGGGGAACCACACGGTCAAGTTCGGCCTCGACGTCCGGCGCGCCCTCAACCTGCGCGTCCCGAGCGACGCCCACCGGTCGGGCGAGCTGAGCTTCAGCGAAAACCGGACGATAGGCCCGAACGGCGGCGGGCTCGGCCTTGCCACCTTCCTCCTCGGGGACGTGACCTCTCTCAGGCGCTTCGTGAGCACGAGCACGGATGCCCGGGAACGGCAGTGGCGGCACTTCTACTATGTGCAGGACACCTGGCGCGCCTCGCACAAGCTGACCCTCAACTACGGCCTCCGGGCCGACATCTACAACCCGCAGACCGTCAACGATGCGGGCAACGGTGGCTGGCTCGACATCAACACGGGCCAGATCCGCGTGGGCGGCGTGGGTGACATCAACCTCGCCGGCAACGTCAAGAATACGGTGAACTGGGCCCCGCGGATCGGCGTCTCTTACCAGCTCAACGAAAAGACGGTCGTCCGCGCCGGCTACGGCCGAAGCTATGACACCGGCGTGTTCGGCTCGATCTTCGGCCACGCGGTGACGCAGAACCTGCCCGTACTCTCCATCCAGGAGTTGAATCCCCCGAACAACTTCGACTCCGTGTTCACCCTCGCGCAGGGGCCTCCGGCCCCCGTCTTCGTCACCCCCGGGTCGAACGGACGGTTCGCGCTGCCGAACGGCGTCTCCGCGCGCCTGCTCCCCGATAAGCAGCACGTGCCCGCCCTGGACGCCTGGAACGTCACCGTCCAGCGCGAGGTCACGAACACGATCTCAGCCGAGCTGGCCTACGTGGGCAACCACAGCAACCGCGCGTTCATCGGCAACGGCCCGTCCGGCAACTACAACGACCCCACCCTGGTGGGCTACCCGAACCTGAACACCAACCAGCGCCGGCCCTTCTTCAGCGGACCGATCGCGGGAGCGCCCAACGGCGCCGACGGCGGCTTCGGGAACTACGGCGGGGCGTTCGGCTGGACGCAAGGCATCAACTACTTCTGCGACTGCGGCAAGACAGATTACCAGTCTCTCCAGGCCAAGATCACGCGGCGCTTCTCCGGAGGCTGGTCACTCCTCGCCCACTACACCCTGCAGCGGGCGAAGAACAACGACGGCAGCTACTTCTTCATCGACCCGAACCTGAATTACGGCCTGAACCCGTTCCAGCGCACTCACAACTTCGTGGTGTCCGCCCTGGCCGAGCTGCCGTTCGGCAAGGGGAAGAAGTTCGCCTCGGACGCCAGTGGCCTGGCCGATGCCATCGTGGGCGGCTGGCAGGTCAACACCAACGTCTACATCCAGAGCGGCCTGCCCTTCAGCGTGGGCTACGCCGGCTCCGGCAACGACCGGGACGTGGGGCCGGGGCGTCCGGACCTCGTCGGCGACCCCTCCGGCCCGAAGACGCAGGACCAGTGGTTCAACGCCACGCCCATCGGCTCGTCGGGGAGCGCGTTCGGCCGTCCCGCCAAGGGAACCTTCGGCAACATGGAGCGCAACTCCCTCACGGGTCCAGGGTTCTGGAACGTCGATGCCTCGCTCTTCAAGCGGTTCCGCACCGGCGGGTCGACCAACCTGGAGTTCCGGATGGAAGTCGTGAACGTCTTCAACCACGTGAACCTCGGACAGCCCGACAGCACGGTCGGCGTCCCCGGGGACCTCCGGCCGAACGCGGGGAAGATCTCCGGCACGGCGGCCCAGAACCAGATGCGTAACATCCAGTTCGCGCTCCGGTTCCAGTTCTAGGCGATCGGTCGGGGCCCGCGGAGCGTTCTCCGACGCGTTCGTGAGGAGGGGCCCTTCGGGGCCCCTCCGCGTTTCTCTGCCCCCTTCCCGATGCGACAATCGACCTCCCGATGGTTGGCGTATTCCGGGATCGTGCGGCAGGACTCCCGATCGTGATGGCCAGGGTCTTGGCCGGAGTCGTCCTCCTGCTGTGCGCGGCCGCTCCGATCTGCGCCGCCGGACAGGTGTCCGAGCGGCTCCGGGGGAAGGACATCGCGACCCAGATGCCCCCCCTGGACCACCCGGAATACCGGCCCGCTGCGAGCGCCACCCACATGCGCGACGAAGACCTCGTACTGGGTGTCGTCGTGTCAGGGTGGGCCCGCGCCTATCCGGCGTGGATCCTGAAGAACTTCCACGTGGTCAACGACACGATCGGCCGCACGCCGGTCGCGGTCGCCTTCTGCGAGCAGTGCTCGGGGGGCGGGGCGTTTCGCCGCGAGCGCAACGGACGCGTCCTCTCCCTGGAGGTGGCGGGCGTCTACAACGGGACCATCCTCCTCCGGGACCGCGAGACCAGGACGCTCTGGGCTCCCTTCAGCGGCCGGGCGATCGAGGGGCCGCTCGTCGGCCAGAAGCTCGATCGCCTTTCGCTCTCCGTCACGCACTGGGACCAATGGGTGAGCCGCCACCCGGAGACGGACGTGGTCTGGGCGCAGCCCGGCCGCCGAGGCGGGCATGGGTCCTGGTACACCTACGGAAAATGGGGGATCGTGAGCGAGATGGGCGCGACCATCGAGACCTGGGATCCACGTCTTCCCGAGAACGCGCTCGTGTACGGGGTCGAAAGCGCAGAAGGCGCGAAGTCCTATCCGTTCTTGAGCGTGGGAGCCCGGGGGGGCGTGGTCAACGACCAAGTCGGGCAGACGCCCGTCGTCATCGTCGTCCGGGGAGGTGTGGAGGCGGCGGGGTACGAACGCGGGCTCAAGGGCCGGCGCTTTACCTTCCGTCGCTCTTCCCCTGCCCAAGGCGTGATGATCGACGACGAGACGGGCAGCCTCTGGTCTTGGGAGGGCGATGCCGTCGACGGTCTTCTGCGAGGGGAGCGCCTCAAGCCATTGGACGGCTATTCGGTCGAATGGCACGTGTGGTCAGCCTACAATCCTCGAGCGGACGTCTTCGAACAGACCGCTCAACACGAACCCGATCCGCCTCGGGAGAATCCTGTTTTTCCCAGCCTCACGCTTGCGAGCCTGGGAACCGGTTCGCCCCAGGTTCTCAAGCTCGACGCGGAAGTGAATCTCGTGGCTCTTTGGGCGGCCTGGTGCCCTCCCTGTCGGGTGGACATGCGCATGATCCAGGATCTCGTGCGCGAGCAGGGAACCCGCGGCCTGTCCGCCGTAGGCATTGCCATCCACATCCCGGAAGAGATCGAACGAGAGGCGGTCAAGTCCTTCGTGGCCGAGGCCAAGATCACCTTCCCGATTCTCTTGGTGGACGAGCCCGCCTATGACCAACTGGAGGCGCTCACCCGGAGCCTAGGGAGATCAGGCCTGGTTCTGCCCACGGTCTTTATCGTGGACAAGCGGGGCAGGGTCACGACGGCCTTGAGCGGGAAGGACGTTGACATACTGCCCGACGCCCTGGCAAGGATTCTCTCTGATCCCCATAGACCTTGACCTGCTGCAGGACCCGGAGGTAGAGTGCGCGCACCCATGCGAAAGAAAGCCATCGGCGTCCTGGCCGCCGCGCTGGTGCTCGTTCAGGGAGGCGCGGTTGCGCAGGAGCCTCCCGCGCCCCTCCAGATTGTCTTCATCGGCAAGAGCTACGCGAACCCCGTCTTCCTCGCGGCCCACCGCGGCGCCGAGGAGACGGCCAAGGAGCTTTCGAGCAAGCTCGGAATCCCCATCGAGGTCATGGTCATGACGCCTCCCGGCGAGGACCCGGCGCTGCAGGTGAAGCGGGTCGCCATCGCGGTCCAGCAGGGCGTCCAGGGCATCGCGATCTCCGCCTCCGAGGCCGTCACCCTCACGAAGGCGATCAACGAGGCGGTGGCCAAGGGGATCGCGGTCATGACCTTCGACGTGGACCTGCCCGAATCGAAGCGCTTCGCCCACTACGGCGTGGACGACGCCAAGGCGGGGGAGATGGTGCTCGAGGAGCTGGCGGGGCTGCTCGGCGGGACGGGCAAGGTGGCCATCCTGGGCGGGAACCCCGACGCCCCGAACATCAAGAAGCGGGTGGCCGGGGTCAAGAAGGCGGCCGCTCGCCATGCAGGCATCAAGATCGTCGGGGAGATCCATCACCTCGAGAGGCCCTACGACGCCGCCGAGGAGGTGCTGAAGGTCAACGCGGCGACCCCCGACCTCAAGGGCTGGGCCATGGTCGGCGGCTGGCCGCTCTTCAAGTCCGACCTCAGCGCACGCCTTCAGGAGGATCTGCAGACACGCAACCTCAAGGTCGTGGCCGTGGATGCTCTGCCCGAAGAGCTGCCGTACGTGGACAAGGGCATCGCCGTGCTGCTGGCGCAGCCCGTCTACCAGTGGGGCGCCGTCTGCGTCCGGACCATCGTGGACAAGGTCCATTTCAAGAAGGACGTGTCCGGTCCCATCCCCATGGAGCTCGTGCGGGTCTCCCGCGAGAACCTGGGCGGCTGGGCCCGCCAGCTCCGCGACTGGGGCTTCAGCCCCGTCCCCGAGGAGTACCTCAAGCTCCCCTGACGCTCACTCCGCGCCGAGGGCATCGAAGGTCGGCTTGAGGGCCGGGTACAGCTCTCGGTAGCGCGGGTAGAGGGCGTCGTAGGCCTTGACCCAGGCCGCGTCGGGCTCGTCGCGGCCGGTGACCGCGATGGCCGCGTCGCAGGCCGCTTCCACGCTCGGCCAGGCCCCGGCTCCGACTCCCGCGAGCAGGGCGGCGCCGTAGGCCGCGCCCTCGGTGCTGTTGACCGTCACCAGCTCGACCCCGAGGACGCTGGCGCAGATCCGCCGCCAGAGCGTGCTCCTGGCGCCGCCGCCCGCCACTCGCACCTGGCGCACGTCACCGACCCCGGCCTGCTTCAGCAGGGCGAAGCAGTCGCGCATGCTGAAGGCCACGCCCTCGAGGACCGAGCGGGTCAGGTGGGCCCGCCGGTGTCGGACGGTGAGGCCGACGAAGGACGCGCGGGCCAGCGGGTCGGGGTAGGGGGTGCGCTCGCCCGAGAGGTACGGCAGGAACACGAGCCCTTCGCTCCCCGCCGGGGTCTGCGCGGCCTCGCCGGCGAGCCCCTCGAAGCTCTCGGAGGGGGCCAGGGTGTCGTGGTACCACTGCAGGCTGCCCGCCGCCGACAGGGTCACGCCCATGAAGTGCCACTTGCCGGGCACGGCGTGACAGAAGGCGTGGAGCCGGCCGTCGGGCTCGACGAGCGGCCGGTCCGTGGTGACGAAGACCACGCCCGACGTGCCGAGGGTGAGGGCGACCACGCCCGGCCGGACCGCGCCCGCGCCGACGGCGCCCGCCGCCTGGTCGCCCCCTCCGGCGACGACGGGTGTCCCCTCGCGGCGCCCGGTTGCGGCCGCGGCCGACGCGGTCACGCGGCCGGTTTCTTCCGGGCCCTCGTAAGTGGGGGGCAGCCACTCCGCCGGGATCTCCAGCTTCTCCAGCACCTCCTTGGACCAGCCGCGCTGGCCCAGGTCGAAGAGGAGCGTTCCCGAGCCGTCCGCCTTGTCCATGGCCGCGGCCCCGGTGAGGCGCAGGCGCACGTAGTCCTTGGGAAGCAGGACGAGGCGGGCCTTGGCATACACCGCGGGCTCGTGCTCACGTACCCAGAGGATCTTCGGGGCGGTGAAGCCGGTGAGGGCGTCGTTGCCCGTGACCTTCACCAGGCGGGCCCGGCCCCCCATGCGGGTGCGGATGAGATCGCACTGCGCGCCCGTCCGCTGGTCGTTCCACAGGATGGCCGGACGGAGCACCTCGTGCGAGCCGTCGAGCAGCACGAGCCCGTGCATCTGGCCGGTGAGGCCGACCGTGGCCACCTCGGCCGCGCTCGCTCCGGCCTCGGCGAGGGCGCGGCTGATGCTGGCGGTGGTCCCGGACCACCACTCGCGGGGGTCCTGCTCGGACCAGAGGGGCTTCGGGGTGGAGAGGGTGAGGGGCGTGGTGGCGCTCGCGGCCACCGCGCCCCTCTCGTCGACGAGAAGCGCCTTGGCCCCCGTGGTGGAGACGTCGATGCCGAGGAAGAGCCGCCGCATGGTCCCAACTCCCTTCGCAGGGCCGCCTAGAACTTGCCGCCGATGCCGAGGCGGAGCATGGTGTCGCTCGAGAAGTTCGAGTAGGGGTCGTAGTAGGCCTTGGCGAACCAGCGGGGCCGGTCCAGGTAGGCCCCGATGCCCAGCGCGTGCACCGAGCGGCCGGAATCGATGCGCCCCGATTTGTAGAGCCCGTCCAGGGTGAGGCCCACGGTCGGCCCGAGGCGGCGCCGCCAGAGGAGGTGCGTGTCCTGCTGCCCGGTGTGGAGCCGTACGTCGAAGATCGTGAAGGCGTACACCTTGTCGTAGCGGCTCAGGTGGCGGCCGAGCCCGAGCTGGACTGATTCGTTGGGGTCGAAGGACAGGTTGTAGAACGGGCGCAGGTTCGTGCGTGAGAGGCCGACGATCCCGTAGCTCTGCCCCCCGATCTCCAGGTAGATCTGGCCGGCCTTGAGCCCGTTGCTGGCGAGCTGGAGAGTGGGGACGAAGAGGACGGGCCCGCGCTTCCCGTCGTACTCCAGGCCCACGCGGGCGACGGTATCGACGTGCGGGTCGTGGAAGAGGCCCAGCCACCCACCCACCGAGCCCATCTGGTGGCGCACGTTCAGGTCCAGATTCACGTCGCCGGGGATGTGGTACAGCGAGCCCGTGAGCTTCCAGGTCAGGTCGTCGGCGCGCTCGACCGGCGCGGGGGCGTCGGGAGGCGTCTGGGCCGCCACCGCAGCGGCGGCGAGCCAGGCTACCGCGAGGGGCCGGACCCCGTGCATTCGCCGGCGCCGTGTCCCCGTCACCTTCGCGCCTGCTCTCAGCGCACGCCCAGGATCACCTCGACCGTGAGCTGGTCGAGCCGCTCGTAGGCGAGGCCGCGGGCTCCGAGGGCCTTGCGGTCGAAGGCAAAGCCCTTGAGGGCGTCGGCCGTGGCCCGACTGTACCCATTCAGTTTGGGCAGGTGGTCCGTGGGGACCGCGGACGCCTCCCGGATCAACCCCTGGATCTCCTTGTCCTGGTTCCAGCGCTTCGCCTTCTCCTTGTAGATGAGGTAGCTCCGCATGCTGCCCCGGGCGAAGTCCTTCACTCCCTCCACGTCCTCGGTGCGGTAGGCGTGGGAGTCGAAATGGCGGCTGCCCGCGTAGCCCACGTCCTCCAGGAACTTCACCAGGAAGAAGCAGGACTTCAGGCTGTGGGATCCGAAGCGCAGGTCCTGATCGTAGCGGCCGAAGGCCTGGTCGTTGAGGTCGATGTGGAAGAGCTTCTTCACGTCCCAGGCCTGGGCGATCGCGTGCATGAAGTTGAGGCCCGACATGTGCTCGTGGGCCACTTCGGGGTTCACCCCCACCATCTCGGGGTGGTCGAGGGTCTCGATGAAGCCCAGGATGGAGCCGGTCGTGGGGAGGTAGATGTCGTGCCGCGGCTCGTTCGGCTTGGCCTCCAGCGCGAATACCAGGTCGTACTTCTGGTCCTTCACGTAGCGGGTGAGGAAGTTCAGGCCGTCTCGGTAGCGCTTCAGGGCCTCCAGCGGGTCCTTGCTGGCGTCGGTCTCCACCCCCTCGCGGCCGCCCCAGAAGACGTAGACCTTGGCTCCCAGCTCGACCCCGAGGTCGATGTTGCGCATGGTTTTCGAGAGCGCGTACGCGCGCACCCGCGGGTCGTTCGCGGTAAACGCCCCGTCCTTGAAAGCGGGATCCCCGAAGAGGTTGGTGGTGGCCATCGGCACCTTGAGGCCCGTGGCGGCGAGCGCCTTCTTGAAGTCGCTCACGATCTTCTCGCGCTCGCCGGGAGTGGCGGCGATGGGAATGAGGTCGTCGTCGTGGAAGTTGACGCCGTAGGCGCCGACCTCGGCCAGGAGGTGCACGAGCTGCACCGGGCTCAGGACGGGCCGAACCGGCTCCCCGAAGGGATCCCGGCCGGGGTTGCCGACGGTCCAGAGGCCGAAGGTGAACTTGTGCTCGGGCTTGGGTTGGTACAGATCGCTCATGGACGGACTCCTTATTGAGTGAAGGCTTGGGCGATGAGCGCGCTCGGCGTCGGACGAACGGCGGGGGCGCGAACGGACATTCGTCTCTCCTTCGGCTGATGTTGGTCGGCTTCTCTCCGGGTCGCGCCTGCGAATTCTAACGCGAGCGGAGCCTGAGTGGGACCGCAGATTCTGAAACCGGTGTCACGTCCGCGGAAAGATTCTTGTGGTGCCGCTTGCGAGAAACCGCCCGCCGGGCGGCTGCCCGCCGGAGCAGGCCTTCGCTGATCAACGACTTCGTCCGGGAGAGCCTCTGGCACGCTTCCTGCCGACACAATACCGGGTCGCCCTGCCTCCGGGGCGCCCCGGGGGGCCAGCGGCGGATGATTCTTCGCCAACGTCATACCATCTCGATCCCCCGCGGCCTGCTGGCCCTGCCGTTCGTCCTCACCCTGCTTGGTTACGCGGACGCGGTGGCGGATGACCGCGTGCGGGTGGGGGAGATGCTCGCGGATCCGGAGGCCCTTACGGCCTGGCTCGAGCGGAAGAGCCCCGACCTGCGCGCGGCCGTGGCGCGCCTCGGCCAGTCCCGGTCCGAGCTCGCGCAGAGCCGGCTCCTTCCCAACCCTTCGCTGAGCCTGGGTCTCGCCGACGTCACGGTCGGGGAGACGAACCCCCTTGGCCTCGGCCTCGCCGAGACCGCGATCTGGAGCGCGACCGTCAGCGAGACCGTGGAGCTGGGAAAGCGGGGCCCGCGCATCGCCTCCGCCCGGCTGCGGCTCGACTCGGGGCACGAGACCTACCTCGACGCGGTGGCGGGCAGGATCGCCGAGGCCCGCCAGGCCCTCGGGCGCGTGGCCTATCTCGGGAGCCGGCAGGCCGCGCTCCAAGAGAGCCGAGTCGACTCGCACCGGATCCTGGAGCTGCAACAGACCCGCTTCGAGCACGGCGATCTCTCCGGGAACGACCTCGATCGACTGCGCACCGACACCGAGCTTCTAGAGGCGGAGATCGAGCAGAACGGCAGCGAGTACGGGGTCACGCTGGCGGTGTGCCGGGCGGTCCTCACCGCGGAGTGCGATCCCGCGGGGGCCGAGCTCTCGAGCCTGGATGGGGCGGCGGAGGTGCCGGAGGCGCCGCCGTCTCCCGGCGTCACGGGACTCGCCCGCCCCGACATCCGGGCCCTCCAGCTCCTCGGCCGGTCCGCGAAAGAAGACGCGACCCTGGCGCGGCGCCGGGCCATTCCCGATCCCAGCCCGAGCGTGGGCTACACCCGCGACCGGCTCGTCATCTCCGGCGACCAGCCCCGCTCGCTGGCCTTCGGCCTCTCGCTCAGCCTGCCCGTCTTCGACCACGGCCAGCACGATGCCGCGCGGGCGGAGCTGCGGGCGGTGGAGCTCGAGCAGACGGCGGCGGCCGCCCTGTCCCGGGCGCGTTCCGACGTGACCGCCCTCCTGGAGCGTCGCGCCACCCTCGAGCGGACGCTGCGGCAACTCCGGCAAGGCGCGCTGCCGCGCTCGAAGCGCGTCCTGGACTCCACGGTCGCGGCCTTCAACCAGGGCGAGCTCAGCATGACCGACCTGCTGCTCGCGCGCCGCACCCACACCGACCTGGTGCTCAAGGTCATGGAGCTGGCCTACGGGGCCTTCTCGGCCCGGAACGAGCTGCGGCAGGCCCTCGGCCTCGACGCGGACCTCGTGCGCCAGCGGGAAGGAGACTCATGGGCGCGACGGTGACGCAGCGGCGCTGGTCCTGGGGGGCGGCCGGGGGCTTGAGCCTTGTCGTGATCGGACTGGCGGCGCGCTTCACGCCGGCCGGCCTCCCGGCGGCTTCCCCGGCCCCGGGGATCCAGGTGGACAAGGGGATCATCGCGCTGGCCCCGGGGGCCCCGCAAGGCGGTTCGTGCGACTGGGCACGGTGGGCGCGGCGGGGGGCCGTTGGACCGACCCCGTGCCGGCCCGGATCAGCATCGATCAGACGCGCGCTTCCCGGGTGGGGGATCCGCTCTTCTCCGTGGCCAGCCGCGACATCGCCGAGCTCCTGGCCAGCCGGGAGAAGGCGGTGGTGGATCTGGAGTCCGCCCGCGCCACCCTCGTGCGGGTCCGGGCGGTGGTGGCGAGCCGGGCCGTGCCCGCCAAGGAGGAGCTCCTGGCCACCCAGCAGCTCAAGCAGGCCGAGGTCTCGCTTCGCTTCGCCGACGCCAAGCTGGGCTCGCTCAAGGTGGCCTCGCATGGAGAGGGCGGGTTCACCGTCACCGCGCCCCGGGCGGGGGTGGTGGTGGAGAAGAACGTGCTCGTGGACCAGCAGGTGTCTCCCGACGGGAGCGGAGTCCTCATGGTCGTGGCCGACCTCTCCTCGGTCTGGGTGGTGGCGGACCTGTTCGAGGCGGACGCCGCGGATATCCAGAAGGGTGCCTCCGCCCAGGTCACGAGCCCCTCGCTGCCGGACCTGAAGATCGACGGGACGGTCGACATGGTCTCCTCCGTGGTCGACCCCAACCGGCACACCCTGCCGATCCGGGTGGGCCTCGCCAACCCCGCGGGGCTCCTGCAGCCGAACGTCTACGCCCGGGTCCGCTTCGCCCTGAGCCCCCGGCGGGCGGGGGCGCTCGAAGTGTCCGCCTCCGCCCTCGTCTCCGACGGAGAGCACCAGTACGTCTACGTCCAGGACCCGTCGGGACGTTTCGCGCGCCGGGAGGTCACGACGGGCTCCGTACGCGAGGGGCGCGTGCCCGTGCTGAGCGGCCTCGCGCGCGGGGAGACCGTGGTCGAGGAAGGGGCGATCCTGCTCGACAACCAGCTCAGCCTGGGCGAGTGAGCGTGCTCGACGCCCTCCTGAAATACTCGCTCGACAACCGCATCGCCCCTTTCGTCCTGGCCGCCGTCGTCGCGGGCGGGGGCGCGTACGCGTTCTCCAACCTCACGGTCGAGGCCTTCCCCGATCCCACGGACACCCAGGTCCAGGTCATCACCCTGTTCCCCGGCCAGCCCACCGAGGAGGTCGAGCGCCGGATCTCGATCCCCCTCGAGCGGGCGCTCAACGGGACCCCCGGGCTCTTCCGGCTGCGCAGCATCTCGCTCTTCGGTCTCTCGTTCGTGACCCTGACCTTCGACGACGGCATCGATCCCCTGGTCGCCCGGCAGCAGGTCCTGGAGCGCGTGGGCCAGGCGGAGCTGCCCTCGGGGGTGCAACCCAGCCTCGGGCCCATGGCCACTCCCATCGGCGAGGTCTACCGCTACACGATGGCAGGGAT
>Ga0137369_10001671_pt1 | contig 22362 bp, 18 predicted proteins | sample SagtaG_12_FD_104918 | JGI IMG/M metagenome (GOLD analysis project Ga0137369, IMG submission 104918) | Vadose zone soil microbial communities from Sagehorn Ranch, Mendocino, California, USA - Sage1_L_113_16 metaG | ecosystem: Environmental > Terrestrial > Soil > Vadose zone | place: USA... | reverse complement strand
CGCTGCGAGCCTCTACGGCCCTCGATTTTCGGCGCGACCCTCATCAACATCGTCACGCCGCCCTCGCCAGGGCCTCGGCCCGCGCCTGCGCCGGGGTCCGATGGCCGAGGCGCTCGATGAGCCACTCGGCGTTGTAGCGCGCGATGAACTCGCCGATGATCCGTCGCGCCTCCTCGAGGCTCTCAAACTGGTGCAAGTAGATGCACTGCTCCTTGAGCGTGCGCATGAAGCGCTCGGCGACCCCGTTGCATTCGGGTTCGCCGACGTACGACGGCGAAATCGTGCAGCCGAGCCACTTCACCTCGTTGATCCAGGCGTCGGCGATGTACTGCGGGCCCCAGTCGCAGCGGATCGCCAAGCCCCGCGCCACGTTTTTGCCGAACCGCCCGAAGGCATGGCGGACGCCCTGCCGAATGGGCTCGAGGGCGGCCCAGCGATCGCCAAGCTTGGCCGTGTGCCAGCCGACGACTTCGTCGAGATGGTGATCGATGGCGCCGAAGAACCAGCACCAGCCGTCACGCTCGGTATAGAAGCGCGTCGCATCGGTCCCCCACATCACGTCTGGTCGATCCGTGGTGATCGTCCCGTCGTGGGCCGGGTTGCCATTCGGGGGTCCCAGGCGACGCGGGGCCAGCAGCCCGTGCGTGCGCATCAGCCGGAGCACGCGCTTGCCACTGACCGCCCGGCCGCGATGGGCGAGGCGAGCGCGCACCTTGCGATAGCCTTCGCCATGAAAGGGACACGCGGCCAGCACGGCCCGGATCTCCTCCACGAGATCCCCGTCGCTCACTCGCGTCTTGGGCCCGCGCTTTCCCGGCGGCCTCAACGCTGGCACCGGGGCGGCCGCATAGACCGACGAGCGGGCGAGCCGATAGATCGCACAGATCATGGTCAAGGGATAGCGGCGCGCCGTGCCCGGACTGCGCTGCTGCTTCATCCCCTGCGCCTCTTCCACTCGTCCGTGAAGCCCCTTTTTTCGATGAGGTCCTCGGCGAGCTCCAGGCGCATCATCAGCTCGCCGATTTTCGCGCGGGCCAGGATCAGTTCGCGCTCCTCCGGCTCGGCCTTCGTGCGCAGCCCGCGCTTGCCTTGCTCCAGGAAGATCCTCTGCCAGCGCTCGAGCTCGTGCGCCGGCACCTGGCTCTCCCGCGACACGGCATCCAAAGCCTCCCCGCGCAGCAGCCGCATCACCAACTCCGTCTTCCGCTGCACGCTCCAGCGCTCCGGCAACTCGTCCGACCCCGTGCCCGGAGTCGGTTCACTGCCCGCGGGCTTTCCCTTTTGGGGCTTCCCTTTCATCTCGACCTCCTTGGTTGGTGCTCATCCCACCATTAGCCGGTGAGATGTCCAAGGAAATCGGGTCCGATTTAGGCCAAGGTGTCCCCGACGGCGAGTGTGAAGACGAGCGGGGACGCAATAACCGGTGCCCGTTCGACTGATCACCCCACGGCCGATGTCACTCGTTACCATTGTCGTGGCCGACAGGAGAGGGAACGACCGGCGGGCGTGCGTGCGTCGCCTTCATCGGGAGCGGGGTATCCGGGTGGTCGGGGAAGCCCAAAACAGCGCCGAAGTCCGGGTCGCGGCGAACCTCAAGCCTCGCGTGCTTGTGCTCGACGTCGAGCTCGGGTCCAACGGGCTCACCCTGCTCCGAATCGTTCGACGCACGGCCCCCGAAACCAAAGTGCTGCTGCTCGTCGACTGCCTACCCGAAGCCGGCCTTCTCAAGGCCCTCTTCGCCGGTGCTCGCGGGTATCTCGAACGAGCCGCTGTCCGACGCTTCCTTCCGAGGGCGGTGCGGGTGGTGGATGCCGGAGAGGCTTGGGTTCCGCGACGGCTCGTCTCGCGGATCACTGATCAGCTCGTCCGCCTGAGCGCGCGCGAGTAGGAGGCGGCATCCACGTCCGGGTCGTCGCGACCTAAGTCCTGGCTTGCGGGCCCGCCCAGTTTACCCCATACTTCCGCCCATTCGGGAACAGCCGGCATTTCTTGGCGTGACCAACGCGAAAGGCGGATGGATCGTCGGATGTCGTGGTATCCTGAGTCGTCGTACCGGGTCGGAGGACGAGAGCGGATCTCTGGAGCTGGCGCTTGTAGGGTGGGCGACGGAGACGCGACGCCCGCCATCCACCTCCACTTTCTTCCACGTCGCCTTCCTCGCTTGCTCGTACCGGACCTCGCGGTCGGAGGTCACGACCGCGGCCGGGCCATCGCCGTTTGAGCGCGGGCCGCTGAACTCGTGAGGGACCGAAGCCCGTCATGAACGTCTGCGTGGTTGGGACCGGATACGTGGGGTTGGTGACGGGCGCGGTCTTCGCGGAGCTCGGCCACCGAGTTATCTGCGTCGATCGAATCGCGGCCAAGATCCACGCGCTCCAGCAAGGCCGAGTGCCCTTCCATGAGCCCGGCCTCGACGACCTAGTGACGCGCAACGTCGGAGACGGGAGGCTCGAATTCACGAGAGATATCCCGGAAGGCGTCCGCGCGTCCGACGTGGTCATGATTGCGGTGGGGACGCCGGCCCAGCCTGACGGTCGGACCGATCTCTCGGCCATCGAAGAGGTTGCCCTCGACATCGGCCGGGCGATGGAGCGCTACACGCTGATCGCCATCAAATCCACCGTCCCTGTCGGTACCGCCAGTTCGGTGGCCGCCAGAGTGCGCGCCGCCCAGCGCACGCCAATCGCGTTCAATGTTGTTTCAAACCCCGAGTTTCTCCGGGAGGGATCGGCCGTCGAGGACGCGTTGCATCCGGATCGGATCGTCATCGGCGCCGCCGACTCCGGCGCCGGCGCCGCCCTGGCCAAGCTCTACGGGAACTTCAGCTGTCCCCTCCTCATCACCGATCTTGAGTCAGCCGAGATGATCAAGTACGCGTCCAACGCCTTTCTGGCCACGCGAATCTCCTTTGTCAACGCCATGGCCAATATCTGCGAGGCGGTGGGCGCCGATGTGAGCCAGGTGACGAACGGGATGGGATTGGACCGGCGGATCGGTCATGCCTTCCTGGAGGCGGGCCTTGGTTTCGGAGGATCCTGTTTCCCTAAGGATTGTGCCTCCCTCATTCAAACGGCAGCGGCGTCCGGATACGACTTCCGCCTGCTGGAGTCGGTGCTCCATATCAACGACGAGCGGCCCCTCCGACTCCTCGCCAAGATCCAGAAGGTGCTGGCTCCCCTAGAGACGAAGCTGATCGGAGTGCTCGGCCTCGCCTTCAAGCCAAACACGGACGACGTGCGACACTCGCGGAGCCTGGAGGTGATTCGTGGCCTCCTCGATGCAGGATGCCAGCTTAAAGTCTACGATCCGGTGGCCATTGAATGCGTGCGGCCTCTTCTCCCACCGTCGGTCAGATATTGTCGATCGGCCTGGGAAGCGGCCGAAGGAACAGACGGGCTGGTCATCGCCACCGAGTGGGACGAGTTCAAGTCATTACCCCTACCCCAGCTTCGACGCAGCATGCGGCGCGCGGCCGTGTTCGACGGACGAAACATATGGAACCCGGAGCGGATGCATGATCTCGGATTCGAGTACTACTCAATGGGCCGAAAATCCGCCGTGCCGCGAGAGACGGCGACGCGACTGCTTCCGGTCTTTGGCGGAGTCGGAACTCATCCGTCATGACTGAACCGAGATCTTCGTCGCGTAGTCGAATGATTCCAAGACGACAAGTCGCGGTCACTTACGAGCTTCGGCACGGCGACCGGAAGGCAAGCGGGCGCGCCGACGCGACCGCGCTGCCTGTCGCGGTCCGACCCGGCTCGTTGGACGGCGCGACGAAGCCCGACGCGATGCGAGCCGTCCCGGGCGCCTCGGGCACCGCCGACACCCGCCGACCTCAGGTTCGCGGGAAGTTCCTATACGTGGGCGATGAGAAACTCTGGCTCCGCGGGGTCACCTACGGCACCTTCCGGCCCGATGGGGACGGCAACGAGTTCCCGGAACCGCCGGTCGTCGAGCGCGACTTTGCCCAGATGGCGTCGAATGGCGTGAACGCGGTGCGGACGTACACGAGCCCCCCGCGGTGGCTCCTGGATGCCGCGCAACGGCACGGCCTCTACGTTATGGTGGGCTTGGCGCTAGAGCGGTACGTCGGCTTCCTTTCGGACACGAAGGGTGCTCCGGATATTGAAGGCCTGATCCGGGCGAAAGTGCGGGATTGCGCGGGCCATCCTTCCGTGCTTGGCTACGCCATCGGAAACGAAATCCCTACACCCACCGTGCGCTGGCTCGGCCGTCGCCGCGTAGAGCGTTATCTTCGACGAGTCCATCGGGTAGTCAAGGCCGAGGATCCCCAGGGGCTGGTCACGTACGTCAACTATCCTTCGACCGAGTATCTCCGGCTTCCCTTTCTCGACTTCGTGTGCTTCAACGTGTATCTCGAGTCACGGGATCGCCTCGAGTGTTACCTTGCCCGGCTTCACAACGTCGTCGGTGACCGGCCGCTGGTGATGAGCGAGGTCGGACTCGACAGTGTCCGGCATGGCGAGGGGACGCAGGCCGAAGTCCTGGACTGGCAGGTTCGCACGGTCTTCGAGACCGGCTGTGCGGGCGCATTCGTGTATGCGTGGACCGACGAGTGGTTTCGCGGCGGCGAAGAGGTCACCGACTGGGCATTCGGGTTGACCCGTCGGGATCGGGACCCGAAGCCCGCGCTCGACGCCGTCCGCGGTGCGTTCGCGGACGTCCCCTTCTCCAAGCTAGTCTCGTGGCCTCGGATCTCGGTTGTCGTGTGCAGTTACAACGGGGCCCGTACCATCCGGGACTGCTTCGAGGGCCTGCTTCGGCTCGAGTACCCTGACTTCGAGGTGATCGTTGTCAATGATGGGTCGCGTGACCAGACGGCCGACATCGCGCACGAGTATGGGTTCCGCGTGATCAGCACCGAGAACCGGGGGCTTGCCAGCGCGCGCAACACAGGGCTGGCGGCAGCCACCGGCGACATCGTCGCGTACATCGACGACGATGCCTGGCCGGATCCCCACTGGCTTACGTACCTCGCGGCCACCTTCATGCGACGAAGCGTCGTCGGCGTGGGCGGGCCGAACATCCCGCCTGCGGGCGATGGACCGATTGCCGACTGTGTCGCCAACGCCCCCGGTGGTCCCGTGCACGTGCTGCTCTCTGACGGTGACGCGGAGCATGTCCCGGGTTGCAATATGGCTTTCCGCAAGGCAGCCCTGGAGGCCATCGGCGGGTTCGATCCACAATTCACCGCCGCCGGCGACGACGTCGACGTGTGCTGGCAACTCCAGGCGCAGGGCTGGACCCTGGGATTCAATCCGGCCGCTGTTGTGTGGCACCATCGGCGCAACTCGGTACGCGCGTACTGGAAGCAACAACGTGGCTATGGCCAAGCGGAGGCTCTGCTGGAGGCGAAGTGGCCCGAGAAGTACAACTCGGCGGGGCACCCCAGCTGGGCTGGTCGCGTCTACGGGAACGGGCTGACTCGCGCCTGTTTCTGGCGCCGCGGCCGGATCTACCAGGGCACGTGGGGCATGGCGCCGTTCCAGGCTCTCTACCAGCCGGCCTCCGGGTTGCTCTCGTCCTTGAGCCTCATGCCCGAGTGGTATCTGATCATCGCAGCTCTCGGCGGGGTTTCTTTCCTCGGCCTTCTGTGGAGACCCGCGCTGCTCGCGCTGCTGCCGCTGGCGGTAGCCATCGGTATTTCGCTCGCTCAGGCCAGTGTGAGTGCCGCCGAGGCGTCGTTCGCCAGCGCGTTCCGGTCGCGGTTCACCGACCTCAAGCTTAGAGGGTTGACGGCCTTCCTGCATCTGCTCCAGCCGCTGGCCCGCCTCTGCGGGCGCTTGCGCCACGGACTGGGCCCGTGGCGGTGGCGCGGTGCCCTCGGTCTGGCGCTGCGGAGGCCAAGGACGTTCTCGGTGTGGGTGGAAACGTGGCGGGATCCGGCCGAGCGGGTTCGCTCCCTCGAGTCGGCCCTCCAAGCTGACGGGATCGTAGTGAAGCGGGGTGGTGACTATGACTACTGGGATCTCGAGGTGCGGGGTGGCATGCTAGGTAGGGCCCGCCTGCTGGTGTCAGTCGAGGAGCACGGCCGCGGCCGGCAGTACGTCCGCTTCCGCTGGTGGCCGAAGTGCTCGACTGCGGCTCCCATTTTTGTTATCGCCTTCGCCACGCTGTCTGCGATGGCAGGATTGGACGGCACCTCGATCGCCTCAGGCGTGTTCGCCGCGACGGCGCTGATCCTCGGGGTTCGGACGGTGCTGGAGTGTGCGACCGCCACCGCGGGCGTTGTCCGCGCGATCAAGGCATCCGCGCCTGAGGGACGCTGATGGGGGGCCCGCGGTACACGGATCTCGCCCTCTACCGGCGGCTGCTCGGCCTGGCCCGGCCCTATTGGCTTCACATCCTAGGTCTCTTTGTGATCTCCCTCGTGTCGAGCCCCCTCGCCCTGCTCACACCGGTGCCTCTGAAGATCGCGGTCGACAGCGTTCTCGGCGACCATGCGGTTCCGCGGTTTGTTGAGACCCTTGTCCCTGCCTTTGCCATCCAGTCAAAGACCAGCGTGCTGCTACTGGCCGTTGGTCTGATGGTGGGTGTCGCGCTCGTGCGCCAGCTGCAGCAGATGGGCGTGTCCATGCTGCGTACGTACACAGGGAACAAGCTGGTACAAGACTTCCGCGCCCAGCTCGTCCGTCACGTCCAGCGCCTATCGCTCGCGTACCACGACACGAAAGGGACGGCCGATTCGGTCTATCGTATCCAGTGGGATGCTCCCGCTATTCAGTACATCGCGATCGATAACGTGATACCGCTCATCACGGCCGCCGTGATGCTGGTCTCCATGCTCTACGTCGTTCTCGAGCTCGACTGGCAGCTGACGATGATCGCGCTGTCCGTGTCACCGATCCTGTTGCTGTTGACCGGGGCCTTTCGGCCACGACTTCGAAAGCGATATCGCGAGATCAAGACGATCGAAAGTTCCACCCTCGGAGTCGTTCAGGAAGTGCTGGGGGCTCTCCGAGTCGTTAAAGCCTTCGGTCAAGAGGATCGGGAGGAGCAGCGCTTTGTGCGTCGCTCGGCGGAGAATCTTCGAGCACGGCTGCGTCTGGCCGTCGCAGAGGGAGGGCTCGATCTCCTCGTGGGCGTGACCGTCGCCCTCGGGTCGGCGACCGCCCTTTTCGTCGGTGTGCGGCACGTCCAGTCGGAGACCCTCACGCTGGGCAACCTGCTCCTGGTGCTGGGCTACCTCACGCAGCTCTATGGCCCTCTGACGACGATCAGTTCCAGCGTAGCGACCCTTCAGGGCCACCTGGCCAGCGCCGAGCGCGCCTTCGCGTTACTCGACGAAATGACCGATGTCGTCGAACGACCAGATGCGCGACCGCTGGGCCGCGCATCTGGGGTGGTGACGTTTGACAACGTGTCCTTCGCCTATGGTTCGGACCGCCCGGCTCTGCGGGACTTGTCCTTCTCTGTCACTCCTGGAACACGGGTCGGCGTCGTGGGGGCGACAGGGGCCGGGAAAACCACGCTGGTCAATCTTCTGACTCGACTCTACGATCCGACGCGTGGTCGTATCCTTCTCGACGGAATCGACCTGCGTGAGTACCGGCTGACGGACCTTCGCGCCCAGTTCGCGATCGTGCTTCAGGAGCCGGTTCTGTTCTCGACCAGCGTCGCCGAGAACATCGCCTACGCACGCCCCGGTGCCAGCGACGAAGAGATTGTCGCCGCCGCCCGGGCCGCGAATGCGCACGACTTCATCACTAAGCTACCTCAGGGCTACGACACTCTGGTGGGCGAACGTGGGATGCGGCTGTCGGGTGGCGAGCGTCAGCGTATTGCGCTGGCCCGTGCCTTTCTGAAAGATGCACCCATCCTAATTCTCGACGAGCCCACCAGCTCGGTGGATGTGAAGACCGAGGAAGGGATCATCGCGGCGATGCGTCACCTCATGCGCGACCGCACGACGTTCATGATCGCGCACCGTCTGACCACGCTAGCGGATTGCGACGTGCGATTGACTATCGATGATGGAGAACTGGTGGCAATGACATCCGAAGGGGCCGCGATTGTGGGAGATGAGTCCACGGTCGAAGAGCGCGTTGCGGCGGTGCGAGTATCTGGCGGTAACGGCGGTTAATGATCCTCTATCAGAGCCAGGTGCCGGGTGCTAGCCAGACTGCCGTATAGGCGATCGCTACGCGCTCTCCTCCCCGATGTCGACACCCTCGCCTGCGGATTGAAGGCGGCGTTGAAGACCGATGGATGCCCGTTGACGATCGTCGAGCGGCAGCCTCAAATCTATGCAAGCAGCTACCCGAGTGAGATCGTGAGGTGCCGCTTCGCCGACGGCAGCGAACGCCAAATACTTTGCAAGTATGCGACCGGTCTGGACCACAACACGTACGGGCATCGAGGCGGAGTGGCCTATGAGGCCGACGTGTATCGGCATGTACTGGAGCCGTTGCGGACGTCCACGCCCCGGTTCTATGGGTCGCTAGCCGAAGTGAGCTCTCGCGGGGCGTGGCTCCTTATCGAGTATATCGCGGAGGGTGTGCGGGCTGACGAGGCGCAGTCGCCACCAGAGGCGCTCCGCCGAGCGGCGGGCTGGATCGGCCACTTCCACTCCGCCAACGAGGCGCGCCTCTTCAGTACGCCGCTGGCGTTTCTCCATGTTCACGACGGCGACTACTATCGCCAGTGGGCGCGCCGAACGGCCGACTTCGCGGGTGACTGGCACCAGCAATTGCCATGGCTAGCGCCCCTCTGCAGTCGCGTGGAGATGCTAGCCGATGCCTTCGCGGCCCTGCCGCGCACCGTTATCCATGGCGAGTTTACGCCACACAACACGCTGATACGCGGTGAGGACGTCTGCCCAATCGACTGGGAATCGGCAGCTATCGCAATAGGCGAGATCGACCTGGCCGGCCTGACGGACGGATGGCCTTCGGAGGTCGTTCTGGACTGTGAGCTGGAGTATCAGCGGGCTCGCTGGCCGCAGAGCGCTTCTCCTGACTTCAAGCGGACCCTCGATATGGCGCGGCTCTACTGGGATCTCCTGTGGCTCGGGCATCAACCGGCGCGGCCCACCGTCAGGCCGTATGTTGAGAGAACACGGCGCCGTTTCAGTCATCTGCATTCTATCGGCCGGCGCCTGGAACTGATCTGAAGGCGGCACCGCGTGAGGGCTCCCCATTCCCTTCTTCCCGATGCTCGGACTCTCGCCGCCGGCCTTACGTCGATGTTAGGCCAGAACGGCCTTGGCCCTGTCCGTGTCATTGGTCGAGAGCCGAACGCGTTTGCCAGCACGTTCCCGAGCGAGATCGCGCGATGCCGGCTCGATGATGGCCGCGAACTGAGCCTACTCTGCAAGTACGGATCCCCGGCTGAGCACGACGCGCTGGGCCATCGGGGAGGTGTCGGGTACGAAGCGGCCGTTTATCGCGATGTGCTCCAGTTCTTTTCGACGCATTCACCACGGTTCTACGGCTGCTATCTGGACCCGGAAACGGGTGCAGCGTGGCTTGCCATCGAATACGTGGCTGATGCGGTGCGGGTCGCTGACATGACCTCTCCGGGAAGGGCTCTCCGCCGAGCGGCTCGGTGGATCGGCCGCTTCCACGCGGACACCGAAACGCGCCTTGCGTCTGTCTCGATGCCGGTGCTCAGGACCTACGACGGCGAGTACTACCGGCAGTGGGCTCGCCGAACAGAGCGATTTGCCAGTGAGCTGCAGCTGGGAGGCTCGTGGCTCGTCGCGCTGTGCGAGCGGTTTGTGGCCTCGGTCGATGCGCTGCTGGCGTCACCACCGACAGTGATCCATGGGGAGTATGGTCCGAAGAATATCCTTGTGCGCGGCGGCGAAATTTGCCCGGTCGATTGGGAGTCGACGGCGATCGCCGCAGGAGAGATCGATCTCGTTAGCCTCACCCAGAAGTGGCCACGCGATGTGGTCCAGGCCTGCGATGGCGAGTATCGGCGGGCCCGATGGCCGGACGGCGCGCCAGGCGGTTTCGAACTGGCGCGTGAGATGGCGCGGCTCTACTGGGACTTCCGCTGGCTCGGTGACCGGCCGGAATGGCTCGGACAGGGAAAGCTGCGCGCCCGCTTGCAACACCTTCGCGCGACGAGCGAGCGGTTGGCGCTGATTTGAGCCGGCAGGTCGGCTGATGCGCTCGCAACTGCGAATCATCGTGACCGGGTTGATCGCACAACACCCGCTCTTGGGAGGGATGACGTGGCATTACCTCCAGTACGTCCTCGGGCTGGCGCGCCTCGGCCACGACGTGTACTACGTGGAGGATTCGGGCGAGTGGCCGTACAACCTGCATGGAGGCGCGTCGGGCCAGGACTTCGTCGCCTATAGTTGTACGCCGAATGTCGAGTACCTCAGAAAGGTCATGTCGTGCTTTGGTCTCGCTACGCGATGGGCTTACCGCTGCCCGATCGATTCCCGATGGTTCGGTCTTCCAGAGCGGGAGCGTGTCGCGGTGGTCGGGTCGGCCGACCTCTTGCTGAACGTCTCCGGAACCCTGGGGCGACCTGAGGAGTATCGGCGGGTGCGGCGGCTGGCCTACATCGACACCGATCCGGTGTTTACCCAGATCACGCTGGCGACGAATCAGATTAACTTCCGTCAACAGGTCGACGAGCACGACGTGTACTTCTCGTTTGGCGAGTGTTTGCCGGAGAGCCTGCCGACGACCGGGCACCGCTGGCAGGCGACGCGGCAGCCGATAGTGCTGTCGGAGTGGCGACCTTCCACGCCACCACGCGACGTCTTCTCGACGGTCATGAACTGGGCCAGTTACGACGCCGTCAGCTACGGAGGGCGAACATTCGGGGGCGGGAAGGATCTCGAGTTCGCCCGGTTCCTGGAGCTGCCCGGTCGCGTTGCGCCCAGCGTGCTCGAGGTGGCGGTGCATGGGACGCGTAAGGGACAGCTGTCAAAAGCGACCGGGCTCAGTGCGCCCGGAGACGTCGTCACCCTGCTCGGCGGCCATGGCTGGCGGGTCGTCGATGCAATGCGAGTCGGTTCGGGCTTTGACAGCTATCGCGACCACATCGAGTCCGCAAAGGCCGAGTGGACGGTGGCCAAGAACGCCTACGTGGTGGGGCAGCCAGGCTGGTTCAGTGATCGCTCCGCCTGTTATCTGGCGGCCGGACGTCCCGTGGTTGTTCAGGACACCGGCTTCCGCACAGTGCTCCCGGTGGGCGAGGGGATCCTGGCGTTCGCGACGATGGATGAGGCAATCGACGGGATTCGCGAAGTGGAGGGAAACTATGCGCGGCACGCCAAGGCGGCTCGAGCGGTTGCCGAGGCATATTTTGACTCCGACGAGGTCCTCACCAAGCTCATTCATGATGCGTTGAGCAGTGTGCCGTCGGGGGCTCGCACGTGACTCGGCATTTGGTCGTCAACGCGGATGACTTCGGGGCATCCATCGGGGTAAATCGCGGCATCATTGAGTGTCATACCCGTGGGATCGTCACCAGCACCAGTCTCATGGTGACCGGACGAGCGGTCGCGGAGGCGATCTCCATGAGCCGGGAGCATCCGGGGCTCTCCATCGGGTTGCACTGGGACGTCTGGGGTGAGGACGAGCGGGAGTTCAATCTCGACGACACAATGGCCGTCCAGGAGGAGTTTCGCCGACAGGTCGAGGAATTCCATCGCTTGCTGGGTCGATTACCGACCCACGTGGACACCCACCGCCATGCGCACCGCAACCGGAACAAGCGGTTGATGCCGGTGTTTCAGGCTCTGGTGGCGCCTCTGGGCGTGCCTCTGCGCGACGACGGGCGGGTGCGCTTCGTGGGCGACTTCTACGCCCAGTGGACGTGGAAGGTAACGAACCTCGACTACATCAGCGTGCCAGCGCTCCAGCGGCTTCTTCGGGAAAAGGTTCCCGACGGGTGGACCGAGTTCTCCTGTCACCCGGGCTATGCGTCGCCCGACTACACGTCGATCTACCTCCCCGAACGGGAGGTGGAGGTGCGCACGCTGACCGATCCGCGGATCCGGCAGACGATCGACGAACTGGGCATCCGTCTGGTGAGCTACGCGGATTATCCTGGCCAGCGATGAACCTGCGGCCGAAGAAGAAGATCGTTCTGCTCGGGATGATGAGCCGACACCCGGTGGCGGGCATGGTTTGGTTGACCATGCAGTACCTGATCGGATTCGAACGCCTGGGACACGAGGTGTTCTATGTCGAGCGGTATGGAACCCCGGCGTTCATCGATTCGGTGCTGCGGCGCTTCGATCTGGGTCATCGATGGGTGGTCCACGACGATGAAGGCTGTCATGGTCTGAGTGGGGATGAAGCGCGCCGGCTTTACGACTCGGTGGCGCTGATCATCAATCTGCACGGCGGCACGAAGCCGCTCCCGGAGCATGTGGCAACCGGTCGACTCGTCTACTTGGAGACCGATCCAGTCGAGTTGGAGATCGATCTCTATGACGGAGCGAGCGGGTCTATGGCCTTCGTGGCGAAGCACAACGCCTTCTTCACCTGGGCCGAGAACTACGGTCATCCCGACTGCCGGGTTCCGCTCCCGGACGGCTTTCAATTCCGGCCGACGCGCCAGCCAGTCGTCGTTGATCTGTGGGAGTCACGTGGGGTGGCCGGAGGCGAGCGATTCACGACCATCGGCAATTGGCGCCAACTGTACCGAGAGGTTGCGTTTCAGGGCGAGGTCTATCACTGGAGCAAGCATTACGAGTTCCTCAAATTCATTGGTCTGCCGAGCCGCACGGGTCAAGCATTCGAGCTGGCACTGGCGAGTTACGACGAGGCCGACCGACAGATGTTGGAGAGCAAGGGCTGGAAGGTTCGCCCGGCGGCAACCCTATCCACTGACGTCGACGCCTATAGAGATTATGTGTGCGGGTCGCGGGGTGAATTCACCGTGGCCAAGGACCAATACTCGCGCATGCGAACCGGATGGTTCAGTGATCGCAGTGCGTCCTATCTGGCGGCCGGCCGGCCTGTCGTGACCCAGGAGACCGGATTCAGCAACGTGCTGCCGACCGGTCAGGGTCTGTTCGCGTTCTCGAGCCTTGAGGAGATCGTGGATGCTGTGGACAGCATCAACTCGGCCTACGAGAAGCACTGCCGCGCGGCCCGGGAGATCGCGCTGGAATACTTCAGTTACGACGTAGTCCTGCCCCGCCTGCTTGCGGAGGCAGGGGTGTAGTCGACATGACGCCAAGTCGAATCCCGGATCTCGAGGCCTTGAGTGCTGGCCTGACGCACGCCCTGAGAGGAAACCGGGCGACTCAAGGTCCGGTGACCGTTCTCGACCGGCGGCCAAATGCCTATGCGAGTACGTTTCCGAGCGAGATCGTGACCTTCCGATTGCGCGATGGGCGAGAACGACACGTGCTGTGCAAGCGCGCGTCTCGCCAGAACCACGATGACCACGGTCACCGGGGTGGAATCGCGTATGAGGCCGGTGTCTATCGCGAGCTCCTTCGCCGCTTGCCCGTCTCCGCGCCCAGGTTCTTCGGCACTTACGTGGATTCGGCGACAGGGGAGACGTGGCTATTCATCGAGTACCTCGAGAAGGCTGTCGGCATTGAGGAGGCGCCGGTGCCGGCCACAGCGCTCGGGCTGGCGGCGCGCTGGATCGGGGGTTTTCACGCTCTCGCCGAGGTGCGCGTCCTTCACCCATCAACCCGGTCTCTGCACACATACGATGACGAGTATTACTTGCGTTGGGTTCGTCGGACATCCCTTCTGGCCGGAGACTGGCACCGACGGCTCGGCTGGCTGGCGGCGCTCTGCGAACGGATGGAAGGTTTCGTCAGGGTCCTTTCGGCGTGGCCGACGACCGTGATCCACGGCGAGTATGTCCCGCACAACGTGCTGGTCCGCAGCGACAACGTCTACCCCATCGACTGGGAATCGGCCGCGATCGCCTTCGGAGAGATCGATCTGGCGAGCCTCGTCGACAAGTGGCCACCCGAGGTCGAGCGGGCGTGCGAGCGCGAGTACCAGCGCGCCCGCTGGCCCGGCGGCGAGCCGTCCGACTTCGCGCGAAGGCTGGACACGGCCCGGCTCTACTGGGATTTCCGATGGCTCGGTGACCGGCCCGAGTGGACGGCCAGCGAGAAAGTCGGCGCCCGGTTCGAGCACCTGCGGGCCACCGCGGAGCGGCTTGGTCTCGTCGAGAAGCCGGGCACCAAATGACGTCGTCCCTTCGAATCATTGTGACCGGGTTGATCGCCCAGCACCCGCTCCTGGGGGGAGTGACGTGGGATTATCTCCAGTACGTCCTAGGCCTCGTACGACTCGGCCACGATGCCTACTACATCGAGGACACCGGCGAGTGGCCCTACGACCGCCGGGGAGGATCGACGGGCAGCGACTACGAGGTCGAAGACTGCTCGCCCAACGTCGAGTACCTCGGAAATGTCATGGCGCGTTTCGGCCTCGCGGACAAGTGGGCCTATCGCTGCCCGATCGACTCCCGGTGGTTCGGGCTGTCGGAGGCGAGACGCGTCGCGCTGCTCAAGTCGGCAGACCTGCTGATCAACATCTCGGGTACGCTCGTCCGCCCCGAGGAGTACCGGGCGGTTCACCGGCTGGCGTACATCGACTCCGATCCGGTCTTCACTCAGGTCAAACTGGCCCGTGGTCAGGCGAACTTCCGCAAGCAGGTCGACGCTCATGACGTCCACTTCAGCTTCGGCGAGTGGCTGACAGAGGCCGTGCCCGCGACCGGCCACGAGTGGCGGCCGACTCGCCAGCCGATCGTCCTATCAGAATGGCGACGATCGGACCTGACACGCGAGGTGTTCACTACGGTCATGAACTGGACGAGCTACAACCCGATCTTGCACGATGGACAGCGGTACGGCCAGAAGGATCTCGAGTTCGAGCAATTTCTGGACCTCCCGGCCCGGGTCACTCCCACCGTCCTCGAGATCGCGATTAGAGGGACGAAGCGACGGCGGATCCCGGAGAGTCTGCTCACCTACAAGGGCTGGCGCGTCGTCGACCCGCTGGCGGCGTGTCCCGATCTCGACAGCTATCGCGACTACATCGCATGCTCGAAGGCCGAGTGGAGCGTGGCCAAGAACGCCTACGTGATAGGGCGGGCCGGCTGGTTCAGTTGCCGGTCGGCGTGCTATCTGGCCACCGGCCGCCCGGTCGTTGTCCAGGACACGGGCTTCTCGCCCGTCCTGCCGACGGGGGAGGGGATCCTGCCATTCGAGACGATGGACGAGGCGGTCGAGGCCATCCGCGCGGTGGAGGGGGACTACGAGCGACACGCGAAAGCCGCGCGCGCCATCGCCGAGACGTATTTCGCGTCGGACAAGGTTCTCGGCCGGTTGGTCGACGAGGCGATGGACGGCCCCTCTTCCGGGATACCGCGGGCACCGCGGGCATGAAGGCCCTGGTGGCGGGGTGGTTCAGCTTCGAGCAGATGGGCGCCACGGCCGGGGATCTGCTGGCACGCGAACTGGCCTGCGAATGGCTCGGACGCGCGGGCGTCGCCTACGACATCGCCGTCGCCCCACCGTTCACCGGTGGCGTCGATTGGCGCTCCGTCGATCCCAGGAGCTACTCGCACGTCGTGTTTGTGTGTGGGCCGTTCGGCAATGGCTGGCCGATCACGGAGTTTCTCCCCCGCTTCGCCGCCTGTCGTCTCGTCGGCCTCAATCTCTCGATGCTCGAGCCCCTCGAGGCCTGGAACCCGTTCGATCTTCTGCTCGAGCGGGACAGCTCGGCCTGCGCGCGCCCCGATATCTCATTCCTGTCGCGTCAGAGCCGGGTCCCGGTCGTCGGCATCGTCCTGGTCCACGCCCAGGGCGAGTACAAGAGGGGCATGCACGAGGTCGCCAACGACGCCCTCGAGCGCCTCGCGGCGTCGCGCGAGATGGCGCTGGTGAGGATCGACACACGCCTCGATGCGAACAGCACGGGCTTGCGAAGCCCCGCGGAAGTGGAGTCGCTCATCGCTCGGTTAGATGTGGTCCTGACCACCCGACTGCACGGGTTGGTGCTGGGCGTGAAAAATGGCGTCCCCGTCGTCGCGATTGATCCCATCGCGGGCGGAGCCAAGATCCGCCGCCAGGCGGAGACGATCGACTGGCCCGTCGTGTTCACCGCCGACGCTCTCACGGACGAGGCGCTCACGAGCGCGTTCGAGTACTGCCTTACCGACGAGGCACGAGCGAAGGCGAAGGAGAGTGCGGCCCGAGCCGCTAGGAGGATCCTGGCAGCTCGCGAGGAGTTCGTCGCGGCACTGACCTGTTCGGATCTGGCAGTGAAGGATCGTACACGCGGGTGAGATGGTGGCGAGAATAGTCCTTGGCGTCTACATGGTCCGGTATCCCCTCGGTGGAATGCTGTCGACGTCGCTGCAGTGGCTCGTCGGCCTTCAGCGGCTTGGACACGAGGTTTTCGTCGTCGAGAAGAGCGGCTGGCCGAACTCCTGCTTCGATCCCTCCAGAGGCGTCAAAAGTGACGACTGCTCCTATGGCACCGCTACCCTCAACGCCCTGCTGACCCGGTTCCGGCTGGAGGATCGTTGGTGCTACGTCGACGCCGCGGGACGCTACCACGGTCTCTCGCGTAGTCGCGTGGAGACCGTCTTCGCTACGGCCGACGTGTTCATCGACGGGGGAACGCATGGTTCGTGGATGGGGGAAGCCGGGAAGGCGGGGTTGCGGGTCCTGGTCGACGGAGAACCCGGCTTCAACCAGATGAAGATGGCGAAGGGGCAGGCGGCGGGCGAGACGCTGCCGAGCTACGACCGCTATTACACGGTGGGGCGAAACATCGCCAACGGCAAGAGCACGGCCCCCACGGTTGGGAGACCGTGGCGACCGGTCTTCCACCCGGTCGTCGTCGACCTCTTCCCTTACGACCCCATCGGCCGCGAGGCTCCGTTCACGACGGTGATGAATTGGCAGTCACACGAGGTGATCGAGTTCGGTGGTCGGACGTATGGCCAGAAGGACGTGGAGTTCGAGAAGTTCGTCGACCTCCCGCGCCGCACGACGGCCGCGCTCGAGATCGCCGTATCGAGCCGGCGGGTACCGCTCGAGACGCTGGCCGAGGCAGGCTGGCGCATCCGAGACGCCCACAATGTCACCGCGTCGTACGACAGCTTCGGCGACTATATTCGGCGCTCGGCCGGGGAGTTTAGCGTCTGCAAGAACGTGTTCGTTGCCACGCTGACCGGATGGTTCAGCGACCGGAGCGCGGCATACCTTGCCAGCGGCCGGCCGGTGGTGTTGCAGGACACCGGGTTCAGCGAGCACCTGCCTTGCGGGCGCGGCCTGTTTGCTGTCGCTACGGTGGAGGAAGCGGTGGCAGCGATTGACGAGATCGTCGCTGACTACGAGCGGCAATCGAAGTGGGCCCGGGAGATCGCCGCGGAGCACCTGGATGCGCGAGTCGTACTCGGAGAGTTCCTGCGTGAGCTCGGCCTCTGAGACTTCTGCGCTGGCCACGGTCGGGTTCTGAGGACGGCGATGGCCTGGCCGCTCGCGGTGGTGATCGGTGGGATTGGCAAGCTGCCGCTGGCTGGACTGAGTCTCTATTACCTCCATTATATTGTTGGCTTGCAGGCACTGGGTTACGACGTGCACTACGTCGAGCGGCAGAACACGCCTGACGACTGCTATGACCCCCGGCTCGGGGCAATGACCAGCGACCCCGACTATGCCCTCCATTACCTGGAGACGGTGCTGCCGAGCTTCGGCATCACGCGGCAGCGCTTCAGCTTCGTGGACCGGGGGGATGTCTGTCATGGATCGGGCTGGAAGTCGCTGCATACCGCGCTGGACCGGGCGGACTTCGTGCTCACTGTCGCCGACCCGACCTGGTTTCCCGAGCTCGAGCGCTGTGGACGGCGGGCCTTCGTCGACGGCGACCCGCTCTTCACACAAGTGGCCATGGCGACGGGTGAGGGGTCGAGGGCAGTCGCGCCCACGCACTACGACGTCCTGTTTACGTATGGCGTGCGCATCGGTAAACCCGACTGTGCGCTGCCGAGCGCGGGGCGGACGTGGCTGCCGACGCGCCCCGTAGTCGCCACAAAACTGTGGAAGGCGACGCCGACAGTGGGAGCGCTTCCCGTTTCCGTCTTGATGCATTGGGCAGCGGGGAGCGATGTGACGTACGCGGGCCAGGTGTACGGTCACAAGGACCGCGAGTTCGAGCGGTTCATCGACCTCCCGCAGCGGACGCCCCAGGCGCTGGTCCTGGCAGTCGGAGGTCGAAAGGCGCCGAGAGATCGGGTCCGTGCTCATGGCTGGACGCTCGTCGACCCACTCGTTGCCACGCGAACGATCAAGGCATACCAGGCGTTTGTCTCCGCGTCGAAGGCGGACCTCGGCATTGCCAAGCATGCCTACGTGGCCTCGCGCTGCGGCTGGTTCAGCGACCGCAGCACGTGCTTCCTGGCGGCTGGGCGTCCGGTCCTGCATCAAGATACCGGATTCGGGGAGTGGCTGCCGACGGGTGAGGGCGTGCTGGCATTCTCGGACCTGGACGGTGTCGTGGAAGGTCTCAGACAGATCGACCTCGATTATGAGCGGCACGCCCGAGCCGCGCGCGCCATCGCCGAGGAGCAGTTTGAAGCCGCCGCGGTGATCGGTCACATGCTGGATGAGGCCGGCTTCCGATGAGTGGCGACAGGCGAGCGGGCGAGAGGAAGGACGAGGGACCGCATCCCGGCGCCGCCGGACCATTCTCGGTCGACAAGCCGGTGCGTGAGGACTACCTCGTCTTCGGGAGTCCCCAGCTCCTGGAGCCCGAGATCGAAGAGGTCGTGGCGACGCTGCGCTCGGGTTGGATCGGCACGGGACCTCGGGCGGCGGCCTTCGAAAAGGCGTTCGGGATCTACGTCGACACGCCTCACGCCGTAGCCGTGAACTCGTGCACGGCGGCGCTGCATCTCGCCTTGATCGCCATCAGTCTCCAGCCCGGAGATGAGGTCATTGTTCCATCGATGACCTTTGCCTCGACCGCCAATGTCGTCATCCATGCAGGCGGCCGGCCGGTGCTGACGGACGTCGATCGAAGCACCATGTGTCTGGATCCGGACGATGCGGCGCGGCGGATTACACCACGGACACGCGCCATCATTCCGGTACACTTCGCCGGACGACCGTGCGAAATGGATGCCATTCTCGAGCTCGCCAGCCGCCACGACTTGCGAGTCATCGAAGACTGCGCACATGCGATCGAGACCCTCTACCGGGGCCGTCACGCCGGGACACTCGGTGATCTCGGGGCCTTCAGCTTCTACGTGACGAAGAACGTCGCTACCGGGGAAGGGGGAATGGTGACAACGGCGAATCCGAGGTGGGCGAGTCGCATCAAGACGTTGGCCCTCCATGGCCTCAGTGCCGACGCCTGGAAGCGATTCTCCGACGAGGGGTTCAAGCACTATGAGGTTACCGAGCCCGGATACAAGTACAACATGATGGACCTGCAGGCGGCCCTCGGGCTCCATCAGCTCAGACGCGTGGAAGTGAACCTGCTTCGCCGCCAGGATATCTGGACGCGCTATGACGTGGCCTTGGTGGATCTGCCCGCGTTCCGCCCTCAGCCCGAGCCGGACGGCACTCGACACGCACGCCACCTCTACACGTTGCTCCTGAACCTGGATCGGCTTCGGGTGGGTCGCGACGAGATTCAGATGGCCCTGCACCGCCAGCGAATCGGCACCGGGATCCACTATCGCGCGGTGCATTTGCACCAACACTACCGGGACGCGTTGGGGTACAAGCGAGGGGATCTGCCCAATGCCGAGTGGATCTCAGATCGGACCCTCTCACTTCCGCTGTCGCCCAAGTTGACCGACGCCGACGTTGAGGACGTGATCTTCGCCGTCAGGCAGACGCTGGAGCACTTCGCCCGGTAATGACGCACGCTCAGCGCGAGCGACCCCTGATCGCTTTCTTCGACTATGCGGACGTGTTCGAGGACTTCTACCCCCACTATGGTGTCGACCAGCTAACCTTCGCCACGCGTTGGGCCGGAAGCGGTAACCATGCGTTCGTGGCGGCGCTGCAGCGCGACGTGGGTGATGTGATCTGGTACGCGCTCTCACTGGCGCCCGAGCTAGCCGAAGCGCGGCACGAGGTCGTCGGCTGCGGGGTAAAGTTTCTGCCTTCGTCGAGGCTGCATCGGTGGCTGTGGCGGGCGTTCTACTTGCCTCGGGCGTCGTGGCGGTGGCGGAGGGCCTACCGTGAGTATGCGACCATCGCCTCGTACGTGGCCCCGGCGTCGCTGGCCTTGATCCAAGCGCTGAGGCGGGATCGACCCAACGTGTTCTTCGTCCAGAGCTACTCCAGCGGACGCTTCGATGTGCTGCTGCTGCTGGCGCGTCTCCTGCGCGTGCCTATGATCGCCTATCACGCAGGTGGCCGTCACGAGGGCCACCTCGGGCGTCGGGCCAGGCGGTGGACGATCCCTCAGGTTGACCGTCTCATCGTTTCGGGGCATGACGAACTGGAAGTCCTCGTGGAGCGCTTCGGTGTTTCTCGTGATCGGGTCTCGGTGATCCTGACGCCGATCGACGTGGTGGCATTCCGACCCATGGAGCGTCTGGCCGCCTTACAGGCGGCCGGACTCGATACCGGGCGGCGATACCTCTTGTTCGTCGGGAGACTCAACGACGAGGTGAAGCGGATCAGCGCGATCATCCGGACCTTCGCCGATCTCCAGGCCGCGCATCCGGACGTGGACCTTCTCATCGTAGGTGACGGGCCCGACGGTGCGAAGCTCCGGAGCCAGGCCGCCAGGTACGCGCCCGACCGAGTGCGTTTTCTTGGATGGGTTTCGGGAGCGGAAGCGCAGGCACCTCTCTACAGTGCCGCCGAGTGCCTGGTACTGCCTTCCTGGCGCGAAGGCTTTCCGACCGTGGTCGGCGAGGCGATGGCGTGTGGAACCCCCGTCCTCGCCTCGCAGGTCGGTGGCGTGGGCGAGCTGGTCATCGACGGCGAGACCGGTTGGCTGGTGGCGCCGGGTGATGACGAGGCGCTCCGGACCAGCCTCGCCTTCGTGCTGTCGCATCCGGATGCCGTCCGCTCGATGCGGTCGCGTGTGCGCGCGCAGGCGGAGGCGCGCGTGGCGCAGGACGTGGTGGGAGCAGCGCTCCGAGAGTGCTTTGCGCTGGCGTGCGGCTAGGGAGATGCGCGCCGAGACCCTCTCCCCAATGCTCGTGGTCGCGCGGGAGGCCGAGTTGCCCGACGGGCGTCGCGTGTGGGGTACGGGCGGGTGGCGAGAGCCTGAGGAGCGCGAGGCGCTGGACTGGCTGACCCTGGCGAGGCTGTCTGGCTGGGGAGTGTCCGTCACGTATCAGGGCGAGACAGGCCTGGATGTGGAGCTTCGGGATGGAAACCGCTGGATCATCGTCGCTTGCGATCCGGACCACCTCGGCGAGGATGCGGTTCGAGGTCTGGCGTCCAGGCTGGAGGCCGAGCCGATTGTGGTAGTGGCGCGGGCGGGAGCGCGGGGTGGCGCCTTCGCACGGCTGGCCGGAGCTACCCATGTATCCGGTCACATCCTGGGTCGCGCCCTACGCTGGGTTGGAGCGGGCCCGGAGCGAGACTGGCGGTGTCGAACGGCGCTCGAGGGAGCCCTGATGGAAACTCATTCGAGCGCGTCGATGTGGGCCACGCTGGACGGGGCGCCGTTCATCGTAGGTCGACGCGTTGGCCGGGGCGCGGTGGCGACTCTGGGTTTCCATCCCAGCCGCGCGCGCGATCTGGACGGCGCCGCCACCGCGCTTCTTCGGCACCTGCTCATCTGGAGCGCGATGGCGCCGGTCGCGTGGTTCGACCTGGAGCACACGCTCGTTCTGCGCATGGACGATCCCGGGGGCGCGCAGAGCGTCCACAGCCGCGACTGGTACTATCCGAAGCTCGGGGAAGAGGCCTGGGCCGCGATTGGGGTCGGCCTGGCGCGCCGCTCGGGGCGCCTCTCGATCGGCTACTCCCCCGGATGGGTCGACGACGGCGATCCAGCGCGCGGGGATCTCGCGGTAGCGGGCCACGTCGCGCCGCGGATTCCCGGTCGCGTGCACCCTTCGCCACTCGTGAAGTACCGGGATCGCGGCGGCCATACGCCGGGCACGCTCCACGACTACGAGGCCGAGTTTCGGGGAATCCAGTCGTTGCGGGCCGCCGGGTTGGCCGACGTCGAGCTCCACGGCTACACCCACATGCATCCGGACACGCTCTCTTGGGCGCGCGCCCCCGACCGCTACCGCTCGGAGGCGTGGTACCGCGAGCTGGGAAGCCCGGCCCGGGACACCATTGCCGCCCGCCCTCGCGAGGAGCACCCGCTCGCGCTCGGCGTCGCGAGCCTCGAGCGCTACTTCGGCGCCCGTCCCACGACGCTCATCTGTCCGGGCGACGAGTGG
>Ga0137369_10001639_pt1 | contig 22556 bp, 26 predicted proteins | sample SagtaG_12_FD_104918 | JGI IMG/M metagenome (GOLD analysis project Ga0137369, IMG submission 104918) | Vadose zone soil microbial communities from Sagehorn Ranch, Mendocino, California, USA - Sage1_L_113_16 metaG | ecosystem: Environmental > Terrestrial > Soil > Vadose zone | place: USA... | reverse complement strand
CTGCTATTACTCGTATACAGACCCGTCCCTCTCCACATCGATCATGGCCCGGGTCCAGGTCGAGTACCGGCATCCGCTGTTCATCCCGCTCATCTCCGGGATCCTGGACGGCTTCGACGGGGCAAACGACGGGGCGTACCGGCTGGAGTCGAGCGCCGAGATCAGGGTTGCCAATCCGCCCCTGACAACCGCCGGCGGCATCGGCGGCAGCGGGAGTCCGACGTGCAATTCCTGACCGGGATCCGGCGAGCGCTCCTGACGGCCCGGCCCATCCGCGGCACGCGGCGGGAGCGCGGCCAGGCGCTGACCGAGTTCGCCCTGCTCCTGCCCCTGATCGTCGTGCTGTTCTTCGGGATCATCCAGTTCGGGTTCCTGTTCGGCGGCCAGATTGCCCTGGTCAATGCCGTTCGCGAGGCCGCGCGCTACACGTCGACCTCGCCGATCAACTCGAACCCGACGACCCAGGTTCGAACCGTCCTGGGCGGGGCCATCCCGGGCTACAACGGCACCGCAACGATCCTGTACTCGTACTGCTACTACGCGAATCCGGCCACCGCAGGTCCCACGACCTACTCGGCCAGGGTCAGGATCGACGTCACCTATGGGCATCCGCTCTTCATCCCGATCGTCGGGATGTTGATCGACGGCCTCGACGGGGCGAACGACAACAAGTTCACGGCTCACGTCGCCGAGGAGATGCGGGTCGAATCCCAGCCACTCAGTACGCCGCCAGGTGGAGTGACCACGGTATGCACGAATCCATGATCTCCCGAGTGCGTGGCGCGGTCGATCGCTTCCGCGGCCGGCCCGGACGGGAGCGCGGCCAGGTGCTCGCGCTCTTCGCGCTGTTCCTCGTGGTCTTCCTGGGCTTTGCCGCCCTCACGATCGACTACGGCTCGTGGCTCAAGGTCCGGCGCGACTATCAGAACGTCGTGGACTCGGCGGTGCTCGCCGGCAGCGGCTTCCTGGGCCGCCCAATCACTCCGGCGAAGCGAGATCAGGCCCGGCGGGCCGCCTGGGAGTCGATCAATGCCCAGCTCCGCCTCGGGCTGAACGCCGGGCAGCTCAACGGGCTGCAGGGCTCGAATACGCTGGACGTCGGCCAGACGATCGGCGACTACACGATCTGGGTGAGCACCCCACCCAGGGGACCGGCAAAATACCCGGGCGGCTTCACGGGACTCAACGATCGCTACCTGTACGCGCATATCGAGCGCGCCAACGCCTCGTACTTCAGCCGGATCTTCGGCCAGGGCGATCGCACGATCGGGGCCTGGGCGACGGCCGGCGTCTTCACCAACCGCTACGCCGTCATCACCCTCCGGCAGAACGGCCAGGACGGACCGGCCAACGCCACCGACATCGACATCGCCGGAACGACCACCAGGCTCGAGGTCGTCGATGGCGACGTCGGCGGCAACTGGGGCATGAAGCTCAACTCGGGCTCGCAGCTGTGGATCCATGGTGCCGGCGGCTCGGCCGATGGTGATGTGTTCCTCATGGACTACATCCCCTGCGGCGCCAGCTGCTGGTCGCCCGACCAGATCAACTCCGGGCCACCAACGAGCACGCTCATCACGCCACAACAGCTGCCCCAGATCATCGAGGACCCGAACTACCCGCTTCCGGGCCTGCTCGCCGGCGTGCCGACCTCCTTCGGTACCACCGGGCCGCTCCAGAAGGGCGGCGGCACGAACCCCAGTGGCAACCTGCGCATTCAGCGCAACGGCGCGGTCGCGGGCATCGGCTGCGCCGCGGACAGCCCGCGCATCGGACCCGGCTGGTACAACGACCTGCGCGTGGACAATGGCAAGTGCCTGGTCCTCGATCCGACTCACACGTACACCGATCCGGACAATGACGACCCGGCGCTGCGCGGCGAGACGAACCTGCCGGCCATCCAGCAACCGGGGATCTTCTACATCACCGGAAACCTGGACGTCCAGGCCGGCGCCTTGATCGTCGGCGATGGCGTCAGCGTGTTCTTTCGGCCCCCCGCCCAGTTCCGGCCGACCGCCGGCGGCGTCATGGATCTCAACACCGGCGCATCGGATGGGAGCCCACCCGGGTCGCCCGATATGCGCAAGGGCGCCTTCATGACCGACGGCAACTACACCTACGGCTGGGATGCGAGTGCGGGCCTGTGGGTCTACAACACGGCCCTCAACACCGACTCCAGCCGCACGGGCATTGCGATCTACGTCGTCAAGCCGTCTCAGTACGGAGTCGGCACGGTCGACGCGAACACGGACGTCATCCAGGTCCAGGCCGGTTCCGGTCTCGCCTGGCGAGGCGTCACGTACGCGCCCCACGACAACCTCCAGATCGCCGGCCAACCCGACCACGACGGCATCGGCCAGTTCGTGTCGTGGACCTTCAAGTTCGCCGGCGGGACGAACGTCAAGCAGACGTACGACGGGCCGGACGTCTCGCTGCCACGCCTCGTGGAGCCGCATCTCGGACAGTAATCCCCGGCCGGGTCTCGGGGATTAGCAGGAGCCGCGCCGGGAGGCGCGGCTCCCTCGATTCCGATGGGCGGCAGGCGCTTCAGGAGGGCCAGGACACCCGCAGGCACGTAGGACTACCGCCGCGCCCCGTTACCCCCTTCGGGCTGTGCAGTGGAGCACCGATTCAAGGTGCACCGAAATGCGCGCCACGGACGATCGGGGTCGACCTCAGGCCACTTCCTGTCGGGGTATTGCATGTTCAGTCTTACTCGTCGTTCACGATCGGGCCGCCGGCCCTCCCGCGGCCAGAGCCTGGTTGAGTTCGCGCTGATCCTGCCGTTGATCATGCTCATCGTCATGTTCGGCATCGACTTCGGCCGGGCATATATGGGTTGGGTCAGCCTCCAGAACGCCGCCCGGATCGCCGCCAATTACGCGGGGACCCATCCCAACGCGATCAACTGGAACTCCGCCACCGATCCCGACCGGATCCGGTACGAGGCGTTCATCAAGGCCGACTTCTCGACGAGCAACTGCCAGCTCGCCACGCCGCCCCCGCCGGTGTTCATCGACGGCCCGGACGCCGGGCTCACCACGAAGGACCTCGGCGACAGCGCCTCGGTCAAGCTGACGTGCACCTTCCGGTTCGCGACGCCGTTCATCGGCGCGATCCTCGGCAACCAGCTGACGATGGCGGCGGACTCGCAGTTCGTGGTGCGGACGGGCGAGTACGACCCATCCATCCTTCCAACGCCCACTCCGGCGCCTACGCCAACGCCCGAGCCGACGCCAGAACCCACTCCGACGCCCACGCTGGACCCGGGCGGAACGCCACTGCCCACCCCGCCGGCTGCGACGCCGACCCCGACGCCCACGCCAGCCATGTGCAAGGCGCCGGAGCTCGTGAACCGGCGCAAGGCCGAGGCCCAGTCGCTGTGGAGCGGCAAAGGCTTCTCCACGACCGTCCTATATGGAGACGGCAATGGGAACTATCTCATCGGCGAGCAGAGCGTCATCGGCGGACAGGATTATGAATGTGCGACGCAAGTCGTCACGGTAAGGCCAAAACAATGATCCATTCACAGCCCCGACGGCGCGACCGCGGCCAGAGCCTCGTCGAGTTCAGTCTCATCTTCCCGCTCGCGATGCTCCTGTTCATGGCGCTCTTCGACTTCGGACGCGCCGTCTACGGCCTGAACGCGGTCAGCAACGCCGCCCGCGAGGGCACTCGAACGGCCATCGTCAATCAGAACTGGTCGGACATCCGCCAGCGAGCGTCCGATCAGGCGACGGGCCTCGGCATCGACACGAGCCTCGTCGCCTGCAGCGCGGAGAACCAGCCCGCCTCCGACTCGGGGGTCTGCGTGCGGTTCAACGGAGCCGATGGGACGATCGGGAATTGCCCCACCGTGACGATTGGCTGCATGGCCGAGGTGACGACGAAATGGACATTCTCGCCGGTAACGCCATTCATCGGCGCGATCATCGGAAGCAAGGTGATCACGTCCACAAGCAAGCAGCATATCGAAAGCCCGTGCACGGGCAGGTGTCCAATCCCATGAATCAATCGACCGCCGAACGCCGCACCAGGGGAAGCCACGCCATGCTCAACGCCAACCGCACGACTGGCACACGACGCGACGGCGGCCAGATCATCGTGATCATGGTGGGAGGGATCATCGCGATGTTCGCGATGGTCGGGCTCATCGTGGACGGCGGCAACGCCTTCGCCAATCAGCGCGCCACCCAGAACGGAACCGACGCAGGTGCGCTCGCGGGTGCGACGGTCCTGGCCCAGAACTTGAGCGAAAATGGCTGGGCAGGGGTCAGGAGCGACGGGGACGTCGCGGTCGCGGTCGGCAGTGCGGTCGCCGCCAATGGGCTCCAGGGCTGGACCGGCTACTACACCGACGTGACCGGCGACATGGTCGACTCCAGTGGGAATAGCGTGAACCAGACCTTCCGGGCAGCGCAGGTCGGGTCGGGTGCGATTCCGCCATGTCTCGACACCACGAGGTGCGCGGGCGGGCACGCCTCTGGCGTCCGCGTGCTCGGCAACAAGACGATCGGAACCTTCGTTGCCCGGTTGCTCGGCTTGTCCACGATCGGCATCGCCGCCGACGCGACCGCCAGGTCTGGATACGTTACTGAAACGTGCAGCGGAGAAGCCGGCTGCGGCGTCCTGCCGATCACGTTCCCGAACACCCAGGTCTCGTGCGACGATCAAGGCGACGCGGTACAGACACCCATCAAATACGAGATCGGCGTCCCGTACGTCATTCCGCTGTGCAAGAACGGCCCCGGCAACGTGGGCTGGCTGGACTGGACGCCGACCGCGGGCGGAACGTCCGAGCTAGTCGATTCCTTCCTGTCGCCCAACAATCCCGCGGTCGGGCTGCCGTCCTGGCAGTACATGACGTCGACGGGCAACGTCAACGCCCAGGACGTCGAGAATGCGATCAAGACGTACATCGGCAGGACCGCTCTGATGCTCACGTTCGATTCGACCTGCGACGTGCAGCCGGCCGAGCCGTACTTGGGCTCTTGCCCGCAAGACCACGTCGGCGGCACCGGCTCCAACCAGTGGTATCACGTGCCTGCCCTGTCGGCCCTCAAGCTGGAAGGCGTCTATATCACCGGCACCAACCGCATCTGCGACACCGGCAACGGTGCGACGTCCTGCATCATCGGCACGTTCGAGCACTTCGTGACCCAGGGCGTCGTGGCGGCCGGGGGGACCACGGTCACCGGGGCCGTCGGGATCCAGCTCATCCGGTAGCACGGCCGGAGCTCCGGCTCCCTTTCGAAGCTCGCGGAGCCGCGGCCGCTCAGGCGGATCGCGGCTCCAGCGATTCTCGGGCAGCGACCGGATCGTCAGCGCGACCGTCGGCCACGCGAACGTAGGCGGCCGGCCGGCGGTTCGCCAGGGCCGGGATCTGCCGGCGAACGGCGGCCACGCGCTCCGTGTCGAGCTCGGCGGTGACGATCTCGACGCGGTCCGCGGCCTGCGCGACGACCGTGCCCCACGGATCCACGACCATCGTCCGGCCGAACGCCGGCTGGCCGGGAGGCCCGTTGATCTGCGATGGGGCGATCACGTAGGCGCCGTTCTCGATGGCCCGCGCCCGGAGCAGGACCTCCCAGTGGTCCCGCCCGGTGCGCTCGGTGAAGTTTGCCGGGACCGTCAGTACCTCCGCACCGGCCAGTGCGAGCCCGCGATAGAGCTCCGGGAACCGGACGTCATAACAGATCGAGAGCCCCAGGCGGACGCCGTCCACGTCGGCCACGACGAGCCGATCGCCCGGGCTCACCCTGGCCGACTCGAGATCGACCGGGCCGGCGTCGACGGCGACGTCGAACAGGTGGACCTTGCGGTAGACGGCCACGATGGCGCCCGTCGGATTGAGGAGGACGCTCGTGTTGTACGGCCGCATCGGGTCGCTGCTCGTCTCCGCCAGGGAGCCGACCAGGATCCAGCAGCCATGGCGACGGGCGACGTCGGCGAAGAGGTCCGTGAACGGACCCGGCACCGGCCGGGCGGACGCCCGGTAGCCGTCGTCCGGGCCCCGGTATTGAAGGTACTCAGGCAGGGCGACGAGCCGTGCGCCGCCGGCGGCGGCCTGGTCGGCCAGCCGCACCGCGGCGTCGACGTTGGCCTCCGGATCGGATCCGGCATCGAGCTGGACGAGGGCGACGCGCAGCCGAGTCATGACGACGCCCGACTCTGACTCTCGGGAGACGGGTCGTCAAGCGTGGAGGGGCGACGGACCCGATCGGCTCCCGGACCCCCAGTACGCCCGGGAGCCGAGCCTTCATGATCGATGGCGCCCATCGCACCGGAGCCTATCGCCGGGGCGCTCACCTTGCATCGTTACGACGACGCCATCCGCGCCCGTCACTCGGTGGCCCGGCGCTCAGGCCGGCATCGCTTCGCGCGACACGATGTGGATGACGGCGCCATGCAGATCCGCGGCTTCCGCGTCGCACCGGCCGCGGCCATTCCCCAGATCCCGGCCGCCGCCGACCAGAACGGTCCGTAACCCGGGCCGCCTGAGACCGCATCTGCGGCGATCGCCGGTGATCATCCAGGCTGCCGGCCCGGGCTCGGGCGCGGAAACCCGGGGCAGATCTCGGAGCTGCTCTGGCAGCGGCAGGCCGTGCTCTGCGATGAGCACGGCCTCATTGCCAGTTTCGGTAAGGTCACGCAGCGCCGGCACGATGTCGGGCGCGAGGACCTGCGGCTGTCCGCCGCCCCAGCGGATGAAGAGCGCCGATGGATCCAGATAGATTCGGGCCATCACAGCACCGCCAGCGAGCCTTGCGCGGCCCGGAATCCGGGCCGCGGGCAGGGGGGCGGCTCGCGGTTGGGCGCCGCTCGAGCCGCGCCTAGTTCTTGCGTCAGACCGTGCTCCGACCACTGATCAGCTGAACGAGCAAGACGACAGCGGCAAGCACCAGCAACAGGTGGATAGCCGCGCCGCCGACGCTGCCGATCAGGCCCAAGAGCCAGAGAACGAGGAGCACTGCGAGAATCGTCCAGAGCATCCCAGATACCGTCCTTTCGTCTCGGGTGATGGGCGGGCGACTGTGAGACCCACCCGCTCATCCCCGAGTCGAGAGTGCCTGACCGATGCTTGCGGGACGTCCATCCGGACGCGCCAGCCCGGTCACAGCCCTATCGCAATCGCCGACCGGACGTAGGCGGAACACCGCCGGAGCGTTCGATCGCCGCCAGAGGCGCGTGAGCTACGGCGACGCGCTCGCGCTCGGGCTCGTCTCCATCGACGGGCTGGCGGCCGGAGCCGACTCACTCGCCGAGGGAGCCACCGTCGCCGGCGCCAGCGTTGGCGTGGGCGTGGACGACGGTCCGCAGGTCGCTGCCGCCATGGCGATAGCAACGATGGCGATCAGCTGGATGACGACGCGTTTGAGCATGGTGAATCCTCCTTGCTGCCGCGTTTCGATGGGTCACCCTCGATCGTGGCCGTTTCGGTGTTGCCGACCCGCCCCACGCTCCGCGCGCGCCCTTCCATGCGCCTTGCAGGGAGCCGACAATCCCGGCCATCCCAGCGATCCCGGCAATCCTGCAGGTCGCCGTCAGGCAGTCGCCCGCAGGGTGCGACGGTAGGCCAGCCAGGCGATCGCGAAGAAGACCAGACCCATGGCCGCCAGCACGCCAAGCCGCCAGAACTGGTTGGTCTCGCCGCGCAGGAAGAGGTCCTGGGCCAGCTGGATCCCATGGGTCACGGGCAGCGCGTTGCCAATGATCCGGACGGGCAGGGCGAAATCGTTGAGATCCAGGACGAACCCGCCGAAGAAGACCGAGGCGAGGAGGGCCAGGAGCGCCAGCTGGACGGCCTGTCGCTCCGAATCGGCGAGGACGGACAGAGCCAGGCCCAGGCTGACCGAGGCGACGGCGAGGGCCGCCAGGCTGAGGACGACCTGGGCCGGATCGCCGAGCATCGGCACGTGGAGCAGCACGAGCATGAGCCCGAGCAGGATCCCGGCCGTCCCGCCGACCAGAACGAGCAGCGCGACGAGCTTGCCCGCCAGAATCGCGCTCGCGGCAATCGGCGCGACCCTGAGCACCTCGATGATGCCGCCGAATCTCTCGCGGCTCATGGAGAGGGCGCTGAGCGTCACCGCCATGTGCTGGACGATGAGGGCAAGGACCGCCGGCCCGAAGAAGGCGATGACGCTGGGCCGCGTTGGCGCGAGATTGTGCGCTTCGGCCTTGGTCGGCTCGGCGATGACCTCCGCCGGGATTTTGGGGATGCCGGCCTGGGCGGCCTGATCGGTGCCGGCCCGGACGGCTCGCTCGATGAGCAGCTTGTTGGCCTCGGCCGAGAGCTGCGCCGCGACCGTATCCGCATAGATGGCGGAAACGGGATCCTCGGTGTTGTATTCGACGACGAGAACCGACTGCTGGCCGGCCTTGAAGCGGGCCTCGCCGTCCGACGGCGCGATCACGATGAGATCGGCGCGTCGATCAGCGAGCGCGGCCCGGGCCGGCGCCGGATCGGCCATGACGCCGACGATCTCGACCGGGGTGTCGTCGCTGATCTCCTGGTACTCGGCCGCAGATTGCGGCAAGCCAGAGTCGGGCGGGATCACGAGGATCGCCCGGTACTGCGGACGACCGACGTAGCCCAGGCCGAAGACGGCCATGATGATGAACGGGCCGGCGATCATGCTCACGAGGGCCCCCGGGCGGCGAATGACGGAGATGATCTCCTTGCCCACGACCGCAAGGAACCGGGTTGGACCCTTGAGGACGCTCATGTGCGGTCGGCATCGGCTGCTTCACGTTCCGATTCGGCGTCGGCCCGCGTCGTGTCGGTCCCGAGCTCCCGCTCCACGAGCAGGGCAAAGACCTCATCGAACGACGGACGATGCTCCCGCATCGCGACGACGTGAGCACCGCTGGCCTCGATCGCCTCGGTCAGAGCCGGGCTCACGCTCGCACCGTTGTTGCTGCTCGCAAGCAATGAGCGCGGACCCACCTGCTGGAGCCTGGTGCCGGCAGAGTCGACGAGCAGGACAGGATGCTCCGTGAGAGCCTCCGCGTCCACCGGGGCGTCCGTCTCGATCTCCACGACGTCGCCTCCGAGCGCCTTCCGCCGCAGGCCCTCCGGTGCTTCCAGCGCGATCAGCCGGCCCTCGGCCAGCAGGGCGACACGATCACACTCCTCGGCCTCGGAGACGTACTGGGTCGTGACGAGGAGCGTCCGGCCCGTGTCGCGGAGGCGCTGCAGCTCCTGCCAGACGGAGCGACGGAGGAGCGGGTCGATGCCCGCCGTCGGCTCGTCCAGGAACAGGACCGCGGGGTCGTGGACGAAGGCACAGGCGAGCTCCAGCCGTCGCTGCATGCCGCCGGAGAGCGCGCTGGCCCGACGGTTCCGAACCGTCCAGAGATCAAGCAGCTCGAGCACCTCGCGTACCCGCCGTCGCCGATGCGAAAACAGGAGGCCGAACAGGCTGGCCATGAAGTCGACGTTTTCCGCAGCGGTCAGCTCGGGGTAGAGCAGGAATCCCTGCGGCATGTACCCGATCTGTTCGCGGGTCGCGCGTCGAAAGTGTCGAGGCTGCTCGCCCAGGACCCGCACGTCCCCCGCCGTCGGCGCGAGAATGCCCGTCAGGAGGCGGACGGCGGTCGTCTTGCCCGATCCACTCGGACCGATCAGGCCCAGGATCGATCCGCGCGGTACGTCGAGGCTGACCTGGCGGAGCGCGACCGTCCCGTTGAATCGACGCGAGACCTCGCGCAGCTCGATCGCCGGACCCGCCGACACTCCGAGCGGGACGCGATCGTCCGTTTTCCGGACGGCGATGGACGGCGTGGCGCTCAAGAGAGGAATCCTGGATGACGCCGAGCGCCGCGACCCGAGAGGAACGAGCTAGGTGATCGGGTCGCGGCGCCATCCCGGTGCGGTCCCCTGCCGTCAATCGGGTCGCTTTCCAGTTCGACCAGCTGTGCGGCGGAGCCGCGCACAGAGTGCGGTCGAGGCATCTCGCAAACCATTCCGGACCAGGCCCAGATCATCACAGCGGCATAACAACGCCGGACCCGTGAGTCCCAGTCCGTCGGTTCCGGAGTGGACCGCTGTTCGGCACCCTGTCGCCTCGCTGATCGCGCCGCCGACCATGACCCGCAAACAATCGATCGCGCGATCCGGTGGCAGATCGCGCGATCGGCACGGGCCCAAGCGGCCCGCGAGGGAGGAGGATCCGACACGCCTGCGCGCGCCGTTGAGCGGAAGATGCCCCACGAGTTGTCACAGCCCCAGCCGTGGCGCCCCGCGGGGCATCAAGCCGGCACTACAAGATCGGATCAGCGCGGCTCGTCCTTGTAGGGGTCGTTCGTGAGCGGCTCGTCGTCCGGCACGTCGCCCTGTCGCTCGGCATCGCGCTTCGCGTCGTCGATGCCACGACGGAGGTCGTCGCCGGTGTTGCCGAGGTCCTTGCGAATCTCGTCGCCGGCGTTGCCGATGTCGTCGCCGACGTCGTGGCCGTCGACCTCGCGGCCGAGCTCACGGGCCTTGTCCTCGACCTCTCGATAACCCTTCTTGACGTCCATCGAAGCGCCTCCATCATCGCGCCGCGGATGCAGCGGCTCTCGGCACCGTAGGCAGCCGCGGCTAACGGCTCCGGCATGGCGCAGGGCCATCGGCTATCACCCGCCTCACAGGCGGTCGCTAATGCCGCCGATGCAATGACGGCGTTAGGCGCGGCGGCATGTTCCGTCTGGTCCCGTCACTGGCGAGTCGGTAGCGTTCGAGGGCAGAGGACGTATTTCAGAAGACGTATTTCCGGGGACATGCCGAACAGATCGGAGTCACGGTCATGACGCGCAGCCAGATCCGCGCAACGGTGGTCCAGAGTGCGGAGGCGATCGGCCTCCCGCGAGTCGAGGACCCGTCGATGCGAGCCCTTGAGCTGGCCATGGCGATACTTGCATTCGGAGCAGCCGCGCTCCTCGCCGTGCTCCGCTAGCGTCGGCCGGTCCCGGGGGCGACTGCCTGGGAGCGTGACCGGACCCCCTCCTGATCGCGCTCCCGCCATGCCGCCGCCGGTCGGCCGTCCATCGCCCCACGACGAGTCGCGAGAGCCGATCCGGGCTGCCTCGCGCCTGCGCTCGATTCCCACGGATGACGCTCGCAAGCGGCCCGCTTACGATCAACCGATGCCGCCCATCACGGACGACGTGCGAATCCGCCCAGCCGAGCCCGAGGACGCAGGCCGGCTGCAGGAGATCTTCATGGCGGCGAAGGGCTCCTGGGGCTACGACCCGGCCCTGGTCAAGGATGCCGCCGCGGATCTCGACCTGTCCCCTGAGGCCTTGCGCGCCAAGGATGTCCACGTCGCCGAGGTTGACGGGCGGCCGGTCGGCTTCGTGTCGCTGATGGCGCGGCCCGAGGCCTGGTTGATCGACGACCTGTGGGTGGACCCGGCCTGGACGGGTCTGGGAATCGGCCGGCTGCTGTTCGATCACGCAGCGGATCGGGCGCGCGAGCTCGGCGCTCCGCGGCTCGAGTGGGAAGCGGATCCGAATGCCGTCGGCTTCTTCGAGAGGATGGGCGGCCAGTACCTGCGCGACAGCCCGCCCACCATCTGGGGACGGGTCGTGCCCGTGATGGGAATGGAGCTTCCCGCCCGGGCCGCTCGTGAGGTCGCGAAGCGCGTCGCCAGTCGAGCCGGTCGCGCGGCCCGAGGAGCCGGCCGCGTCGCAGGATCGGTGGCCGAGGCCGGCGAGGCGATCGCGGATCGAATCGTGCCCGTGGTGGAGACGGTTCGGCCTGCCGTTCGGGCAGCCCGTGACCGCCGCCGCCGGGCGCGAAGTCACGAGCCGCTGCCGAACCTCTTCGACGTTCATCCGGCGGCGCGCTACGCGGCCATCCGCGAGCTCGGCCTGTACCCCATTCCGGTGTCCGAGATCCGCGGCACGGCCGTCGAGGGCCCGGCCCAACGCGGCCTCGACTTCCGGCCGTTGCCGCCGTTCCGATCCCGAAACTGGCAGGCCCGCTGGCAGCGGATCCGGAACGCGGTCGAACGGATGGCGGTCCTTCCCCCTATCGAGGTCCTCAAGACCACGGACGGCTACTGGGTCACGGATGGCCACAATCGCGTCGCCGCGGCGCTGGCCACAGGTCAGGTGGACGTCGACGCGGTGGTCAGCGCCGTCCAGCTCCCGGGCGAGCCCGCCACGGTGCCAACGGGCCCTCTCGGGCCAGTGCTGGCCGGCCGCGAAGAGCTCCAGGCCGCGGGTCGCGGCCTGCTGACGCCGGGCGCCTCGTTCGAAGGGCTCGTCGCGCATCCCGACGGCGCGATCGCACGGGAGCCCGACCCGTCTCCACCCAGGACCGAGGCGACCCAGGACGCATCGCCCGATACATCGCCCGGCGGATCGCCAGAGGGCACGGCCGAATGACCCGGCGGTTGACAATGGTCTGGCCCGACGCGCGTCCGTTCCACGGGCGCAACGACCGGCCCTTGCGCGTGCTGGCTGCCTCGGATGAGCCGGACCCGGCACTGGACGAGGCGGTCAACCGGAAGGCCCTCGAGCCCATCGACCTGATCGTCGGGTCCGGCGATCTCGCCCCCGACCGGCTGGCCTTCCTGGCCGACGCGTTCCATGCGCCGCTCGTCTTCGTGCGTGGCAATCACGACCGCGGCGGCCCGTGGCCGGAGCCCAGTCAGCTGCCGCGCGCCTCCGCCGGCTTCGACGAGCGCACGGTACCCGGCATGCCGGTTTTCGCTCTGCCGTGGCCGTCGGGCGATCGCGAGCCGCCGCGACACGACGAGGGCGCGGCGTGGCGTCAGGTCCTCCGCCTGGGCGGCCGCCGCCTGCTCCACGGAGGTGCGGTGCCGCTCGTGGTGAGCCACGTCCCGCCGCAGGGTGCCGGGGACACGCCGACCGATGCCTACCATCGCGGCTTCGATGCGTACCGGTTCGTCCTGGACCGCTTGCGGCCGGCGCTCTGGCTCCACGGCCACACCAATCCCGCGGCCCAGAAGGCGTGGCAGGAGCGGTACCGCGACTCGACCATCGTCAACGTGACCGGGTCTGTCCTGGTGGAGATCCTGCCGCCGACCGGGTAGGCCGGCAACCGGTGTCAGCCGCGGTCTGGATCTGGGGCGGCTGCCCGTTCCAGGAGCCCGGCGGCGGCGCAGTCATCGACCAGGAGGTCGAGGGCCGCCTCGTCGCTCACGGCCGGGAAGCCCTGGACGATCGCTCGGCTGAGGCCCAGCTGCGCGTACCGGCCCAGGCGCTCCTGGCGTTCGCCGCCGGGTGGGGCGTCGGCCTGGCCCCAGACATGGATCGAGACGCGGAGCGAGGCAGGGTCACGCCCGATCTCCTCGCATCGCGACCGGATCGTGGGCAGTGCCCGTGCCACGTCATCCGGCGCCATCGCGTCGAGATTGAGCTCGTCGGCGAAGCGAGCGGCCAGGCGCCAGGTCACGTTGGGACCGTTGCCGCCAACCACGATCGGGATGCGCGGCTGCAGTCCCTTGGGCTCGTTGATCGCGTCGATGACGTGGGCGTGGCGTCCCTCGAACGTCGCACGGCCTGGCCCGAGCATTCTCGTGATGATCTCCAGGTGGTCGGCCAGGATGGCGAGCCGCTCGCGATGGTCGGGAAAGCCGTAGCCGTAGGCGATCCACTCGTCTTCCTTCCAGCCGGCCCCGATCCCCAGCACCGCCCGCCCTCCGCTCACGACGTCCAGGGTGGAGATCATCTTCGCGGTGAGGGCGGCATTGCGGTAGGCGGCGGCAAGCACGAGGTGACCCAACCGGGCACGGCTGGTGACCATCGCCAGCGCGGACAGCTCGACGAACGGCTCGAAGATGGGCGCCTCGATGAGCGGCGGGTCCACCTGGAAATGGTCGTACAGCCAGAGCGAATCGAAGCCGGCCGCCTCCGCCCGTCTCGCGATCTCGATCGTCCGCTGCCAGGCGACGGCCGGATCCAGGCCGAGGTACTCGCGATCACAGCCCTGGGGGAGGGTCAGGCCGACCTTCATGGCGGCCTCAGGCGGGACCCGACCACGGGCCGTACGTCGCATCCAGGCCCTCACGGACCTGCGCGAGGAATGCATCCGTCACCGGCGTCAGGTCGGCGACCGTGTACCACAGGCCGGCCTCCCGAACGTAGCCGGCAAGTGTCCGCAGGGCCTCCGCGGCATCATCCCAGCTGACACCCATGGCCTCGGGCCGGATGTCCACGCCGGCGCGATGGAGGGCGGCCAACATCGCCTCCGGCTCGTTGCCCTGCAAGATGCTCCCGGCATAGATACCCAGCCCCACCGGCTGGCCGTGGATGAAATGCCTTCCGGTCAGGCGCTCCAGGTTGTAGAAGAAGAAGTGCTCCACACCCTCGATGTGGCGAGGGTTCCAGCCCGAGTCGTGGAACGTCGCCCCGCCCCAGCGGTGGGCCAGCATGAGGGTCCGGATGCCACGCTCGTTGACCTCGCGGATGTCGTCGAGGCTCGCGAGGACGGAGTCGAGCCGCAGGCGCGCCTCGGCCACCAGGCCCTCGTCGTAGGGCCAGCGGGGTTCGGTGCGCCCCAGATCGTGGGCCAGCTTCCAGTCCGCGTGGGCGGTGTGGTAGCACAGGATGTCACCCACCCCGCTCCGGTTGAGGGCCGCCGGCGCCCCCTGGATCACGTCGATGTCGACATAGACGGCCTCCGGAACCGCCCAGCCCATGTATCGAATGATGCCATTCGTGCGCAGGCCGGCGCGATGCCCGAACGGCGCGTTCACGGTCATCGCCGTGGGGACCTGGAAGAGCGGCAGTCGCCTGGTCCACGCGACGAACTTGGCGACGTCGATCGCCTGGCCGCCACCCAGGCCGATGACGCTCGCACAGGCCGGCAGCGCGGCGACGTCTCGCATCAGCGTCGCGAGGTCCAGCGACCGGACCAGATACACGCCGGCCAGGCCGGCCTCGAAGGACGCCTCAAAGCGTGGCCACAGGTCTTCCATCGTGACCACGAGGTACGGTCGGTGAACGAAGTTCTGGAGCTCGCCGACCAGACCCCGACCGAAGACCGTGTTGAATCCACGACCCGTGCCCAAGTCAGCTCCGGCCACGCCGCTCCGCCCTTCCACGCTGGCCGCGCCAGACGCCTGGCGAGGGCTGACCACGATAGCGACTCGGCAGGGCGCCCGTCGGGGCCGAGCTCATTCGGTCGCGACAGGAAAGTCGCGGCGGCCTTCGAAGTGTCGACCGACCTCTGGCCGGGCGAGCTGGTACAGGGCGAGGCGCTGGCCTCCCGGAGCGACGAGCGAGCAGCATGGTCCGTGGGGGATCTCGAGCATCCGCTGTCGCTCCCAGCCGCGCCTCTCCAGCGTGACCAGCGTGTCGTCGAGGTCGGCGACCCGGTAGACGAGGATCGGTTGCTCACCCTCGAGATGGTCGGCCAGCAGGATCCGGGGCGAGGGCTCGGATAGCTCGATCATGGCGACCCGCGTTCCGCCGTCGTCGATGGCAAACACCAGCCGGCCGCCAAGGACGCCGCTGAAGAATCCGGCGTCTGCCGCGACGTCGCGGCTGGGCATGTACACGAAGTCGAGCTGCTGGAACGGTGGTCCAGGTTTCGGTTCGGGGCCGGGCAACGTTCGATCCACGTTTGCTACGGTACGTCCATGAGCGACACGACGCCCGCCGGAGGCAATGCCTCTGGCTCGGCTGGCGACCGTGTGCGGCCCCTCATCCGGGTGCGTCAGATCCGCGAGTTCACGGACGAGCCGGTGCCGTCCGCCGCGCTCGACGCGATCGTCGACGTTGCTCGCTGGTCGGGCAGCAGCCAGAACAACCAGCCGTGGCGGTTCATCGTCATCCGCGAGCCCGATACGCTCCGACGGATTCACGAGGCGGGGATTCCCCAGACTCGGTCGTTCCAGACGGCAACCGTGGGAATCGCGATCGTCCTGCCGGCCGAGCCGGGGCGTGCGATGGTGGACGCCTACGACGACGGCCGCGCCGCGGAGCGAATCCTCATCGCCGCATCCCTGCTGGGCCTGGGCGCGGCCATCGCCTGGATTCGGACCGACGTCCGGGCCTTCGTCAGCGACCTCCTCGGGCTGCCCGAGGACAGGTTCGTTCGGACGATCATGGCCATCGGCCATCCGAGCGATGCCGCTCGTCGGCCGAAGTCGCCGCCGGGCACGACCCGGCTGCCGCGCCAGGAGGTGGTCTTCAAGGAGCGCTGGCCGGCCGACTGAGTGCTGCCCTTACGGCTTCGGTTCGGGCTCGAGGCTGAGCGCGGCCGAGTTGATGCAGTAGCGCAGGCCGGTCGGCCGGGGCCCGTCGGGAAAGACGTGGCCCAGGTGGCCGCCGCAGCTCGCGCACAGCACCTCCGTGCGGCGCCCGAAGAGCGAGCGATCCTCCTCGGTGGCAACGGCCTGGGGCGCGGCGGGCTCATAGAAGCTCGGCCAGCCCGTACCCGAGTCGAACTTGGCTTCCGCGTCGAAGAGCTCGGCGCCACAGCCGGCGCAGCGGTACACGCCCGGCCGGTGGTCGTCCCAGTACTCGCCGGTGAATGCCCGCTCCGTTCCCTTCTCGCGGAGCACGTGGTACTGGTCGGGGTTGAGCTGGGCGCGCCAGTCGGCGTCGCCCTTGGTGATCTTGGTCGTCATGCCCGCAATCCTATGCCCGATCGATGAAGCACAGATGACGGGCCTGCATTTCCAAGCACCTCCGGACCCTGATCAGCGTGCTACTTGACAGTAGCACATTATTGGTTCATGCTTTACATGCTAACTACAAGTAGCGAGAAATCGTCTCGCTGGAACGCGAAAGGAGACCGAGATGGCCACGATCCACACGGCGAAGCTCGTCGAGCCTCGGCTGACCACGATCGTTGCCCGGGCCTCCGTGGTGGCCCTCACGCTGGCCACCGCGACGATTCATGCATCGCTCGGTGGGATGCTCTTCCTGATGACCGCGGCGGGTTACACGACCCTCGCGCTGGCGATGGTCCTGCCCGGGCCGCTCGGACGTTTGCGCTGGCTGATCCGGCTCGCGCTCATCGGATTTACCGCCGCGACGATCGGCGGCTGGGTCATATTCGGAGCGCGCTTCTCGCTGGCCTACCTGGACAAGGCGATCGAGGTGGCCCTCATCGCCGCTGTCACGTTCGAGCTGTGGCATTCGGACGGCGGCCCGATGCAGCTCGCCCGACGCGTGCGCGTGCTGGCGAGGGGTCTTGCTCGGACCCTCCTGGCGAGGGCCTAGTCATGACGCGCGTTCACGGCAGGGCGGTGATTGCGCTTCTGGCGGGCACCGTCCTCGTCGCCTGTACGGGCGGCCCTGCCGGCCCGCCGCCGACGGCGCCCTCGGGTGGGGCGGTCGTCACCGCGCAAGGCGTCGCGTTCGATCGTACCCAGCTCGCGGTGCCGGCCGGAAGGTCGTTTCCGCTGCTGTTCGAGAATCGCGACGGCGCGCCACACAACGTGCGGATCTACGACGACGCCGGAGCACAGCCGCTGTTCGTGGGCGAGGTCTTCGGCGGGCCCTCCTCGCGGACATACGAGGTGCCGGCCATTCCGGCCGGTACCCACCGGTTCAGGTGCGACGTTCACCCGGAGATGTCAGGCACTGTTGTCGCCGGCTCCGGCTAGGACCATGCGCAAGCCCCCGACGTGAAGCGTGGGAACGCGCAGCGGACGGGTCTTGCGCGTTCCATCGCTCGCTGTTAGAATGCCGCCACTCATGAACACCACGAGTCGCTCCGCACAGCACTGTCTCTGTTGCTCCCGCGTCCGGCAGGGCAGGTGGTGTATCTGAGCGTTCCCCTCGAGTAGGTCGTCACATACGCACCTCACCCCTGCATCTCAGCGGGGGTTTTGTTTTGCCATCGGCAACATTCGAAGGGGAACAACAGAATGACCGTCCTCGACCGGATCGCCGGCCACGCGCCTTCCACCATCTCCACGGCCGAGCTGCGCGAGCGGCTGGCCGATACGGACCTCACGATCATCGACACGCGGCCGCTGAGCGCGTACAACGGCTGGCGCCTGCCGGGCGTAGCGCACGGCGGCCACATCCCGGGAGCGCTGCCCTTTCCGAACAGCTGGCTGCGCAGCCTGGAGGACAGCGAAATCCAGCGGCTCCTGAACGCGAAGGGCGTCAGCCCCGATCGGACCATCGTCATCTACGGCGCCGGTCCGGCCGACGCCACAGGCCTTGCGGCGCGGCTGGCGGAGTCGGGCCACGACGGCGTCCGGGTTTATCGCCCGGGGTGGACCGGCTGGTCGGCGGATGAGAGCCTGCCGGTCGAACGTTTGACGAACTACGAAAAGCTGGTCCATCCCGCATGGGTCCGGCAGCTCCTGGCCGGCGAGCGGCCGGAAACCTACCGGGGCGGGAAGTATGTCCTTCTCCACGTCAACTTCGGGGTGCCCGAAGAGTACGAGGACGGCCATCTGCCCGGAGCGCTGTACCTGGACACGAACCGGCTGGAGGATCCGGCCGACTGGAATCGGCGCTCGCCGGCGCAGATCGAAGCGACCCTGCTGGCGCTCGGGATCTCCAGCGACACGACCGCGGTGCTCTACGGTCGCGACACGGAAGGCCACGCCAATGAGAAATGGCCCGGTCGTCGCGCCGGCCAGATCGCCGCCACACGCGCCGCGGCGATCCTCATGTACGCCGGGGTCCGCGACGTTCGACTGCTCGATGGTGGCTACGACCGCTGGGTCGATGCCGGGTACCCCCTGGAGTCGGAGGTCCGCGAACCTTCGCCCGTCGCTACGTTCGGCGACTCGATCCCGCAGCGCCCGGACTTCATCGTCGACATCGATGACGCCAAGTCGATCCTGGCCGACGAGGACGGCGCCCTCGTCAGCGTGCGGACCTGGAAGGAGCACATCGGCCGCGTGAGCGGCTACAACTACATCGCGCCTGCCGGCCGAATCGCCGGCGACGTGTGGGGCAACTGCGGGTCGGACGCGTACCACATGCAGCACTACCGGAACGTGGACAACACGATGCGCGCCTATCCGGAGATCGCGGCCAACTGGGCCGAGGCAGGCATCACGCCCGACAAGCGCATCGCCTTTTACTGCGGGACCGGCTGGCGTGCGAGCGAGACGTGGTTCTACGCCTACCTTATGGGCTGGCATCGGATCGCGGTGTACGACGGCGGCTGGTTCGAGTGGAGCCAGGACCCGCTGAACAACCCGATCGAGGTCGGCGAGCCGGTGAGTGAGCCCCAGGACGAGTTCGCCGCGTAGGCTCGGCGCTCCTGACCGGGCAGCCGGCTAGTTGCGCAGGTAAGCCAGGACCGCCAGCACCCGCCGGTGGTCCTCGACGGTGGGCTCCAGGGTGAGCTTGGAGAAGATCGCCCGGACGTGGCCTTCCACGGTCTTGAGCTCCAACGTGAGCCGCTCCGCGATGGCCTGGTTGGAACGGCCCTCGGCCATGAGCTCCAGGATCTGCCGTTCCCGGCGGGTGAGCTCGTCGAGGGGAGAATGGCGCCGCTGGCGTCCAAGGAGTCGAGCCACGACCTCGGGATCGATGACGGAGCCGCCCGCGGCCACCCGGCGAACCGCGTCGGCGAGGTCGGCCAGCCGGGTCACCCGGTCCTTCAGGAGATAGCCCACGCCTGACGGATCGTCGCGCAGGAGGTCGATCGCGTAGCGCGTCTCGACGTACTGCGACAACACGAGGATCGCCGTTCCGGGATGATCGGCCCGGATCCGGCGGGCGGCCTCCAGCCCTTCGATCGTGTGGCTCGGCGGCATCCGCACGTCGACGACGGCGACATCCGGTCGCTCGCGATCGACGAGGGCGAGCAGGCTGGGGACGTCGGCGGCCTGGCCGACGACCGAGAAGCCGGCCGCGGCGAGGGCGGCCGCCAGCGCCTCTCGGAGCAGCACCGCATCATCGGCCAGGACGACCCGGATCGCAGGCTCCGATGACTCGCTCATCCGCGTCGTCGCTCCTCCTGGAGCCGGCCCGTTGCCGCCGGTCACCGCCAATCGTGCCACCTGCCGGCAAGCCAAGGCACCGTGCAGTCCCTCGAAAGCGGGCGAGCCGGGAGCGGGTGGACACGGGCGACGGGCGATCGTGCCGGCCCTAGCCTCACGCCATTCGAGATTGCGCGGAGATGACTCCCATGACGCTCTATCACGACAACCGGCGCCTGGCACAGCCAGGGCCTCAGATGGTGCTGCTCCTCCTGCTCGCTGCCGCCATACTCGTCGTTCTTGCGCTTGCGATGTCCGGCGTGAGCCGCTCCGCAGTGGATTGGCCCGCCGGGCCACTTCCGACGCCGGAGGCGGCACCGGACATCGCCCCGCTCATGGCAGTGCCCATCCATGCCGGCTAGGGCGACGCACGGCGGCGGTACGATGATCAGCGGACCAGGCTGATGGCCCAGGTCGCGGAGGCAACGAGGGTGGCAGCCACATCGAGCGTAGTCGATCGGGGTGATCGGGCCAGCACGCGATTCGCCTGGCTGAGCGTCTTCCTCGCAACGTGGATCATGCTCGGGCTGATCGCCGTCTCGTGGGCGCTCAGTACCGGCCGTGCCACCGATGTGGGGGCCTCGCCGTACCACATCCCGGCCTACCTCGGCCTGGCGACCCTCGGCGTCATCTGCCTGGCGCTCGTTGCCCGTGCGAAGCGTGGCGGGCGACGATGGCGTGAGGCCTTCCCGGCCGGCTACGGGACGCTCGGTGCGGGCATCCTCGTGATCCTCGCCTTCATCGTCGCGGACGTGGGATGGCGCGAGGGGGTCGGCGTCGCGCGGTTCGGCATCGAGAACTGGCTTGCCCCGACCCGCGTGTTGCTGGTGGTCGGGATCTTCCTCATTGCAGTCGCGCCTCTCAGAGCGCGCCTCATGGCGGGACCGGGCACTGGCCCGTGGCCCGCCGTGATATCCGCCGGCTTCGTCCTGGCGCTGACGTGGGGTGCCAGCTTCCACCCGGCCGCCAACCCGTGGATGGAGCGTGCCGTATTCGACCAGAATTCCGAGGTGTGGGCGATGGACGAAGACGGAGCGCATCAGACGAGACTGATCGAGTCGCGCGATGACTCCGCGGCCTGGATCCCCGCCCTGTCGCCGAACGGCACGATGATTGCCTACAGCCGCCTGTCGCCGCGCGACCCGTCGGCCGGGAACATTCCCAAGGACGCCGACATCTGGCTGGCCAACATCGACGGGAGCGGCGCGCGGCCGCTGGTGGTGCGCGAGGGCTTTCAGTGGCTCCCCCACTGGTCGCCGGACGGCGAATGGATCGTCTTCACGGACGAGCCCGAAGGCGGCCCCTGGATGGCCAGCGGCCCACGGGGCCCCGAGGGTGGGAATGGGCTCCTGGGCCTCGGATTCGGCCCCGGGTCATCGACGCCCGTCAGGGCTCACGCCAAGATCTGGCGAGTGAAGGTCGACAGCAACGGGCCGCCGGAGCAGCTCACGGACAGCGCGGGCGACGATCGAGCGGCGGCTTACTCCCCGGACGGGACGCGGTTCGTGTTCGACAGCTCGCGGGACGGGAACACACAGGTCTACCTCATGGACGCGAATGGCTCCAACCAGCACCGGCTGACGCAGGACGAGAGCGACGACTGGGGCGCGAGCTGGTCGCCTTCTGGCAAGCAGATCGCCTTCAACGCCGCTCTCACCGGTGAGATGCAGATCTACGTGATGGGCGTCGATGGCAACGGACCCGCCATCCCGATCGCGCTCACGAGCGATCCGGGAGGCCACATCACCCCGAGCTGGTCGCCCAGCGGCTCGCACCTGGCGTTCGCGTTCGAGGGCCTCGGCCCGAGGCCCGAATGCGAGATCCGGTCGATCGACGTGAGTGGCGGTGGCGTGCACAACCTCACCCGAAGCCCGGGAGCGTGCGAGGACCTCACGTCCGGGGGTGGCTCGTGGGGCCATGGAAGGATCGTCTACTCGCGGGGCGAGAACCAGGCAGCCAACACTGATCCGTTGGTCCGGGAGGACCTCGCCGCCGCCTCAGTGCTGCTCACGGCCCTTCTGCTCGCGATCGTGGTCGCCGTCCTCACGCGGATCGATCCGCCGTTCGGAACGTTCGCACTCGTCATGGGCATCGCGACGGTCTTCGTCGCATCGCAAAGCGAGCAATGGCGCTTTCTTCCGGCAGCGGTCGCCGGCGGCCTGCTCGTGGACGTGCTCGTCCGGTTGACGCCAGGCCGCAGGAGGGCGAGCGTCGCGGGAGCCGCGTCGGCGGTGGCGTTCGTCCTTGGGCTGGCTGCCACAGTGGCCCTGACGGCCGGACTTGGCTGGTCACCCACCCTCCTGCTCGGGGTTGCCGCTGGGAGTGGAGTGCTGGGATGGAGCGTTGGGGCGCTTCTGGGTCCGCGCGAGGAGAAAGTGGAAGCGACCGGATGACCCGATCCCCGGAACGGCTAGCGATCCTCGGGCTCGTCGGCGTCGGCCTTGCGGCCTTTCAGCAGTTCGGACCGTTCCTGTGGCCCTATGCGCCTCCGACGTCGATCACCCCGCTCAGCCAGGCCTGGTTCTTCGTGGTCGAGCTCCTCTGGGTCGCGGCCATGTTGATCACCTATCGTCGCGATCCGACCGGGCCGATGTGGAGGCTGTTCCTTCTGTACCAGGTCGTCGGCGCGATCGG